>ODAI012758219.1_pt1 | contig 36381 bp, 35 predicted proteins | sample 1539321 | NCBI WGS metagenome assembly ODAI01 (sample SAMN02144231, study PRJEB22623) | gut metagenome | biome: sheep rumen | host: Ovis aries | place: New Zealand
GGAGAAACGTGTGGAGTCGGCTATGAACATGGACGTCATCAAGGACCGTTTCCGTCGTCGAGCCGCCGTGATAGGGTTTCGTTGTGGCGTGGTGTTTATGTTGTTGGCAGGCAAGGAAAGCAATGCTTGTGTGGACTTCGCCCTGAAAATGGCAGAATATACGCTACAGATGCAGCTCAAGGTGTTCGGTCCACTACTGTATAAGTATCTTCATGATGATAGCAACAATGACACTGGCAACAGCATCAATAGCAGCATCTTCGAGCAACTGCCTTCGCCCTTCAGCTTCCAGGATCTGCGCAGACTGAAAGGCAATGAGTTCAGCGACGGTTCGCTATACAGCATTATCAGTCGCTGGAAAAGCGAGGGCTGGGTTGAGAAGACCGGTAAGAGTCAATGGACTAAGAAAAGATGAAATCTTGCATTCTTGCAATCTTGCATCCTTGCAAAGGGCGTTTACAAATAAAAAATGAGAAATGAGGACTCGACCTTTGGTCGCTTCGCACCTTTAGGTCGAAGAATTAGGAATTAGAAATTATGATTAGTAACGTAGTAATTAATCTCTCGGAGCACTTTACGCTCCGGGAGTTAACCAAGACAAAGACGGGGATTGAGAACGTGCCCAATGAAGCACAAGTGAATAATCTGAAGCGTCTGTGTGGCTGGTTGGAACGCCTGCGGAAGCGATGGAACGACCTGTATGGCGAGGGTGACGACCCAATTATCATCAACAGTGGGTTCCGAAGTCCTGAAGTTAATAAGGCGGTAGGTGGTGTGCCTACGTCGAACCACCTGACGGGCTGTGCGGTAGATATCCGCTGCATCGGGATGGAACAGGCGTTGCGCTATGCAGCGATTCTGTTGGATATCAGCGACCTGAACCGCGAGGACTATGACGAGCTGCTGATAGAACAGAAGGGTAGAGTGATCTGGATTCACTTCGCAGTACGTCCTTCGGGCAACCGCCGGCGAACATCGCTCGAGCTCCGCTCGCTTTTACAAAGGCCAAAGGCCGACTAAAAGAATTTCAAGCGGTGAACAAAAAAAAGAGAGCTGCATCCACGAGGAATGCAGCCCTCTTTATTGTGTAGGGCGTGAACCGTTACTTCTTGTTGTCAACAGCAGCTTGCTCAACGGGCAGGCATTGCTTGTAGTTCTCGATGTAACGCTCGAAGCCTGCGACGTCCTCGGCAGTGGGAGCAATGCTGACGCCTGTGTTGCCAGCGAATACAACATCCTCGAGATAGTCGGCAAGCGACTTGCCGTTCTTGTTGATGAGGTAGCCTGCCAACAGGGCAATACCCCAGGCACCACCTTCGCCTGCGGTCTCCATCACGGAGATGGGCGAGTTGAGGGCAGCAGCCAGCATGCGCTGACCAACGCCTGGTGTCTTGAAGTAGCCGCCGTGTCCGGTGATACGGTCCACCTTGATCTTCTCTTCCTTGAGCAGGATGTCGTTACCAATCTTCAGCACACCGATGGCACCATAGAGGTGGGCACGCATGAAGTTGGCGAGGTTGAACTTGTCGTTGGCAGAGCGCAGGAACATGGGGCGTCCCTCATGCAAGCCGGTAACGGGCTCACCGCTGACATAATTGTATGCCATCAGACCGCCACAGTCGGTGTCACCCTCCAAGGCTTTATTGAACAGCTTGCCGTAAAGCTCGTTCATATCAACCTTAATGCCAAGGAGCTGCTGATATTCCTTAAAGAGTCCCACCCAGGCATTGATGTCGCTGGTGCAGTTGTTGCAATGTACCATAGCAACGAGTGAGCCATCGGGTGTGGTGACCATATCAATCATCTCGTAGGGCTTGGAGAGTTCCTTCTCGAGTACTATCATAGAGAAGCTGGAAGTACCTGCGGAGACATTACCTGTGCGCTGCTTGACGGCATTGGTGGCAACCATACCTGTGCCGGCGTCGCCCTCTGGAGGACAGACGGGGATGCCTGCCTTGAGGTGACCTGAGACGTCGAGTTTCTTGGCACCTTCCGGAGTCAGGAATCCTGCGTTGTCACCTGCATTGAGTGATTTGGGGAGGATATCCAACAGTTTCCATGAGAAGCCCTTTGGTGCAATGAGGTTGTTGAACTTCTCAACCATCGTGGCGTCATAGGTCTTGGTCTTTGGATCTACAGGAATCATACCTGATGCATCACCTACACCCAGCACGAACTGACCTGTCACCTGCCAGTGGACATAGCCTGCCAGTGTGGTGAGGTATTTAATGTCGGCTACGTGTTCCTCGTTGTCAAGAATGGCCTCATAGAGATGGCTGATGCTCCAACGAAGGGGAATGTTGTAGTTGAAGAGCTTGGAGAGCTCTGCAGCGGCCTTGCCCGTATTGGTGTTACGCCAAGTGCGGAAAGGAACCAGGATTTCCTGTTTCTCATTGAAAGCCATATAGCCGTGCATCATTGCAGAGAAACCAATGGCGGCAAGGGTCTCGATTTCGCAATCGTACTGCTTCTGAACGTCCTTGCGAAGTTCTGCATAGCAGTCCTGCAGTCCGTACCAGATAGCCTCGGTGGAATAGGTCCAGAGACCGTCAACTAACTGATTCTCCCATTCATGTGAACCTTGTGCGATGGGCTTGTTCTGCTCGTCGATGAGGACGGCTTTGATGCGGGTAGAGCCAAACTCGATACCGAGAATGGCCTTACCTGCTTCTATTGTCTGTTTTGCTGTCATCATAATCAATTGTCAATTATTTAAGCGCTTTGTTTAGCATGAAGTACACCTCGTTGTTGCGGAGCGTCTGCTTGAAGTCGAAGGTGTTCGTGTTCTTGTTGATACGAACATACTCGATGCCCAGAATCTCGGCAAAGTCTTCCCAGTACTCCTCGGTAATGTCGTAGGAGAAGGCGCTATGGTGTGTGCCACCAGCCAGAATCCATGCTCCGGCACCAATCTCGAATGTAGGCTGTGGAACCCAGAGAGCGGAAGCAACGGGGAGGTTAGGCATGGGCTTGGGCTCGATGCACTCCACCTCCTGAGAAATGAGACGGAAACGGTTGCCCAGATCGACAACAGTGGCCTTGATGCCACGACCCACCTTTGAGGTGAAGACGAGACGGGCGGTCTGCTGCTTGCGGACACCGATGCCTAGGAAGTGAACTTCCAGTTTGGGCTTATCGACAGCGATGAGCGGACATACCTCGAGCATGTGGCTCTGCAGGCATGAAGAGCGGTCGCCAGCGAAGTTGAGGGTGTAGTCCTCGAGGAACGAGCAGCCCTGAGGCATGCCCTGCTGGATGACCCAAAGGGTGCGATAGAGGCAGGCTGTCTTCCAGTCGCCCTCAGCACCGAAACCGATACCCTCGGCCATGAGACGCTGTGAGGCCAAACCGGGAATCTGGTCGAAGCCGCAGAAGTCGGGCTGGTTGATATCAGCATCACCCAGGTCGTCGAAGTTGGTGGTGAAAGCGGTAGCACCCTCGTCCTTCAACACGCGGCGCAGGGCTATCTCGGCACGGGCGGCATTGCGCACCTTCTGCCAGTAAACCTCTTCGCCACTCTCGTCAATCTTGATGACATATTCCTTCTTATACTGCTCTACGAGTTCGTCAACCTCAGTATCGGTGACCTTCTTCCAGTATTCCATCATGGAGGAAACTGGGTAGTAGTCAACATGGTAGCCGAGACGCTGCTCGAATTCTACACGGTCACCATCGGTAACGGCCACATTGTTCATGTTCATACCGAACATCAGACAGCGGACGTTATGGGAATCGGCAACACCGGCACAAACACGAGCCCAGACGGCTATCTGACGCTGAGCAGCCTCGTCCTTCCAGTAGCCGCAAACCACCTTGCGGGGAACGCGCATGCGGGTGCAGATGTGTCCGAACTCAATGTCACCGTGAGCCGACTGGTTCAGGTTCATGAAGTCCATATCCATCGTGTCCCAGGGAATCTCGGCGTTGTACTGGGTGTGGAAGTGGAGTAGTGGCTTTTGAAGGGCCTGCAGACCCTTAATCCACATCTTGGCAGGCGAGAAGGTGTGCATCCAGGTAATGATGCCCACACACTTGGCGTCGTTGTTGGCAGCCTTCATCACAGCCTCCACCTCGGTGGAACTGTTGGCTGTACCTTTGTAAACTACTTTGATGGGGATGATGCCTGAATTGTTAAGGCCTTCTACCATCTCCTTGGAGTGACTATCAACGGAAACAACGGCATCGCCTCCGTACAACAACTGTGCACCAGTCACCCACCATAATTCCAAATTATCAAATGCTTTCATATTATTTTACTTTTTCTTTTGTCCGTAATATGCGTTAGGACCGTGTTTGCGGCTAAAATGTTTTTCCACCAAGAGCGGGTTCATCGTAGTATTGGGATTCACCATAAATGATACGAAGGCCATCTTGGCAACCTGCTCGGTAACGACGGCATGATAGACGGCCTGGTCGGCGTCCTTGCCCCAAGCGAAGGGACCGTGGTTCTTTACTAGTACGGCAGGTGTGTGGACAGGATTGATGTTGCCCTGCATAAAACGGTTGACAATGACCACACCAGTGTTGTGCTCGTACTCGGGCATCTGGTCGGCAGTCATAGCATCAGTACAGGGAATGCAGTCGTGGAAATAGTCGGCGTGTGTGGTGCCGATGTTGGGGATGTCCTTACCAGCCTGAGCCCATGCGGTGGCATAGGTAGAGTGGGTGTGAACTATACCTCCCAGCTCGGGGAACGCCTTGTAAAGCACGAGGTGGGTAGGGGTGTCTGACGAGGGGTTCAGGTCGCCTTCAACAACTTTTCCCGTTTCGAGGTCAACGACTACCATATCGCTGGCTTTCATCACATCGTATTCAACACCAGAAGGCTTGATAACTACCAGTCCCTTCTCACGGTCAATAGCCGAAACATTGCCCCAGGTGAAAATCACGAGATTGTGCTTTACGAGGTCAAGATTGGCACGAAATACTTTTTCTTTCAGTTCTTCTAACATAGTATTTTATAGTTTAAAGTTAGGATCTTCTTTATACATCTTTTTATTAAAGCGGTAGAGGGCAGCTCCGCGCTTGGACGATACCTTGTCGATGAGTTCGGTCTTCTCGATAAAGTCCATCTCTTTGATGCGCTTGCGGAAGTTGCGCTTATCTACCTCTTCGCCGTTAACTGCCTCGTAAAGACGCTGCAATTGGGTGAGGGTGAACAACTGAGGCAGCAGCTGGAAGCTGATGGGTTCCGTCTTGATTTTCTGCTGCATCATCTTACGCGCCTTGAGAATCATCGCGTTATGGTCAGAATACATCGTGGGCACTTTCTCCACTTCAACCCATTCTACGCCGTGCTCCTTCAGCAGCTTTTCGTCGTAGTCCTTCACGTTGATCAGTGCATAGTAGGCCACCGAGACCACACGCTCGCCCGGGTCGCGGTCAACAGTGCCGAACGCGCCAACCTGCCGCATGTAAATCTCGTGCAGGCCCGTCAGCTCGTTCAGGGTACGGTTGGCAGCCTCGTCAAGACTTTCGTCATTGCGAACGAAGCCTCCGTAGAGACTCCATTCGCCACGACCAGGGTCCATCTGCCGGCGGCCTATCAGCACCTTCAGTTTGTTGTTGTCGAAACCGAAGATAATGCAGTCCACCGACAGAAGGACTTTCTGGAATTCCTTATAGAACGTTGTCATTACCTTATTTATATTACCACAGTGCTACGTACAGGATGGTAAGGATGACAATCACACCAAAGGCACCGATGTTGAATATCTTGTCGGTGTGGAACACGCCCAGGTCGATGGCAACCAGCTTCGGATCCTGAACCTTGTCAAGGGCATTCGAACGCAGGTAGATACCAATCGTGGCAGTGATGGCTGCAAAGAAAATCATGGCGCCCTCGAAACCGTGAACATGCATGGTCTCGTTGAAGAAACCGCCAATGAACAGCACGAACGAAACGGCTGCAATGCAGAACATGATGGTGCTCCAACGCAACTGCGTCTTAATGGTGTTCTCGTCAAGCGTATCGGCAGGTACCGACTTTTTGCTCTTCAAAGAAATCCAGACAAACAGGACGACCAGCGTAATGAATACGACGCCCGAACGAACCAGGAACGGCATGTCGGGGAACGCAAACTTGTAGATGATGGAGAATGCGAACGTACCGATGGCGCAGACTACGGCAGCAGTACCGCTGGCACGCTTCCACAGCAAGCCAAGACCGAAGATGACCACCACACCGGGATAGACAAACGCTGAGTACTCCTGAATGAACTGGAAGGCCTGGTCGATACCACCCATCAGCGGGTAAACGGCAATCAGCGCAATAATCAGTGCACTCACCGAAGTCATACGACCGACATTCACCAGACGGCGCTCAGAAGCGTTCTTGTTGATGAACTGCTTGTAGATATCCATCGTGAAGAGGGTAGAGGTCGAGTTGAACATTGAAGCCAGCGACGAAATAACGGCTGCAGCCAGGGCGGCAAAGCTCAGACCCTTGACAATGGTCGGCGTGAAGTTGCGGATAAGGAAAGGATAAGCGTCGTCAGAGCGAGTGATGGAACCAGCCAGCGTCTCGCGCAGGCCCTCACACTCAGGAGCGTTCATAATGTAGAAAGCGCAAACACCGGGGATACATACGATGAACGGAATCAAAATCTTCAGGAAGGCAGCGAATACCATACCCTTCTTAGCCTCGTCGAGCGACTTGGCAGCCAGACCCTTCTGGATGATGTACTGGTTGAAACCCCAGTAGCCCAGGTTCGTCAGCCACAGAGCACCGAAAATCAGTACAATACCAGGATTGGTGAAGAACGGGTCGTCCTGAATGGCAGGGAATGCGTCTTCATTTCGTGTCACTACTAAGTTGAAGTGCTTGTCGGCAGGGTTCTCAGCCAAATAGTCCTTGATGTGGCTCAAAGCGTCCCAGGCTCCTCCTAAGCCCATTTCGTCGCCGATGACCGACAGAGCGGCATAAGCGGTAATCAGACCACCACCAACAAGGAAAGTAACCTGCATCACGTCGGTCCATGCCACCGAAGCCAGACCGCCGTAGATAGAGTAAATACCTGCAATGAGGAACAGCGAGAGAATGATGCACATGCGGACCTGGTCAATCTCGATGCCGGCAACCATGATAGTCATGTCGGTCGGCAGACCAAGTATCTGCTGGATTGCCAAAGCACCAAGCCAGGCAACAGAAGTCAGGTTGACAAACACGTAAAGGAACAGCCACAACAGAGAGAAGGCCAATCCGACACCCCAGTTGTAACGCTCGCGAAGGAACTGTGGAATAGTGAAGATTTTCTTCTCAATCATCAGCGGTAACAGGAACTTACCGACTACCAACAGCGTGGCTGCGGCCATCAACTCGTAAGCGGCCTGGGCTATACCAGAGGCATAGGCAGAACCTGACATACCAATAAACTGCTCAGCCGAAATGTTGGCGGCAATCAGTGACGCACCAACAGCCCACCAAGTCAGAGTGTTACCTGCAAGGAAGTAGTCGGTCGACGATTTCTCTTCTCCTTTTTTGGTGCGTGACAGAAACAGTCCCATGCCAACGAGAATAACGATGTAGATTGCAAAGACTAGATAGTCTGCTGTAGCGAAGCCATTGTTGCTTAACGCTTCAATAATTTTGTCCATGTGTTAACTGTTATATTAAAATTTGTTTGAATTGTCGAAGTCAAAAGCCTCTTATTTTACTGAGAACTTGTAAGCAGCGTGGCTGAAGTACTTCTCACCAGGATTCAGCACAGGCTGCGCCCATTCGGGATGATTGGGACTGTCTGGATATTTCTGGCTTTCCAGACAAACGCTGACGTGCTTCGGGTACTTCAGACCATGCTTGCGGATGATGTCGGCATCCTTGCCAACCCCCTGGAAGTTACCACTATAAACCTGTACACCAGGCTCGTTGGTGAACATCTCCATGAAAATACCGGTCTTGGGGCTATACAAAGAGGCACAAACCTGTGTATCGTCACCAGCAGTGTTCAAGCAATAGTTATGGTCGTAACCGGTGGCGTTCTGTACCTGGTCGTACTGGCTATTGATGGAATCGCCTACGGCATGCGGTGTGCGGAAATCCATTGCAGTACCTTCTACTTCACGAATCTCGCCAGTGGGAATATATAACTTGTCAGAAGCTGTGAACTTATCAGCATTAACATACAATACCTGGTCGTAAGCGGCCTGTGTGAAGTCACCGCTCAGGTTGTAGTAGTTATGATTGGTCTGGTTGATAATGGTTGGCTTGTCGGTCTCTGCTTCCCATGTCATATCCAACACGTTATCGGCGGTAACCTTATAGGTTGTAACGGCAGTTACCTTTCCGGGGAATCCGTTCTCGCCATCCTCAGCAACGATTGTCAGCTTCAAAATGGAGTCGCCAATCTGTTCGGCAGTATATACCTGGTTCATCCAACCTGTGGTACCACCACCATGCAGACAGTTAGGACCATCGTTCTGCTTCAATTGATAAGTGCTGTCGTTCAGCGTGAACTTACCTTCCTTGATGCGGTTGGCATATCGGCCAACGCTGGAGCCGTAGTCGCTAGGAGAGTTCAGTGTGTCAGCATACTGGGCAATATTATCGAAGCCCAGTACAACATCGGTAGGTTTGCCATCTTTGTCGGGAACAACCAACGAAACAATACGACCACCATAGTTAGTGATACAAACCTCCATGCCATTGGCATTTTTCAACGTAAAAAGTTTGACGGGCTTTTCGTTGATAAGTGTGTCAAAATCTGCAGGATTAAGACCAGATACGGTAAGTGCCTGCTGTTCACCGGAGGCACATGCAGAAAACAGAGCAACGGCTACTGTCATACCTGCAAAAGCTTTTTTAAAATTTTTCATTGCAAATAGTTTTAAGTTATTTATCTTAGATTTTGGGTGTAAAATTACAACATAATTCTGAATTACCAAAAAATATTTGAACAAAAATGAAATAATTGTGTGCATTTTACACTTTTAGGCTGATATTTAACTTTTATTTGAAGACAAATACAAAATAAAACGGTACTCCTGAGAAAGAAGCACCGTTTTTGTTGAGGATAGGGTAGGAATGTCAGCAGAGTTTGCGTGAACCATCTCCTATAACCACATCATATACCTTGGGTTCATGCCCATATTTCTCATTGAAGCGTTTTTTGGCATCAGTAATGAACTGACGATACAGATCGTTGCGGACAAGGTTGATAGTACAACCACCGAAGCCGCCACCCATGATGCGCGAACCGGTTACACCATTCTCTTTGGCAATTTCGTTTAAGAAGTCAAGCTCCTCGCAAGATACTTCGTAGTCTTTGGAAAGACCTTCGTGGGTCTTATACATCATTTCACCAACTTTCTCGTAGTCGCCTTCATTTAGGGCATCGCAAACCGCTAAGACGCGGTCTTTTTCGCCAAGAACGAATTTGGCACGTTTATAGTCTTCGGCGCCAACTTCTTCCTTGACTTCCTCCAATTGCTCCCAAGTGCAGTCACGAAGGGTCTCAAACTTAGCCTCGGGGTGTTTAGCCTGGATGTGCTTAACCACATTCTCGCAAGATTTGCGACGGTCGTTGTAAGGGGAGCCAGCCAACTGGTGCTTAACAACAGAGTCGAGCAATACGAGGCGATAACCATCGGGCTTGAAGGGGAAATACTCAAACTCTCGACTACGGCAGTCAAGACGCATCAAGCAACCAGCCTTACCGAATACAGAAGCAAACTGATCCATGATGCCGCAGTTGACACCGCAATAGTTATGTTCGGTAGCCTGACCGGCCAATACCATATCCCATTGGCTAACCTTGTTGTTGCCAAAGAGATCGTTCAGTCCATAGGCAAAACAACTCTCCATAGCGGCAGAAGAAGACATACCGGCTCCAAGGGGAACATCACCGGCAAAGGCAATATTGAAACCTTTAACAGGAACGCCTAACTTCTTCATCTCAAGAGAAATACCGTAGATGTAACGTGCCCAAGAAGTACGTGGCCCTTTGGGATCTGATAACTTGAAGTCCACACGGTCCTTCAAGTCTATAGCATAGGCCATCACGGTATCTTCCGTACCATTAATGCGCATCTCTGCTATTACGCCCTTGTCCACAGCTCCAGGAAACACGTAACCACCATTGTAGTCCGTATGCTCGCCAATCAGGTTAATGCGTCCTGGTGAGGCGTAAACGCTTCCCGTCTGTCCATCAAAGTGTTTGATGAATCGGCTTCTTACGAAATCAACTTCCATTAATTATATAATAAAAGGTGAGATAATGATTACTTTACTACGTCAAAGCGATAAATAGTCTTCTGCTTATACTGCTCTCCCGGATTCAGAACAACTGATGGGAAATAGGGACGATTGGGGGAATCGGGGAAATGCTGGGCTTCCAGGCAGACGGCGCTTCTACGTGGGAAGGTAGCACCATTGGCACCTTTGTAGCCATTAGCGAAGTTAGCGGTATAAAGCTGCATACCGGGCTCTGTAGTATAGCACTCCATAATGCGGCCGCTGTTAGGATCTGTAATTCTAGCAGCAAAACTCAGTTCTCCCTCTTCACGCTTATTCAATACGTAATTATGGTCAAAGCCTTGACCAAACTTTATCTGCTCGTTGTCTGCATTGATATCCTGACCAAATGATTTGGGCTTGCGGAAATCAAACGGAGTGCCTTCTACCTTGAGAATCTCACCAGTAGGAATAGCTGTCTTGTCTGTGGGAAGATAGAAATCAGCGTTGATCTCACAAATCTGATTCTCAATGGTTGGTGTAGGATCTGCAGTACCTGCCAAGCTGAAGAACGCATGATGTGTCAAATTGACAATGGTCTTCTTGTTGGTGGTTGCAAGATATTCGATAATCAGCTCATTATCATCTGTGAAGGTATATTCAACAGTAACATCAAGCTCACCAGTGAAACCTTCTTCGCCATAGGATGACTTCCTGTGCAAAGCCAAAGAACGAGGACCCATCTGACGGGCATCCCATACCTTTGCATTGAAACCTACCTTTCCGCCGTGGAGATGGTTGGGACCATCGTTGATGGCCAACTGATAATCCTTGCCATTCAATGTGAACTGACCTTTGCAGATGCGGTTTCCCCATCGTCCAATCAAAGTAGAAAGGTAAGGTTCTTTACCGCTGGTAAGTTGTTCTATACTTCCGTGTCCCTGGATGACATTACCTATATTCCCGTTTTTATCGGGAACCATGATAGCTACGATAGCACCACCATAATTAGACACAGCAACCTCGTAACCTTTACGGTTCTTAAGGATGTACAAATCTGTTTTCTTTCCATTGATCGTGGCCTGGAAATCTTTACGATTCAGACCACACAAATTCGCGTTTTCAGTCGTGTTATTCATATTCCTAATGTTTTAAGTTACTAAAATCTATCTGCAAAGTAACCTAAAAAAAACGAGAACAAAGAAAGAAACGTGGAAAAAAACGTTTATGGAGTGTTAAAAACAACTAAAGACAATTTTTCAAGAAATCACCTACCACATAAGAACTGCCTCCAACGAAGATGAAATCAAGAGGGGAAGCATTGCCCATAGCTGCGTTATATGCTTCATATACAGTGGGATAGGAATTGCCTACAAGTCCTTGCTTGCTTGCTAGATCGCACAAAACGATTTCGCTAAGGGCTCTATGGTTGTTTGCCTTCGTAAAATAGTATTGAGCATTCTTTGGTAATAATGCAAGCACACCATTGACATCTTTATCATCAACCATTCCAAAAACAATGTGCATTGTTTGACAGTCGATATTATTCAACTGAGCACTAATATATTGCCAACCACCCACATTATGGCCCGTGTCGCATACAACTTTAGGAAAGTTCTGAATAGTTTGCCAGCGTCCCATCAAACCTGTATTGTCTTTCACATGGGCAACACCATGTAACAGTTCAGAAAGGCATTTGGTTTTGTTTGCCTCATCCTTACATTCACAAAGGAATCCCTTCTTGGCAATTTCATGCAATACAAATAATACCGTATTCAGATTCTTTTGCTGGTAAAGCCCTCCTAAATCACCTGTTATGTCCCCAAAACAGGGAGTGTGATACAACATCCCGCCATCGTAGGTTGTTTCAGCACTAGTAATTTCAGGTTTGTCTTCTGCAAAGATGATTGGTGCATTCATCTCCCGTGCCTTGTTTTCAAAAACTGGTCGGGTTTCATCGTTGGTCTCGCCAATTACAACAGGTACACCTTTCTTGATTATTCCAGCTTTTTCTCCTGCTATCTTTGCTAGGGTGTCACCTAAAAATTGGGTGTGATCAAAACTGATATTGGTTATGACGGAAACCAGAGGTGTGATGATGTTCGTACAGTCTAGTCTTCCTCCAAGTCCTACCTCAACAACGGCGAAATCAACATTTTTGTCCCTAAAATATTTGAATGCCATTGCTGTTGTCACTTCAAAAAAAGAAGGATGTAATGGCTCAAAGAAATCTTTTTCTTTAGCAACAAAGTCAACGACATAATCCTCGCTGATGGGTATTCCATTTACTCGGATTCGTTCGCGAAAATCAACCAAATGTGGGGATGTGTATAGACCTACGCGATAACTGCTTTCTTGCAACACGGATGCAATGGTATGTGACACACTGCCCTTACCATTTGTACCCCCGACATGAATGGTGACATAGGACTGGTGGGGGTGATTGAAATGATTATCAAGGGCAATCGTATTTGACAGACCTTCTTTATAACCAGATTTCCCCTGTCGTTCAAACATGGGCATCTGGTTATAGAGATATTCGCATGTTTCCGTGTAATTCATCATGAATTAGGAAAAATAATTCTTGAACTTTTGGAAAATGGAGCGCTTCGTTGCTGCGTCTCCCTTGAAATTATCGCTTTTCTTGAATTCTTCGATGGCAGTTTTCTCTTCACGCGAGAGAGTCTTTGGTATGAAAACACTAACATTGACTACCAAATCTCCATTGCCTCGTCCATAACCTTGAACTGCGGGAAGTCCTTTCCCTCTAAGACGTAATGTCTTTCCGGGTTGTGTGCCTGGTTCCATCTTAACCTTCAATTTTGTACCTTCTATGGTGGGGATTTCAACCTCTCCGCCTAGAGCTGCTGTCGGGAAGTCAAGAAGAAGGTTGTAGATAAGATCATTGTCATCACGGATGAAAGTATTATTTTCTTCCTCTTCAATAAAGACCTGGATGTCACCGTTGATTCCTTTTCGCTGACCAGCATTTCCCTTGCCTGGTATGTTGACAACCATTCCTTCGGCAACACCTGCAGGAATCTTTATTTCAACGACTTCTTCACCCTTCTCTACACCCGTTCCGCCACAATGCTTACACTTGTTTTTGATAACCGTGCCTTCACCATTACAAGTCGGACATACACCTTGTGTCTGCATCATACCAAAAATGCTTTGTGTAGTGTGAGTGATTACACCTGAACCGTGACAAGTAGGGCATTGTTCGCTAGTAGAGCCAGCCTCTGCACCTGAACCATGACAATGTGAACAGGTAACATCCTTGCGAACCTTGAACTTCTTTGTAACACCATGGGCAATCTCTTCAAGAGAGAGGCGCACCTTCAGACGGAGATCGGAACCGCGATGTTGTTGACGACCTCGTGAGCCACCTCCAAAGCCTCCAAAGCCTGCACGACCTCCAAAGATATCACCAAACATAGAGAAGATATCGTCCATGTTCATGGATGCACCTCCAAAACCTCCAAAACCTCCAGCTCCTGGACCGTTGAATCCGAACTGGTCATATTGCTGGCGCTTTTGGGGATCATGTAGTACATCGTAGGCTTCAGCAGCCTCCTTGAATTTCTCCTCAGCTTCCTTGTTGCCAGGATTTCGATCGGGGTGATACTTTATGGCGATAGTGCGATAGGCCTTTTTAATCTGGTCTTCTGTCGCGTTCTTATCTACGCCTAACACCTCATAATAGTCTCTTTTTGCCATTTTCCTTTATTGTCCTACTGCCACTTTAGCATGGCGAATTACTTTATCGTTTAATTGGTAGCCAGCTTGGAGGCAATCTATGATCTTACCTTTCTTGTCATCACCCATGCCTGGTACCATTGCAACAGCTTCGTGGATGTCGGTATTGAAATCTGCACCTTCAGTCTCTATCTTTTTGACGCCAAGACTTTCCAACGCTTTCATCATCTTGTGATAGATGAGCTCCATGCCTTCACGAAGAACAGCAGGGTCTTCTGTCTTCGTACCATTTTCTATGGCTCGCTCCATATCGTCAATAATAGGGAGTATGGCACAAACAGACTTCTCTCCTCCGTTAAGAATCAGTTCGGCTTTTTCCTTGAGTGTGCGTTTGCGGTAGTTGTCGAATTCTGCCACAGAACGCAGATACTTGTCTTTTAATTCTTCAATTTCAGCCTGTGCGGCTTCCAGAGGATCTTTATCTTCCTTGCAGTCTGTGTTTTCTGAATTCTCAGCGTTTTCTACTTTATTCTCTGTCTCCATATTGTCAGAGCATACTGCTTGCTCTTCTTCATTCATATTCATCTTTTCTTCTTCCATAGCAAAATAGTTTTTTCAATCTTGACAGCAAATTCCGTGCCATGATTATTTATTCATTCATACATTTTGGCTTTTTGCTCTTTGATGGCTTCGTCATAAATATAATCATCGTATGTCATAAGCTTGTCGATGGTACCCTTTGGCGTGAGTTCTATGATTCGGTCTGCCACAGTGTTAATAAACTCATGGTCATGCGATGCAAACAGTATGTTGCCTTTAAAAGAAATCAAGTTGTTGTTGAATGCCTGAATGGATTCCAAATCCAGATGGTTTGTCGGGGTGTCCAATATGAGGCAGTTAGCGTTCTTCAATTGCATGCGGGCTATCATGCAACGCATTTTCTCACCACCACTGAGAACGTTTACTTTCTTGAGGACATCTTCCTCTTTAAACAACATACGCCCCAAGAATGATTTCATCATTACCTCATTGCCTGTGCCATATTGACTCAGCCAGTCAACTAGATTTAATTCGCTCTGGAAGAAATTTGTATTGTCGAGTGGGAGATATGCTGTAGTTATTGTTACACCCCACTTAAAAGTTCCTGCATCAGCCTCACGGTTTCCATTGATAATTTCGAATAAAGCAGTCATCGCCTTTGGATTGTGTGACAGGAAAACTGTTTTCTGTCCTTTCTCAATGGTAAATGACACATTGTCGAATAATATCGTTCCATCTGTGTCAACAGCTTTCAGACCTTCTACTTCGAGAATTTGGGTACCAGGCTCACGCTCCATGGAGAAAATGATACCTGGATATTTACGTGTAGAAGGGGTGATTTCTTCCACATTCAACTTCTCAAGCATCTTTTTACGCGAGGTTGTCTGCTTGGACTTTGCGACATTAGCGGAGAAACGACGAATAAATTCTTCCAGCTGTTTGCGCTTTTCTTCTGCCTTCATTTTCTGGTTCTGTTGCTGTCGTAATGCCAATTGCGAAGATTCATACCAGAAAGAATAGTTTCCGGAGAAAAGGGTTACTTTTCCAAAGTCAATATCGACCGTTTGAGTAGAAACGGCATCCAAGAAATGACGGTCATGACTGACAACGAGAACGCATTGCTCCAGGTTTGACAGATATTCCTCTAACCATTGAACCGTATCGAGATCCAGGTCGTTGGTAGGCTCGTCAAGAAGTAGATTGTCTGGATGTCCAAATAATGCTTTTGCCAACATGACACGCACCTTTTCATTGTTGGAAATTTCCGCCATCTGCTTGTAGTGCTGTCCTTCAGGAACGCCTAGATTCTGCAATAACTGTGCAGCCTCACTTTCTGCTTCCCATCCGTTCATTTCCGCAAATGCCATCTCCAAATCGGCAGCACGGTTTCCATCTTCTTCTGTCATTTCTTCTTTCGAATACAAAGCTTCACGTTCCTTCATATTCTGCCACAGGGGCTGATGTCCCATCAGTACTGTGTCCATAACAGAAAACTCATCATATTTAAAGTGGTCTTGCTCCAAAACAGATAAGCGCTCTCCTGGTTGCATCTCAATAGTTCCCTTATTGGGTTCCAGTTCACCACTAATAGCACGAAGTAGCGTGGACTTTCCTGCACCATTGGCACCAATAATACCATATATGTTGCCACTCGTAAACTTCATGTTGACGTCTTTATAAAGCGTCTTTTTCCCAAATTGAATAGCCAGATTTGTGACTGTTATCATGCCTTTTTATACCTTATTAATTATTGCGGGTGCAAAGGTACAACAAAAAAATGGGCTAGCCAAGCGGATAACCCAATTTTTCATCAAATACCATATAGGGTAGTAAATTTGTAATATATGGCCTTGTCCAATCCTGAAGATGATGTCGTTCGGAGTCGTATAGCATCAAGTCCATATCAATGGTGATATGGATACTAGAACGATGGGCTTCTGTTTCTATCTGCTTCAGACGTTGCTCTAGTTCATGAATAGAAAGTTGGGTGTACCCGGAAATCAGACGATTCATATACAGTCGTCCACTTCCCTTTATGTCCTTTGTCCATAACAAAGGACTTTGGCGCGTCTCGTACAATATGACCGAAAGACGTTGAGAAGCCCAGTGGATAAACGGCAGCTGGTAATGATTAGACCCTAAAGCTATCAAGACTCGATGTGATGTCATACTTTGTTCTTCTCTTTGAGAATTCCGTGTCGATAGGCATAGAGAAGTTGTCGTAAATCTTCTATCTGCATACGAAGTTCTTCTCCTTTGTCCGTATCAGCCACTAACATCCTATGAGCAGAAAGCTCTACCAACTGGGTGGTTGACTTAATGTCAAGTCCTCTTTCTATTGCATCTCTTGCGTTCATAAAAGGTTCATGTTGAACAAGTTGGAATCCTCGGCTATGGTAAACCAACGTATATCCTGCAATACCTGTTTCATTATGATATGCCTCAGAGAATCCTCCGTCAATCACCATTAATTTGCCGTTTGCTTTGATAGGATTCTCACCCTTAGAAGCATGTACGGGAACATGTCCATTAATAATATGTCGATTGCTCCCTTTTACTCCAAATGCATCAAGAATACGATCGCAGATATCTTCATTGTCGCGCAACTGGAAATAATATCCTTTCTCTTCCTTAAAGGTTGTCTTGTCTGTGAGGAAATAACGCTCAAAAGTGGCCATCTTCGATTTGTCGAACAGAGGAGAGTCTTTGCCACACCAAAGATAAAGGAAGTAGTCTCGTGCATAGAGCCTCATCTGCTTTTCTGTGTCATTTTGGAAAGCAGCACGTACCATCATGCCAATATTATGCATCAAATCTTTACCACTAAAACGCTGTCCAGGGTAAAGCTCGACCTCTTTCAACGTTCCATTGGAATTAAGAGGAACGGAAGCGTGAAACAAGAGGTTCTGATTACAGATAGAATACATACATCCGTGCGACAACAGCATCTTAATATGTTTCTGCAGTTTCTCACTAACACGGAAAGAATGATGCAAGCGCTCCATCAACTGGAATTCCTCAGGCGTGAGCTCATTGGGATGCTCCGGATTAATGGTTGGGAAATGACAAGAACGCATCTCGTACTCTTTTCCATCAATGGTACAAATACCACGTTTGTAGTCGATATGCTCTAAAATACAACGGTCTTCCATCTGCCACTCAGGACGACGATGGAATATCTGAGCCTCTTTCTTAAACTGAATAACGGAAATTGCCTTGTGCATTTGAGCTGTAAGACGCAGATACTTGTCTTCCATTTTCTCACCTTTCAACAATTTTGGCATAAATTCCTCACAAGGATCATCTCCATAGAATTCCATAGCAAAAGTGGCCAGTGGTACAAGGTTGATACCATAAGCTTCCTCAATGGTCGTAAGATTTGCATACCTCAGAGAAAGACGTAACACATTACATATACAAGCATTGTTTCCTGCACAAGCTCCCATCCATAAAATATCGTGGTTTCCCCATTGGATGTCCCATGAATGATACTGTCGTAAAGTGTCTAAAATAATATGGGCGCCTGGCCCACGGTCAAAAATATCACCTAGGATATGTAACTGGTCTATAGCAAGTCTTTGGATAACATTGCATAGGGCTACGATAAAATCATCAGCTCTTCCCGTTGATATAATGGTGTCAACAATCACATTGACATATGCTGCTTTGTCTATATCATCAGTCCGTTCATGTAATAGTTCTTCAATAATGTAGGCAAACTCTTCAGGGAGAGATTTCCGAACTTTTGAACGTGTATATTTAGACGAAACATCACGGCAAACGCTTACTAGCCTATGAATTGTAATATGGTACCAATCATCTATATCTTCTTCTGTAGCTTTTATAAGTTCTAACTTTTCTTCTGGGTAATAAATCAATGTACAAAGCTCACGGCGCTCTGTCTCGCGGATGTCACCTCTAAACAATTCGCTAACCTTACGCCGGATATTACCTGAAGCGTTCTTCAAGACATGCTGAAAAGCCTGACTTTCTCCATGAAGGTCGGCAAGGAAATGCTCCGTTCCTTTTGGGAGATTCATGATAGCTTCTAGATTGATAATCTCTGTCGAAGCCGAAGCTATTGTCGGAAACGAAGTAGAGAGTAACTCCAGATAACACATGTCACGGGTCATTGACGTCTTATTCATAGTCTTATATTTTTAGGCGGTTTTCTACTTGTAGTCTTATTTTTTTTGCAATACGATCATCGAGTGGGGGAACAGGCATGTAACCCTCTGTCAAACCAGTCATATCACTCATCACTTGCATTAATCTTCCAGCAAATTTCAGAAGATTAATTTCGCTGAGTCTTTCGCAAAGTCTGTCCTCTTCACATTCATGCAGTCGCAATTCCTTATCCAGTTCAATTAAATGCATCATCGCTATTTGACGACGAAGAACCAGTTTCCTTAGATGCTTAAATGTTGCTATTAAACGATCATTCTCTGATACGAAACTAATGCCAATAATACTCTCTATGGAGTGAGGCTCTTCATAGCCAGAGGGTAGGAAACAGTCAACCTTAGAAGCATCAAAGTCAGGAGCATCATAATTCAGGACTTGAATGCCACGTTGAATAATCTCCGTAATATGCTCCTGATGAGCATAAAGAAGTAACAGTCTCCATTTTTCTAATGTGTCAGGAGCTGTATGTAGGCCTTTTTCTGGCAACCATTGCTGATCTGCTGTTATGCCAGCCATTATGACTTGTTGCATGGTATTTTTCATTTCCTCGTCCATCAGTTCCAACTGATTCGAGTCCATAACTTTCCGGTAAACATGAAAAATCTGCCTAGCCATCTCTTGTCTTGTGATAGCATGAGTAACTAAGGCATTCTTGATGATAATCGTACGAGGGTTCCATCCCAATCTGTTCATACTTTCCTCCTCCATCTTCCCTTGAATAATAACAACATATGAGTGCTGCACTAACTTTTTTAGGAAAAGTATCTGCTTGGGAAGTTTCTCATTCCAATAGTTGTCATTTACTATCCAAGGTTCCAATTGTCCATGAGGAGAAAGAACTATGCGAGTATGGGACTTAATGGCCTGCTTGGCTACAAAATAAAGAGAACTGTTCCAACAGCCATGTATATGCAAGATGTCATAATGCGAAGAACACAGGTTTTTTTGAGCCTCCTTAGCATCTGTTACCATTTCATTACTACACTCTAATCCCATACTTTCATGAAGCATGGTCACATACTGACTGATCATGCTGTCGTCTTTTGGGAAAAAGTGTAGTATTCTCATTCTTTATCAGTTAATAAAAGATGTTCTTACTTAACACTTGCATTCGGAGATTGGTTAGCTGGTAACTTCCGATATGCAGGTCAAATAACTTGATGGCATCATGAATACGTGATGCTTTTACCATCATGGTGCTATAGATTCCGCGGCGGAAAAGGAACAAGCGTCCTTGATGACCATATCTTGAATTGCGCTCAGCTTTGATGATATAAGGTGCTGCTTCTTCTAATGAGCTGAACAACTGGATAATATTTGTCTTACTATGATAGTCTAAGATAACTTCTGCACTATTGTCTATATTTCCTATCAGGGTAAAAATCCAGGTGTCAGACAAGGGAGGACGAGTGATATTGGCCAGTACTATCCATTCTCCACGAGCAGCCTTAGCTCCAATTGTCAGGGCTAGTCTTAGCCTACTAGGATAGGGGACTTTGGAAAAAGGGAGGAAAGTCGTGTAAAGATGAGAATATTCTGCTTTCATGCGATCTAGCACATCGGCACTATCATCTACAGAAGAATCGTTGACCACAATAACTTCGTATTCCTCTTCACCTTGCTGGTTAAGGAAAATAGGCAGGTTTTGCTCCAAATCCCGAGCTTGATCCTGCACAGCTATTATGACGGAAATATTTGGCTTCTCTGCTGTCATTTTCTACAATTATATTTCATCACTTGTATAGCCTTGCGGTAATCTACGGCAGTTGTATTGAGAGGCCATACTTTCACCATAAGCTCCTGCAGAGCGAATGGCTATCAAATCGCCTCTATGAGAACCGTTTAAATCAATTTGCTTGGCAAACACATCACTCGACTCGCAAATAGGACCCACTACGTCGTATGTCTCCATAGACTCTTCGCTACTAATGTTTTCTATCTTATGATAAGCCTGATAGAGGGCAGGACGTATTAAATCTGTCATGCCAGCATCAATAATGCAAAACTTCTTAGACGCTCCCTCTTTAATATATAAGGTACGCGAAATTAATGAACCGCATTGGGCAACAACGGCACGTCCCAGCTCAAAATGAAGGGTCTGATTTGGACGCAACTTTAATTTTCTGGCATAGGTATCAAAGTAGGCCTTGAAGTCGGGGATTGGTACGCGGTTAGGATGTTGATAGTCAACACCTAAGCCTCCTCCAACATTAATATTCTCAACACGGATGTGATGGTTTTCCAATTGTATTTGAAGTTCATTAATACGATTGCACAAAGCCTCAAAGTCCCCCATGTCAAGAATTTGAGAGCCGATATGGAAATGGAGTCCAACAAAGCGGACATTTTGCATAGCAGAAGCTCGCTCAATGACTGTTTCCATGTCATTCATTGCAATGCCAAACTTGTTTTCAGCCAACCCTGTTGTGATATTAGCATGTGTGTGAGCTCCTACGTTTGGATTAATACGTAGCGCTATACGAGCTACCTTTCCTTTCTTCTCAGCCAATTCGTTAATAACTTCAAGCTCTGGAATACTTTCCACATTAAATGAAAAAATATCATTGTCCAGGCCTAAGTTGATTTCCCAGTCACTTTTCCCAACTCCTGCAAATACTATCTTGTTTGCAGGAAACCCCGCCTTTAGAGCTGCCTCTATTTCACCGCCACTGACACAGTCAGCACCTAGCCCCGCTTCACGAATGATGCGAAGAATTTTCGGATTCGCATTGGCTTTAACAGCATAGTGGACAACAAACTCGTCGTGTTTCTGAAGTTCCTTGTTTATGGAATGGAGTGTTGCTCTCAACAATTCCATATCATAATAGTAGTATGGAGTCTGAATTTGTTCCAGTTTATCTATTGGAAAAATACCCTTCATGTTAAGTTTCGTGTTTGTTTTTTGCGTTTATTTGTTGAACAAGTTGTCGCTCAATGATTGCAATGCGCGCTTCTTGTCCTCCTCCTTGATAAGGAATGAAATGTTATAGTTGGAACCGCCATACGAAATCATACGAACAGGAATGTTTTTCATGGCGTCCATAACCATTGTCTCAAAACCTATATTTGACCAGTCGAGGTCACCGACAACGCATATGATACACATTCCTGTGTCAACGGTTACAGTACCGTATTTTTTCAACTCATCAACAATTTCGCCCAAATGGGATGAATTATCAATAGACATTGAAACACCGACTTCTGAAGTGCACACCATATCAATCGGAGTCTGGTACGATTCAAATATCTCGAATACCTTACGCAGGAAACCAGTAGCCAGCAACATGCGTGAAGATTTTATCTTGATAGCAATGATATTGTCCTTTGCGGCTACAGCCTTTATCTTTCCATATTCTGTCTGGTTTGAAATCGTTGTGCCCTCAGCATCTGGCTGCATGGTGTTCAACAGTCGAACAGGAATACCTGCATATTTGGCCGGTTGTACACATGTGGGATGAAGGATTTTGGCTCCGAAATAAGCCAACTCTGCAGCTTCTTCGAAATGCAGCTGATGAACAGGTTCCGTTTTCTCTACCACGCGTGGGTCATTGTTGTGCATACCATCAATGTCCGTCCATATCTGAATTTCTTCCGCATTCAGAGCAGCACCGATGAGTGATGCAGTATAGTCAGAACCTCCGCGCTGCAGGTTGTCTATCTCACCATAAGCATTACGGCAAATAAATCCTTGGGTAATATATACCTGCTGGCCTTCGTTCTGCTCCATAATGGCATTCAGTTTCTCCTTAATATAAGTAGGATCAGGTTCGGAATTCTTGTCTGTACGCATAAAGTCTAGAGCATTGAGTAACGTAGCCTTGATGCCCTGTTCTTTCATGTAATTCACCACCATATTGGTTGACATCATCTCACCCTGCGCAATGATGCTTTTTTCCTCAAAAGATGTAAAAAGTTCCTTGGTAAAGGAGCGCAGATAGTTCATTTCCGACTGTATGAACTCGCGTGTCTGAGCCTTCATCTCTTCTGTGGAGTAGAGCTCTTCCACATGTTTCATGTATTTGCGTTCCATTTGGTTGATAACCTCATTGGCACCATCTGGGTTCTTCTTGTAGAGGTAGTCGGAAATTTCGACCAGCGAATTTGTAGTGCCTGCCATTGCTGACAACACTATAAAAACGGGCTCACCCGACTTTGTTACTAACTTAGTTACATCCATCATGCGGCTCGGTGTCCCCACCGATGTTCCGCCAAATTTCATCACTTTCATTGCTATATCAATTTTTACTTTATATTTCTTATATTACATAGACAAGTCCTCACGTGTAGAATAATCCATTGTGCGAACCTCGTCGGCACTATCTTCTTCTTGATCGAGAGCTATCTTGTTATAGTCATTCGTTATCTCTTCCAAATGTTGATCTACGCAACGATAGACAATTCCCGGATATTGTGCCAGTAAAGGTATATTGTGGGTTGTCATAATGACAGCAGTTCCTGTATGGGTTATTTTGCGTAGTAATTGCAAGATATTAGCAGCTGTCTCTGAGTCTAGATTTCCTGTTGGCTCGTCTGCAATAATCACCTTGGGCTTGTTCAAAATAGCACGTGCTATAGCTATACGTTGCTGTTCACCCCCAGACAATTCATAAGGGAATCGGTCGCCGAAGTCAAGCATATCCACATCTTCCAGAACATCTTTGATGCGTTCCTCTATCTCGTCTTTTTTCTTCCATCCTGTGGCCTTGAGAACAAAAGCCAGATTGTCATGAACAGTACGGTCACTTAACAGTTGAAAGTCTTGGAAGATGATACCCATCTGTCTCCTTAATGCAGGGATGTATTTTCGCTTCAGTCCACGCAAGTCGTGATTTAAAACAAAGGCATTCTCAGCCTCATCCACATCCAGCTCAAAATAGAGAGTCTTCAACAGGGTGCTCTTACCTGCTCCCACACGACCGATGACATATATAAACTCACCTTCGTCAACATGGAAATCAACCTCTTTCAATACGAGAATGTTATCTTTCTGGTAGATATTGGCTTTCTTGTAATCTATAAGCATAACTCAGATGTTTTCAATAATTATTTCATTTTACCAGCAGCTTTGGCTTCACGGCGTTTCTTGTCCCAGTTTGGGTCATGACGCTTTTGCAGCTCCAGAGCCACATCTTCTATTCGCAGTCCTTTTTCGGTCAGCATTACCAGAAGGTGATACAACAGGTCACTGGCCTCGTAAACCAGATTGTCGTTAGTACCATTGGTGGCTTCGATAACAGTTTCAAGTGCTTCTTCACCCACCTTTTGGGCTATTTTGTTGATGCCTTTGGTGAACAGACTCGTTGTGTAGGAACCCTCGGGCATCTCTTGCTTGCGCTTATTGATGAAGTCCTGTAACTCCGTGAGGAAGAGTAGGGGATTGCTCTCATTGTCCTCACCCCAGCAGGTGTCCGTTCCTGTGTGACAGGTCGGTCCTATTGGGTTTACTCGCACCAACAGGGTATCGTTGTCACAATCTATCTTCATATCGATGAGGTTCAGAAAGTGCCCACTCGTTTCGCCCTTAGTCCACAAAGTGTTGCGTGTGCGGCTCCAAAAGGTGACGTGCTTGGTGGCAACGGTCTTGTCGTAGGCTTCCTGATTCATGAACCCTAGCATTAACACGTTCTTTGTGGTGGCATCTTGTATAATGGCGGGTACCAGGCCGCCCATTTTTTCAAAATCTATAGTCATAGTCTGACGTTTATTCCTTCGTTGTGTAAATATTGTTTTAATTCGGGTATGGGTATCTCACCAAAGTGGAACACTGAAGCTGCGAGGGCAGCATCGGCATGCCCTTTTGTGAAAACATCGCGGAAATGTTCCTTGCAGCCTGCGCCACCACTGGCAATGATGGGTATGGAGAGCGTGTCGGACAGTTCACGCAACGCTTCGCTGGCATAGCCGTTCTTGGTGCCGTCATGGTTCATGGAGGTGAAGAGTATTTCACCGGCACCGCGTTCCTGGGCTTCGTGTGCCCACTCAAAGAGCATGCGCTCTGTACGCTCCCGTCCACCTTTTAAATAGCAATGCCAACCGTCTTCATCCATGCGGGCATCGATGGCTACTACACAGACTTGAGAGCCAAAACGGGAGGCAATTTCGTCGATGAGTTCAGGACGACGGATAGCTGCACTGTTGATGCTTACCTTGTCGGCACCGGCATAAAGCAGTCGCTCTACGTCCTTTAGCTCATTGATACCTCCACCCACAGTAAATGGTATATTCAATGTCTCTGCCACACGGGTCACCATGTCGGCAAATGTCTTGCGACCTTCAAACGAAGCCGTGATGTCCAGGAACACCAGTTCGTCGGCTCCCTGCTCTGAATAGGCTCTACCCAGTTCAACAGGATCACCGGCAGAACGGAGATTGACAAAGTTCGTGCCCTTGACAGTTTCACCATCCTTTACGTCTAAACAGGGTATTATTCTTTTTGCCAGTCCCATATTCAATTCAAAATTTGAGGATTTAACCTGATTAGTTCGTGAAGGTCTATTTTCCCTTCGTATATAGCCTTACCAAAGACAACAGCAGGAATACCGGCTGCATCTAGGGCCTTGATATCATCAATAGAGGAAACCCCACCGCTTGCTATCAAATGTAAAGACGGATATTCTTCCATAACACGTTTGTAAAGGTCTATAGCAGGTCCTTGCAGTGTGCCGTCTTTGGATATCTCGGTGCACAAAACGTTCTTTACGCCAGCATCTATATATTTGCGAAGGAATGGCAACAGATCCTCTTGTGAATCTTCTTTCCATCCGTTGATGCTAATTTTCCCATTACGGACGTCTGCACCTAAAATAAGCCGGTCTGCACCATATTCTTTTACCCATTTCATAAACAGGTCTGGTTGTGTAACAGCTATAGAACCAATAGTCACCATCTGTGCTCCACAGTCGAAAGCAATTCGGATGTCCTCGTCTGTCTTGATGCCTCCACCGAAATCTATGGTCAGCTGAGTTTCTGATGTAATACGATGAAGTACTGAACTATTGACGATGTGTTTAGACTTAGCACCGTCAAGGTCAACCATATGCAGGCGTTTATAGCCAATTCGCTCAAATTCACGAGCCATCTCAAGAGGAGATCCATAAACGGTCTTCTGATCGTAGTCGCCCTTTGTCAGCCGAACACATTGGGCGTCGATAATGTCAATGGCTGGTATCAGTTCTATCATAGTTCCAGAAAGTGTTTGATGATTTGTTCGCCTGCTCGTCCGCTCTTTTCTGGATGAAACTGACAGGCATAGAAATTTCCTTTTTGCAGAGCAGCAGAGTAGGGGTGTATGTAGTCTGCCGTAGCAGCTGTCTCAGCACAAAGGGGAACATAGTAGCTATGAACGAAATATACATATTCATTCTCCGTGAATAAAGGGCCTTTCGTATTAAACAGCTTGTTCCAACCCATGCATGGCACCTTGTCCTCATGACGAGTAGGGGAGAATCGCTTGACTTGAGCGTCAAAAATACCAATACAGTTCACATCACCTTCTTCAGAATGCTTACAGAGCAATTGCTGACCTACACAAATGCCAAATACAGGCTGCTTAAGGTCGCGAATGACCTCATCCAATCGGCGGGCTTTAAGGTATTCCATGGCTCCGCGAGCCTCTCCTTGGCCTGGGAACAATACGCGGTCAGCCTTCTGCAATAGTTCTGCATCGTCTGTCAGCACAGGCTCTACGCCCAGTCGTCTGAGTGCATTGACCACCGAGTAGATATTTCCAGCGTTATATTTAACGATTGCGACGTTCATGTTCTTTTAACTAAAAATAATCGTCTTGTTCTTGTAAGTCAGGATTTTACGCTGAATATGCTTTGACACGGCATGTGAAAGCACTATTTTCTCCAAATCTTTGCCTTTCAACACTAATGACTCAGGAGTGTCCTTGTGACTGATACGGGTCACATCCTGCTCTATAATAGGACCGGCATCCAGTTCTGCTGTTACATAATGGCTTGTGGCACCGATGATCTTTACGCCGCGTTCCCATGCCTGGTGATAGGGCTTTGCACCGATAAAAGCAGGCAAGAACGAGTGATGTATGTTGATAATATGATGAGGATAAGCTTCTATCATCTCGTCAGAAATGATTTGCATATAACGAGCCAGTACGATAAAGGAAATGTCTTCCTTCCTCAAAAGTTCCATTTCGGCTTGTTCTACTTCATGCTTGTTGGAGTGATCTTTATTAATGCTCCATACGTAGAAGGGGATACCAAATTGTTCAGCCACATAGCGCAAATCATCGTGATTTGACACAATACAGGGAATGTCACAATTGAATTCTCCAGCTTTCCATCGTGCCAGCAAGTCATAGAGACAATGGCTCATTTTTGACACGAAAATAGCCATTCTAGGGCGTTTGTCACTATAATACAAGCTGAATTTCATTTGATAACGCTGTGCATAGAGCGTAGTAATATAATCGTAAAGCTTGTCGCGAGGAATTAGGAAACCTTCAAGTTCCCATTCTATGCGCATAAAAAACATTCCGTCTTGTTTATCTACATATTGGTCAAGATAAACGATATTACCTTTGTTATCCGTGATGAATCGGGTCACTTCCGATATAATACCTTGTTGGTCAGGACAATGCAGAAGCAGTATTGCTGTTGGTTTCATAACTTATTGTACGTGTCTGTGTGTACTTATTTATAAAGATTTTGCAAAGTTACGAATATTATTTGAAACTACCAAATTTTTCTTGATTTTAAATTTGAAAATAATCAGCATTATGATAAATAGAAATAGTACTCTATTTTTAATCTCAGAATTCCCCTATTTAATTAAATTTGAAATTTTGGAAATTTTGAAATAATATTGTATCTTTGCATCGAAAGTCGAAATTATATCTTGTAAGTCAAAAATAATTTAAAATTAAACTTAAACTAAAAATAATAATATGCTGAAAGATTTTAATTTCTATGCACCGACTCGTGTGGTGTTTGGTCGAGAGTCTGAAAATAAAATTGGGCAGTTAGCTAAAGACTATGGTGCAAATCGTGTGCTTATTCATTATGGTGGCGGTTCTGCAGAACGTTCTGGTTTGCTAAACGTCGTTCGTCAACAACTGGCTGACGCAGGAATTCATTTTGTTGAACTTGGTGGTGTTGTTCCCAATCCGCTCTTATCGAAGGTTTATGAAGGCATTGAACTCTGTCGTTGTGAAAATGTTGATTTTATCCTGGCTGTTGGCGGCGGAAGCGTTATTGACTCTTCGAAGGCTATAGGCTACGGAGTGCCTTATTCTGGCGATGTATGGGATTTCTGGTGTGGAAAAACGCCAGAAAAATGCTTGCCCATTGGAGCCGTTTTAACGATACCGGCAGCAGGTTCGGAAATGTCTTCGAGTTGTGTGATAACCAAAGATGAAGGCTTGCTGAAACGTGGTGTAAACAGTGATCTTTGTCGTTGTAAGTTTGCTGTGATGAATCCTGAGCGCACCTATACACTTCCACCTTACCAGACTGCTGCTGGAGCTACCGATATCATGATGCACACCATGGAGCGCTATTTCTCAAAATACGAAGACATGACCCTTACGGATGCTATTGCTGAAGCATTGTTGCGCACCGTGAAGGATTCGGCATTGGTGGTGATGCAACATCCTGAGGACTACCGTAATCGTGCACAAATCATGTGGGCAGGCTCACTGGCACACAATGACCTGACGGAATGTGGCACGGAAAAAGATTTTGCCACCCACCGGCTAGAACACGAATTAAGTGCCCAGTTTGGTGTTACTCATGGCGCCGGACTAGCCGCATTATGGCCTTCGTGGGCCCGTTTTGTGAAACATCGTCATTTGAGCCGTTTTGTACAGTTTGCAGTCAATGTGATGGGTATTGAGAATGACTTCTCTCATCCCGATGAAACGGCAGAAAAGGGAATTGCTGCCTTGGAAGATTTCTATCGCAAGATTGGTATGCCAACAAATATTCACGAACTGTTAGGACGTGAAATAACTGACGATGAAATCGACATTTTAGTAGAAAAATGCTCTCGCGGGGGGACTATCACATTAGGCGCAATGGTGGTGATAGACCAACAGGCTATGCGAGAAATATACCAGATGGCAAAATAATAACTATGTTAAATTCAGAGTAGGGGTTCTCCCCTACTCGTCTTTTAGTGTTGGTAGTGAGAGATGGTAGCGAACTGCCAGAAATCGTATCATGCAAGTAACCAAAAACGATGCTATAACAGTTACTTCAATAGGTACATTGCAAAAATCTAAGAACCAATAAGTTACGCCACCTAAGACAGCTGCCATTGCATAGATTTCCCGATGAAAAATTACGGGCTCATTATTGAGCAATATATCACGTATGACGCCACCGGCTGAACCAGTGATACACCCCATGATAATCGCCACCCAATACGGTTGTCCAAACAACAGCGACTTCTGAATTCCCGCAATAGTAAACAATGCAAGACCTAATGTGTCAAACACAAACCATGTGTTTCGTAATCCTTCCATGTGCTTGGCAAAAACAATGACGAACAACAAGGCCAATGCCGTACAAATCATATAAAAAGGATTAGTCATCCAGAATGGTGTGGCTCCCAACATTACATCACGGATTGTTCCGCCACCAATAGCAACAGCAATGCCACACACGTAACCGCCAAACCAGTCGAAATGCTTGGCTGCAGCGTGGCGAATACCAGAAATGGCAAACGCAAAGGTGCCTAAAAACTCAATGATTTGTTGGATAATATCTTCGTACTCCATTATTCTCTCTTAACTTTTCACTCTTCCGCTCGACCTTTGTCGCTTCGTACCGTTAGGTCGAAGACTTTTCACTAGAAAAGCGCTCTCCCCAATAATTCACCATTCGTTCATACAACTTCTGTTCGGCTGGAGAGTGCTGTCCATACCACAACCGTTCCTGTTGCAAGGCGTCTGGCAAATATTGTTGTGGAGTAAAGTGCCCTGCATAATTATGTGGATATTGATACCCGTCGCTATAGCCCAAATCTTTCATCAATGGGGTGGGAGCGTTGCGAAGATGCAAAGGAACAGGCTGATTTCCCGTGTTTTTTACCAATGCCAACGCAGAGTCAATTCCTAGGTAAGCGGAATTGCTCTTTGGTGAAGTTGCCAGGTAAACAGCACATTCCGCAAGCGGAATACGGCCTTCGGGCCATCCTATTTTCATCACAGCATCAAAGGCCGCATTAGCTAGCAGCAAGGCATTGGGGTTAGCCAAACCGATATCCTCAGCTGCCGAAATAACCATGCGCCGTGCAATAAATTGCGGGTCTTCCCCACCCTCTATCATGCGAGCCATCCAGTAGAGAGCCGCATCAGGATCAGAGCCACGAATGCTTTTGATAAATGCCGAAATAATATCATAGTGCATCTCGCCGTCTTTGTCGTATGCCAACGGATTCTGTTGAAGACACTCTTCTACGATGGAATCGGTTATTTCAACCGCATCGTTTGTTGAAGAATCAACAATTAATTCTAAGATGTTCAATAACTTACGGGCATCTCCGCCGCTATACCTCAACATGGCGGATGTCTCCTTTAAGGTGATTTTGCGCTCTTTCAGTATGATGTCTTTCGTGATGGCTTTATGTAACAATTCTTCCAAATCACCCTTTTCCAACGATTTCAACACATAGAGCTGACAACGTGAAAGGAGTGGCCGAATAACTTCAAAAGAAGGATTTTCCGTCGTTGCACCAATCAGAGTGACTATGCCTTTTTCAACAGCTCCTAAGAGTGAATCTTGCTGAGACTTGGAAAAACGGTGTATCTCATCAATAAAAAGTATGGGCGAGGCTTCATTGAAGAATCTGCCCTTTTGAGCTCGTTCTATCACATCCCGGACGTCCTTTACTCCGCTTGTCACAGCAGAAAGTGTGAAGAACGGAACTTTCAACCGATTGGCAATAATCTGTGCCAATGTGGTTTTTCCGACTCCAGGAGGTCCCCATAATATAAAAGAGGTAATGCGCCCTGCTTCAATCATCTTGCGCAACACGGCACCTTCACCTACTAAATGCTTCTGCCCGATGTAGTCATCAAGCGAGCGAGGACGTAGTCTTTCTGCTAATGGTTCTGACATATCAGGCGCAAAGGTAGTGCATTTTGGATAAATCACAAAAAAAGTCGGCAAAAAACTTGTAAATAGCAAATAAAGTATGTACATTTGCAAGCAAATAAACTAATTTAAAGATTTCATTATGGCGAAAGAAACGACAAATAACAAAGCACTGAGCCTAAAGGCACTGACAAAGAGTACAGTTTGGGATATTCAGGAAAACGACATTTTCCGTATCCTAGATGCTATGGAAAAAGACTCCGAACTGAAGGATAATCTACGACACTATGCTGACATTATCAGAAGTGCTTTTATGATAGAAGATGTGAAGGATGATAGTAAGCCAGTCTTGGAAAAATACACCAAGCAGGGCTATAAGGTTGGAACCATCAAGTTGGGTGATGACAAGAAAGTGACATGGGCCATCAAAAAGCGTCCTATCATGCGTGTTACAGACTTGACCTATGAGAACATCCGCCACATTACAGCGGCAAAGCTTATTGAGGTGCTCGACAGAAACTTCGGAGGCGGATGGGACTCACTTTCCCAGTCTATCCAAGACATTATAGAAAGCGGGTTTGACATTTCTACCACAACGCTTCCCAAAGATCGCCTGCATAAGAAAGGAGGCATGTATGAAAAGAAAGTTGCCGATGGATATGAGGTTTTGGAGGTTGCCAAAGGAACATGGGTCGAGGCTATTTTCGCAAAGATGAAACCCGAATCCATCAAGCCGCGCATGAAATATGACGATGCCAAGGACGTTGATGATGAGGAGGAGGACGACGATGCTGAATTGCCTATCGACGACTACAACAAGCCCGACGAGGACGATATAGAATTGGAAGAGCCCAATGATGACGATATCAACGAGAACAACTATCGTACCACATTTGATATCACAACTGATTCCGATGAAGATGCAGAAAGTCTCTCTGACTATATTGCCGACGAGTAATTCCGGATCCCCTATCCTTACCGATAACCTTTTCTAAAACCTAAATATTTATGATTATTCCAAGTGTATTCTGGCTTGTGCCCATTGCTTCTGTTGTAGCGTTGGGCATGGCCTTTTTCTTTTTCCGTCAGATGATGGGAGAAGATGAGGGAACTCCTCGTATGCGTGAAATCGCACTTTATGTGCGCAAGGGTGCTATGGCCTATCTGTGGCAACAGTACAAGGTCGTGGGCATTGTGTTTGTAGTGCTTTGCGCTCTGTTTGCATTCATGGCCTATGGCCTAAACGTACAAAACCGATGGGTTCCGTTTGCCTTCCTCACGGGTGGTTTCTTCTCTGGCTTGGCTGGTTTCTTCGGCATGAAGACGGCCACATACGCTTCTGCCCGTACAGCCAATGCTGCCCGTAAGAGTCTGAATGCTGGTCTGAAGGTGGCTTTCCGTTCTGGTGCCGTCATGGGTCTCACCGTCGTTGGCCTCGGCCTGCTCGACATTGCCATCTGGTTCATTGTCCTTAACCGTTTCGATCCCGACGGACTTATCTCCATCACCACTACGATGCTTACCTTCGGTATGGGTGCTTCTACACAGGCTCTCTTTGCACGTGTTGGCGGAGGTATCTATACTAAGGCAGCCGATGTTGGTGCCGACATTGTTGGTAAGGTCGAGGCAGACATCCCAGAGGACGATCCCCGTAATCCGGCAACCATAGCCGATAATGTAGGCGACAACGTCGGCGACGTTGCAGGTATGGGTGCAGACCTCTATGAGTCATACTGCGGCTCCGTACTCTCCACGGCAGCCTTAGGAGCAGCTGCTTTTGCTACGGTAGGTGGTGACATCCAGCTCAAGGCCGTCATTGCTCCTATGCTGATTGCTGCGGTAGGCGTATTCCTGTCACTTATTGGCATCTTCCTCGTTCGAACCAAGGAGGGCGCCACCATGCGCGACCTGCTGAAATCTCTCTCATTGGGTACCAATGTCAGTGCCGTACTCATTGCCGTTGCCACCTTTGCCATCCTCTACCTGCTGGGCATCGAGAATTGGTTGTGGTTGTCGTGCAGCGTTATCACGGGTCTGGTGGCTGGTGTTATCATCGGACAGGCTACCGAGTACTACACCTCTCACTCCTACAAACCCACCCAGAAGATTTCTGAAGCAGGTTTGACGGGTTCTGCCACTGTTATTATAAAAGGTATAGGAACAGGTATGATTTCCACCTGCATCCCCGTTATTACCATCGGGGTAGCCATCATCCTTAGTTTCGGCTTTGCCAACGGCTTCGACCTCTCTATGTCTTCGCAGAGCCTTGCAAACGGACTCTATGGCATTGGCATCGCTGCCGTGGGTATGCTTTCTACGCTGGGCATCACACTGGCAACCGACGCCTACGGACCTATTGCCGACAATGCTGGCGGTAATGCTGAGATGTCTGAACTGGGCGAAGAAGTTCGCCATCGTACAGATGCTCTTGACGCACTGGGCAACACCACCGCCGCTACGGGTAAGGGCTTTGCCATTGGTTCTGCAGCCCTCACTGCATTGGCTCTCCTTGCCTCCTATATCGAGGAAATCAAGATTGCCATGAGTCGTGCCGGTGTTATGATGGAGAATGTTAAAGGCGAGGTTATCAGTGCCTCTCAGGCTACTATCCCCGATTTCATGAACTATTTCCAGGTAAATCTGATGAACCCGAAGGTTCTAGTAGGTGCATTTATCGGTGGAATGGCAGCATTCTTGTTCTGTGGACTTACCATGGAAGCCGTAGGACGAGCTGCTCAGAAGATGGTGGAAGAGGTGCGTCGCCAGTTCCGTGAGATTGCAGGCATCCTCGAAGGAAAAGCTACACCCGATTACGGCTCTTGCGTTGAAATATCCACCCGTGCCGCTCAGCACGAGATGATTTTCCCGTCACTCCTTGCCATTGCTATACCTATCATCGTCGGTCTGGTACTTGGTGTTGCTGGTGTGTTAGGCCTTCTCGTTGGCGGACTCACCTGTGGTTTCACCCTCGCCGTCTTCATGGCCAATGCTGGAGGTGCGTGGGACAATGCCAAGAAGATGGTTGAAGAAGGCAACTTTGGCGGTAAGGGCTCCTTTGCCCATAAGGCAACTATCGTGGGCGATACTGTTGGCGATCCTTTCAAGGATACCTCTGGTCCATCGCTCAACATCCTCATCAAGCTTATGTCTATGGTTAGCATTGTGATGGCAGGACTCACCGTTTTGTTCATCTGACAAGCTCCTGTTCTACGCTAAAAAAGGCTCATTTCTTCGGAAATCGAGCCTTTTTCTATCTTTTTTCAAAAAAAGTCGCAAAAAAGTTTGGCGGTTTCAAAAATACTCCGTACCTTTGCACCCGCAATTCAGCAAGAGCGCTGAATGAAGAACAAAACATAATGCACCCGTAGCTCAGTTGGTAGAGCACCTGACTCTTAATCAGGGTGTCCAGGGTTCGAGCCCCTGCGGGTGTACTTAGTACACAAAATAGGTAGGAAACAATTCCTACCTTTTTTTTGTTCAAAATCAGGGCTTTATGCTCTAACGTTTTGATTTTTAGCTGGCTTGGGATAAAAATTTATTGTTGAACCGCACAGTCCATTTGGAATTTAGTGGATTAATTGTAACGACTTGGAATGATTTGGAGTGGATTCTGTTACCAATTCTGTTACTACTTTTCACAACCTGTTACCAATTTCTAACCCCAAACCCCTTTTGGCTGCGCTAAAAATTAAAAAACATGAAAGAAAGAGTTAAAGTTGTCTTCGACCGTAAGGGAACTGCTAAGAAGACGGGAGTTGGAAAAGTGGAGTTACAGGTTTACCTGTCATGGACTCTGCGTAAGTGGATCACTGTTGGGACCTCAACAGTAGAAGACTGGGAAACTGATGCACAGAGCAGACAAATTCAGTCAAAGATTAAGCATTATGAGCAAATCATCAATGCAAAGACATTGCTAGGAGAAGAAATGACTATAGAGAACTTTAATCAGCATATTTACTCCGCACAGGCATCCAGTAAGAAAGAGGAGAAGGTTCTTTTCAACGATACCGACCTTCGCCAGAGCTTTGTTGAATTCTGCCGTGACCACATGGAACATGAGAACCTAGCCAAGATGGAGTCGTAGTCAATCATCGGATAATCTTTGCTTTCTGTAGGTTGTCGAAGTCGCTCCAAAAATCGGATGCTTCCGATTCGCTGAAGCCGTTGGTAGAAAGTTCATGGAGGATAGCATCCAGCAGCTGTACTTTCGAGATGTTCAGGCTTGGGTCAACATCGATGGGGTATGTGACGATGTCACCCAACGAGCCTACGTGACAGTTGGTAATGGCTATTTCGCCATTCACCACGTTCACCTGAATATGCCGGCTGGCACCATATTCGGGCTTAGTCTCTCTGAGCATCTGATATAGCGCATTCTTGCTTAGGCAAGCGTCTCCTTTCGTCGTCGAGCGGTCGCTATACTGCTCGGAATCTACAGAATTGATGAGTTCACGGAGTGTCATTGCCTTTGTCTTACTAATTCGATAGCTTCCTTGCCAGTCAGATGCTCGATGTCGAAACGAATCATCAGCATACGGGAAAGGCCTTGCTCCAGTTCCTTTTGCAGAGATTCGTCATCATTAGGATTGTAGCGGTTGCCGAGCATTCGTGCCATTTTCAGTTTCGCTTGCTCATCCTCGATGATGTGGATTCTGCCGAAAGCTATCACGCTACGAAAGAAAGTAGTGTACTTCTTCGGCTGTACATCATCCTGTTCGATGACACAGAACGATGCCTTATCGCACTTGCGGATAGCATCGACCTTATGACCACTCAGCGCACTGTGGAAATATAACCTGCCATCGGCATAGACATAGCTGATGGGGACGGCATAGGGATAATCATTGTCACCCAGCAGTGCCAATGTACCTGCCGTTGCCTTCTTTAAAATTGAAATGCTTTCTTCTTCCGAAAGCTGCTGGCGTTTACGCCTCATTTCACGAAACTCACTCATGCTATTCCTAATAGTTCTATTTCAAAACACACCGCCACGGCTGCTATCAAACTGTTTGCCGTCGATGGTCTTTCCCGTATAATGGGCTGTGATGATACTTCGTACCATTGGCTGAGCACTTGAAGCGTTGCCTTCTGCCAGTACCTTATAATAGATTCCCTTGGGAAGGGCTTTTACGCCTTTCTCTTTAGATTTTGCCTCCAGCCAGTCTTTGTTTGCCTGTATATATTCTAGTTTACTCATAACTGGCTGCAAAGGTACGAAGAAAAACTGAAAAGCTATAGCGACTGACGGTTTTTCCGTCCAATGTTTAAGGGGGTTTAATAAATTGTCAGCAATGTTTAAGCGAGTTTAAATTCCGTGCCATAATGACAAAACCGGAGGTCATTTTGTCACCTTTTTGCGATTCAGGCACGTAACTTGCATTTTTCTTCGTGAACGCGGAAGCGAAAGGCCACGGGAAGGCGAGCTTGCTCGGGAATGAGCTGAGGCGGTCAAGAACAAACAAGTTAAACTAAAAGTATAATTAGGAGGTAAAAGTTATGTTGAACGGATTGATGAAAAGCAATGGTTGGTTCCCAACAATGTTTGATGATTTCTTTAACACTGATTTTATGCCTCGTGCCAACAGTACAGCACCCGCAGTCAATGTCAAGGAGAGTGAGGAGGCCTACACGATGGTTCTTGCAGCTCCAGGGATCAAGAAACATTATTGCGGAGTAGGCATCCATGCATAGGGCAACCTAACCACCGCAATTGCGAACAAACGCGAA
>ODAI010682398.1_pt1 | contig 36376 bp, 54 predicted proteins | sample 1539321 | NCBI WGS metagenome assembly ODAI01 (sample SAMN02144231, study PRJEB22623) | gut metagenome | biome: sheep rumen | host: Ovis aries | place: New Zealand
AAGCAGGCCAAAGAAGGCGACTCCATCCCCGCCCAGCGCGAAGCGCTCCGGCAGTATGCGCAATCCCATCACATACAGATTTACGGCGAGTATATTGATGACGGTGTCTCTGGCACTCGTGCAGACCGTGACGAACTCTCACGGCTTCTTTCCGACGTTGAGGCAGGCAGGATAGACATTATCCTCATCACCAAACTTGACCGCCTCTATCGCAGTCTCAAGCACTACCTCAACATGATGGACAGGCTCGACAGGCATAATGTTGGCTGGCTCGCTATCTGGGAGAATTACGACACTACCACGCCGCAAGGTCGCCTCATTGTCTCCCAGATGATGAGCATAGCGCAATTTGAAGCGGAAAACACCGGCCAGAGAGTGCGGGCCGTACTCGACTACAAGATAAGCCATGGCGAAGTAGCGTCTGGGTCCGTGCCGTTCGGCTATGTGATCCGTGACAAGCGGCTCGTCCCTGGCCCGCATGCCGATGATGCGCGGGAGATTTTTAAACACTACGCTATGTACGGAAATCTGCATAAAACAGCAAGGCTTTCCGCGGGGTTCGGCGGGCCTGTGAGCACCAACGGTATAAAGAATATGTTGCGGAATGAGAAGTATGTAGGCATGGCGCGTGACAATCCGCAATTCTGCGAGGCAATCATAGATAAGTCACTGTTTGACGATGTTCAGCGAAAGCTGTCAATGAATGTTAAAATCTCGCAAAAGCATACTTATATCTTTTCCGGTCTGGTCAAGTGCGCGGAGTGCGGCGCGAGCATGGGAGTTAATCGCCGGAAGCGCAAACGCGGGAACTGCATTACCATTGAAATTGGATATAGATGCCCCGTCTACTATCAGCGCGGGAACAGAAGATGCAGTAACGCGAAGGTGCTCAATGAGAACGTCTTAGAGCGTCATCTGCTCGCCGTACTGCGTCCCGAACTGGAAAAGCATATAAGTAGCTATGAGATTCATGAAAAGTCTCACAGGGACGCAGAGCGAGCCAAAAAGGCTATTGAGGGTAAGTTGTCGAGGTTGAAAGATTTGTATGTAGACGGGCTGATTGATATGGCAGAATACCGCGCCGATCGCGAGCGTCTGGAGTCTGAGTTATCAGCCGTAGCTGACACCCCGCAGAAGGATTTGACGGAATTAAAGCATCTGCTAACGCTCCCGATTCAGGAAATTTACGAGACATTTTCCCGTGAGGAAAAACGCTTTTTCTGGCGGTCGATTGTGAAAGAAATTCGTTGTGGAGTCGATAAACGTATAGATATTATTTTTGTCTGATTTGCCCCGTGGTAAATGACAGTATCCGTCGTGATAATGACGTTTATCACAGGGCAAGACGGGATTCATATCTACGCGGAAAATCTGATGGTCGTGTCATATTTCGTGACATATTATGTCATAACATAAAAAAACGCCCCGGAGCAATCGCCCCGGGGTTTTATTGTGCATAGTCACCGCATGCGGCTGGCTCTATGCTCTTACAAATCTACATCCTCGCTGATATAGTACCCAGCTCCGGATGCAGCGCAATATTTGATGATCTTATCTTTAAGCTTGGTGTCTTTGGTGTATTCCAGGAGATACGCCTCCATGCCGGCATTAAGCGCCTTAGCGATGTACTTCTGGTACTCGAGGCTCTCTGACGCAATCTGAGCGCCGAATTCTCCAGACCCAGAATAGTCCGTAATCAGCGAAAAAACCTCCTCCTGCGTCACTCCGTGAGCCACGCGGGCCTTCTGGGAGATGGCGCGGAGCATGTACTCCATTCCGCCGTTGATCATGATATAGCCATGCGGATACAGTGCCTGCAGGATTCTGGTAATGCCCTTGTACGCTGCGTCGGACGGATATTCCTCATAAACATCTATATTATCGGCCCATATGCCGTCATATCCTGCATTAAGCAGCGCCATCCCTCGATTGATGAGCCAGTCCTGCACTGCAGGCTGGCATACATCCAGATACCGCTCATGCTCCCAATCATCAAGCTTCCGGAGAGTGTACTTTTCGAGCTGTTTGTAATAGCTACGGTAATTCTCAATTGCTCCGACATTAAGATAGGCGAGCACGGTGTTGCCTGCCTTTTTGAGTGCCTGCACTTCTGCGGTCGTGTAGTCTTCCGGCTCAACCACGAGCAGTGAATTTTTGATTGCCGGAGTTGCTTTAGTGGTTAAGCATACCTTATAACTCAGTTTTTTTTTTACGAAAGTGCGACTGATGCCGAGGGATGTTGTCAGCTTTGCGGTAGTCCCCTGGAAGTCAACATTAATCTCGCCATCCTCAAAAGCGCGGGCAACGAAAGCACCGATATCACGAAGTAGGTTATATGTGCTTGTGCGGCCGTTGCCTTTACCCTCTTTGTGCTCATACTGCGTAAATGCGAGGAACACGCCCTTAAGAGCCTGAGCAAATGCCCTCTTGATTCCGTTGCGGTCAGCATGCCAGAAGAACTTAAAAGCATCACAGGAAAAATCCACTCCGGATGCCATCATCTGCAGGATGCCCTCTGCTGACAAGTCGCCGCCGATCAGGATCCTCCAGGAGCCCGCGAAAACTTTATATACCATCGACATATTGTTGATAAAATGGTGTCCGTCCTTCTCCTTGAGCTTGTCGGCGTCTGCCTGGAAAACGCACTGTATTCTCAGGGATCCGACTGTAAAGCTGTCTCCCATCTTCAGCCATGTGACCGGCACGCCCTTCTTTTTGCAGTGGGAGGCGATATTGTCCATGTTCTCCGCATAGGATTTCTGGTATTTGCGGATGCCGGACTGATCAGGCAGATATACATGCTTCACAGGCAGGCTGTCTACCATGGTTTTTACGTTGCCTGTGTGATCCCCATGAGGGTGAGTGATGATAATAGTGATTTCATCCAGATTCAGTGCCTTAAGCTTACTGACGGCCAGGGAGCCTTTCATACCGGTGTCAATCACAGTACCTCTCTTACCTTCGATGAAAATGGTCTCATCCCCGAAGAAATCGGAGTCATTCTCCCAGAAGCGGGGAGCATACATCCTTATGCGGGGGCTGTTTGTATCCTCTTTCTTCTGGCTTCCCTGCGGCTTTGCCGTGACTGCCGCCTGCACAGCATCATAGTTGTATCCGAGGGTTGTCAGGGCTTTCCTGCGTGTCTCTTTGGTGCCGAAATCATCCGCGAGTACCCACTTGACCACTGTATCAATCGGCTGTTTGGGGATCCGAAGATAATCAGCGATAGAGGATGCAAGGATAAATCCAAACTTGCCGCCGACCTTACAGTATGCCCAGCGCTTTTTAGTTGTGATGTAGTCATACACCTCGATCTTTGTCAGGGGCTTTACAGGAGCAAAAGAGCAGGGCTTAGCAGATACATCCGGCTGCAGGCGTGGAGTTACCTTCTGGTTATTCTTGAGCAGTCCCCATTTTACACATGTGGTTTTATTGGGTGTGCCGGTTTTGCTGATCTCGTAGGTTTTCGCCACAGTTTTCACCTCCTCTTTTTTGATGACCATGTTCCCGACATCTGTGTCGGAGACAAATCTAGGCGTGATGAATCCGCGGATATATCTGCCGTCTATGCTCATGGTCCTCCGGCCAACAGCCTCATTTTTATTGCCTTCCATGACAACAAATGTCCCCTTGCTCTTATCGACAGCAATGACGATACCGATGTGGTCCGGAGTGCCGGCGTTGTCACCCTTACCGGAATCTTCCCAGTCATAGAGAACTGCGTCAGCGGGATCCGGAACATATCCATCATTCTCCTGCCAGATACCCATGGATTTAGCCAGGGTAATCATCCTGGGACAAGAGCACTCGACAGGAAACAGGTACCCGATACCGCAGGCAATATAGGCATTGCTCGCACATGTAGCGCACCACTCGTCCGAGTACTTGACTGCATAGTTTGCGCACCCTGCTTTTACCGCTGTCTGGAGATAGGCATTGTATCCGTCTATGATTGCCTTATATTTGCCGTTCTGTTCGCTATATCCTTCCCATGCCAGCATCCGATTGATGACTGCATTCCGGTCCGCTACAGGAGCTGGTAAAGCTGTGGCGGGCTCGACTATTGCCTCTGCGAAGTCTCCATACCACTCGCTCACGTCTACATCTCCGGTAATGCCCGGTACCCTTGTTTTGCTCGTATACTGCCAGCCATGGCAATCCAGATGAGGCTTGTAATCATAATGCGGCTTACCATCATTGGGACCATATGCACAGATCCACCTGGGGCACTCGATGCCGTCGAGGATATCTGTAAATACCCATTCCCATGTGTACACGCCGCCGGAAGGGAAGGCTTTAAGGAAGGCTTCAACTGCTTTTCTCCAAAATGCCTTCGCAGGGCGGTATTCTATGTCAAGCCATACGCGGACATTTCGCCCGGCAAGCAGTCTCTTGATGTGCGCGATCTCAGACTGTATATGCGCATTGGTATCTGCGTAAGAATACAGGTATACCTCATACGGGATGCCGAGGCGCTCACACTCTGTGATATTACGCAGGAAGTACTTATCATCCTGGCCAACATCGTTATCTCCGTATCCGATCCGGAAGATCACACCGTCAATCTTGCCGGACGCCTTGACCTTTTCCCAATCTATCTTTTTCTGATGCTCCGATGCATCAATGATTCTTCTTGCCATTTTTGCCCTCCGGATAACAAAAAAGCTGAGAGCCTTTTGAGCCCTCAGCCTGTGAAATTTATTGTTCAATTAGGCTCGTTATACTCCTGCGCCCGCTCCGAGTCTGACAATCCTTTTGTAGTAGGATCCACCACTACGCCAAGAATAACGAGCACCGAGAAAAGTGCCTCAACAATCGTGGTCAGCTGTGCTCCGATGGCTTCCGTCTCGATCTGGTAGCCAAAGAGCGCTGCAATGGCTCTGATCAGCGTGAGCACTGCGGGGATAAAAGCCAACCAGAACAGTTTATTTTTAATCCTTACTCTCCAGTTAATCTTCATGATTCACCTTCCTTTTAAGTTCCGAGATGGCGTTGAATGCCGTTTTCATGTCTCTCTCAAGGACAACTACTCTCGTATCCATGTTTTTGAGGTCTGTATTGAGTGACTTGATATCTGCCCGCGTTTCGGTAGTTGTCGAGCAGACCTGATCCAACTTAATGTTGGCTTTCAGTAATGATTTTTCAATACCGTCAAACTTTTCTGTATCTTCCCTGATCTCGTTAGTTCTGTCTTTGTTACTTGTATGAGCCAAAGACAAAATAGCAACGATCAGGGAACAGAAACTGATGATCCAAGGAATATAATTCATTTGGTAATCTCCCTAAAAGAAGGACAGACCATGGTGATCTGTCCTTTGGTTATTTGTATCCATACACCCACACGCCACGGATCACAGCCGCCCTCACAAGGCTCTCACGCCCCTCTGTATCCACAATGGCAAGGTCGTTCTTCCTGCATTTCGCAAGCGTGCGGGGGATGTAGGTGGATTCAAAGCAGTATCTGAGTGCCATTATTCTTCTCCAAAAAATAGATTAAAGCGTCCTTTATATTAGTTCGAGAACATCACCTGCGGTGGATTAGCGTCATACTTAATCACGCATGTTCCCGCATGTCTTAAGCAGTCGTCCCATTCTGCGCCATAACGGATAAGCTTGACATACTTGCGAACGGTATCGACACAAACTGTGTTCAACACAAGTCCGCTCCCTCGTTCTGTATCCCTTATCTTTTCTTCCATTGCGTCTGATGGCATAGCGCATGAAATTGTAACGAACAACTGTCTCGGAAAACGATTATCATAACTCACCAAATCATAATGTGTGTGCCCCGACAGCCAACATACAAAATCTCCGCCATCATCAATAAATTGGTCAATGGCCTCAAGTATGTCGGTGTTGTACGTTGACCAAGCAAACGCTGACATATCACTGCCTGTACTATGCATCAATGCTGTAAAATTGCTGTCTATCTTTTGGAAATTTGTTGCCATTGGCGGAAAATGAATAGCTCCAACAACAGCGTACCCATTTGTTATTGCACCATTGAGCGCCGACTCAAACCATGTCATTTGATTTAACTGCTCCGTAGTATCGTATATTGTGGCATCAACGGCAATTAGACGAATCTTCTTATCGTCGTAATCCTTATACCAATACGAATGCCCGTTCACGGTTTCAGCGCTCCAATTTTCTTCATATGGTGCAATATATGTTTCATACAGCGTTTGCTGCGAAACCGGATTTGCCCAGCCATTACTGCCCAAGCTGTCATGATTTCCGATGCAGATTAATACATCTCCATCCGAATTGTCATTCCAGAAATCCAAACCGTCTGATAGTTCATCAAGTACAAGGTCTCCTGTACAGATAACATCGTCAAGTTTATCTTGAAATCTGGTTTTAAAATTCTGTATCTGTTTCATCGCCCATGCATTTCCGTGAATATCACTAAAATGCGCTATTGCAAAGATTTCGGGGGACGTTAGCTTGTTATAATTGCCAGTGTTAGCCTTCCGCTTTGCATTCATCAGCTTAATCAAATACTGATTATCATTTTCCGTGTTTTCAGTAAGCATTGCGAGAGCACTGTTCTCCGGAAACACAGTAAATGTAATAGCCGACGCTTCTGTTCCGTTCCCGATATAGAGACCTATACTTTCAGCATCAATTGGGGCTTTAAACCGTGCAATAAATCCATCCGCAAGATATCCAACCAGCGTTGCCGTTCCGTTGCTGAATAAGTAAACTGCACAATTTCTCACGTTAAAACCAGTTGCAACGCAATAGATATACTCACCATCAGCAATAGGAATGTTTATGTTGTCGTTAGAACTGCTATGGGTCGATCCAGCGGCCACGGTAAATTGCGTCATGTATGCCTTAAGATTAGTCTGTATAATAGCTTGTACGTTATCTGCTAATACATCATCTATAGAATCGCCCTTATATACAATCAGTGTGAATGAAGCATCACTATCCCCGGCAGATACATACAATGAAATAGCATCCGATCCGCTTTTGGATGTCATTTTTAAAAATTGGTTCGTTTTGACACGACCAAGGGATGTTGATGTGGTTCCGAGATATTCATATAGTTCAACGTCTCGGTCGATATTGGATTTAATAAATACTCCGTATGATTCTCCGGATGTAATATTAAAATCCAGTTTATCTTTAGTACTGCTGTGGGTTGAACCAGCTGCTACATCGAATTTGACACTTTTACTGATAATGTTATTGATTGCTTCGATCTTTTCCTCTATCTCGTCCAAATTATCATCAACTTCAGCTATAGTCTTGCGCAAAAACTGTCCCATTTCTCCACCGTATGGGGCGTATGGCAATAGTGAAGTACCAAGATTCACCATAAAATCAGGCGAGCTCTCTTTCAGAGTAACAACGATATATTCTTCTGTTGGCTTCAGCGTAATGGTTTTAGGCTCTAAATCGGTAAACCACAATGCTCTTGAAAATCCTGATGGATCATTTGTTGTGTAATAAAAAACACGTTGGATGTCTGTTACAGCCTGTATGGTAACTTTCCCACTGGCTCCAACATACATATAATCTGTTGCCTTGTACTTAGAATCTTCAGATATAACTCCGCTACCGTCTATGTTTATACCATGCCTGTCAGTTGCTGGATTGTGAAGGTTTTCGGATGGGATATAAACATCACTTAAATCTTCCTTTAAACTGGTTATTTTATCCCCTACCGCTTTCGCATCCGCCGCCTGTCCGCTCTGGGAGAGGGTTGGGTCAATAGCCACCGCACCGGCCCGGATGATCAGCTCATTTAAATATTCCCGATATGCGTCAAACAGCGTTGACACATCAATATCATGTGATGTTCCGTCGTGTTCCAGGGAATCACCAATCCTGCCCGAGAATATCGGAGAATGCGCCTCGTATGTCCCGGCCTCGTTGAGCACGCACAGCTGGAATTTGATGACCTGCACCTGCTGGGTGAAGTAATTGCTGATATACCACTGGTCAGAGTTGAGCTGCATCGGCGTAATCTCTCCGGGCTTCTGGCCGGGAGCGGTTGACATCCATACGAGCAGATAAAGATCAAGCTCTTCAGTGCCGTCGCCTTCCGGATATCCGATAAACTGCACAGCATAGCGGTTATTGTCATATTGCCTCGAGATAGTCTGTTGGGAAAGCGCCCCCGTGGTCCAGTTGGCTGTGATAAATATCGTATTAGACATAACTGCTCCTTAAAGAGAGAATGCAAAATTAAAACCGACCATCAAACTAGTCGGAATGTTCGCCATACTCCCGTCTGTTAAATTGCGGCCGTTGCTGAGCTGGAATGTGCCATTTGTAAGCCATCGATATCGTGCGGAATATGTGGAGCTGAGAATAACCCAGCCGAATACTTCCCGATCTGGCCGAATGTCTGACAGCGTTGCGATAGTAACCGCACTGGTGCGGATGTTAATCGCCTGCGTTAGAGTTCCAACCACAGACACGAGTACAAGCTTGCCACGATAGACAGATACTTTAACGTTAAGGCCTCTCCATGAAATATTCCTCTCTGTCGTCTCTTCCGCTTCGTCTGCGAGCGCCAGCGATGCAAACTGCGGCCTGAGGCAGTCGCTGATGGTGTTAACTGTGCCCGTCTGTGTGACCCTGTACAGGCTGATATACACATCCGTATAACCATCCTTAAGCATGTGCTCTTCGATGGTGCCGGACGCCGTGGAAGTCTCGACAAATGTACTGCACGTCTGTGCTCCATTGCTCTCCGTAGTCAGCTTGTAGCCGATGAGGAAATATCTTGTTACGCCTTCCGTGCCGGCAGGAATAGAAAAATCATCATAACTGCCATAATCAATCTGCACACGTCTGCCTTCCTTGGTGAGCAGTGTGCCGTCATATATGCGCGGCGTATTGTTCACGACTTCCGCTTCCATCCTTCGGCCGATGGCAAGTATCCCGGTAACACCCCCGGCAATCCCGCCGCAAAAATCGGCATCTGTCTGTGCAGTTATGCCTTGTACACTATTGCCGTTTATCAATCTTGCCATTACGTTGCTCCTTTTATTTTAGATTCGTATTTCCATGTCCCGCCCGTGATGGTCAGTATCTTTTCTGTGATCCGTACAGACGCAGATACTCCGTTATAATATGCGCTCACATAATCACCCACATCACCATCGACGTCCGAATTATCGATTGCAAGCGTTTTCCCTGTTGCAATCGATTTAAGACGGAGCTTGCCGTATCTGATCAGATTGGCCTCCGATTCCGCATTGGGATAATCATATATCGCTGTGCGCTCATTGAGTCCGGTGTAATACTGTGTCGTGCCAATGCTTCCGTCTGCCTGCACATACAGGTCGACTCTGGTACGCTCCTGCAATTCGCCGCCGCCTAGACAGATTAGATGATTTATCCCGAGACGGTTATCTGTGTATGTAAGTGATACGGGCGACTCCTGTGAATACATCGTTTCGATCGTGGCGGACTCGACGGCGTCGATTGTTATGGCCACTTCGCCGCCGTGGGCTGGTTTTTCCGCAATGATCCGCAGTTTTGCTCCGTACTCCTCAAGCATTCCGGTAATGCCGGTGAGCAAAGTACAGTACAGCGGAAATTGATAATCAGTAATCGTAATGCTGGACGTTTCCGCTGGTATCGTAAAGATTCCGCCCATGTAACCGCCGAGCAGTTCGGCGAGGATTGCATTTGCGTCCCCTGATACCACTTTGTAGCTGCTACCGGCTGGAGGAGAGATAATCCCCAGCGTGAGCAATCCCCGCCATGTATAGCCCTTGTTGCTCACGACATCGGATTTGTTTGTGGTCTGCATATATCCGACAAGCCCACCAAACTCCGTGCCGGGGACATAGATACCGCCGACGCCGTCCGGGATGATACCCTTGAGCAAAAAGTCATTGGAAGCATTGTCTTCTCCTACATCAAAATCGATGTTTTCTCCGCAAGGTCCTATCTCCGTCAGCTCCGGAGTGAGATATATCAGCTCTCCCATACAGGCTCACTCCTTTCGCGGAAAATAGTCAGTTCCAGTCTGGTCTCCCTGGCATACCGCACCAAATGCGTGCCGGGGTCGATTTTTGTGAGCAACTGGCTTGCCGGGTCGCGGTCGTTGAAGCAGTTTGTTTCAACTCCATCGGATACGATATAACAGTGCTTGTCCGCAGGAATAAAGTCCCTCGTATCCACTACCATGTAGCCGTTTATCGGGATGGTGTGGACAACAATCATATGTACATTGCCTATCTGCACATTCATTCCGGCGGACGGTCCATACAGTACCGCGCGGAAATCGCAAGGGACATAATGGTCGACTCTGATAGTTGCAAAGCCAGAATCGGGCGGATAACTATATGGATATCCGTATGACGGATTGTAATTAATATCTGTTTCGCCCGATACTATCTCGACCGGATCGATTGTTATTTTCTGTTCGCGTATCCACATCGGGGACGGGCAGTATATCTCCAAGTCGTTATACGTTATATTTTCATGATCATCCGACGGATATGTATTGGACGACCGGATAAAGCACGATATATAAGATTCGCCCCAGGTTAATCTCCCCGGGGCGTTGTAAACCATGTCTCTTTCAATCGATGCGTGGAAGGCATTGAGCTTTTCCCTTCTCTTTGCCAGTGTCCCGCGAAACTGTACTGTCACATCATATTCGGCAGCTTTCTTTTTCCACCTGTCGACGCGCTCGCCGATCGTGCGCTCAGAAACTTCGCTCTCCCACGAAAAACTGTGAAACTTTGCCGTCTTTAGTCTCATGGCCATGGAAGCAGTCAGCGCGTATACATTGCCGTCCGAAGACGTATATGTGATGTTTATCATACGAAAACCACCCCCTGCCCCTTGAGCATACGGCCAAATTCTCTTTCTCCGATGTAGATTCCAACGTTGGCGTTTTCCATGCCAGCCTTGACTGCCGCGTAGATGACATCAGGATCATTCGTGCCTACGCTTGCAACTGCATCCTGTATCTTGCGTGTAAGCGAGTTGACACCGATCAATGCCTCTGCCCCTGCGTCTCCTGCGCCCTGCAGCTTCCCGCCCATCATGCCGAAAATAGTCGGATTGGTAAAGATGAGGCCGTTCTCCATGGCGGTCTTACGCCATGAAATAGAGAAATGCGGCGCAGATGGAGGATTGATAGAAAACTTTCCGCTGATGGAAATATGAGGCATTTTGAGATGAGGCAGATGCCAGGAAAAATGCATCTTGCTCTTTATCTTTTCTACGGCATTAGACACGGCCTGCTTCGCCGAGTCCATAGCACCTTTGATTTTGGTTTTGATGCCATCAAAAAGGCTTGCGACTTTATCTTTTGCAGATGTAAATCCGCTTGATATCTTGTCCTTAATACCACTGACAACTGACGAAACCTTATCTCTTGCCGCAGTAAAGGTCGATGAAATCTTATCCTTTATGCCGGTTACTATTGTGGATACTTTATCTTTTGCCGCAGTAAAACCGTTTCCAATGGTAGTCTTTACCGCATTAACCGCATTTGAGATAGTGGTCTTAATGGCATCCCACGCGGATGATACAACACCATTTATGGCATTAAGAACCGTTGAAACAGCGGTTTTAATAGCGTTCCAGACCGTGGTGATAATATTTTGGAGATTTGTAAGAGTGGTCTGGATGTATGATTTAATGGCATTCCAGATTGTTGTGACTACCGTATTAATCGCAGTCAAAACGGTCGTGATAACAGTTTTAATGGCATTCCAGACCGTGGTGATTACCGCCTGGATTGCGTTTATTACCGTAGTAATAACGGTTTTTATTGCATTCCAGATTGTTGTGACAATGTTCTGGATATTTGTGAGTGTTGTCTGGATATATGACTTAATCGCATCCCAGACAGTTGTAATCGCAGTCTTTATCGCGTTAATGACTGTTGTAATAACGGTCTTAATGGCATTCCACACATTTGTGAGCGTGGTTTTTATACCATTCATCACATTAGTGATCATGGTCTTAATGGCATTCCACACGTTCGTCAGTGTTGCCTTAATGCCATTCATCACGTTGGTGATCGTCGTTTTTATTGCGTTCCAAGCAGTTGCGGCGGCCGCCTTAATTGTATCCCAGTTGGCGACCACGAGAGCGCCGACTGCAATCAAACCAACAATAAGGCCGGTGATTACTGTGACAGGACCGCCCAGCGCAGCCACAGCCGCACCGAGAGCCGCCGCCGCTCCACCTCCTGCCGCCATGACGCCAGCAGCAGCTGTGACTGCTGTTATCACGGTACCGATAACGCCGACGACTGTGCCTATGACCGTTATAATGCCGCCGACAATAGCAATGACGGGACCGAGTGCCGCAAGGAACAGGCCGATCTGCGCAATGGTCTGCTGTTGGGCAGGAGTCAGGGAATTGAATTTGTCAACTAATCCCTGGATGAAATCCGCCACGCTCTGAATAGTCGGCGCGAGTGCTTCACCGAAAGAGGTTGCAAGTACGTCAATGGATGATTTCAGTTTTTCCAGCGAACCGCCGAAACCGCCCATCATTGCCTCGGACATTTCCTCGGTCGTGCCTTTTGCGCCGTCCATAGCGCTTTGAACATCTTCAAAAGAACCGCCGAGAGCGCCTATCACGTCAGTCATTGACGTGCCTTCGTCTGCAGCCTTGTTCAGCTTACTCGCAAATACACTCGCATCGCCTCCACTGTTCTTTAATGCGGAATCAAACTCGTCACTGGACACACCGAGTTCTTCGAATTTTGCTTTTAAATCATCAACGGATTTTCCGTTATCGGCGAGATTTTTGGAAAACGACTCGATGGTCATACCTGCGCCGGAGAGGTCATCGTCAAGAGCCTTGACATCTTCCGGAGCGGTGTTGATCAGCGCGAGCCATGGCGCCATCTGGTTTTTACCAAAAATTGCACTTGCCGCCGCAATCTGCTCTGACTCGGACAACTGGCCAAAAGCGTCATGCAGTTCCTTCTGGATCTGCGTGGAGTCCTTCATAGTTCCGTCCGAGTTTGTGACGGAAATACCGAGTTGCTCCATTGCGTCGGCGGCTTCTTTCGGCGGCGAGACAAGCCTTGCAAGGCCTGTTTTCAAGCTGTTTGCCGCCTGCTCTGCGTCGATTCCGGCGTTAGCCATGACGCCCATGTACAGAGCCGCGTCATTGACGGAATAACCCGCCGCAGAGAATACGGGAGCTGCAACAGACATTGCATTAGACAGGCTGTCAACATCCAGAGCGGAGTTATTACATGCCGCCGCAAAAACATCTGCATAATCGCCCGCCTCTGAAAAACTCCCGCCGAATCCGTTGATAGTCGCAACCAGTCCGGCCGATACGGTATCCAGATTGCCGCCTTCACCTGCCGCAAGATTCATAGCCGGGGCGAGTGCCGCCGCGGCTTCCTCTGCTGTCAGGCCTGCGCGGGCAAAGTTCAGTGTCGCATTCGCAGCGTCAGACATTCCGAACGTGGAATTACTCGCCGCGTCCTTCATGGCCTTGTTGAGCAGTTCGGCCTGTTCCGCACTGTTGCCCATGGTCTTATTGGTGAGCTGCATGGTCTTGTCGACCTCTGCAAACTTCGCCACGGCAACACCGCCGGCAGCAACGAGAGGGACTGTTAGCTTCTGCGTCAGGTTGGTGCCGATTTCAGTAACCTTGCCGCCGACATCCTTAATCTTCTCTCCTGCCGCCTGCATCTGGGAGCCGAGCACCGACGCCGCCGATGCCGACTGTGATTCAAGGCTTTTCAGCTTCTGCTCTGTTTCGATGATCTCCCTTTGCAGGGCGTCATATTTTTCCTGCCCAATATCGTCAGGGGTGACCTTTTCCGAAGCTTCCTTGAGCGTGGTGAGACGGTTCTTTGTCTCTTCGATCGCCTTTTTCAGCATCCCCTGCTTCTGCGTGAGCAGTTCCGTGTTGGACGGGTCAAGCTTGAGCAGTTTATTTACATCCCTGAGGGATGATTGTGTCTTGCTGAGGCTGGAGTCAACTTTTTTGAGCGACTGCTCCAGTTTTGTGGTATCGCCGCCTATCTCAATCGTGATACCCTTAATTCTTCCTGCTGCCATAAACTGCTCCTGTTAAAATCTGTCAAAATCTTCCTGCGATGCCTCGCGAACAGGCTCTTCTCCCTTTTCCCTGTCGTTGAGGGATTCCGTCCACAAATCAATCACCATGCCGATGGTCAGCAGTTCCAGATCACGTATCGGCAGACCAATCTCGAGACACCGCAGGTGGAAGAGTGCCGTTGTTAATTCACGGCTGGAACCGCTTATTTTTTTTTAGGCACAACGTCGGTCTTCATGTTGATATTCCACATCTCGAGGATATCCGGCAGGACTTCATAAATGGAAAACATCTCGAAGCCCTCGAGCCATTCGTCGATATTGTCCGGAATAGTCTTGTCGGCATGCTTTGCCATGATGTAGGCAATATTCTCAAACACCTCAAGGTCGGTAATCTCGAAATTGCCGCCTTTTTTACTCTTGGTGTTAAAGGACTTCTCCAGCGCGGACAGATCCCTGAAGATATCCCGCCCGAACCGGACGCGGTACAGCCTCGGAATTGCCGCACTGGAGCGAAATGTTACCTCTTTGCCAGATACAGTGATCGTGCGCTCTGTCATTTATCTTCCTCCTCTTATGATCATTCGCCCTCAGCCTGTGGCCCCGGGTGTCACGGGTGTCGCGGTCTCAATGGTGGGGACGTAGACGTCGGTATACCATCCTTCATATGTAGCAGTTGCGGTAGTATCGCCGGTCTTGGATTTGACCAGTCCATCTGTTCTGGGCTTGCTCGTGATGGTCAGGCTCTCGGTCTGAGGCTCGATGTTCTCTTCCTTGGTCTGAGAGCCAACTGCAGGACGGGCAACGGTGCAGTTATACATGACGTGGCGGACTGCCTTGACGTCTCCGGCAAACTCAAACAGCAGGGCAAATTTGACCGCTTCTTTGCCGTCAGATGTCTCGACAAGCACACCGTTGCTGTCCTTGGTCTCCTGCAGGATATCAGTACGGAACCACTCGGGGATGAGTGCGATCTCAAGGTCGCCGGAATATCCGTTATTGCCTGCGCTCACATAATATTCGCAGTCATCAGCGTAGAAAGGAGAAGCCTCTCCCTGTGCTTCCAGGGACAGGCTCACAGCGCCGGGAATTGCGACGGGTGTGGCGTAGGTGTAGACGCCGTCTGTCTCTGTCTGGATTGCGGCATGTACGTTTTTAAGGCCGTATTTGATTTTATTAGGCATTGATTATTACCTCCGTGTAATAAGTGACCATATACATCTGCTCGGAATCGATAAAAACTTCGGTCCTCGAAAATGTAAGGCCGTTTGCTGTCAGGACGGATTCAACTGCCGCCTCCAGCACAAAATCTTTGTTGTCTGTGTAGAGTTCTATCGTCAGGGGACGGATGGTCTGATAGTTGATGTTGTCAGCTTTCAGGTCATTCTCGCCATCGTAATAAAACGTAATAAAAGGCGGCTGTTGCCCACTGCCTTCTTCGAAATGATGATAGACGTATGGGATACCGACCGCCGAAATCATCTGCGATATTCCCGCATAGGTCATCTTGTAGCCACCTCTTGTATTGCTCTTTCGTATTCTGTGATGATTTCTGTCTCGACAGGTGCGATGTGTGTCCTGCCGGATACTCTCCCGCCGCCTCTCTTGGCGTGCCCGTTTTCAAGCAGGTGCGGCAGTCCCGGGGTCTTGTTGTAAATGGTCGCAACCGACCCGAGGCGTCTGTACTCGCTCCGATACGTCCATCCGCCGGCATACTTACCGGAACCGCCGAAGGAGCCGGAAGAATTTGAGCGGACAGCCCGCGCTCCCTTCTGCGCTATCTTTGCAACAGCTTCGCGAGTGCCGTTTGCTACATCTTCCCCGTACTCTTCCAGTATCTTGTGCAGTTCACTCTGAAATTGTTCGGGCGAAATTGTTTTAGCCATTCGTCCCGCCTTTCCGCTCACAGTACAGCTCCACGGTGCCATTGTTCGGTCGGTAGGTACGATATACTGCATACCGTTCACCGTTCCGAATGAGTATGACCTGCCCGCTGTAATCCAGTTCCGTCATGACAAAGCGGAAGGATGGATTCAAACCATTCCTCCCGCCTTCAAACAGTTCCGTTGCAGTCACAGAATCATAATATCCGTATACGGTTTTTTCCGCTTCTGTCGACCTGCGGACTCCGTACTCATCCAGAGCATAGACGGCAGACACAAGGACCGCTGTATCAGGTATCCTCATTTCTTACCGCCTTCCTCAACTCATCCACCTGCAGACGATAATCCTGCATGTTGAGCTGTATATCATTCGCATCGATTCCGAACCGGGACCGGGCAAAGGAGCGGACACAGCCGAGGACGGAATAATTAAACTCGTCCTTTGCTATGTCCTCATCAACTCCCTTGTTTACCATGTCCGCCCGGCATTCCTCGATGATGTCCTTAATCTCCGCTATGACGTTGTCATCCGTGGACACCGTCCGAACCGCGAACTTGATTTTTTCCAAATATTCCGCGCTTACCATGCCGGGCCTCCTTTACTCATGTGCTCAGGTTCCAGAAGGAGCCGCCGCCTGTGCAACAATCTGCATGCCGTGCAGAGCGACAAGGTCGGCGTTTGCGGTCTGTGTGCCCTTGATACCGATCATGTTGCGCTTGAAGTAGTCGCCGCCTTCGTCGGTCTCGATTGCGTAATTTCCCCACATAGGCATGTCGATGGTGCCGGGCTGGCCGTAGAACTGTGTTCCTGTGGTCAGGCCGTCGAGGATACGGAAAGCAACAGCCATACCGCCTTCTTTGATCGTTCCGGAAGTGTTGGTCTCATCCGCGAAAGTGATCTCATACAGAGCTTTCTTCTCGTTGGTGCCGCGGACAGCGCCCAGAGTAGCCAGGTCGGTCGCGTTAAGATACAGCTTGCAGGCGCCTTTGCCCTTGATGGGACGGAAGCCCAGAACAAGGTCTCTGAGATAGTTCTGGTTCAGTGTACGGCTGTAAACCTTCTGCGCCAGAGTGGAGGCGGAGATTGCCGCGATGATCTTTGCAGATGCGAAATCGCGCAGTGCGGAAACTGCGGAGTCTTCGATCGCGCCCTGGTAGTCCAGAGGAGACTGCTTCTTCACCTGCTTGCTGATCTCGTCCAGGATGCCCCACTCCGCGGGATTGATATCGACATAGTTGAATGTTGCGCCGGTACCGCCGACAGCCTGTCCTTCGGTCACAGCTGCAGCAGTCGCTCCGGTTGCCTGATAAGCGGCTCTCCATGTGCCGACTCCGTTCAGGACGAAAGCATGGACATCATCCACAATATCAGCCGCGGAAGCAGCCATGCCATTGATCCCGCCGACCTGTGTGGGCTTTGCAATATGTCCGGTAGACAGGAGCTGTCTGGTCTCCATGACCATGCGGCCGGTCCTCATGAATTCATCTGCTTTGGACTCCACTTCGGGAGTTACCGCGGGAGTGGTGTTCTTCACCTCAAGTGCCATTTTTGCACGTACCTCCATCTCTTCTCTGTTGAGGCTTTCTGCCTCGGTTGTGATCTCCGCAAGGCGGGTCTCTGTTGCATCTGCGGAATTGGCCTCTGCGGTCAGCTCCTCACGTCTTGCCTCAATTTCCTTGAGGCGTTCCATATTATCAGTCATGTGGTGACCTCCTTGTGATATTTGTTGATGGCCGCCAGTGCTTTTACTCTGGCTTCCTGTATCGCAACGCTCTTGAGTCTCTCCGCTTTAAGTTCTGCGATCACTCCGTCACAGTAACTGCGAGCGCTGATTGCTGTTCCATCGTTGGCGGGCAGTGACACTGCCGAAACGTCGTACAGTTTCCGAACCTTGGTGATAGTACGCAGGACATCAACGGTATTGGTCTCGACATTTTCCGTGATTTCCCGCTTGTCTTCGTCTACCGTAAAGCCGAAGGACATCTTTGTGGTATAACCGCCCTTGATTTCCTCGTACAGCTGACGGCCTGTCTCTGTCCCGCCGAGATTCGCCTCCATATGCAGGCCGTGGTCGTCGGTTGACACTGTCAGAGTGCCGTTGCTGTTGCGGGCAAAGACTCTGCCCTGATGGTCGTACTGCATGATAACGTCGGACATGTCCGTCTCGTCGAAAGCGTGAGGATCCATCTGCTCTCGGACCGTATAGCCGTCAAAACTGTACAGTTCATACGGCTCGTTGAAGGTGGAAGCGTACCCTTCGACGGTGTAAGATTTCTTTTCGTCATCCTTATCGTCTTTGTCGGGTTCCTCTTCTTTGTCGTCCGGCTCTTCCTCCTCGGACTTCACCCGGATCGTCATCTGCCGGTATTCTCTGCCGGAGTCAATCTTCTCCAGAATCTTGTCTATCTTTTTCTTTTCCATCGTCTTTATCTCCTGTGTCTGTGTCAGATGCGGGGTCTGCAGGTGGTTTGCTGTCATCTCCGACCTGATACCTGCTCATGTCGGTGGATTTGATATAGTTGAGCGATACATAAGCAACATCGCCGTCATCTGTCGGAGGGTATCCGAGGAGCTCGAGATACTGATTCTTTGTCAGCAGGCCGATTTCCTTGGTGCTGTTGATAATGTTCAGCTTCGTGCTCCACGATGCCCCCGTTGCCGCACTGGATGTGACCATGATGGCGTTGCCGAAATCCTGTTCTCGCCTGGTGAACAGTGCTCTGGTAAAGGCTTCGCCCATCTCTTCCCAGAATGGTTCGACAATGGCGTCAAAGTAATTCATCATGGTCTGCTCATTTGCGGTGTTATCAACGACCTCTGCCGGAGTTCTCCAGAAAGTATAGAGTCGCTTTTCCAGTTCCTTCATCTGTGCGGCATTGGCTGCCCATGTCGATACTGTCAGCGGCGTGTATGCCTCTGTTGCGTCCAGAGCAACGATGCCGCCGGAGCCTTCTGCCTCTTTGACGCGCTTTTCGAAGTCCTTCTGTGCCTGCTCTGCGCTTTTTGTGGCCAGCATGGCATTCTTCTGCGTGAAGAGTCCATGGATCTTATTGGATACTTCCATGGCTTTCTGCAGGGATGAATACATGTTCTGCATCATCTCAAGGGAACCGTCCAGGGCGTCATTCCCTCTGCCTGCGTATGTGGATCCGTCGTATTTCCTCCGCAGGACCACAAGGTCTTCCATATCAACGACCACTTGAGCGCCTTCTGGCGTCCGTATGGCCACGGCATAGCCCCTTCTTCCGACCAGTTCCCTGATTTCAAACTGGAGATAGACCAACGGCCATATCTCCACCGGCTTCATACGGTTATCCCATCGCACCCACGCAAAAGCTGTGTTAGTGACTTGCGCCTGCCATGCCATGGCATATTTAAATTCCTGCGCGGTCATCATCTTATTAGGACGGGCGAACAGCTTTGTATAGTCACTGGTCCGTTTTATCTGCCTGATCCGGCCGTCCTGGTCTTTGATTACATGCACAATCTGCCCGCGGGAGATGTGCGTCGCATTGGTGTCCAGGATTGCCACACAAGTCGCATCTTTTTCCAAATCGGGGTTTACGTTTACGGACTTTGTCCCATATCCGGCCAGGTACGCCGTGCGTCCCGTCAGGCTGTTTATAAAATTTGCTAAAAATCCCATTGTCATCACCTCAAATACGGGACTATTTCGTCCGAATGGTTCTGCAAACCTGTCCAGGCGTTGAGCAGGCTCACCATTCCGTCTATTCTTCGGTTGCTCGCCGATTTGACCGGCTGTATTGACTCAATGCCCTCTTTATTGAGGGACTTGACTGCTGTATTCAACAGGCACCACCGGAGCATCGGATTATTCTGGTAGATGATTCGGTGCTCCTCAAAAGCGCCTTTCAACAGTTTCATCGGATAGGTCCATGTGAACGGCCCCTGCCGGATCTTCTCCATCACAAAGCCGATTTCCGTCATCTGCGGGGCCCAATAGCCGGACAGTGCGGCGTCGTAGCACACCCACAAAGGCCGGATGTCATGCTCCTTGACCATATCCACAAACCATTGCGTCACGTCGTTATAATCGACTGTCGCGCCTGTGCAGACCTTGAGCCAGCCCCGCTCTGCCCATAGACGATATGGAGCCTCGCGGTCTGACCGGTGTTTGATATCTTCCGGGTTCAGCTTTGATTCCGGGATGAAATACTTCTGCAGGACATAAAACCGCTCATCATTCGGCTTCATGATCAGCAATGTTGCACAGGTCAAATCCGTAGTAGCCGACAAATCACACCCGCCAACCGCATAAGAGTGCTCCAAAAACTCCATCGGGACGGTCTGCATGTTGACGGCTTCGTCATAAGACAGCCATCCCTCGTTGCTGTTTTCGGGGATGTTAAAGTCCTTTGTAAGCACCGTGGGCAGAAAAGACGGGTCTCTCTTTGCCCTCTCAACATGTTCCGTCAGCGTCTTGATGCTCTTTATCTTTCCAAGGCCGGGATTCGCTTTCTCCCAGCATGCCGGGTCTGTCCATTCCTCTCTGCTGTCCAGTTCGTACATGAGCGGGAGTAATTGATAGTCATGGAATCCGTCGTCCCACATGGCCACGTGAGCCCCATACTCATACCGGGCATCAAAAAAGGCCTCCCTGAGGAAGCCGTTCGTGGATATCATCCAGTATATAGGTTGTTCACGCTCTGCCTGAGACTGCACAAGGACATCGTACAGCTTCGAATCCTTCTGCGCGTGGATTTCATCCTGACAGACAAAACTCGCATTCAAGCCGTCCAGGTTATCCGTTTTGGCGGCCAGTTTCTTTATTTTGCCAAAATTCATCTGACAATAAATATCTGTCTGCCGTTTATGCTCGAAGCTTCGCAGCGCCGGTGACTGCGTCATCATGTTCGCCGCCTCTGAGAATACCTGGTCGGCCTGATCCCGGGAGTTCGCCGCGCAGTAAATCTCCGGGCCGTTCTCGCCATCATTTAACAGCATGTCGTGCAGGACTGCAGCTGTCTCGGTGGACTTTCCGCATTTACGGCCTCTCAGGTCGAGCACTTCCCGAAAACGTCTGTGCCCGGTGTCCTTCTCCACCCATCCGAATATCAACTGCATTTTTGCCAGTTGGAAGAGTTCAAATTTTATCAACTGCCTGCCCGCTTTGCCCTTGGACTGCCGGCAGAACTTCTGCATGAAATCTATATGCCGTTGTCCTTTAGCCTCATTGAACACATACGGAAAATCGGCGGGCGGGGCGTCCATCCAGCCGCATTCCCTTTCGTATACCGCACGGATCTTCGCTGATGCAGGTATCTCTCCGGAGCGGATACGCTTTAGATATTCTTTTGGCCAGTTCATTCTTCTCGATTAATAAACTCCATGAGTTCCTGGGCGGCGGCCTTTTCGTCCTCGGACGGCAGGAGGGCGGCAAGCTGTGCGATCAGTTTCTGATAGGTGCTCGTATATTTCACACGGAGTTCTGCCGCCACGCTCTTTTTGACGCCCCACTGATTCTCACCATTCTGATAATATTCCGAGATGCCGTCCCGCATATACAGGAGATTGCACTCGTAAATCGCGCAGGCATACGATGCAGCATCGTCAATCAGGTTGACATACAGCTTTAAGGTCTCCGGATCAACTGCCTGCAGTGCTTTTCGGATTGCCTTACGGTTCTTGTCTATTATCTTTTTTCTATCAGATTCTGTCAGAATTTGCTGAAACTTCTCCATTACTGCCCTCACTTGTCAGATTTTAACTACACCGGTTCGAAAATTGCCCAGCCAGAAATTCCTGAGGGCGGCACCGGTGTCCGTGAGACTTTATCAAACTAAAGCACCCGGGGGGATAAACAGCCATCGGCATCGAAATAGAACCCCTCATCACAATCCGGCTTAACCACTCCCTTATCCATCATAGTCTTTATGGTATGGCAGTCATGGCATAGCGACTGCAGGTTATCCAGGTTGAGGCTGATGGACTTGTCTATGATATTGTCAGGCGTCAGCTCTTTGATGTGATCAACCTCGGTTGCCCGTGCCCCGCATACTCTGCATGTGTATCCGTCTCGTATCAGTGCACGCTTGCGTGTGGACTTCCAGATAGACGAGTGATAGAAGGCCTGTGCCCATTGCTTAGCCATGGTGTACCTCGTGCAAATAAACAGAGCGCCATGCTGTGACACATGACGCCCCTGATTCGGAGGAGGGGATTAAATGAAGAAGGTTCTCTGTGCGTTCTGGCACGCTATCACAATACCATAAAGACTACTGACATTTTATGACAACTTTACGCAGGCCGATTGCACGATAGCGGAAGACAGTGCGGACATCACAGGGAATCATGCCGGCTATATCCTCGTAGCTGTATCCGTCTACAAAGTGGAGCATCAGCACGCGCCTCGCCTGATTGTGGTCGATGGCATTGATAGTCTCGGATATCTCACGCATGAGTTCGACAGCCCTGACCTGCGCAGTCTCCCAGTCTTTAATCAGGTCATCAATGCGTGCGATGTAGTCTGACAGGTCACCGGTCCGGAACTGCGCCTTTGGCATGTCACCACCCTCGTATGATATTCCCTTTACTCCCATCATCTCCGAACGCACACGCTCGATGCGCTTCTCGATATCTCCGACCTCTGCCCTCGCTATCTGGTAGCGTGACAGGTAGAGTGCTGATTCCCTCTGCAGTTCCTTTGCTGTCATGTATCACTTACCTCTGAAAAAGTTTTCGAGTTCCTGCCGCTTATTACTTTTGTGCCTGTTAGCATACAGCTGTGCCTTGCGTGAGCCTATCCTTGCCGCCATGGTATCGAGCACCTGCCCGGTGTAGCGGTCGATGTTACTGCAGGAGGACGCCTCACGGTCTGTGATAGCACGCCGTTCGAAGTAGCCGGTGTCAGGGTCTCGCAGTTCCAGGTGGATGAGTACGCCGTCAACAGGCGGAAGGATTTTGATTTCGAAGCCGGAGTCACGGCTGTAACTGATAAAGTCAAACATTATTGCATCTCCTCTGCGATCGTGTTGAGTATCCGTGTTGCGAGCGTATTGCCGATACCCTTAATGGACAGCAGGAGATTATACAGGCTGTCCGCATCCATCACTGCGGCATCTATATCCTCGCTGATTGATATACCGCCATGCTCGGCATTGTATTTATCAATGCATTCGTTCCATCCGGTCTTGTAGGCGTCGTTGTAGAAGTCGGTAATCCACTGAATGAATTTACCTCGTGGCATGGATTTGAGGCGTGCCTGCTGTAATCCCATGCGCTGATAGATTGCAGGCGGGATTGTGTTAGCCATTGTTGGTCTCCTTCATCTTTGCAAGGACTTCGGCAATCTCGGGGAAATGTCTGCCGGTCTTTTTGGCGTTTTCAACTTTGTCATATCCAGTGGAACCATCCGCAAAAACAAATTCGAAATGCACTGGTCCGACTCCAATCACAACTGCTTTCCCTGCGCTCGTAATTACTTCATCCCCGACCTTGATTTCTTCCTTCTCCTGCTCATACTGCCGGATTTTCTCGATGCACTCGGAAGCAGAATAATTTATTATTGTCTGCTCCTCGTCAACTCCAAAGATTTCTTCAATTTCATAATTTGTCAATCCGCCATGGTTAGTATCAAGCATCAATTTTCTCGCAGCATCCCACGCATCATTGAGACCACGCTGATACGTCTCTTTCCTGATCCGCTCAATGTCGGGTTCGGTGTATGGTGGGAGGTCTTCGACCGGAATCGGTTCCGCCGAAATCTGACCCTCAGGCGTCAGACCAAAAACAATGATGCCTTTGAACTCGCTCGGGCAATCATCAAGTAACTCGATAATGTATTTCTTTCCCACGCGCTCACTCCTTCCCGTAAATCTTCTCCTGAAAATTCCTGATTTCCTCGTCTGTCAATCTGCGATTAAGCCTCATGTAAACACGGCGGATATACTCGCCACCCGTGTAATATCCGACAGCAAATCCCGCAAGTGCAGATACAAGACAGGCCGTTATTGTTGCTTTGAAAGACATGTGTTACTCCTTCCTTTCGCCGTCCATTTCTTCTGCTTCCAATTTCATCATTCCTGTTTACTCCTTCCTTTCGCCACTCGTTGTAAAATACACTTCCGGCAAATCCCAGTGCTTACAATCCTTGAAAAACGCAAAGCTGTGCGGTATGTAATGTTGGGTTATGTTGGATGCGTGCCGCTCGCACTTTTTGTTTTTGCACTTGAGGTGATAGCAGAATGTGATGTCTTCGCTCATGCTTCTTACTCATTCCTTTCGCCATCCATCTTTGCTCCGCAGTTGGGGCAATACTTGCACTCTGAAAACCTCCAGTCATGAATCACATGACCGCATCGACTGCACTTGATTGTTATCGGGCTGTAGTTTTCCCACTTTGCATGCACCACCTGCACAACATTGGCAGAGGGCAGTCCTCTCAATTCTCTCCTGAGTCGTAATATCTCTGTTGTTAATTCCATCGGAACATTGTCAAATATCCTGTCTAATGCATCTATCGCATCCTGCTTGCTTATATATTCGATGTTTCCGACATTTGTGTCGGGAAGATTCTCAGCCATTGTCTTCCTCCGCTTCATCTAATTCCCATCCATCATCACAGCCGCCGATGCAGTAATGCTCTTCATCAAGCGTAATAACATCTTTGGTGCAGATTGTATCCTTGTTCCAAATGCATTTTTCCAATAAGCAATTAATCTGCGTCATTCTCTGCCTCCACATTATACCTATCCGGCAGATCACAATAAGCTACTATTTTATCATCTTCGATTTGATCTCCATCTTCATCGTAGCCAAGCCATCTGCCGTCGGCGTAATATCTTGCAATTCCATATCTGCCAAAATTTGTAGCAACCAGATAATCATCCCACATATTATCTGGTTTTTTCGGCGGGTCTGTTTTTGCGTTATGCCATCCGCTCATGCTTCTTCATCCTCCGCTTCAACGTCCCTGTATACGCAAATTACATCTTCGAATTCTATGTATAACGGCTTACGGTCTTTTATCCCCTTAATACTGTATCCGGTTATATTCCCGAAACCATCTTTATTGATCGAAAACTCTTTACATGTTACAGCCAAAGAAAAGCCATTTTTAAAAACAATTGTGATTTTCATACTTCATCCTCCTGCTCCTCTTCGTACTTATCACACTCCTGGTAAAAATTCCAGCTGCCCCTTCTGCATGACACAAGGTGGTTTCCGCCCATATCCAGACCCCACACTTTTAAATGCATGCAAGTTTTACACTTATCCGGAAGGTCGTTATACTTCATTCCTTGTCCTCCTGATAAGGTGCAGGTAAAGGACGCCATGCAATTACCCTCCACGGAGCAAGTCTCCCTCTCCATATCCATCTTGAAACAGGCTTATTTCTCACGATTGTGTTCTCCCAGTCCATAGACAGTACTTTACCGTCTTCAGTTGTGACAATAAATTCCGTGTGCCATTTATCTCTGTCTGTCTCCGGCAGTCTCTCCGTCACCGGAATCCATCTGTCCTGCTCCTGCTTTTTCAGAGCGGAGATAGCAAGGTCGAAAGCTTTACAAGTTGTTTCATCTACAAATTGTTTCTGGGTTTTTATACACTCAATAGCTAATTTTATATTCTCCATTTGTCCCTCCATCACATCATTGCCCCACCAAGGCTTGTTTCGCCAATAACATAGTCATTGGTAATTTTGTGCATCTGTTCAAATGAAGTTTTTGATGCTGTCTCTCCGTCGTGATACCAGACAAAAGCACCATCAGGCACGATGCGCTTTATCTTGCCGATTTCATACCTGGCTCCGTTCTGGTAAATGATATAATCGCCTTCGTTAAAATCTTTCATCCTATCCCTCCATCATGGCGGCTGTTTCCGCTTACAATTTGATTCTGCCACTCATTAACTCCGGCAGTAATGCGTCCCGAAACTCTGCAAGGTATCTGTTTTCCTCGTTGTTCAGGTACATGATCATCTGTTTCCAGTGATTCAAAAAATCGAGAATCAGCGGATGTATTCCGTCTTTTGTGCTGATTTGTATTCTGATTCCGTCATCCGCTCCAAAAGAAATATTGTCCTCTTTCAATGCTTTTTGTCCGACAACTCTGAAAGATGCCGATAAATCAGGTTTGTCAATGTTCATGCAGTCATAGCCGAGACGCTTCGCAGCAGTCTTGTTCATCCGTATCTTGATAGCATTCTTCTGCTGAATGATACGATTGTAATCATTGGCAATGTCCTCGAACGACCTGTGTTTTTCCTCTGTCTCGATTTCAAGATAACGGCGTGGCACAAGATTGTAGTCCGGCTTTGCGATTTCCTCCGGCATTATCCATTTACACAGATTCGGTTCGTCCTGTTTGGACTTGAGAAGGTCAATGCATTTATCCATCACATCATCAGGAATCACATTCACCGTCTTGTGATACGTTCGTCCCGTGTGGGAGTTTCCGCCGAACTGCCCTCTCTGGTCTCTGACTTCCTCTTTGCAATGCTCTTTTAAGTCCATCATTGCAATCTTGCGAGTGTCTTTGTGTTTATCGAAAATCAGCAGGCATGTCGGAATATTGGTGGATTCGAACATATTTGGCGGAAGCGTGATAACAGCAAGCAGGAGATTCTGCTGTATAAGCTGTTGCCGGATTTCCTGCTCTGCCTTAACTCCCGAAGAAAGTACGCCGTTCGGCAGTAGAAAGACCGCCCTGCTGTCTGTTAATTCCAGTCCCGAGAGAATAAAGGCATAATTTGCGTTTTGCTCCGGCGGGATTGTGTAGCCGGAATATTTCGGCATGAATCCTGCCAGTGCAGGAGGCTTCCACCGCATGTTATACGGCGGATTTGTAATCAGGTTATGCATCCGAATACCTCTCTTTTTTCGACTGTCCATGTCTTTGTCGGCTCTTCATCTGTCAGTGCGTCCATCTGGTAAACATCACAGCGGATATTCCGCAGAACCATGTTGAACAGCAGAAACGGTATCACATTGCCGTCAACCTCGATTGCCCTAAATTCTATATCGTGGTTTTGATTCCATTTTTGGATTATCAACGCTCCCGATCCTGCGCACATGTCAGTGATTGTCTCGCCGTCTCCGGCAAGCATCCCCATGAATCGGGCAAGTGATTTCGGCGTGTAGTCCTGCTTTTTCTCTTTGCGGTCTGCGAGATAGTATTGATAAATCATCTGCATCCAGTCGATGCTTAAATCTCCGTCAACCAAATTACAGAAGGCTTTGAGCTTATCGGTGTTGCTGATGTTTTCCAGAAGTGCAGAACCGAGATTGTCAGGGTTGTCAACTCCGAACAATTCAAAGGTTCGGTCTGTTAGTTCTTTCAGTTCCATTATTGCTCCTATTTGGCGTCGTCCGTATGACACTGGTGCGCTATCTCTTCGTAGTCAATCATCGGTCCTGCTCCATTCGCTCTGCCAGAAATGCCAGATTACACATCGCATGATAGATATGCGGCAGTCCGCTTTCCGGATCGATTGCAGTGTAGTCATCCCATGCCGCGACGATGTGCCTGACGGTTGCGTCCCAGAAGCGCTGTGACTCTACCTGCTTCCAGTTTTGCGGGTCATGATATTTCTCGTTTCCGTATGCCCTGATTTTTTCGACTGCCTTAATGATGCCAGTCGGAACAAGCGTGTACTGCGGCTTGCCATCGTCCTGCTTGGCGTTCTGGTCGTTTGCTGGGAATGTGTTTGATTTAATAATTTCCGTCAATGTCTCCACCTCCTCTCGAGTTCATAGATATGCATCTTCACCATACTGTCGGCATAGTCTTTCATATCTGCCGGAGCATTATCATAAATGCGATCAAAGTTCATGCAGATTTTTACCCAGCGTGGGTCTGTCGGTGAGGTAATTTCCGCAGCGATCAACATGCTCGCTTTGAGTGTTTTCCATATCTCTTGTATGATATTGTGATATTCTTTTAGTTCTTCCATTTCATTTTCCTACGTACTGAAAAACTACCGTTGATACCGTTGATACCGTTGATACATCAACGGTACCATCAACGGTAAACAATAAACGGTAAGAATAGTTTTTATGGGACTATGTTTCTGAGAGCCTTTTATTTACTGGGTTTTCGAATCCATCAACGGTTAACAATGTATTTTCATCAACGGTATCAACGGTAAACTTACAAATTTCATAACTTTTACCTCCGGTACCGTTATTGATGATATTGATTTTGATCTTATCCTCTGCCATGAATCTCCCCTGATGCCGATGTAAAAAACCGCCGACAGCTTTCGGGGTATCCGTGATTGGTATGCCGTACTGCACAGCCTCATTAATGAGGGAGTTACATCTTCCTTTCCATACGGCATACATACGGGCCATAGCAATAACAGCCTTCCTAATATCAGATTCAAAATACTCTTTCAGCAGGGCTGCCTTTTCTTGCTCGGCTGTATTAACCCCCGCGACAATTTCCCATTGTGCGTTTTCAAGTTTGACATTCAGCTCCGGCAGACCGTCAATGGTCTTGCCCTTGACCGATATGTGTATTGGGTCATCCTTCCTTTTTCGGAACATAACCATCATCTGTGTAGCAGCACCCTGCAGGCCTGTACTTCCGAGGATATTGGAAAATGGATCGTCTGGATCCACAGCCTTGCGGTCATGGCAGACAAGAATAATAGCAATGTGATACTTCAAGGCCAGTTCGTTCAGCGGAGTAATATCACGATATGCATGCTCGTATTCTGTCTCTTTCATGCTCTTTGACGGTGTCCTTATTATCTGGAAGACGTCAATGACGACTACTCCAATATCAGGATCCTGTTGCATATAGGATTCAATCTGTTCAATAAAGCCATCATTTAAGCTGTCGGTCTCTGTTTCCAGGTAAAAGTTTTTTGGGACCGTTCTGCCGTTCAGGGCTTTCTTTAACCTCTTTTGCTGTAATGCTTCGCTTGTTTCTAGATCCAGATATAATGATGAGCATTTTCTGGTTTTGTATCCGAGGAAATTCTCACCGTTCGCAACAGCCAGGCAGAGGGACAGTGCCAGCCATGACTTTCCGAGTTTCGGCTTTGCCGACAGGATGCAGGTCCCTTCCACCAATATCGGCAGTTCGTCACCCACGCCAACATAAACCTCCGGCTCTGGAATATCCTTCTGCATGAGTTCCTCTGCTGTTTTAAGCTTCCGCAGCTTTTTCGGCTTTTTCTCTGCCTGCTTTTCTTCAGCGGGTTTTTCCTCCGTCTTGGCTTTTAGATGTTTTTGCCATCCTGCATCTATCTCCTCATCATCCCTGCCATCATCACGATCATAAGCGTCAGGCTCAAACTTGCGTCTTACATCCTGCCATTTATATCCTCGACAGCTATTGTGGTGACATTTAAAAGCGATCGCCCCGTTGGAATAAGAGAAGATTTTCGCATCACCATCTTTGTGACTTGGATCAAATGGACATTCGTCCAGCTTGTAAATCCTTGCCCTGTCATTGGAATCTTCCTCGTAAGTGATCCCGTGTTTCGCCATGAAATCCTTGATATCAAATTTCTGACGGGGAATCATGCGAGCAGGCCGTCTCTCTGGCTGTGGTTCTTCCGGCAGTTCGGATGCCAATGTCTGCAGAACAGATTCATCTGTGATTTCAATTTTTTCCGGTGCAGACAGGATCCTACTCATTCTGTGCGGTCTCTCGGCGGTAGAAGTTCCCTTTTGCGCAAGAGTTCCATGCAGTTTGCAGATTCGGCTCGGATTACTGTTTGTGGTATCAATCTTTACCTTATTGGAATCAAACAGCGCCGATAATACTTTCAGACACTTCGCAATAAGCGCCCTGCCCGCTTCATTGTTCAGAATATCAATCCGATAGAGCAGATGATAGCCGTTTCCGCTTGCGGCGATTACCGGCGGTTCAAAACCTAAATCCCGCATGTACTGCAGTACCGTGCGCGATAATTCCTCTGCATCTTTCAGCTCTGCATTGCTTGATGATATGCCGGCAGTTCTCACTGGGTCCAAATCCACAAATAACCACCGATAGCTGACTATCTCCGTATCACTGGAAGTCTGCGGGGATTTCAGGAAGCGTTCGCTCTGCGATCTTGCAAAGCATTCATCTTTGACTTTTCCGAGAGTGATATAGACATTTCTCTGCCTCAGGTCGATAGTGTCAAATGCTTTTAGCAGGGTTTCCGCATCCCTAAAATATCCGCTTAATATGTCTTTTTTTGCCGTCCCGATTGCTCTGACTTCAAACACATCGCCAGGATCCTGCAATGTTTTGATTGCTTTCCGCACTTCTGCGGGGTTTATAAATTGTTCCCAGCGCATCTATTTTCCTTCCTTCAGAGCAGACAGCAGATATATCTATCTGCTGCCGCTCCATAAAGTTGTCAGTTGTCAGAACGGGATCTCGTCCTCGAGTTCATTGCCGATATTAACGAAGCTGTTGACGTCTGCCTGATTGGTCTGCTGTGCAGGTGTCGCCGGGCCGCTCCCGTTGAGATATCTCGGATTAGGGATATTTACAGTCTCCACACTATCCCATGAGCAGAACCATCTCGGGTTTCTGCGCATAGTGACCTTGCCGTCATACTCGTTTTCCACCTCACCGAATACGACTCCGATCTTCTTTCCCTTGAACTGCTGCGCCCAGGCATTTCCACCCCAGTTGATTTTCACTCCGTTGCTCTTCTCAAAGCTTGTACAGAATGTCTTGAACGCCTTGCTTGTCTTGGCCGGATCGTTCCAGTCCTGAACCATGAGATACATAGAGCCGGCATAGGGCCACTTCTTATCTTCCCTGTTGTCGTTCTGGAACTGACCAGAGAAGTAATTCTTCTGCGGATCAGGTTCGCAGAAATCAAACAACACAACAGTCATCGGCCTGTCACCGCTTGCAGTCCTCTCTGATACCTGCTTGATAATTGCATAATGCCCGCCGAGTTCTACCGGTGTGAAGTTGCCGTATTCTTTTGCTTCATCAAATCCATTAGGTTTCTGCATTGTTTCTATTCTCCTTTTCTATCTTTTCAACTTCTTCCATGAGCAGGTTAATGTTTTCATTTTCGATATAATGCCGGTGGAAACTTTCAGGCTTGTGATCAAACGGCCCTTTTTTGCGACCTGCCATCTGCCTGATAGGGTTCTGGCCTTTTACTTTCGGACCGTAATATTCATCAAGAAATTCTTCAACAGTCAGCCCTCTCAGTTCCGCATCGAAAAACAACTCATACCGTTTATTCCTGACGAATAGCGAAATATCATGCGGGTCAATGATCGGGTGGCTTGTCAGGTTAAAATCCCGAAAGTAATTATCGAGCAGTTCCCGGCATACATTCCTGTTGCAGAGGTTTGGGGAATCCTTATTTTTGCTGATAAGAATGTCCTCTCTCCAATATGCTGCGCAAAGTCTGGCCGTGTGTTTCAGGTCGAACACTTCCCAGTGTCCTTTTTCCCTGCCCTTCCAGAATGGATTCTTTTGCCAGCTTTGATGAAATTCCTCATGACATTTCCCGCACATGGTGACTACATCCCTCATGCGCTCATTGCCGAGTCTCTGGTAATGCAGGTGATGGGTTTGATATGTTCTGCCATGCAGGTCTTTATGGCAGATAACGCACCGCCCGCCATCAAACTCGAATCTTGCCTGCCTTACCTTCTGCCAGTGCGGATGACTCCTGATATATTCGCCGTAGTCGATCAGTGAGCCATCCGGCAGATATGCAAGTCCCAATTAATCGCCTTCCTCCTTTTCTTCTATGAATCCGTAATATGTACGGATTGCCGTATCTACTGCCTTGAGGTCGTTTGGAATTTCAATGCTCTCAAACATATCCTCCGGCGTTTTTGCACTGCTCTGTCCGTTTGCCTGCGTGTAAAACTTCTGATCAGCGCAGTAAAGGACAATATCAAAGCATCCTTCGAGTACAAGCTTCTCATCGAGCATCTTTCCGATTGTCTTGGCCTTCTCTCTGCCGTCGGTATCCGCTTCGGTGTGATGCAGGAAATAAACGATTTTATCCTCTTCCGACAGATTGTTAACGAAGTGGATCAGATTACGGAAGTTTGCAGCCATGTCGGTGAATTTGTCGTATCCCTTCTCTTTCGCCCTGTCGAACAGTTCGTTAACGAGCAGGTACTGGCTGTCATCAATAACCACGGCCTTGCATTTCGCCGACCTGATGACCATCTGAAGCCATGAGTATTTTGCCGCATTCATCTGTGCATTTGTCTTTGCGTCCTGGAATGTCTCGGGGATCCTCACGGTTTTGATCTTTGTTTTGAACGGAAGCCGTCCCTTTTCCACGCTGATAACTCCAACCTCTTCCGGTGTGAAGTTCTTGAGACTGTATGTCTTGCCACTGCCGGACCGGCCTTCGATTAATACAGGTATTGCCATGTCGTTCTCCTTTCTTATTTAATCCTCAGTCCTCTCGTCTGCTCCAGGTGTGCAATGTCCATCGCGTCCTCATCCCCTGCCTTGATAGCATCCTTGATTGCCTTGCGGTCGATTTCGGGATCTTTGTGCTTAAGGAAGCGCTCCGGGATGTTGGCGACGTCTGGCTCATCCATGACGACGGAAGCGGGATTGTTCTGGACGTTAAACGAGAAAAGCTGCGTCTTGAATTTTGTCTTGCCAGTTGCTTCCATGGCGTACTGCAAAGCGGATTTCATGCGAGAGACATTGCCTTCGATTGTCTTGCGACGCTTGGCGAGACGCTCCTCTTCTGCCTTGATGCCCTTTGCATCCGCCTCAAGCATGCGCATGCATTTTGCGTAATTGTCGGCTTTATCTTCCAGAGCGCCCTCAATGCCTTCGAGTGTGTCCAGAAAAGCCTGCTCGTCAATATCGGGGTCTTCTGCCAGTTCAAGCAGTTCCATATAGTCAGATGTGAGTTCGTAAAGACTTGCCATAGATATGTTTTCCTTTCCGTGATATAATCACTATATGCTTCATACGCATCCGTCCTTGTGTTTCCGGCACTTGGGCGGATTTTTTACTGTACGGGGATGTCGTCCTCGACGCCATCATTGTCAATCGCATGGTCGTAATAGCATTTCGGCGCCCACCATGATTTATAGTCTTTGTCGTATTCGACAATCTGGAGTTCGCCGTCTTTGACTTTTTTGCTATGCCATGACGTATGGGACGACTTGTCCTTTTCGCGGATGTCAAAGTCGATATGACCGTCAGCATAAACATCACAGGACACTTTTTCGACATTTAACGCCTTGACCGTCTTGACCATGCCTTCGATTTTGGGATACTCCCGCAGGCAGATTTCCTTAAATTCTTCGTGGGTCATTTCCTTGCCTTCCTCCTCTCAATCACTGTCTCCTGCATTATCCTGTTCCAGTCTGCCGGAATCTTTGCTCTCGGCACTGTCCGCGCTACAATCTGCTTTGTCTGGCTTGCCAGTATCAGGCATATGTACGCTAAGACCAGATTTACCGCAGCGATAAACAGTACTGTCGCCAAAATAATCACGCCAACTATCCCCATCAAATCCACCCCCTGTCTCTTGCCTTTTTGATCGCCTTTGCCTTATGATCAAAAAAGTAATCGTTAATTTTTATCCTCTCTTCAGCCGTCAACTCATCCTTTTTCGGAAGCCTTGCCTTTGGTGCTTTCGGCTTTGGAAGCTTTACAGGATTGCATAACAGCTTCAATTTCCTGCCTGATCGCTTCGGTGCTTCTGTATTCTGTACAGATTCCTCTGCGTTCAAAGCATCGTTCGAATTTGTAGCATTTTCCGCACTCATCCATTTTTCTCCATCTCGGCCCTCACAATATCCTTGTGATATCTGCACTTGTCGGAGCAGTAGCGGCGCCCCTCGTGAGTAGTCACGAACGGCTTCCCGCAGGTCTTGCAGATCCTCACTTCCGGCTGCAGGAGTTTTCCGGGCCTTCCCTGTGTGTCTTTGTACCGCCCATCTTTTTTCGCGGCCTGCATACATACTGCTGAGCAGTACACCCGACGCCGCACTGTTGCTGTAAATGCCGACCCGCACCAGCGGCAGTATTTTGTCGGCCCGCCTATTATTGCCATGTGCGCCTCCTTACCACTGCCAGTCGATCATTCCGACTGGCCAGACCTGCATGCCGGCATCTCTCCATTTGCCGTGCTTTTTTACCTGATAACGCCTGTGGTTGGCGTTATATCTTTCTTTTTTTGTTCTTCGGCCCGCAGGGTAGATGTAATGCACAGAGCCGTCACGGTTAAAGTCGATATACCTGGTTGAGCGGTCGCGGCTGGTCTTGCGAGTGACCATCGCACCGTCCGGCCCGAAGTAATACATTTTGCCGTTGCGGACGCGGTAGCCATTTGTCAGCAGCTCGCCGCGCTTATACATATGACTCTTGGTCTTGTGGGCGTAATATGTTTTCCCGCGGACCGTAAAATAACCGGTATGCGTGGAAAAGATCCTGCCGCCTGCATCCGTGCCCATGATGCCGTTTGACGTTTTTGCTTCCGTGACCATTGCGAACATGAAAACGGTCAGGAGCAGACCGGTAAAAAGTCCGATAAAAATGTTCTTCATAATTCGTTCCCCCATACTTTCAAAAGCTGTTTCCACTGTGGCATATCGATCGGTACATCCGCGAACTCTTCACCGCTCGCCCCAACTGCAATGATCGTTCCGACAATGTTCCGGTGTGGGCCGAGATTGATATTATGCGGAAGTCCGCGAATGAGACCTTCCTCGTTGAGGATCAGCACAACGCCGTTGTCGAGTGTGAGCACTTCGATGTGTCCGTCAACGATGCCCTGAAGATTTTTCAGGCTGTCCGATATCCATGTCATATGCCCGACGGTCTCGTCAGGCCTCTTGACGATCGCCTTGATTTTATTCATGGCATCCCTCCGTATCTTCCTCAGCTTCCGGCTCACTCAGGCCGAAATCGACATGTGTATTGACGGCGTATGCGATAGCCCGCAAGTCGTCAATGGCTTCGTCGAGCAAGCTGGAATACATACTGATTACATCTTCGACCGCGCGCTTGAATGCAATATTATTGGATCTCTTTGATTCCGCCTGCATGATGGAAATGACATTGACCATCTTCGAAGCGTTCTGCAGTGTCTCAAAAAGCTGGTTGTCTCCGATGATGCCCTCGATCTTTTCGAGTGCCTGATAGAGTTCCTGTTGTGATTTCATGTGGCCTCCTTGACTTTGATTTGTTTCCCGCTCCGTTCTGAGAGGATTTCAGAGAGGGCGTTTAATAGCTTTTGTGTATTAATTTGGCTGTAACTGGATTTCGGCATATTAACCGTCTGCGGGTGGATAAATACACAAGAAAGCGTTTCCGTTTTCTCCTGTGCTTGTACTTCTGGATGTGCTCGGAGAATTTCAGCCATTACGCACCTTTTCAAATCGTTTTGCCCTCTCTGCCTTTTCCTCATCCGTGAGTACAAAACTCTTCTTTTTGGTTCGGAATGTAAGCATTGATTTGTCGGCGATTCTGTATGTCTTCGACAGCAGTTCTCCATTGCGGTTTCTTGCTTCATCTGTGCAGGTGTACATGGCAGGACTTTCTTTGCACAGTCTGTCGAACCTTGTATACATGGTTGTGTCGGAAGTCCACACTTCTGCATGTGCTCCTGTACGAGAAAAGGAAATAGTTGTTTCCATTTCATCTAATGCGATTCCCATAAATTATTCTCCTCTGTCCTCTGCTGTTTCAAACAGATAATTGAAGTCCTCATTGAACTTCTTGCACAGCTTACGGATTTCATGAAATGTGAAATTTCCAGTCGCTTTCTTTGTCTCGTATGTCTTGCGTGTCATGCCGAGAAATGTCGCCATGTCGTCATTTGTCAGGTCATAACGAGCCTGCTCTGCATTAAGGTTTCTAAACATCAAACTCCTCCTTTCGGCGTATTTCATCATGTGACTTTTCATTTCGGCGAACCGAACATGTGAAAACTATATCGTCATTTCGGCGATTTGTCAAGCGCAAATTACACAAAATGAGTAATTTGATAAATTTTATAATTGTCTGACTACTCACAATGCGTAAAAAGTTGTATTATTATCTTCAAAGGGAGGATATTGAAATGGATAATATTTTTTGCAAAAATCTAAAATCTGCTCGAATAAAAGCAGGCATGACGCAAGAGCAAATTGCTTCTGCTATCGGTGTTGCTGTGACAACATACAGTAATTGGGAATTGGGAAAAAGAGAGCCAAACGTGTTGAAGATTAAAGCACTTGCAAAGGTGCTCGGAGTGACCGGAGATTATTTACTCGGACTTGAGCCAATAGACCAATTAGAAAGAGATTTCGATACATTAAAAAGCAAGTTCGGCGAAGACCGTCTTGCCGCCTATTTCGAGGCGCTAAAGAAGGTGATTGAATGACCCGCGCAGCACTCTATATCCGCGTATCGTCCGACAAGCAGGCCAAAGAAGGCGACTCCATCCCCGCCCAGCGCGAAGCGCTCCGGCAGTATGCGCAATCCCATCACATACAGATTTACGGCGAGTATATTGATGACGGTGTCTCTGGCACTCGTGCAGACCGTGACGAACTCTCA
>ODAI011363240.1_pt1 | contig 36371 bp, 38 predicted proteins | sample 1539321 | NCBI WGS metagenome assembly ODAI01 (sample SAMN02144231, study PRJEB22623) | gut metagenome | biome: sheep rumen | host: Ovis aries | place: New Zealand
CTATGACTTTCGGATGATTTTTAATGCTTTGTGGTAGCATGGCATATACTTTTGATAAAATAAAAACCATTGTATTTTTCTCCTGAAGAATTTTGTTATTTAACACTTTATCTTTTAAATTATAATAGTGTTGTTAATTTATCATATTTGATTGAAGTATAATTTTATTATGTCTTTTAAAATTTCTTTTAGTTATATTCCATTTTTTTAGATATGGATTATGTTTACCGTCTTATTTTAAGAAAAACATTTATATCTTATTAAAACATAGGAAATACTATGATGCCTATAAACAATTTCAATAATACCAAAATTAAGATTTTTTCTACAACTAAGGGGATTAAAATAGTAGATAGTCCAATTAAAATACAGATTTTAAACATTTTAGAAGGACAAATAAGTGAAGCAGATATTGTTAATGAAACTGGGAAATCCAAATCAACGATATCAGTACATTTAAAGAATCTTATTGAAGAAGGCATAATCAGTTTCAAATCCCATCCATTAGACAGAAGGAGTAAACTATTTTACATAGTGGCAGATTACATTGGAGAAATATATCCGGATAAAATCATATATCAATCCCCAAACATTGAATCTGAATTAAATAATCAGGAACAATTATACACAGAATTGTTTAGGCAATATAAATCAATTCTATTAGTTCATGGACTTCAATTGGAACCATTGGAAGTGGAAACAGGAAAAAATATAGGAAAACAGATCTATCAGTCTTTTGAATATGACAAATTCAGCGAACTACTTGATTTAATCATAGAAAAATTTGATGAGTTGGAAATGGGTCATATTAAAATAAGCAGTGAAAAACCTTTAATAATAAAAAACAACAACTGTCATGAATGTAAAGATTTACAGTATAACATTCCATTATGTAATGTAACTAAAGGAATCTTAAAAGGAATATTTGAAGAGTATTATGGAAAAACAGTATCAGTTGAAGAGGTTGAATGTACCTCAAAATACGATGATTGCTGTACTTTCATAGTTGAAACAGCAGAAATCAATAATTCTTAAATTTCTTAACAAATCGTTGTATGGAAACAGGTACGAATGTAAACCAATCACCCATACAAGTACGAATTAATCCCCTTCTCAAATACTTTTTTTGTAGTTTTACTAATGTGGTGTAATATGATTCGCTCATGGACGCACCCTTGGATCTGTGTTCTAATATTGTCGGAATTATGTATGCTTCAAAGCCATGATCCTTTATGTCATAAACATAGTCAACAGCATACAAATGCCAGTTATCACAAATTTTTTCATTCAGCCTGTGCTGCATGAAAACGTCCCTTGGAATTATAAACAGACACTCATCCAATGTGCTGGCAATCTGTGCTTCCTCAATTTTAAAGGGAGAAACATCCACAGGGTCCAGACCCTGTTTAATGTTACTTCTTACAAGACTGTCAACTGTTTTTCCGGCAACGCCAACAATACCCACATTTTCCAGATCTTCAAGTTGTCTTGTCGTGTTTTTTATCCAATTTTCATCAGGAAGATAAATATCCTGGTGGGCAAAAACAAAATAATCTCCCTTAGCCTCTTTAGCTCCATGATTAAGTGCGGAAGCCGCACTTTTAAACTCGTTTTGTCGATTGTCTACAAGTATCAGTTCATGTTCTTCGCCCTGTTTTTCCAAACCCTTAATCAGGTTTTCATCAAGGATGTTTTTGTTGTTATAAACACATATTATGCTCATCATCGTAATCACAACTTAAGTTTATTAATAATTTTATTCGGTAACAGGTCTTTAAGAATGTTCAAATCATCTTCATCAAATGTTTTAATTAGCATTATGCTGATAAAGTACACAATCATTCCAAGCAGAACGCTTGTGAACAATTCCAGATTCAGTGCATATATCACAGCACCCATTATCACACTTGCCACGAACGGTTTGATAATTATCTCATGCAATGGAACCTTATATCCGTACTTGTGCATGATATACATGTAGAAAATCACCATACTCACTTCGTTTAAGACAGTAATCATGGCGGCTCCTATACCACTAAAGAGGTTGATCAGCACGTAATTTCCAATAGTACTAAACAACAGACATATAAATGTTGCCTTGATGGTTTCATGTTGTTTGTTTATTGAAGCAATACTTGTTCCAAGGATATAACTGAGGAATATTGCAGGCAATGCCCATATTATCAGTCTTAGTATTGGGATTGTATTAACGTATTCTGCCCCGTAAATGAAGAGAATGATCTTGTCAGAGAGTACTAATGTACCCATGGATATTGGCATACTGATTATTGTAAGGTATTTCAACGACTTTTTATATGAATATGACAACATGTCCTTACTATCCACATAAAACTTTGCGAATATAGGCAAAATTGCCGTTGAAAAGACCGTAGGAATAAATATAAGTGCCTGCATCAAATTGAATGCAGCAGTATACTCCCCAACAACGGCACTGGTTGTCAACATATTCAATAGGATGGTATTCATTTTAAAAGATATCAATGCAAATATACTGGTTATTGCCAGAGGATATGCATTGCTTATCAGATATTTCCAGAACTTAAAGTCAAACTGAAAATGGATCAATCCATAATTTCTTGTACACATTGCAAAGTTGTATATCAATACAAAAAGTGATGCAATCACATAAACCAGTGAAACAGCAATCACGGACTGTTTTGTGAATACACATATCAAAATACCCACAAAAAGGGTTACCGCATTGATTATCTCCGAAATTGACTGGTATTCCATCTGTTCATATGCCCTAAACAGGGAGGAAAAAATACCTCCAAAGGCATTGATAATTACGGATGAACCAATAAGATAAACAACATAGCGTGTAATGTCATCGAAAGTTCCCACGTTAACGAAAATTACCAAAGCAGCCATTGTGGCTATTGACAATATTAACTTGATACTTCCATGGTTACCCAGATATTTGGGGGTTTGGCTTTTGTCTCTTGCAACTTCACGAATGGTCAGCGTGGACAAACCAAGATCGGTACCTATGGCAAACAATCCTGATATTGCAGTAGCAAAGGAAATTATACCAAAATTCGTTGTTCCAAGATATCTTGCGGAGTATAACGTGTAAAAGAATGCCAACACATAACTAACCAGCTGTGATAAAAACAACACACTGGTATTTTTAACAAGAGTTCTAACTGTACTCATATTTTTCACTACAATCCTTTTTTTTAATATTCGGTTGAAAGTCCTGTAAATTTCTCTGCCATCACTTCCAGAACTTTTTCAACAACCTCGTCCATCTGCAATATCCTATATTCGGATAATCTTCCGATAAATGTTACGTTATCATATTCTTTGGTTAAACTTTTATATTTTTCATATATATTTCTGTTTTTCTCTATTCGTATAGGGTAAAATGGAACGTTTCCATCAGGTGAATTTTTATCATATTCAGTCGGATATTCAATCTGTATGGTTGTCTTATCCAGATATTCGTCATTCAAATATTTAAAATCTGTTATTCTTGTAAAATGATATTCATCCGGATAGTAGGTCACAACGTTGTCCTGAAAAGTCGGATTGTCAATCACTTCATTTATCATTACTGCGGATTTATAGGGCAGTTTTCCGAATTCATAATCAAAGAACTCATCAAGGGATCCTGTGAATATCAGATGGCCATTGAATTCTTCATCTTCATAGAACACTTTCCTGTTTTCATGGTCTATTTTAAGCACGTCATGATAATCAGTATTTAGCATGATCGTAATGTTCTGGTTGGATAACATGTTGCTGAACATGTTTGCATAGCCCTCTCTTGGAATTACCTGGTAAACTTCATCATATAATCTGCAATCGTATGATGTTCTGAATGGAAGAAATCTGTCAACAAATTCCCATATTTCATCTTCATCAACAGAATATACTTTTTTCAAGTGTTTTGCAAAAATTTCGTATATGTTGTTTCCCAATATCCGAATGTATTTGTCTTCTGAATTCATCAATTCCTGTATGGGGATTGTAGTGTTGATTTCATAGTTATCCAGCAGTGCACCTTTAATTTCCTCAGAATATTGGGGTAGAATCTTGTCTATGCTGATGAAGTTAAATGGAACAGGAATCAGCTGGTTGTCGTGTTTGAATAATAACTTGTGGCTATGTCTGTTCCACATGGTAAACAGAGACAGGTAGTTGTAGACGATGGTATTGTTTGTATGGAAAATGTGTGGTCCGTACTTATGGATGTTTGTACCGTTTTCGTTGACATAGTCATAACAATTGCCGCCGATGTGATCTTGTTTGTCGAGTATCAGCACTTTTTTGTTCATGACATTTGCAAGCTCCTCGGCTGCCGTTATTCCGGCAATTCCTGCTCCAACTATTATATAATCATACGTCATTTTCATCCCCATTTTTTTCTTCAACATCAGGTAGTTTTCCTAAAATCTTTATTCCTTTTCTTTGTAAAAATACCAGCATGGCTACTGTAATGAACGTTTCGGTAATAGCAAATGATATGGCGATTCCTATTTCCTTTAAGACAGTTATGAGTATTACTCCAAGTACTATGTCAATGATTCCACCCATAAGCACTATTTTGGTAAAGTCCTTCTTGTAGTTGAATGTCAACATGGTCTGAATACCGAAGATATTGCTTAAAGATACCATGAATGGAATTATGGACAATATCCTCAGAACTGTGATTGAACTGGCATATTCCTGTCCGAACAATATGTTGATAATCGGTGGTGCAAAGATGAATACTCCTCCGGAGAATATTATTCCAAGTACAGCTGCCAGTTTGGTTAGTTTTCTTATCATGAGTATGTTGGAATTTTTGTCGTTACTGTTTACAGTTCTACTTATAAATGGATATAAAGCTTGTGATATAGGATTGAACAATCCGTTCACTGCATTTATAATTTTTTCCGCAATGCTGTAGTATCCAACCAGTGTATTGTTTGTCAGCAATCCCAGTAAAAATGTATTGGTTGTAGTGTACATGTTTATGGCTATGGTGGATAAGAAAACATGCCATCCTTCCTTCAAATGGTACTTGACACTTTCCATAGTGGGAATAGACAGGTCAATGTCAAACCTGGTTAACGAAATGTATATTCCCAGTATTCCCACAACAATGTAACCGAATGAGTTTATTATTGGAACCAACAGATAATCGGAGCTTTGGTGAATAAACACGAATATGAACACGGTAAAAATCACTTTTCCTATTATGTTGAGTATGCTCGTGTATTTCATGTATTCCATTCCCTGGAATAACCACGTTGGGAAGAGAACATAACCTATGACAATTCCAAAAGTCAGAAGATAAACATCAGCGTCAGCATTAAACTTGGGAACAAATGAAACTATGGCCCATAGGACTATGAAACTGATGACAGTCAGGATAATCTTGATAAGCATTACAGTATTGAATATTTCTGAAACTTTCTTTTTGTCCTCTCTGACTATTGCCAATTCGCGTGTTGCAGAAAGATTAAATCCGTAATCGGTCAGCATCTGAAAATATGTTATCAGTGATATTGCATATTGTGTCAGTCCAAACCTGTCCGGACCTAAAACATAGGTTAAATAGGGTAATGTAATCAACGGCAGTATATAACTGGCAAACTGCAGTCCTGTTAATGATGCTATGTTTTCAAGTATTTTTTTGTATTCTGCCCTGCTTAACAACTTTTTTATAATGGAAAACATATTCATCACTTAAAAAAATAATAAAAAAAGTTTGGATAATCAGCTATTCCTCATTAAATTTATTTTCATAAAATTTAATGGTTTCTTTAAGTTCATTATCAAAATCATGTTCGTTAACATATCCGAAATCTTTTTCAGCTTTGCTTATGTCGGCAACGGAGTTTTTAATATCTCCTTCACGTGCTGCTTCATACTGGGGATTGAAATCATATCCCATTATTTCACATATTTTTTTCAACAAGTCCCTGATGTTTATTGTACGTCCATGAGCAATGTTATAAACACCGGTAACATCGCTTTTAGCCACCTGGATATTGGCTTCGGCAATATTTTTCACGAAAACAAAATCTCTTGTCTGAGTTCCGTCACCATGGATAATTGGTTGTTCCCCTTTAAGAAGGGTTGTTATGAATTTTGGAATGACTCCACAATAAGCCGAATCGATGTTTTGTCTTGGTCCAAAGACATTGAAATATCTTAAACATGCAGTTGGCAGATTGTATGTTTGTGAAAATGTGTATGAATATAGTTCCATAGTTGCTTTACTAACTGCATACGGTGACAATGGCTGTAATGGCAATGATTCGTGATTTGGCATTACATCAGTTTCACCATAGACGGCAGCTGATGATGCACATATTACCTTTTTGATATCGTTTTCACAGGCTGCCTTAAATATGTTGAAAGATCCCTCAATATTTGTTTTGTTGGTTTCAACAGGTTTTTTCACACTTTCAGGTACGCTTACAAGAGCTGCTTCATGAAATACGTAATCATGGTCTTCAAAAATGCTTTTTAAATCCAGATTTGTAATGTCTCCACAAATCATTTCTATTCTATCGTAATCCAGGTTCTTAAGATTTGTCACATTTCCTGTTGACATGTTGTCTATAATCGTTACCTTGGATACACCATGATTTAGTAGTGATTCAGCAATGTGTGAACCAATAAATCCCGCTCCACCAGTTACTATACATTTCTTGTTCTTCATTTTATTCCTCAATAATCTAATAATGATATATGTACACTAAAATATTTTAATTTATGGATGCTTGTTGTTATACGACATTGTATCTTAAATACAATGTTCTATAAGGGTTGGTGTCGTTATTTTTGTATAATTCAAAATTGATTGTTTGATTTATTCCAATGTTGGTTGTTCTGTCCATATAATAGGGAAATTCTAAATTTTCTTTATCTTTCAACGATTTTTCTAATGTGTATATTGTTTTATTGTCCTTTTTGACTTTTATAGTGTAATTCGTATCCTGATGTTCCTGATTTGTAATTCCAATATTCAAAAGGGCAACAGAGTTGCGTGTAATGTTGATTGGAAAATCCGTGGTGTTATTGTTATGGTCCACCATGTAAAACTCTGTATAATCTTGGCCTGGATTGTGGAACACCACCAGATACACTACAAGTATGATTGAAATAATTAAAATAGCTAATAGTGCTCCTTTGACAATAGTATTTATTTTGGACATAATTCACCATGAACAATTTAATATATAATAATTTAATATGTCTCTTTTAATATACATAATTATAATAAAACTTTCTTAATGGAGTTTCTATTTATGAATGAAAAATTTTATGTAACTGATTGTGAAGGACCTTTATCAATCAACGATAATGCATACGAAATATCAGATTATTTTATTCCGGAAGGCGGGGAATTTTTCAGCATATTAAGTAATTATGACGATATGCTCGTTGAAAAAAACACAGAAGGATACCTTGCAGGAAGTACTTTGAAACTAATTTTACCATTTTTCAAGGCCTATGGTCTGACTGAAAAGGATTTGATTGAATTTTCAGAAGATAACATCAACATGGTGCACGGAGCTTATGACATGATAAAATATGTTCAGGACATAATGCCCTTTTACATAGTAAGCACAAGCTATAACCAATACATTAAGGCCTTATGTGATAAAACGGGTTTCATCTATGAAAACACTTATTCGACACAGTTGGATTTGGATAAATATGAATTGGATGGGGATGAACAGGAGCTTTTGCTTTCAATTAAGGACAGCATACTATTTGATTATGGATTCGACAACATTCATAAACAATTTTCACAGGTAATATCCAAAATGCGTATAAACGCATTGATAGATTCTGTTACACCTGTAGGGGGAATAGGTAAACGAGATGCCATACTTGACATAGTAAGCAAAAATGATTATGAACCGTCTAATTTAATGTATAGTGGAGACAGTATCACCGATTGTGAAGCATTGGAATATGCCAAAGAAAATGAAGGCATAAGTATTTCATTCAATGGTAATATTCATTCAATCGGCAGCGCTGCAATTTCAATAACATCCACAAACAACCTTATATTGGCATTGATTGCTCAAATATTTAAAGATAAGTCTACAGAAGGAGTTTATGACTTTATAAGTTTGTATAATGATAATCCTTTGGAATCAATTTTATCCTATTCAAAAGATGAAACGATGACTCAGGAATTGCTTTTAAGTAAAGCTTCCATAGATATAATTAATGAAGAAAATATTCAAGAATTAAATGAAAAAAGTAAAATTGTTCGAAATAAAGTAAGAGGACAAAAAATAGGGAATTTAGGATAGTGAAGATTATGAATTTTGAGATAGAAGATACTTACTGTGAAGCATTTACAGGAACATGTGTAAGAATGATTGTAACTGCAGAAGATGACAGAACCATAGAAAAAATAGCATATGATGCATGTGCAACACCGGGAACAGTTATAGGAAGAACAGAATCAGGGGTTGAAAAATTCTTGTCACCAGATGAAACTCCTGACAACAGACCTGGAGTAATAATACAGTTCTGGTACAATACCAAGGATCTCAATAAATTTGACAAGGAACTTTCATTCAGAATCAGACAGGACATTCTCGTAAAACCATTCGTTAAAATATTTGACGCATCAATAGATCCATTTGATTATATAGACACCACAGAACATGTGGGACATTGCGGTGATGGATACGAATGGACAGAAGAATTCGATGGAAGAACCATGATAAGGGTTCCGATTTGTGTGCCTGATTTTTATATTGAACAAAAACTTGGGTGCATGGAAGGAATCATGGGTGTGAACTTCTGGTATTACTGCAGTACCAAAGAAGCGGTTTTAGATGCAGGATACAAATCCCTTGAAGCATTGGCAGATGTAGAAGGAGAATGCACACCATTTGATATCTGTTCTGCAGGATCCAAGGTGGAAACAAACTACCCAGAAATAGGTCCAACAACCAACCATCCATACTGTCCGTCACTTAAGGAAAAACTGGGAGACGAATCCAAGGTTGAAGACGGAGTAAACTATATTCCGGAAATAGTGATAAATGCATTAACATTGGAAAATGCAGAAGAATCATTAAGAAAAGGAATTGAAGCATTAGAAGGTATTGATGGCGTAATAAAAGTATCTGCCGGAAACTATGGTGGAAACCTTGGTAAATACAAGTTATACCTTAAGGAAATTTTGGAATAAACAAATATTATTATTTTGGGGAATGAAATATGTCTTTGGATATAGTTGGATGGGGTGCACTAAACATAGACAGATTATGTCAAGTTCACAAATTCGCACCTACAGACGGCGAAACATTCATATATAATGAAACAAAAAGTTGTGGAGGTTCGGCATCAAACACCATTATTGGAACGGCCAAACTTGGACTGAACTCAGGATATGTTGGAAAAATAGGTCTGGACTCCAACGGACAAATGATGAAGGACTATTTGAAGGACAACAATGTCAATACCGATCATCTAATAGAGACTGAAGGTGAAACAGGAGAAGTAATAGGATTTGTTGATGATGAAGGCAACCGTAAATTGTACGTAACTCCAAAAATCAACGATAAAATCAGTAATGAGGATATAGACAGGGACTACATACTAAATTCAAAACTATTGCATCTCACATCATTTGTAGGGTTGGATGATAACGACCCATCAATAAAAACCCAATTTGAAATACTTGAAGAAATATCCTCTAAAATCACAGTGTCTTTTGATCCGGGAATGTTGTATGTTAACAAGGGAAAGGATTTCATGGATAAACTGATTTCCTTAACCGATATTCTTCTCATCAATGAAACAGAACTGTTGATAACAACACAAGAGGAAAGTTTCGAGAAAGCCGTTGAAAAGGTTGCACCTAAGGTGGATATTCTGGTGGTAAAACGTTCAACCGAAGGTTCATTCATCAAAAAAGGTGACGAAGAATATAATGTGGGAATATTCAAGGTCGACACTGTAGATACTACGGGAGCCGGTGACGCATATAATGCAGGATTTCTCTATGGATACATAAAAGGATATTCACTCGAGGAATCAGGAATCATTGGAAGTTATATAGCGGCCATGTCAACTACAAAAACAGGGGCAACAGAAGCTATTCCAGATATTAATGACATCAGCATTGAAAACATAATCAGTCAACTCAAAAATCAGCAATAGATATTTATTTAATACATAATGATACTATTAATACATATATCAGAAAAAAGAATAATAATTACATAAAATTTTTCAACACAACTCCCCTCCCCTTATATATATGTCAGGATTATTGATAATTATGAGCTATGAAATTTCCGTAAACAGTTTAACGACATCTCACACGTTAAATGAAATTCAAAAAGACCTTCCCGATAAAAACATCACCTTAAAAGAACTGATAAACTTGATGTCAGAGGAAGGAGTTCAGTTTTTAATCATAATCCTGCTGGCACCTTTTTTAATTCCGGCATCCATTCCTGGATCCAGCACTCCTTTTGGTATTCTCATAATCCTTTTGGAAATAGCATTTTTAACAAATAGAAACTTATATATACCAGATTTCATAGGAAAATTTGAACTCAACAGGGAAAGCGTTCTAAAGTTATTTGATATTCTAAAAAAAGCCTTAGGTTATGTGGAAAAAATATCAAAACCAAGGGGTGAGTTATCTAAAAAAAGTTATGTTCTAAAAATAAATGCTTTAATAAATATAATCCTCGCGGTACTGTTGTTTTTACCATTACCTATACCTTTTACAGATTTCGCACCGGCAGTAGCAATGCTCATGCTCGCAGTTTCAACATTGGAACATGATTCATACCTGATGATACTGGGTTATCTGGCAACAATAATAAACCTGGTCTACTTTTATTCAGTAGGTTACATTGGTGTTGAAATAATAATTTTCACATTAAGATATATAGGAATTCCTATCTAAAAATAAGGATGTTTAATGGAAAAGAAAACAATTATTTTCTTTTTCCTCTAGGGCGTGGAATATTCTTTTTCTCATCATTTGCTTCTGTTCTGTTTAACTGGTTTAGTTTTTCTTTCCAACCGGAACGAATAATGTTTTCGGAGTTAAAACTAAATCTGTCTTTTGACTCTTTTTCTGTCCTGATATGAGGTGTTTTTTCGTCCTTACGTATAATCTTTATTTCAGGTTCCTTTGGACGGATATTTTCAACATTATCATGTTCTATGATGATATCTTCTGATATTTCACTATTGTCGTGTTCTATGATGATGTCGTCTGTTTTTGCAGTGTTGTCGTGTTCTATGATGATATCTTTTTCAGATTCCAAAACGGACTTATCAACAGTTTCTTCTTCTGGTTTATGTCTGAAACGAACGTTGAGTTTATCAGCAATTCTTTTGTCTTCTTTTTTAACTTCTGGTTCCTTGTAGATTTCATTGCTTTTAGGAGTGGTTTGGCTGACTTTTGCCTCCCGTGGATGGAATGTTTTTTTGATGGTTTCTTTTAACAGACCGAATGAACTTGTTACTCCCCTGTTTATTTTTTCGGATTTGTTTTTTGAATTGATGGAACTCATCAAATCTTCCTGGATGATTTCCCTTCTTCTTTGTCTTTGGTTGGTTAATTCTTCAATTTCTGCTTCAACATCTTGGAATGGATTTTTGTTGTTGTGGATATAGGAATGTAACCATGGTACCAGAGGATAATCCCTAATTCTTTCTAAATCAACCCAGTTGTATGTATCATAATTCTTGGATAATAACAATTCTCCATTAAGAATACTTCCTTCCATTATAACATGTACTTCTTTGTTTGTCTTATTGGTATAATCGCCTATTCCGATTATTTTCCCAGGATATACATAGTAACCAATTTCTTTTGGAACGTTTGTTATAACGGTTTCATCGAAGCTTTGTTCTTCAGTAAATGTTGCACCAGGTAAGTCCCAACGGATCTTGTCATCATCTCTTTTTTCTTTTAAGAGCAGAATTTTGTTTTGTTCGTTGTATATTACGGTTTCAACGTACATATTAAACGTTTTCATTTTATTAAACATCCTATTGTTTTATTTACTCATGAATAACTATTAAAATAATATTGTTATAAATTATAGATATTATTTATTTTATCAAAACTTATTATTAATTTTTTTCCAAAATTTTTTTTCAAAAAAAGTTATGGGGGTTGAAGTTTAGTTTGTAATGTTTTGGGTTTGTGCTTGAACACGTGTTTCTCCATAAAATGGTTTTTCCAGGTGTAAATTCTGTAATGTTTGGTTGAAGTCTGGATGTTGGGTTAACAGTGTCTTAATGTCAACATAAACTCCGTCTAATTCTTTTTGACTGTCTGTCATTTCCTTGTTTGCATTATCTATGGAAGTTTGTGCATCAACAGTATTTTTTTCACCTTTAACATATTGACTTATTGCGTATAATGTTGAAACAGTACCATTTAGGTTTTTGGATTCTAATTCTAAACGTTTCATTTGTAGTTCAATATATTTCTTTTTAACATCATTACCATTTGTCTGTTCTAATGTCTTGTTTAATTGTGATATTTCCTCTGCATATTTTGGCGTAATTTCAGTGTTGATAGTATTTATTAATGTATCTGCATCCGTACTTTCTTGTTTGTTAAATTGTTCTGTTGTAGCAATAATTTTTGTTTCGATAGCACTGGCATCCTGTAATCCTTTATCGTAGTTTTCAGATAAAACATTTTCTTGGTATGGGATATATAAAAAAGCATATCCTAATGCCAGAATTGCAGCTATTGCAATTATTGCTGCTATAATTTTTTTATCCATTTTATCACCTAATATATATAGTATTTGTTTGTTACCTAATTAATAATGTTACTAATAACCATAAATATTGTAAATATTTATTATATTTGAATGTTAAATAAATATATAATAATTAATAATCTTTTAGTAAAGATTTTTCGGATAGAATTTTTTTTATTTTAAAATGACATGGTGGACATATGAGTCTGGAAGAAGAAGCATCAAATTTGGAAATTAACTCTCGTAACAAGGAGCTGATTCATGAAGTTTTTGAATTGGAAGCTGTTGGTCATAAGGATGCTAGAGATTTGTTTAGAGAAGAAATATTAGGGTTTTTAATTCAAACGGAGGATGGTTCATTTACGCTACTGTCTGACAAGAGAGGTGATGAATCAGAAACCTTGCACAGTACATTTGGTGCCAGAACTGAAGCCTTCGAAAAATTTGTCATACCATCAAAGATTCTGGAAAAGGCTCAAAACAGTCCTGTCGTAAAAATATTGGATATTTGTAGTGGTATAGGATACAATGTTTCCGCACTGCTGGATTATCTTAAGGATGTTGATGTCCAGATAGAAGTTGACATGGTGGAATCTTCCCTGGAAACTCTGGCAACAACGTTGTTTATACCGGATATATGCGAGTCACACCAATATGTTAAAAAGGCTATAGAATCTTATCTGATAGAAAAGGGTCATTTACAGTTTAACAAGGTATTAAGTAATATTCCTCCTAACGTGACAATAAACATTCACATATGTGATGCAAGGGAATACATTAAAGATTGTGATGACAAGGAATATGATGCCGTATTTTTAGATCCTTTCAGTCCAGCAAAATGTCCTGAACTGTATACTGTGGATTTCTTTTCAAGATTAAAAAACTTTTTAACTCCTACCGCATTAATTCTTACATACACTGCGGCAAGCCCGGTAAGATCAGCCTTTGTTGATGTGGGATTGCATATAGGTGAGGGACCTAAATTCCATAGAAGTGGGGGAACGGTAGCATCAAGATCTCCTGATTTGATTGATGTGCCTTTATCATTTAGTGATGTTAAAGTAATCGCATTGAGTGATGTGGGAATTCCGTATCTTGATCCTTACCTTAACGACAATTATCAGACAATCATAGAAAGAAGGCTGAATCAGCGCAGACTCAGCAGGGGTAAAACGACTTTCCCGTCATCCAGTAAGTTACCAAGATACCTTGGTTTGGATCCGAATGTGATTGAAGATGTTAACCTAAGAAACAAGTTGGTATCATACGTTCAGGAGATGGGATTCGATTCATTGGATGATGAAAGAATTATGAACCTTCTGAATATTGACCCTAACCTTAGCAGCAGGGATCAGATTATAACATTAAAGGATAATCTGCATGATTTGTTGAGTAAAAAATAAATAGGTAAGGACTATTTAATTAAGTCCAGACATTACTTATCCTATTGTTTTTAGTGTTTTTGATGTTTATTGCTGTAATGTCTCCTACAACATATAAATTAATGGTCCAAACAGGATTGTTTGCACTATTTTCTATTTTTATTATATTTTCTAATCTTTTTGTCAGTTCGTTTTCCATACTTTCCTTCGTTTGTGATATGCAGTATGTGTCCATGTGACAATTTATTTTAAAGGTATCCTTATAACATAGTTTATGTCTGATTTTTCTTAGGATTGTGCTTGTAATGTAGTTCATGTTGTTAATTACACAGATTACAGGGAGGATACAATACTCTTCATTAACTTCCAACTGTTTTATCAGTTCTTCTGGTTTATCGTTTTCTATAAAGTATATGAAAGGATTTTCTGATTCTTTAAGGTAGTAATTCACATCAACTTCCTTGAGCTGCCTTTCAAATTGGTATAAATTTTCGTCAAGTTCCTTTGGTGTTTGAGTTTTTTTAAATTTTAACAGTATCTCCTTAGATTTTTGTTTTTTACTTTTCATAATATTTTCATTCACTCCATGAACAATGTATATAATTTTCAATTTATATTATATATTATTTATAATATATAATGATTATTATTAAACATATATATAAAATAATAAAAAGAATGATAATTATGGATTCAAAAGGAATTTTTAATATTGAATTGTTCATTTCATTAATGGTGTTAATAATCATATTTTCAATGATTATCTCCTATTCCATACAGGAATATACATCTATGGAAGAAACACAAAATAGGAGACAGGCACGAATAACGGTTATGGACATTTATGAGGTAATCATGGACGTATATACCAAGGGGAACGGATTTTCCAGAAAATACAAATTGCCCACTAAAATCAACAGCCAAACATATATTCTTCAAATAAATGGCTCGGGAGTTTACTTAAATTCCCACAATCAGGTTATATATTCTGAAATTCCTCCTCACATAATCCATGAATCAAAAAAATATAATTTAAAACCCGGATATGTATATGAATTTTTCAATAACAACGACACAATAATCATAACAAAAAATAATTAAAAAGACACCTACTAAATCACATACTTCTCTATAAAATATTATGAATAATAATGGACAAATTACATTAGAATATATTTTAATTATGGGCATAATTATCATAATCCTGATGTCGACAATTCAGACACTCAACACTCAATCTGAAAAAAACATCATCTTGGCGGCAGCACACACAGGCGCTCAAATAGGGGTGGATAAGAATTCATATGCGATGTATTACAATGATACAGTTAACAATTATGCAATAAACCACCCTCAACTGCTTTATCCCGTAGAAATAAAAATAATTAAAATAAACATGAGCCAGGAAGAGGAGGTTATATTTCTACAGGCACAATTATCTTCAAACAATTATTTGACACTTAATCAAAAGGAAATAATTTCACAAAGGGTAAATTATTACATTAGAAAAACGGTGGCGGAAACATTTAACCAGGAAAATGCAGATTTATTTTATGAAAATGTCAAATCAGAAAATTATAACATAAAAACAAAAAAAGTTAGGTGGTCATAATCAGATTATGGTTCCTTTAGCAAAGTAAGCTACAAGAATACCCACTAATCCGAATATCAATCCTATGGCCCAGATAATGTAAACAACATGTTTTTCCTGCATAGGTTTTTTAAGTACTGATCTTATCAGGGATTTGAATCCCGTGGCTGGAACAACAAGATGGCCATCTTCATTAACCTCTGTAGGTTTGAAATTTTGACGTTCCATCATTCCGGCACTATAGAATTTTAACAGACCATCAATTATGTTAGGTATTAAAACAATAAATGCAATGATTTTAACCCTGCCTATGAACGCTATTATAGCAATACAGGCACCTATAATTAAAGTACCAACATCCCCCGGAAATACATTGGCCGGATACTTGTTATAGAACAGGAATGCAACCAAAGCACCCAGCATGGAAAATGATATTATCGCTACATCATACTTGTTCATAATAATACAGGACAATGTCAGGGATGTCATTGCGATTATCCCTAATCCGGTTTCAATACCGTTTAATCCTGCAAGCATGTTTGTCAAGTTGGATGCAATTGTAACGGCTACAGGAATTAACAGCATATAAACAATACTTACATTAGGGGGAGTTACCCACATAATTGGAAGTCCAGCAATCCACAACAGGATTAATTTTTCCTTGGAAGATAACATTATCAAATCATCAACCATTCCAATAATACCTGTAAGGAGGATTACTATCAGAGTAATCGTTAACTGTGACTGCCATTGAGGACACAGATATACTCCAACCATGATGGATATTGCAAAACCGAGCAGTATTCCGATACCACCCATTTCCGCAACTTCCGGTTGGGAGAGTTTATGAATGTCCTTACCAACAATTTCGGCCTTTTTTAATCTTCTAATTAATGTGGGCATGGATAAAAATGTAATTAAAAAAGCTATAATTCCACAAAAACCAGAAATTAGCAATAATTGTGTTGAATTCATTTAACACATCCCCATTTTTTATTTTTCCCTATTTTTCTTTAGAATATAATATATTGTTCTGACAGGAATATTTAACTTTTCGGAAATTTTTGTTACAGGCGTTCCCTCATTCTTCATTTCAACAATTTCTTTTTTTACCTTATCCGAGTATTTGGATTTAGGACCTTGTTTAAGTTTGTCTTTCTTTAGGTAATACACGGTTTTCGTGTCAATGTTTAATCTTGAAGCAATTGTTTTAATGGACAATCCTGAAGCAATCATTTCATTGATAGAATCTTTCAAAGCATCATCATATTTTTTCGGACGACCTCTGCTTTCAATCACATTAATTCTGATACCAAGTTCACTTAAGGCATCCAAATATATTTCGGAAGTTCTTTCATATAAACTCAATGGGCAATTTATCACTTCAAGATCCGGATTTTCATCCAAAATTTCTATAATCAGCTTGGATGACAATGGTTTATTCACATGTACTTTTGAACTCATAAAATCATCCCATATCATTTATTTATTAGTTCCAAGAATTTTTTTGCCTTTTTGGTAGTTGGTTTTTCAATCTTTTTAAGATTGTTCTTTTCGGTTACGGCTTCATCATGAGACACATGTAATAAGTCTGCTGCCTTGTTTAATGAGATATTACATTTGTTATGTAAAGCTACTGCACCTATTGCTTCCTGATTAGGTTTCAAGTGCAGGTTTTTTATTTTGGTTTCCAGTTCTGACTTGTAGTGAATGGTTTCTTTCATATGACCTAATGAGGCGATGTTTTCCTCATAATCCAGAAGCAGATTCACAACATCTTTGGGAAAAACGTACTCGAATACCTTAATCTGGTTGGAATCCAGAGTTGGTCTGAGGTTCGGGAAAGGTCCTGAATAATTGTTTCTTCTGCTTTCCGTAGTTGTCAGGTAGTACTTGAATATATCCCATAAAAGCAGGGTTTTAGGAGTTTCGGTATAAAAGTGCTTTTTGATTTCAATTTTCTTTTCAAGGTCTTCCCTAAGTTCACGGTCTAAAACCCTGTCTTTATTCATTAAGTTGTTCTTTTTAAGTTTGATATATTTCAATTCTTCTTCTAGCTCTAAACGTTCATCAGCTTCTCTTGCCAATTTACTGGCATCGTTTCTGGCTTCTTCCAACAACTTCTTGTAGAGGTTGATTTTTTCAAGATTTTTGATGTGTAATGGAATTATGTCATCAATGTTCTGATTTACAATATTTTCAGAATACTGAAGATAAGCTATTGCCAATGCGTTTTGAACGTATTTATCGTTGATAAGTGAAGGTTTCTTATGGTTAAACTGAAGCAGTTCGATTCTAACGTTTGAACCATACCTTTTACGTAACTCAAGTTCATAATTGGATTCATCAGCATAATCAATATTTGCTTTTTTACTTACCCATTTTCCAGTTTTCTCGTCCTTGACCTTGGCGATAACAGTTACACTTTTTACCAAACCTCTTTTTTCCTGTTTCATCACCTTGATTATTGAACGATAAGCCTCAACACTATACTTGGTAAGCTGTGAACGTTTAAGAAGATACTCTCCTCCCAGCGGAAGATATTTGATAAGCTCCAATCTGCATATTCCACTGTTGTTGGATTGTATCTCAAAGTCTGTTGAACCGCATTCACATTCAACATTTTCAACTTCAAAATCTTCATTAAATTTTATTATTTGCTCAATATTATTTTTTTTATAATTTTGGCTACATTTTTTACAAGTAATTGTAGCATATTCCTCTAAGTGACCTATTGCAATTTTATGTGAAGCAATAGCGGATTTAACTTGATCCAAGATATTTTTCTTATTAGATGCCTTAATACGGAAGTATTGTGCATGTCTGGATTGATCATGCACATCATCTGGAATTACTTCAGTAGTATTACTTCCTCCCCCTTTTCCAAATCTTTTTAAAGCACTATAAGGAGAAGTAAAACCTCTTATTTCCATTTTGTTTCTGAGATTTTGAAGGTGTTCCAAATTTTTCTTAAGATAAATGAAAATTTCAATAAAACTTTCAAAATCTTCGATACTTTCGGCTAAGATGGGTTTACTTTGAATCTTTTTAAGATACTTCTCACTTTGTGTCACTAAGGTTTCACTCATTTTATATGTTCACCAACATTTCCTTCTGTAGTTAAAAGTTCAACACTGTCTGTTGCCAGAAGCATTCCGTTTGATTCAACACCGAATAATTTTGCCGGTTGTAAGTTTGCTACAACAATAACCTTTCTGTCGACAAGGTCTTCAGGTTCGTATTTTTCTGCAATACCTGCAACTACCTGCCTGATTTCATCACCGAGGTCTACCTGTACTTTAAGTAATTTTTTAGAGCCTTCAATCTTTTCAGCTTCTTTGATTTGTCCAACAACCAGGTCTACTTTTGCAAATTCATCTATACTTATTAAATCACTCATGTTTTCATCCTCTTTTTCTTCTTCTTTTTCATCTAATGCATATAATTTTTCTTTTTCGTCTGCAATAACTTCGTCTTCTATCTTCTTAAATAAAGGTTTGGCCTTTTTGATTTGATGTCCAACTTCCAGGAATTCTGAGGCTTCTTCCCATTTAACTTTAGGAGTTCTATCCTCAAAGTTCATGAAACCGTCAACAACTTCGCATGGTATTCCTATAACTTCACGTATTTTCTGTGTTGATTCAGGAATGTATGGTGTCAGGATAATTGACAATGCATGAACTAACTGGTTGGACAGGTATAAACAAGTTCTTGCACTTGCTTCATCTTCCTTGACAGCTTTCCAAGGTTTTTTATCGTTGAAATATTTGTTGGCGTCTTTTGTGACAGTCATTATTTCCTGTAATCCTGCTCTGAATCTGAAGTTTTCAATACAGTCGGCAACTATGTTAGGCAATTCTTTGATTTTCCTTTCAAATTCCTTATCCTCATCTGAATATTCTCCAGGTTCAGGTATTTTGCCGTCGAAGAACTTATTCGTGAAGGTAAATGTTCTGTGAATAAAGTTTCCAAGGTTGTCTGTCAGTTCATTGTTGATTCTTCTTTGGAAATCGTCCCATGAAAAGTCGGTATCCTTGTTGAGTGGTGCATTGATTACCATGTAGTATCTTAGAAGGTCGCTGTTAAATTTATCCAGGAAGTCCTTGACCCATATTACCCATCCTTTACTGGTGGACATTTTACGTCCTTCAAGTGACAGGTATCCTCCTCCGATTACGGAATAAGGAAGTTTCATGTCACGTCCCATAAGCATACTTGGCCAGAATATGGTGTGGTGATATATGATGTCCTTTCCGATAAAGTGCACGGTCTTATCATCCCAGTAGCTTTTCCAGTCAAGTCCGTGTTCTGTTGCCCATGTGTTTGCGGATGACTGGTATCCTATGAATGCTTCGGCCCATACGTATAAAACCTTTCCTTCTGAATCTTCAAGGGGAACAGGAATACCCCATGTCATGTCACGGGTCATAATCCAATCGTTCAATCCTTCATTCAACCATTCTTTTGCAAAGTTCTTAACGTTTTTAGGCAGTTTGTCATTGTTGTTTATCCATTCTTTAAGTGGTTCTTCAAATTCGTGTAACTTGAAATAGTATTGTTCTGATTGTTGTGCGTGTGGTGTTCCATCACATATCAGACAATGAGGTTCCACCAGTTCTGTCGGATTCAGGTGACGTCCACAAACTTCACACTGATCTCCTCTTGCACCTTCACTTTCACAGTGAGGACAGGTTCCTTCAACGTATCTGTCAGGTAAGCTGCGTTGACAGTTATCACAATAAAGTTGGTCTATGGTTTTCTCATAGATGTATCCCTTATCATATAACTCCTTAAAGAATTCCTGTGCCATTTCATAGTGGACTTTGTCAGTAGTTCTTCTGAAGCTGTCCAGTGAAATGTTGCATGCTTTCAAATCGTTACCTATTAATTCATGGTATTTGTCGGTAATGTCCTTGGGACTGATATTTTCCTGTTCGGCTCGAACTGCAATAGGTGTTCCATGTTCATCTGTGGAACAAACCATTACGGTATCCACTCCATTCATACGGTTATACCTTGCATAAATGTCTGCAGGTATATATGTTGAACGAAGATGTCCCAAATGGCATGGACCGTTAGCATAAGGTAATGCGCATGATATAAATAACTTACTCATTGTTGTTAATTCTCCCTTCGTCAATAATTTAAAAATAATTTATAAAATAATGTTGATAATTCTAAAATTAAGTTATACTTATATTATATTTCGTATGTTTTATTTAGTTTGCTATATTTTCTAAAAAAATTGGTAATCCTTTTTCCAAAAAATTTTATTCTCTTTAAATATATTAGGAGTGTTTATATAGATATTATAATATCATGATAAAAACACCTTATATAAATCCATTTAGTAATGATGCTAAAGAAATTGTTAGTAGGTTAGGTCAAGTAGACACTTTAGACAAAAGAAACGATTCTTTAATGATAATCGTAAATCATACGCGTGGACAGAATCTAAACGATCCTCATACGCTACCGGAAACATTAAAGGATCTGGCAATTGCCCGTTTCGAATGGTCTTTATTTAGAAAAACAAGTGAAAATCAGGAAAAGAAGTATGAATACCTCTTCAACCCCGAAATATATGAATATGATGTGGTATCATTTTATCTCTTGTGTCAGGCGGTGGCAATAAAATACGGTCCAGACAGTCACGAAGCGAAAATGGTGCTTGATTGTGAGGAGGACATAATATCCCAAAGACTTGAAATATTAAAGGCGGAATCAAACGATTTTCAATCAAGTTTTCTGAGAAAAGCCTTAAATCAGCTTATAGACACAAACAACATCCATTGGACAGATTTGAAAGAGGTTTTTGACCTGGGAAAACTGGATATTAATGAAGTGTTGTTGGCAGACGGCAAAATCATCCTCGAATATGAGGATTTCATAGCCCACTACGGTGACTTAATACATAACAGGGATCCGCGGACAATGTATGAGGTTACAGCAGGAATAAACATCAAATCCAAACTGCTCTTAGGTTTAATTAGATTATACACCAAGCAATACATTGAAACGGTATATGAGATGTCAAAAAGGATGGTCGAGCCAAACGAGATACTGCTGGATTTGGCCGATAACATCAAGGAGATTCAACAGAGGGCACAGGACCTTAAATATGCTGGTGCAGGAAGTTCAAATTATATTGATGATAAGCCGATAAGCTATGAAATGGAAGCATTCCCTCCATGTGTAAGAAAATGTATGGACGGCATTAAAAGTGGTGGAAGAAACGATGCAATTGTACTGTTTTTGACACCATTTGTATCCTATTCAAGGTTATGTCCAGGAATATTTTCAAAACAGGAACAAAACATTAAGGTATCTGATGTGGACCCTTCACTGGAAATCACCCTAAATGAGGTAATTCCAATGATATACGATGCAGCAGAAGCATGCAGTCCACCATTGTTCAAGGACCAGCCTCAGGAAAAAATAAACATAAACTCCAAGCTGGGATTTGGATTACATTCCCAACTAAAATTGGACAACGAGGGAGAAACACATTGGTACACTCCAATGAGTTGTGAAAAAATCAAGTTGCACATGCCAAGCTTATGCACCCCAAGTGTTGATTGTAAAAAAATAGGAAATCCATTAACCTACTACAATCGAAAAAGAAGATTGATGAAGAAGGATAACACCAACAGACAGGTGGAAGAACATGGAGATTGAATTAAAACCTGCATCAAACTATGAAAGAAAACTCTTTTACAGGGAAGAGTGGGATGTCAAGGACGTTCCGGACTTTGTAATGAACTCTCTGACAAGCAGGGAATTCGGATTTGATCATTTTGGACAGGGACCTAACGACAGGTATAAAACATTTCAGGATGCCCTTAGATTAAAACGATTCATAAAGGCCAAACAGCCCTTTGCATCATATTGTTCTGTTGCATACTATGACAATCCCAAACAAAGAAAGGGTTGGCAGAAATCGGAACTGGTTTTTGATGTTGATGCAAAAGACGTACCTATCAGAACCTGTGACTGTGGCGAGGGAGAGGTTTGTCCGCACTGTTTGAATCAGGCAAAAGAAATAGTTTTAATGATAAGAGACGTATTAAAGGGAGAAATGGGTTTAAAAAACATTAACATGATTTATTCCGGTAGAGGATACCACGTCAGGGTAATTGATGATGATGTTATGGAAGCATCAAGTGAACTGAGAGGACAGATTGTTCAATATGTAATCGGAGCAAAAATGCCTGATTTGTCAAATTCGTTGGGTTTTACGAATCTGCAGCATTTCATCATTCCATACGGATATCCCAAAAACTTCACAAAATGGTCAAGGTACACAATTCTTCATTTAACCAAAGACTCAAAATTGGACAACGTTAATGCCAAGCTGTTGAAGGATGTGTTAAAATATAGAAATGCATTGGAAGAAAATCAGTGGGGATTGTTCAGGGGTAACATAGGTCCAAGAAGGTTTGATAAGGTAATGAATGCTGTAGCCAGAATAAATATGAACATCACGGACACAAAGGTTTCAATAGATTTAAAACGTATTTTAAGGTTGCCTTCAACATTACATTCAAAGGTAAGTATGAAGTCAACCCTAATCAAAAACATAGAGACTTTCGACCCCTTTGATGATGCAGTTCCAAAGTTTGTGTATGAAAGAAAATAGTTTCATCATCTGAATAGTTTATAATCAGGGTGGAGGTGCATGAAAATATTTTCTAAATCTTCTCTTTTTTCATTGTTTATCACGCTTTCTGCAGTATCTAACCGGTAATTATTGGTGAGTTCATCCTTGATGTTTTTACCAAGTTTTAATATGCTTCTGTTTTCTTTTTTAACAATGTTTTCAATCATTTCCGTAACTGATTTATATTTTCTCTCAGAAATGGCAATCCACTTGTCATTCTTAATATAAGCGTTGGGATATTTCTTTTTAAAGTTAAATCCGTTTTCCCTGTATCTTACTATCGGGCCGTGATGAATCTTAACGTTTGACAACTTGTCCACATCATATTCCAGGATTATATGGGCAACATTCTCGTTGTCTATGTAAAAGTTACTTTCTATGATATTGAAATCGTATATTTCAGACACGTTGATAAGTGACTGCATGGTCTTGTTGACTTGGGGATAGATTACATCATCCGGCAGTTGCGGAACATTAAATGAGAGAACGTAACATTTGGTGTTTCTATCATTAAGTTCCATTTTCAAATCATCTTTGTTCACATTAATCTTCTTGTCTTCAAAGTATTCCCTTCGCGGATTTTCCATGAAGTTTCTGCAGGCTATGATGAATTCTGAAAATTTCTGCATACTTAATGCGGCAGCCACATTACGGTTTTTGTCTACAGGATCAATAACTATAAGAGGGTCTTTATAATTGTTGCTTGTTCCATACTTTTCCAGATCGATTTTATACCTGTTGTGCCATTTGTTGGCAGCGGCTTCAACAACATTTTCGAAGCTGTGGTATTTTAAAATCAGCAATTCACAAAGATATCCTGAAAATCCGTTTACTTTGGAGTTTGCACCGTAAGTATTTACGCATGTCATGAATTTTTTCAATAACAATACCTGGTTGGCTTCTTCATCCTTCAGATGGCTTTGAACATAATCCGTGTGAAGAATTGTTCTGTCCACAGCAGATTTCAGCTCGCTGGCATCTTTTATGTTATAGCATGGAACGAAATCCACTTCAAACTTGTCTATAATTCCTGTTACATATGGGTGTGATGCGTAACGTATTTCCTGTTTACCATTAACCTCTTCTATGCAGTGTTGACCGAATTCTAGACCGTAGCTTTTTAGTTTTTCTTCACTATAACTAAGGGGAAATGTCATGAAAATGTCAATGTCTGCCTTATCCATTAGCGAAGTGTTCTTTGCCATTGAACCCACAAGTCTACAGTTTACATCGATATTGTTATTATCTGCATAGTCCTTGATTATTTTCATTAGTTTGTTGGAGAATTCTATTACTTTTTGTCTTTCTTTAGCAGAAGGTTCTATTTCCTTTAAAATTTCCTTGTAAATGATATCACCTAAATAAAAAATAGATTAAAAAAAAGGGAAGTGAAGGGGTATTATATTTTTTTAGCACTTACGATGGTTATAGGGTTGAGTGCCTTCATCATTACTCCGCGGTCAAGCATGGTTCCACGGGAAATGTTCACGGAGACGACTTCTGGTTGTGCTCCTAGTTCTTTGAGCATGTGGACTGCATCGGTAGCTGTTTCCAGAACTATGGATGTGATGATTATTTTTCCACCCACTGGAAGTTTAAGATAACCTGTTTCGATAATGTTTTCAATATTTCCGTTACTTCCTCCTACCATGAGTTTTGTGAAGTCTTCGATTTCATTTAATGCAACCAGTGCCTCTTCCTCTAGCAGTTCCACTTTGTTTTGCAATCCAAATTTTTCAAGGTTGCATCGTGTTGTTTTGATAGCGTCAGGGTTCATGTCAATACTGTAGACTTTACGTGCTCTTTTTGCAAACTCCAAGGTCAATCCGCCCGTTCCACATCCAACATCTATAACAACATCTTCATCTGTTAAACTTGTTTTACTGATAACTAATGCTCTGATTTCTTCTTTTGTTGGTCCTGGTACTTTTTCTGTTTTAATAAACTCATCATCAGGTGTAATGTCGAAATACATTTTAAACTCTCCATTATTTTTTTAACTGATAATTATTATTATTGTTTCCATTTAGTAAATAAGTTATTATCTATATCCATGATATCAAGGATTTTTCCTACGATGAAATTTATCTGATCATCTAAAGTTTGCGGTTTATGGTAGAATCCAGGCATTGCAGGTAAAATAATAGCTCCTTCCCTGCTCAGTCTGGTCATGTTTTCCAGATGTGCAGTTCTCAGCGGTGTTTCTCTTGGAACAATTATCAGTTTTCTTCTTTCTTTTAATGTAACATCACCCACTCTTGAAATCACATTATCACCATATGCATTGCTTATGGACGATAACGTTTTCATGCTGCAGGGAATGATTACTGAAGCATCAAATTTGAATGAACCGCTGTTTACTATGGCATTCAAATCATTTTCGTCATGCACAAATGATGCAAGGTTTTCCACATCCTTTACCGAATAATCAGTTTCGTATTCAATAATATCCTTTGCCACTGATGAAATTATCAGATGGGTTTCAACATCATTTCTATCCAGTTCTTCCAGTAGTCTTATTCCAAGTATTGATCCACTTGCTCCACTGATTCCAACAACGACTCTCATCTTATTTTTCCTCATAAATCGAATTCTTTTACATTGTTATATATGGGTCCGTCAGGAGTTAAAGTACTTGATTTGATAATAAGCTTTTTAACTTCCATTTTGCCGTGATACCTTTTGTTGAGACTTTTAAGTGTCTGACTTAACTTTTGCTTGTCAGATATGTTTTTGACCCGTCCAATCGTAACGTGTGGGACGTAACTTTTTTCCTTTTTAAAGCCAATCCTATTGAATTTTTTATCTAATTCTTCAATTAACCGGATTGTGGTTTTGTTCTTGTCCTTTATTCCTGCCCATATTACTCTCGGATTATAAATATTTGGAAAAGCCCCTATGTTCACTACCTTTATGGTATATGTATCATAACTTTTAATGCTTTGCCTGATGATGTCACTGATTTCATCCAGTTTTTCATCCTCTATTTCTCCAAAGAATTTTAATGTTAAATGTATGTTTTCTCTTTCAACATATTTGATGTTTGAAGATTCACTTTCTGATATTATTTCTTGTGATTCTTCTATCTTGTTTTTGATGTATGGTTCAATTTCTATTGCTAAAAAGGCACGCATATAAACCCTTCCCGTTAAATAATTAAAAAAAAGTTATTGATAATAAATTTATCAATAAGAATAAAAATACAATGGTAGTTAATTAAATCTATTTTTCTATGATCTGTTCTTCTATGGCCATTCCAAAGTGTCTGGCACCTTCGGTGAAGTAAGCTAATACTTTGTCCCCGACTTTGATATCTGATACCGAGATAGGTTCTCCTTTTTCAGATACCAGTCTGATGGTTTCAGCATTCTGGACTAATGTTTTGATTTTTTGTCCGTTGTTTTCTGCTTCAATCATCATTAAAGGACGTCTTTCAATTTTTGAACGTCCTATAATTGCGGTTTTTGCTTCTCCTTTGGTGTTGATTGTTATGACTTCGTCTCCTGCTTCCAGTTCTGAAAGATAGCGTGTTTTATTTCCGGGTGTCATAACATATGCATGGACGGCTCCTGCATTTACTCTGAAAGGCCTTGATGCAACGTATTCACTTTCTAATGATTCGCTATGTACCATAAATAGTCCTGATGCAAAGGATCCTATTAGCATTCCTTCTCCTACTTCCATAATGGAACAGGTATCTACGCAAACCCTGTCACCTAAACCCACACTTTCAACCTTTGTGACTGTGGCTTCTTTAAGTTCATAGATTTCCTTTGATGTTTTTTCAATCAAAGAACCAAGTCTTCTTATTTCGTTTGCATCGTTTGATGATAACAATACACCATCGGAACCATGTTCCATAGTTTCCAAAGCTAATTTGGCTTCCTCATAGTTTGGAACATCCACCATTATTTTTGAGCTGCGGTTCTGTAGGCTGGCAATAATGTTTTCTAAAGGAATAACCTTCCAATTTTTTCCTTTTAGGATAACGTAATCTGCCACGGTTCCCAACTTGGAAACCAGAAGTTCATCTTCTTTATTGTTGATTTCAACATAAACTGCAACTTCCTTGTCCTTTGATTGTGCTTCTTTAACATCTTCAACAGATACTTTTTCATCATTTCCTAAGAGGAGTATGTCTGAATTTTCTTTGTCGGATATGATTTTGACATTTCCCAATTCTTTAATACTTTCTGAATTGTCAAAATCAATTATGTTGTCAATTCCTGATTCTAAAGCACTTACTATTGCATCTTTACGGTCATTCCATGTGCCGGTAGGTCTTACCCATGCGAATTTCATTGTTTAACTTCCTTATCCTTTTATAATTTCTAAAGCTTCGTCAGGTTTCATTCCGTTATGGACAATTTCAACAAGTGCTTTGGTCATTTTTGCAGGATCTTTTGCTTGGAAAACGTTTCTTCCTATAGCTATTCCAGCACCACCCACATTTATAGCATCATATACCATTTCTAATAGTTGTTTGTCTGTTTCAACTTTAGGTCCTCCTGCAATTATTACAGGAACCGGACATCCATCCACAACTTCTTTGAAAGTATCAGGATCGCCGGTATAGTTGGTTTTAACTATGTCTGCACCTAATTCTGCACCTACCCTTGCAGCTAGTTTAACTACTTCTGGGTCATGTTCATTGTCGATTTTTGGACCTCTAGGGTACATCATTGCTAAAAGAGGCATTCCCCATTTGTCACATTCTTCTGCAATTCTTCCGGTACTTTTCAACATTTCAGGTTCCTTTTCTGAACCTATATTGATGTGTACGCTAACTGCATCTGCACCTAATTGCAGAGCTTTTTCTACACTGGTAACCTGTACTTTGTGGTATGGATCAACACTTAAATCGGTACTTGCAGATAGGTGTAATATTAATCCAATATCTTTTCCGTATCCACGGTGACCGTTTTTTACCATACCTTTGTGCATAAGCACAGCATTTGCTCCACCACTTGCAACTGAATCAATGGTTTCTGTCATGTTGATTAGTCCTGGAATAGGACCTCCTGATATTCCATGATCCATTGGTGCAATTACACATTTTCCTGTTTTACGATTGATTATTCTTTCAATTCTGATTTTTTTTCCTATCATTGTATCACTTTTTTTTTGTTGATGATATTCATATATCAATTGTTATATGTATCTATATTTTTCTTTCTTTAAACATTTTTTTCAATACTTTATTTTTATTGAAAATTTTTCATGTATTATTTAAATGAAAATATCATTTTTTTAATCTGATGTTCTTATTATCAAAAATGAAGCTCATAGTTTTTTGGACCATATTTTAAGTTCTTTTAAGTTATCAGGGGTGATATCCATCGCGGATGATTCAAGAAAACCCTCTTTTGATTGAATATTTTCGTTTGAAGTTGATGATTTAACGAAATCTATCAAACCCCTGTTTCTAATCAGACTTACCCTTGGCTTAAGAAGTGATGACCAGATGAAAAATACTTTAAACACGGTATCAGGATGGTATCCACCACCCATATCCACACACAGGACATCTATATCTTCGCTATTTTCAACGAAATCGTATAACACATCTTCATTTCTAACGTCAGCATTGTAAAACTTGATGTTGTTGTATTCGATTCCCAGATTATTCATGGCCTTGGAACTTTCCGGACTGTTGTCAAAGGCGTATACAGTTCCGTCCTGATTTAATCTGGATATTATCTTTGTGGAAGTGCCTATGTGGCATCCAATTTCAACAACGTTATCAAAGGTTTGAATGTTGTTTATCATGTCTTCCTGGTATTTTTTTCTATCGTAACTAAGATGAATCATGAAAGTCTCTCCCTTATGCTTTTTGCTGCTAAGGCTCCCGTTGAATATGCCTGCTGGAGATTATATCCTCCACTTATTCCACAGCCTTCAACAAGTTCACCCACAATAAAAAGGTTATCCACAATTTTTGATTCAAATGTGTTCGGATCTATTTCCTTTCTTTTGACACCGCTGTTGGTAACGAAAGCATCTTTTTCCAACACTTCTAAAACGGTTAAAGTCAATCTTTTAAGGTTGTCCCTGATTTTCACACGTTCCTTTTTGTTTATTTGATTAAGAATCTTTGTCGAATCGATGTTCAAATAGTTTAAGAATTCACTGGACATTCTTTTAGGTAAATACTTATGTAAATAAGTCTTGATTGTCTTGTTACTGTTTTTTGAAAAGTCTTCCTGTAACTGTTTATCAAGTTTTTCATAGGAATATTCCTCACACATATCCAGATTGATGATTACATTTTGCTTTTTCTGCAGGTGTTTGTTAATTTCCATGCTGTTGTTTAAAATAACAGGCCCGCTTATTCCGTTATGTGTAAAAATTATTGAACCGGTGTCCTTTGCAACGGACTTCTTGTCTGCCTTAATTTCTAACTTCACTTTTATGTCTATTCCCTGAAGGTTGTTAATCCATTTTTCTTCGATTTTTACCGGTGCCAATCCACTCATTTGTTTGGTGATTGTATGACCAAGGTCTTTTGCGAATTTGTATCCGTCACCGTTTGAACCCGTTTTTGGATATGCATTTCCACCTGTGGATAATATCAGATATCTGGATTTAAATGTTTCGGAATTGTTGCATTCAACTGTGAAAAGATCATTTTCCTTTTTTATCTTCTTGACGTTGGTGTTTAGTTTAACTTTCGTTTTGGAGTTATCTACTATTTTTATCAAGGTTTCCTGAACAGATGATGCCTTGTTGGATACTGGAAATACGCGTTCGTTTTCTTCAACCTTTGTTTTACAACCGTTGCTTTCCAGCATTTTTATAATGTCCTTGTTGAAGAAATTTGAAAAGGCTGTTCTATAGAAATTACCTCCATTATAAAAGCTTTTAACATAGTTATCTATTCCGTGGTTGTTTGTTATGTTGCATCTTCCACCACCCGTAAAGAGAATTTTTTTTCCCAGGGTACTGTTTTTTTCCAGTAGAATGCTCTTATCGTCGTTTAGATGGATTGCAGACAAAATTCCACTGCTTCCACCACCTATAATCAGAGTATTGTAAATAGTCATCTTATCATCTCAATTAAAAATAAAAAAATAGTTGGTATAATTCGGTCTCAGGTAAAAAAAATATTATAGGAGGGTTAGTCGTCTAAGTTCATTAAAGCATGGTATACTCTTTGGAAAACAGTAATATAACTTAGTACAGTTAATAAACCGATAGCACATATCATTATCATATGTGAACCGCCTGCTATTGCTGCTATTATTGAACCGATAGTAATGATAAGTAATCTTTCAGCACGTTCTGCTATTCCCACAGAACATTTTATTCCTTCCTGTTCGGCTCTTGAACGAACGTAGCTTACAGTAATTGAAGCGTGTATTGCTAAAGCTCCTAATATTGGATCAACAAATCCGCTATAAATGATACCTATAAGTATTGCAGCATCTGCAAAACGATCACAAGTTGAATCTAAAAATCCTCCAAATTTTGTTCTACGATTGTGTGAACGGGCTATTGCACCGTCAATCATGTCACAAATTCCACTAATAATTATAAATAATGCTCCTGCAGCTAAATTACCTGATGCGAATAATACTCCTGAGAAAATACTAATAAGTAAACCAATTAAGGTCACAATATTAGGGTCTATTTCTATTTTTTCACCAATTTGGTCAGTAATTTTATTCGTTTGTGGTCGTAATTTATCATTTAGCATACTATTTTATTTATAAATTTAAATATATATAATTAATAATTGAATATTTTATAAAAAATGATAGAATGAATGTATTAAGCTACAATGATGGAGATAATCTCGAAAAAGTAATTGATTCATTAAAAAATGGAAATTTGGTTGTTTATCCGACTGATACAATTTACGGTATTGCTGCAGACATAAATAATCTTTCTGCTATAAGAAAGGTCTATGAAACCAAAAGACGTTCATTTGATAAGGCAGTATCAATCTGTTTTCATGACATTAATCAGCTGGAAGAATACGTTGTGGTTAATAACACGATTAAACAGATACTTCACGATGCATTGCCCGGACCTTATACCTTTTTATTGTGGAAAAAAGAGGACATCAATCCAATACTGACTGCAAACACATCAATTGTTGGCATAAGAATACCATGTAATGAGGTTTCACATGCATTAACTCGTGATTTTCCAATAACAAGCACCAGTGCAAATATTTCTGATCAGGATACTCCATCAGATATCTTTCAAATACAAGAACAGTTGGGGGATAATATAGAAATTTATATCGACCAGGGTAAACTTGAAAACAATCAGCCATCAACTATTATTGATTTGACAAAAGAAAAGCCGGTTGTTGTAAGAAAGGGTAAATGTGATGAAAAATTATTAAGGGACATTCTAAAGATTAATTTATGAGTGTTGATAAAAGATTAGTTAAGGAAGTTTTATTATGTCTGTTAAAGATAAAATAGGAAATGAACTTGAAGTGGGTTCATATATTATTTATACAAGTGTTGGAACTATAGGTGAAGTTTTAGATATAAAAACAGATGAAAAGGGTGATTGGGTACTTATAGCTGTTGATGACTTAACACGCCTGTGGTACAATACAAAATACGTTGAATTAACCGATAAAAAATATGCTAAAACGAGAACTAATGATGATAAAGAAGAATTATCAGTGGATGATATTAAAGAACAATTAAAACATTCCATTACATCTGAAATGAGTTCAGATGCAGTAGGAGGAGGATAACTCCTTCTACATTATTTGACGAAGAACTTTGTCAATTACTTTTTCTTTTTTATTGTTATATTTGTAATTAACCATCTTGCTTTTATTTTCTATTTGTTTATTTAGTTTATATAATTCTACATCAATGCTGTGGTATGTTTTATTGAATTTGCTTTGATAATCGGAGTTTAGTTTGTCCTTTGAATCAATCAGGTCATGATAAACTTCTCCAAGACCTGTTTTTGATATCATGGTTTCGACAGTATATTTTTCATTTTTAATTGTTTGTTCAAGATTTTTCATTTCCTTTTTAAAAATTGCTTCATGAATCTGTGTTTTTTCATTTATTCTTTTTTCAAAGAGATCTTTCGTTTTTGTCATGGTTTTCCCCCTCCGAAACTTTTGCAACGCAAATTTTACATAGTGATTTTTTGTTGTTGAGATGGAATTTTTTCACGGGACAGTAGTAGTCCAGTCCATCACAATAAATGCTTACCTGTCCAGGGAATTTGGTTCCCAGTGGATGAATGGGTTCATTTAAAAAGTACGTTGTGTATATTACTATGATATTTAATATATTATTAATAACAGTATCGTTTGGTTGTAATAGTTTGTTTATGATGGATATGTCTTCTTTGTCTAAATCACCATAATAAGAGTTTTCATCATTTTTTAATGCAATAAATCTGTTCATTGTCACATTCAAAACTGATTCTGAATATTCTTTCTTATACTCTCTTGGTAAATAAATCATTTCATCATTAAAAAAGAATGATAAACTGTATAAATCTTCCAAAGTTACTTCTTTAATCCTTTGTTTAATAAGAATTTTTAAATCATTTAAACTCATTCCTAAATAAGCTTCAACCATACTATTTTTCCTCATTAAATCTATTGTAGAACTATTTTTATTACAAACTTAATAAATATTTAGTTTTTGTTATTATAAAATTCTATGATGTTGTTGGCGGTAGCTTCACCTATTCCCTCTACCTTCATAAGTTCATTTGCACTCACCTGGCTTAAGTTGTTTCCAAATGCATCAACCAGGCTACGTGCTCTTTGACGACCAAGTCTTTTGATACCAATAACCAGTGGTATCAGCTCTTCTTTAACACCGTAATACAATCTTGAACTTAGCTTGTCGATTTCGGGAAGGAACTTGTAGTTTCCCAGCACTTCACATATGTCATGGAAGTACTTGACAATATTTGAAGCCTCATAGCTTGCACGTCTTGTTGAGGCCGCATAGACTTTCAGGTAATTCTCAATTTCAAACTCCTTATGTTCGTTAATCCATTCAAGCAGGCTGGCGGCAGTGGCTTCATCATTTTGTACAAAGCTGATGTAAACATCGTGTCTACTTAGAACCTCCTTGATGTTGTCCTTGTTTGCTTTGAATTTAGTGTTGATTTTCGGCATATCGTATGTTTTGGATATTTCATATATTAATGATCCTATGTTGAATGTATCTCCCATCATGTTGGAGTAATCTTTCAGTTTCACTGCTGTTTTAACAGCATAATTGTTTCTGGAAATCAATGTACCAAAGGGTGTTGTCTGCAGTCCAGAAGGTGACAGGCGTATTATTCCATTTTGTATAAGATACTCCAGAGCACTTGATATTTCATATTTTATGGATTCGTCAGAAAATCCGAAACTCATGGTGTTGTATGTGTGGGATATCTGGAATCCGTAGAATGTTTTGTTGAAAAACTCTATCAAGTCATCTATGTCCTTGGCAAAACCACTTGAAACTTGGGTTATAATCTGTTTTAGAACTGCATCATCGTTATCTATTAACTTTGAATTTGTTACCTCTATTTCACCATGGACATAAAATTCATCCAGATTAAATGCTTCATCATAAGTTTTTGCCAGAAGATAGGAATATCCTTCAGTATCAAATCCTGGTCTTCCAGCCCTTCCGGACATCTGTTCATAATCAAATACCGGGATGTTTGTCTGTCCCTGATCTGTCCATCGGTTGTAATCTCTTATCACAACATTCTTGGAAGGAAGGTTTACTCCATACATCAAACTTGGAGTTGCAGTAATCATCAGTAAATTTCCCTTAACAAATTCCTCTTCTATTATCTCCTTTTGTCTGTCAAATAGACCTGCATGGTGGAAGGCAATACCGTTTTCAATACATTCTGCCAGTCTGTAACACACTTCTGTCGGCTGGGTATTTCTTCTTCTTGGAACTTCCAGTATTTCCTCTGCTATGTCCTTGAATATTTCCCTTTTGCCGTCAGGTATGTATCTTCCAATCTTTTTGGCCATGTTTTGTGCTAATGATTCGGTGAAACGTCTGGTTGAAACAAATGTTAACATTTGTGAAGAATCGTTTAATGTATCGTTAAGGATTTTGAATACCAGGTTGTTTTTATCCTTTGTTCCGAATTCCTCTGCACACAATACCTCCTTGTGTAATGGTACGGGACGATAATCGTGTGTAACCACTTCAGCTTCCAACCAGTGTGCCATTTCATCCATGTTTTGAAGGGTTGCCGACAGTGCTATTATTCTAATTCCCTTGTTTTGTTCTTTAATTCTTGTAATTGCACATTCAATTGTTGGTCCTCTGGAGTAATCACCAATCATGTGGAATTCGTCTATTATTACAAGATCAATTTCATGTAGGGTATTCAGGGAAAATCTTGTTAATGCATCAAAGGATTCAAAAACCATGACTGATATGTCATTACTGGAAGGATGTTTACCCACCTTGTATCCGTACTGTTCGAATATCTTGAATTCCTTATATTTTTCATTTTGCAGTGAAATCAGCGGAACGGCATACACAACCTTTCCACCAGCCAGCAATACCTTAAGCATTGCAAGTACTCCCAACACAGTTTTACCACTTGCGGTAGGTATGGATATTATGAAATTGTCTTTTTTTTCTATGTAATCTGAATCAATTACTGCTTGCTGTGCAGGATTATACTCTTCTATGAAAGGATAACATTCCTTCATAATTTCTTGAATTTTCGGATCTATATTACTCAAGAGAACATCCCCTGTTATTTTTGTCTTATTATTTTAAGTATGGTACATTCATTTGTGAATATTTATTCACTATTAATTCTCTGGCATTCCTGCCAATCATTTCTCGTTTTTGCTTGTCATTTACCAGATCATCTATAGCATTTTTCAATGATTCCGGATTTTTTGGAGGAATTATTATTCCATTCTCATTATTTGTGATTACGGAAGTGATGTTTCCAGTATCCGTGGATATCAAGGCTTTTGCACAAGACATGCTTTCGAGTGCAATTATACTGGCCCCTTCTGATATTGATGGCAAAACCATAATGTCTGCTTCAGGAATTATCTGTTCGGGTATTTGTGTTTTGCCCATAAGGTATGTGTCATTTAATTTGTTTTCCTTAATGTAATTTGTCAGCATTTCCTTTTGTGGGCCATCGCCGTAGATTAGGAGGGTGTACTGTGTTTCTGAAAGTTTTTTGGCTTCCAATAAATATATTAAACCTTTCTGTTCCACAAGATTTCCGATAAAAACCACGATTGGTTGGGAATAATTATTCAGCAGTTTTCTTTTTCCATCCAAAGGTTTAAATTTATTGATGTTCACGGTGTTGGGTGTAATTTCGGATTTTTCATTTATGTCTTCCCCACACAACATTTGTGCTTTTTGCTTTAATTTTTCACTAACGAAATATAGTTCATCTGATTTGTTTAGAACATATTTTATCAGAGGTCTTAAAATCCTGTTGTTCGGCAGGATATTAATATCCGATCCATGTACCGTTATGACTTTCCTTGCATTGGATTTGTTTAAAACACATACCAATCCCGGCGGAACTATGTAATTGGCATGGATAATATCAATGTCGTATTCATTAACTATTTTTCTTAAGAGAAAATAGCTTGAAATGATAAAGGAGAGTCCCCTAAGTAATGGAACGTTTATACTTGGTGCTCTGAATACGTTAGATGGGGAACTTACGTTCTGATTGTATGTCAGTACGTAAACCTCATGTCCATCTTCGACAAGTTTATCCTCTAATTGTTTGGTATATGTGGCAACACCACCAAGTTGTGGTGGATACTGGCCGATAATGCAAATATTCATAAAAACACATCTTATTTCCATTCAAATGGTATGCTATCTATTTTAGACGGAGTTAATACTTCACCATCCATTTTGACTATAATGACATTAAATTTTATATCAAACTTCAATTCACACAGTTCTATAATTTTGTCCGCAATCAATTCGAAAACATCAGTAGTAATATTTTCCTTATCTAAAATTTTTATAACGTCTTCA
>ODAI012215747.1_pt1 | contig 36366 bp, 29 predicted proteins | sample 1539321 | NCBI WGS metagenome assembly ODAI01 (sample SAMN02144231, study PRJEB22623) | gut metagenome | biome: sheep rumen | host: Ovis aries | place: New Zealand
AAATAGGGCGATTGTCATATGGAGTTGACATTTGGCGGTCAGGTGCAGGAAAATTCTTTCTTTTCAGGTATAATTATGTCCTTTTTGCAGATGTATCTAAAAGGGATGTGTTACCTTTGATGGAATTTTTATCGGTGTAACTTACAAAACACAACAAAACCCATTATTCACTTAACTAACAACCCATTATTCACTTAACTAACAAACTATGAGGAAATTTTTACTTTTGTCGTCACTCTTTGCATCCGTATTGGGTGCAAATGCACAGGTGACACCCAAAGTGCAGCCTGAAACATTGACCGATGGTACTTCGTATGTGCTGGTCAACAAGGCGCAGACAGGTACACAGTACATGAGCCGTACATCGTGGGACGGTGCATTGTATTTCTTAGGAGAATCTGATTCTCATTATGCCGACCATGCTTTCACTGCAGTTCATAACGAAGATGGCACATGGTCGTTTACCATTCCAAGCACAGAAGAAGACGGTGCCTTTTTCTACATGGCCATCCCCGATGGTTCGGACAACCTGAACCTCAAGTCTTCAGAACCTGTTTATTGGACTGTGGAGGAAAGCGACTATCCAGGCTTTTACCGTCTCACTGCAGGACAGGGCAACAACCCCAACTGCATGAACAAACAATTGCATCTCAATGCGGGATATCAATACTTTGTGATTTCAGAACCTATCAATGGCGGACAATGGTTCCCCGACTATGCGGGAGGTGCTACCAAGACGGGCGAATATGATGACAACGAGGAAGAAATCGTCATCATCAACGACTACACTTCATTCAACTGGGGTTTTGTTCAGGTAGAGAATCTTCCAGCTTACATGGAGGACATTAAATATTCTGGCACCATCAACAAGTACTATGCTGACTATTGCAGCATTGAGGACTACAAGGATGGCTTCATGGCCACTTACGATGTTGCTGCCAAGGCTTACAATGATGCTACAGATGCCGATGCGCTCTTGGAGGCTGGCATTCCTGAAATGATTAATGCCAAGGTGGCTCTCTACAAGGAGATTGAGGCAGCCATTGCACTGAATGTAGATGATAATGCAGTGTTGAACGCTGCAATTGCTACGGCTCAGAAGGCATTCGGCGAGAAGACTGCAACCACAGAAGTGGAATCTGCTACAACGACTCTGAAGAATGCAGAGACTTCTTACTCGATGGGTTCGGGCGACATCACTTCGCTGGGTGTGAACATGTCGTTCGAAGACCTTTCGGCTCAGGGTGGCAGCATGACGTCCAGCGGCGGTCCTGCTCCTTATGGATGGAATGTCTATATCAACGGACAGCTGTTAGCTGAAGGTACCAATGCTTCCATGGCTTGGCACGGTGTGAACGATGACAGCGAAGGCGACATCAAGGACGGCACCATGTCGTTCGGCATCTGGAACAGCGGTATTCCCACCTACGAAATCTCTCAGACAATCGAAGGCTTGGAAACTGGTACATACGAGATTACAGCTGGTTTGATGGCTGGCAGCAACGGCAACGGCTCTCGTCTGACCACTCAGCGCATCTTCGGTAACCTCAATTCTACTTATTATGGTAGCGACTTCGACTACAATGTGGAGGAACTGGACAAATCGGAGGTTTATACGTTTGCAGGCAATGAAATCATCACGACCGACCGTGAAATGCGTCCTGTGACAGTGCGTGCATTTGTCTATGACGGAACGCTGACTTTCGGCGTTCGTACTGACGGAAACTATGCAGCCAACTATCGTGATGCCAGCAATGGTGCAGGTGGTGACGGATGGTTCAAGACTGACAACTACACCATCAAGAATTTGGGTTATGTGGCTGAAGATGCCATTGCCATCTATGACTACTATGTGGATCAGCTGAAGGAGTTCGAAGGTCTGCCAATGGCAGCTGCTGTGGCTGATAAGATGACCGAAAGCCAGCTGGGTGGCTTGACGGAAGAGAGCAAGAAGGAGGACATCGTTGCAGGTATTCTTGCTGCCAAGGACTTTGTGGTTGAGGTAAATGCTTCGGTGAAGGCATACGAGAAACTCAGTGCAGCCATTGAACAGCACTGGATTTATCTGGCTCAGTATGAAAACAAGCTGGGTGCAGGCGAATATGGCGACGTGATTGGTGCAGCGCAGGAAGCTTACGAGATGGGAAGTGCTGACGATGCTGAGGCAGTGGATGCCATCATCGCTGGCCTGAACGATGCATTGCAGGCTTGCATTCAGAGTGACGAAATCGAAGAAGGCGACGAACTGACAGATTACATCAAGAATCCTTCTTTCGAAGACCTCTCTGCTCAGGGTGGAAACAACTCCGACGGTGTGGTTGCTCCTCCTGCAGGATGGACGATGGTGATGAACGGAATGGAGTGTACTTCTCCTTCTGACTACACGACGGCTGGTGCCAACTTGGGCTGGTGTGCCATCAACTCGGGTGACAACATTGACGAAGTGGACGAAGAGGGCAACTCTTGGACCAATCAATATACTGACGGTGAACATGTTTGGGGCATCTGGGCTGGCAACGTGCCAGAGGTGGAACTCTCTCAAACCATCAAAGGTCTGCCCGCTGGTACTTACACGCTTACTTGCGACATGGTGGTGCAGTGGAACTGGGGTGGCCAGTGCCTGACTACTCAGCGCATCTTCGCCAATGAGTATGTGCAAATGTTCGGTTCTGAAGAAGTGTATGCTGAGCATCCTAACGACACTGACGACATGATTGCCGCAGCCAAGGATGATGCTGAATATCCCGACGCAGAGGTGAAGCATCTCACTTACGCTGGTCATGTACAGTCTTCTCAGTATGGCGTTACTTCTTGTCCTCGCCCCATGAGCTTGACATTCGGTCTGGCTGAGGGTCAGGAACTCAAGTTCGGTTTCCGCACCAACAATGTAGATGTGGAAGTGGGCGAAGCTCATCCATACGACAGTGCTGGTTGGTTCAAACTTGACAATTTCCGTTTGGTTTACAACTCGAAGGAAGTGCCTGCTGGTGCTCTTGCTACTCGCATCAGCGATGTGGAGAATGCGGCTGAGGTTACTTCTGAAATCTACACTGTCAATGGTGTTCGCCTCAATGCTCTTCAGAAGGGCATCAACATCGTGAAGATGTCAAACGGCAAGGTGAATAAAGTACTGGTGAAGTAAAAGTAATACTTCCATCTATATAAAAACGGGGACACATGGAGCGTGTCTCCGTTTTTTTTCGTACTTTTGCAAAAAATTATATAAAAATGTACGTATGAAAAGATTTGTGTTGACACTTCTGACTTCCGTTTGGGGACTTTGTGCTGCAATGGCACAGGAGGATATTGCCACGTTCCGCACTTGGGCAATGACACCCCCGATGGGCTGGAACTCGTGGGACTGTTACTACTCTTCCGTCACAGAGAAAGAAGTGCTGCAAAATGCACAGTATTTGGTGGATAATGACCTTGTAAAGTATGGCTGGGAGTATGTGGTGGTGGACATCCGCTGGTATTGCAACCATCCCTCATTGGGTGGAGGGAACTACAATCAGCAGGGCACACAAGGGTATGTGCTGGATGAATATGGACGTTATCTGCCATCGCCCTCCCGTTTCCCTTCTGTGATGGTAGATGGCAAGAACCAAGGCTTCAAGGCATTGGCCGACAAGATTCACAGCATGGGCTTGAAGTTTGGCATCCACATCATGAGAGGTGTGCCCAAGTCGGTGGTGGGGTCCTCCTATCAGTTGAAGGGCAGCGAGGAAACGGCATGGAATCAGGTGTATAGCGGCACGTCGTCAGCTTGTACATGGCTGAAGGATAACTTGACAGTACGCTACAACGAATATGGCCAGCTCTATTACAACAGCATCTTCGACCTCTATGCAGAGTGGGGTGTGGACTTTGTGAAGGTGGATGACCTCTCACGCCCGTTCTATACGAATGAAATCAAGATGATTCGTAAGGCGATTGACCAGACGGGACGCCCCATCGTGCTCTCGCTCAGCCCGGGCAAGACCCAATACACGTATGCACAGCAATGCTTGGAGAATGCCAACATGTGGCGCATGATGGACGACCTGTGGGACTCGTGGAGTGCGGTCGATGCTGTATTTGCTGAGGCTCATGAATGGAGCAAGTATGCTCAGCCCGGCAATTATGCCGACTGCGATATGCTGCCTTTGGGACAGATTGCCATGACGATTGCCGATGCAGGTTATACGGGGGCTGAGCGTGGGCGATGGACAAACCTCACAGAGGACGAACAACTGACCATGATGACCTTATGGGGTATCTGTCACTCACCACTCTTCTTCGGAGGAGAAATGACGAAGAACGATGCGTTCACCCTCTCGCTGTTGACGAATGAGGAATATCACCAGATGCACAAGCATGGCACAGATGCCCATCAGGTGCTGAACAACACGCAGACAGGGCAGACCATCTGGACATCCACCGACCCCGCCACAGGCGACCGTTATCTGGCGATTTTCCAACGTGACCCGTCGGTGGAGCAAGGTGATATAGTGGCACGCTCAGGACTCATTTCTCGTCGAGGTGCCAAGTCTTATCAGTTGGAGGCAGACATCACCGGGGCTGAACAGCTGAAGATTGTGGTGAGCGACTGGAATGACGGATTCGCTTATGACCGTGCCGATCTCATCAATCCTGTTCTCATCGATGCGGAGGGGAACGAAACCTCTTTGGCTACCCTGACAGCAACATCTTATAGTTCTGACTGGGGCACGCTCCATATCAATAGGAACGTTGAGAACGGAACCCTGCGTGTGGATGGACAGGCTTATTCTACAGGTTTGGGACTGAATGCGAAATGCACCTTGATATATGACCTCCCAGCTGGTCACAACTACACGACCTTCCGTTCTCTCTGCGGGTATGACTCTTCTTGCGATACAGACAATCCATCCACATCGGGCACTACGTTGGAATTCATCATTTATACCTCCTCCAGCAAGGAGACTGAATGCGACTTCGACCTCACACAGTTGGGGTATGAAGCTGATGAACTTGTAAGCGTGAGGAATATCTGGAGCAGAGACGAGAACATCTTCATCACCTCAGGTACTCTCCACACCACCATTCCTCTGCATGGTGTGAGGCTTTTCAAACTGCATAGCGAAGCTACTGATGCCATCGCCGCTCCTCAAAACGAAGCCACCACTACAGATATTTTGTTTGACCTCCAAGGGCGCCCTGTGGCAACACCATCGAAGGGATTCTATATCAAAGATGGCAAAAAATGGCTGATTCAATAATTCTTTCCTATCATGAAAAAAACAGGCAATACAAACAATGGATTATTCCACATCATCATCATCGTCATCGTTCTGGCTGTAGGCGGACTCTGCGCATGGGGCTTCTTTACCGTGAAACATTGGGCAAGGCATGCATCTATTGAATGGAACGAGCAGCCCATCCAATACCAATTCATCAGAATGTACGATGACAGTGGCATTTCCGATAGTAAGGATGACAAAGAAGTCAACTACTACATGGATGTTGCCTATAAAGGGAGCACTTACAAAGTTGATTTGGGAAGGCACGAGAAAGGCAATCCCCCTTATATCTTCCGAGACACGAAACTATACTACGACCCAGAAGGTAAAGACGTGTTTTTGGAGCACAAAGACACTAACAATCTGATTGCAACCATTCTCACCGCCATTGTCGTGATAGGTGTTGCCATTTCTATTGTGGTGAAGAGCTGGCTGGGGCGGTGGAAGCAAAAGCGAAAAGCTAAAGAAGAAGGCACGTATGCCACTAACAAAAGATAAAGGCATGTGTGAAATACATTGTTGAATCTAACAGTAGAATAATCCCCCATCAACATTCTACTCCTCCCAGTTAGTGGAGGCGGGGGAGGGGTCTTTATGGTACTAAACTACATTTGGATTGCATTTTTCCTTCTGGCAGCCGTGTGCGCCATCATACAGTGTTTTGCTGGCAACACGGGCGTGTTTGCCGACATCATCAATTCTACGTTTGAAAACTCCAAGACGGCTTTTGAAATATCCATCGGACTGACGGGGGTGCTCTCTCTCTGGATGGGTGTGATGAAGATAGGCGAGAAGGGGGGAATGGTCAATGCTCTCTCACGTCTGCTCAGTCCCGTCTTCACCCGTCTTTTCCCAGATTTACCCAAGGGACACCCGGCTACGGGGCACATCTTCATGAATATTGCCGCCAACATGCTGGGGTTGGACAATGCGGCTACACCGCTTGGACTGAAAGCGATGGAGAGCATGCAGGAACTCAATGTGGAGAGGAACAAGCAACGGATTTCGGACAGCGGAAAACTGGCTGAGATGAACGCTACGGCTTCCAATCCGATGATTATGTTCTTGGTGCTCAACACGTCGGGACTGACTATCATCCCTGTCAGTATTATGGTATATCGTGCCCAAATGGGAGCTGCGCAGCCAACTGATGTGTTTGTGCCCATACTGCTGGCCACTTTTGCTGCAACGCTGATGGGCATCATCGTCACCAGTCTTTATCAGCGCATCAACTTGCTGCAACCCGTTTTGCTGTGTTCTTTAGGAGGGCTTTGCGCGCTTGTTGCAGCCATTATTTGGGGATTCTCAAAGATGGACAAAGAAACGATGGATACGGCAAGCACTTTGGCTGCCAATGTCATCCTTTTTGGCATCATTCTTGCCTTTATCATTGCTGGCATGGTGAAGAAGGTGAACATTTATGAAGCTTTTATTGAAGGGGCGAAAGATGGTTTCACAACGGCCGTGCGAGTCATTCCTTATCTGGTTGCCATCCTGGTGGCTATCGGTGTGTTCCGCGCCAGTGGGGGCATGGACATTTTGATTAATGGTATTGAATGGTTGGTGGAACTCTGTGGAGGGTCAACCGACTTCGTTACAGCCTTGCCTACTGCGCTCATGAAGCCACTTTCGGGTTCAGGGGCACGTGGCATGATGGTGGACACAATGACCACTTATGGAGCAGACTCTTTTGCTGGCCGTCTTGCTTGCATTTTTCAGGGTTCGACCGACACGACGTTTTATATCTTGGCTGTGTATTTTGGCTCAGTGGGCATACGTCACACCCGTCATGCCGTCACCTGTGGCCTTTTGGCCGACCTTGCAGGCATCCTCGCAGCCATTGTCGTTGCTTATTTTTTCTTTGGATAAAAAAACAACCGTACCCATTGACTACGATGCACCATACCCCTCTGGCACGGCACATCGTACCCGATGGGTACGGTTTTATAAAGGAAAGACTACAGCGGCATGTTGCCATGCTTTTTGGGCGGGTTGCTCTGATTTTTGTTGCGCGACATCTCCAGTGCCTGAATGAGGCGCAGACGGGTGTCGCAAGGCTGGATGATTTCGTCGATGTAGCCCAGTTGTGCCGCTGGCAAGGGATTGGCAAACCTTTCCCTGTATTCTTCAATACGTTGGGCACGTTCTTCGGGAGAGGCTTTGCGATAGAGAATGTTGCATGCCCCTTCCGCTCCCATCACGGCAATTTCGGCAGTGGGATAGGCGAGGTTGACATCGGCACCGATGCACTTTGAATTCATCACGATATAGGCACCGCCGTATGCCTTTCGAGTGATGAGAGTGATTTTCGGAACGGTGGCCTCGGCAAAGGCATAGACGATTTTTGCTCCATGACGGATGATGCCGTTGTGTTCCTGCTGCATGCCAGGGAGGAAGCCAGGCACGTCCTCCACTGCCACCAAGGGAATATTGAAACAGTCGCAGAAGCGGATGAAGCGCGCAGCCTTGTCGGAAGCATCAATGTCGAGTGCCCCAGCAAGGACGTTGGGTTGATTGGCAACGAAACCGATGGTTCGACCAGCCATGCGTCCGAAACCGATGACGATGTTCTTGGCAAATTCTGGCTGAATCTCGAAGAAGTACTGCTGGTCGCAAATGGGCTCGATGATGTTGCGTATATCGTAGGGAATGTTGGGGTTGGTCGGCACCACTGTGTCCAGTTCGTGGCAGATGCGGCTCACCTCGTCGGTGACGGGGTGGATGGGTGCATCCTCCATGTTGTTAGAGGGAATGAAGCCCATCAACTCACGGATAGTCATGAGAGTCTCTTCGTCAGTGTTACAGATGAAGTGGCTTACACCGCTCACCGAGTTATGGGTCATCGCACCGCCAAGAGCCTCCTTGTCCACATCCTCGTTGGTCACAGCCTTCACCACGTTGGGACCTGTCACAAACATTTGGCTCTGCTCCCTGACCATGAGGATGAAGTCGGTCAGGGCTGGCGAGTAGCACGAACCGCCGGCACAGGGACCGAGGATGGCGCTGATTTGCGGGATGACACCTGATGCCATCACGTTTCTTTTAAAAATATGTGCAAAGCCTGTCAGACTTTCCACACCCTCCTGGATGCGTGCGCCGCCTGAGTCGTTCAGACCAATGATGGGTGCTCCGTTCTTGAGTGCCAGATCCTGCACCTTGGCAATCTTTTGAGCATTAGCTGCCGACAACGAGCCGCCCAGTACGGCAAAGTCGAAGGCATAGACGAAGACAATACGTCCGTCTATCTTGCCATATCCAGAAATGACGCCATCGCCCTCAATGCGTTTCTGCTCCATACCGAAGTCCGTGCAACGGTGCACCACATGCTTGTCCATCTCGACGAAGGTGCCCCTGTCGAGCAACGTCTCTATTCTCTCTCTTGCTGATAGTTTATGCTGTTCCATAAAACCTGTATTTATACTTCCAATTTGATTAATGCCTGTTCCACGCGGACGCTATCGCCCTCGCTCACCAGAATCTCTTTCACTGTGCAGTCGGCACTTACTTTGTAGTTCGACTGCATCTTCATGGCCTCCATCGTCAGCACCGTGTCACCTGCCTTCAGCGTGTCGCCTGGTTTTACGTAGAGCTTCACAATTTTGCAGGGCATGGGCGCCGTGATGACATCGGCCTGTACCGCATCCCGCGAACCGCCTCGACGCATCTTCATGTACTTTGCCTGCGAGTCGAGCATGTCAATCTGGTAGGTGGAGTAGTTCAGATTGACGCGGTAGTGCTTGTCGCCACTCTCGCGGATGAGTTCGGCATTGTACGAGTTGCCTTCGTAGATGAGTGAGCAGGTGCCGTTCTGCAGCATCGCCACATCCACGTCATAGACCTGTCCGTCAATGTCGATTTTCACTTGGTTCCCCTCCTTACTCAGCAGGGTCACTTCCAATGTCTTATTTCCTACTTGTATTTCCACTTTCTTATATGTGATTTTACGATTGTTTTTCAACCCCTCAACCCTTACCTCGTTTTTGTCGGCAACAAAAAAATGAGGTGGGGCAAAACCTATACTCTCAGCACCCCTTTCTGCAATCCGAAAGCCCTCCAGCGGCTGATGGCTGAGCTCTCTGATGTGGGTGTGTTGGGCTTATTCTCTTCCAAGTTCATCAGATAGTCGATATATGCTGCGATGACCGCCATCGGCTCCGAGTCGTTCTTGAAGCCCGGACGGGGACGCAAGCGATTCTGATTGCGCTCGATGAAGTACGTGTTGTAGTTGCCCTGCTTGAAGTCGGGCACATCGATGATGCGGCGCAGATAGCGGATGTTGGTGGTCAGCCCCGTAATTTTATATTCATAGAGCACGCGACGCATGCGCTCGATGGCATATTCGCGCGAAGTTGCCCACACGATGAGCTTACCAATCATGGGGTCATAGTGCATCGGGATTTCATACCCTTCATACACATAGGAGTCGATGCGGGTGCCGATGCCATGTGGCTCTGTCAGTTGCTGAATCACTCCAGGGGAAGGCATGAAGTTATGCTCCGTGTCTTCGGCACAAATACGGCACTCGATGGCATGTCCCCGTTGGCGAATGTCCTCCTGGCGGTAGCGCAAAGCCTGTCCGTCGGCAATAAGAATCTGTTCCTTCACCAGGTCAAGACCCACCACCTCTTCTGTAATTGGATGCTCCACCTGCAAGCGGGTATTCATTTCCAGAAAGTAGAACTTGTGATATTTATCTACAAGAAACTCTATCGTTCCAGCTCCTTCATATCCTACAGCACGGGCAGCAGCAACGGCTTTGGCACCCATCTCCATGCGGAGATTATAGTCTATGAACGGGCTGGGACTTTCCTCCACAATTTTCTGATGCCGACGTTGCACAGAGCATTCGCGGTCGAACAGGTGAATGACATTTCCGTGCTTGTCGCCAAGAATTTGAAACTCGATGTGATGGGGTTCTTCCACGAACTTCTCGATATATACCGTGTCATCGCCGAATCCAGACATGGCTTCGCTTCGGGCTGCATTGTACATCTCCAACACATCTTCCTCTTTTTCTATCAGTCTCATGCCCTTTCCGCCACCGCCCATGCTGGCTTTCAGCATGACGGGAAAACCGATTTTCTTTGCCACTGCCACTGCCTCCTCCGCAGACTTCAGAGGCTCTTCTGTGCCAGGCACCACAGGCACACCTGCCTCTATCATCTTGCGGCGCGCACGGATTTTATCGCCCATGTTTTCCATCGTCTCAGGACGGGGACCGATGAAGATGAAACCTTCAGCCTCGCATCTTCTGGCAAATTCGGCATTCTCGCTTAGAAAGCCATAGCCTGGGTGGATGGCATCCACCTTGTGCTTGTGAGCAGCTTCGAGGATATGGTCGATGTTCAGATAACTGTCACAACTGGCAGCCCCACCAATGCACTCTGCCTCATTGGCAAAGAGCACATGGCGCGACAGACGGTCGGCTGTACTATAGACAGCCACACTCCTGATGCCCATCTCATAACAACTGCGCATCACCCTGATGGCTATCTCACCACGATTTGCTACAAGTATTTTCCTAATCATAATATTTCCAGTAATTTCTTTACGATGTTTATGTATGTCAAGTAGATAATCCTAAAAAAGGTGTCCCGACTTCCCAGCCGGGACACCCGACATTTACAAACTTTAAGATATTTTATGATCATATACACAATGCGTGTACTACTTCTTACGGACAATACACCTTTCTGCCAACTGAATGACAGAAAGACACCACTGAGACAATGCCACAACACAATACGTGGGGTGGATTGCCAACCTTCAGCACTCTATCTCATCCGTATTCCGTCATGCCCATAATCCCGCAGGCATGCGTCTCTTGGCAAATGGCAGGTCTTCTGACTCGTCCTCATAACAGCACGGTCTTCCCGAAGATTTCAAGCCACAACCCTGCAGGGCATTGTCTTGACTTCAGTGACACTGTTGGCTGCCTTCACAGAAAAAGGACTCACAGCATCGGGTAATGTTGCAGAATTGGCACTTTTGATAGTTCTTGGGAGCGTTGCCCCAAGTTGCCTCACTGCATTCCCATCTTAGCTCCGTCGTACTCCTGGAAAGGAGGGAGGAGAACCAAATGCGTTGCAAAGGTACGTATTTAAATTCAAAACCCCAAATTCACAATTCAAAATTCACTATTAAATGCGTTTTTTTTCTCTTGGATTCTCATTAGAGAGCTAATTCTGAATGATGAATGATGAATTATGAATAAAAAATCGTACCTTTGCGTCCGTTTTCATCATGCAACAAATCGGCAACAACACAAATTCGTCCCCCTGTGTGGCTACGATTGGCACTTTCGATGGCGTGCATCAAGGTCATCGGTTCGTCATCAAGCAGGTGGTGAGTCAGGCGCGCGAGAGTGGGCTTGACGCTCTGGTTGTCACCTTCCCCAATCATCCCCTGCAGGTGCTACGCCAAGATTTCGCCCCCCAGTTTCTGACCCTTGCCGATGAAAAGCTCCAGTTGCTCCGTGCTACAGGAGTGGATAGGGTAGAAATGTTGGAATTCACCCCACAGCTTGCCCAGATGTCGGCACACGATTTCATGCAGAAAATCCTCAAGGAACGTTTTCGGGTCGATATCCTCGTTATCGGCTACGACAATCATTTTGGACACGGAAAATCCACGTTCCAAGACTATGTGAACTACGGAAAGGAACTCGGCATTCGTGTGTTCTGTTGCCAGCAATGCGACGCAGACCGTGACATCTCCTCCACTGCCATCCGCCAAGCCCTCCGCCAAGGTGATGTGACAATCGCCCACCACCTCCTGAACTACCCCTACTTTTTGCAAGGCACCGTTGTAAAAGGCTTCCAGAATGGTCGTAAACTCGGCTATCCTACCGCCAACATCGAAGTGCATCCCTACAAACTCATCCCCTCCAATGGTGTTTACTTGGTCAAAGCCACCGCCCCCCCCTCAACTTTCCCCTATCTCCCCATCCCCCTCTACGGCATGCTCAATATCGGTACACGTCCCACCTTGCATAACGGAGCACAGCGCAGTATAGAGGTACATCTCTTCGATTTCGATGGAAATCTCTACGGCATATCCCTACGAGTTGAACTGCTCCATCGTCTTCGAGGCGAAAAGGAATTCCATTCTCTCGATGACCTGAAGATTCAACTCCAACAAGACGAACAAGCTTGTCGCCATCTCATTCCTCCTCCCTAAACTCTGAGCTATAAATTATCCCCCTCATTTCTCCCTTCCCCCTCATTCCTATTTATTCTTATAAATCCTATCCCCATCCACTTGTCATGCTTGAAATTCTCAACACCCTCGTTTCTCTCGACCTCTTCAAAACCTTCTTCTGCTGCGACCTCGCCCGATGTCATGGAGCTTGCTGCATCGAAGGAGATGCTGGTGCCCCCGTCACCATCGAAGAAGTGGAACTGCTTGAAGAGGCCATAGAGACCCCTGCCGTTTGGGATGACCTTTCCTCCGATGCCCAACGGCTCATCGATTGCGAAGGAGTTGTATATCCTGATAAAGACGGTGAACTTGTTACCCAAATCATCAATGGCAAAGACTGTGTCTTCGTCAAGCATGAAGGGACATGTGCCTTCTGTGCCATTGATTCTGCCTACCGTTGTGGCCAGTTCCACTGGCAGAAACCCATCTCCTGTGCCCTCTACCCTGTCCGTCTCTCCAGCATCGGAGGTGTCACTGCTGTCAATGTGCATCATTGGGACATCTGTCAGCCAGCCCGAGACCTTGGGAGAAAACTCCAGATACCCCTTTATCAGTTCCTCAAGGAACCCCTCATCCGCCGTTTTGGAAAAGCTTGGTGGAACGAATGCGATTTGGCCGCAAAAGAACTTAAGAAAGCTGGCTATCTTGACTGAATTGAGCAACTTCGGCACGTAGGAAGCATAAAAATAGCGATTTTTCTAAAAAAAAACTTCGAAAACTCTTTTTTTAGAGAAATTTATTATAAATTTGCAACCTAACAGGTGGGATTGGTTTCCTTTAGGACAACATTTCCCCCTTTTTCTCTATATTATGTTTATAGGTGATAGATTAATATGATAACAATTCAAAATAATGATGGTGACCGCCGGGTTCTTCTGCTCGATAGTCCTTTTGCACTTGACGAAAGTCCTGACTTTCCCGAGTATCTTTTTGATGTGATTTTTATCACGAACAATTCGGTGGAGGAGACAAAGACAATCCTCAACGGCATTAACCCGGTCACTTCCACTAAGTGTTGTTATAAACCTCTTTTCGTGGCAAAATCCTTGAAAGGAAAGATGGGGAATTATGATGAGATTATTGATGGATATGCAGATGATTGGAACAGTATGGATGTGCTTACTGCCATCGAGAACATTATCAATTATAATACGCTGATAGGATTGGCTGCTACAGAAGACCCTATCATCTCTTCCTATCAGTTTTTTATCAGGCTCACTCGTTATCTTATTTCCCGCAAGAAGTCTATTCTGGAACCACAGCTTGACGTGTCGGCATCGACGGGTTACGTCATCCCTATCTTTGACCTTTTTTACAGGTTAGGAGCCTACGAATTGAGCGATTATTTTGTGTTTATGCAGTCGATGGTGGAAAAAGGACTTTTCCGCGCTTCGAAGTTTGTCAACAAAGTATATCTCTGCCCCAAATGTTTGCATTCGCATTTGCTCTACATTCACACGTGTCCTAAGTGTGGACAATCCTCTATCCATACAGAAGAGGTGATTCACCATTTCCGTTGTGCTAATGTCGGTCCAGAGCATACTTATAATTTTGGCGGGCAACTCCGTTGTCCTAAATGCCATAAGGTGTTGCAGCACATAGGTATGGACTACGACCGTCCTGCTGTTATCCATACATGTAACACTTGTGGAAATACCTTCATTGAGCCACAAACGAAGACGCTTTGCACCAGTTGCAAGGGTACGTTTGATGCAAATGAACTTATCCCACAAGATTTCAACATTTACGAAATAACATCTGAGGGTAAGCAATCGATTATATCTCCTAATATTGGATTCACCATCTATACGGAGTTCTACGACAACTATATCGAGTACAACCGTTTCCTCAGCCGTATCAGACTTCTGGCTGAGCAGAAATTCTCTGGCAACATTCAGGGCGATCTTCTTGTCGGAAAAATTTGGATACTCGATGGCGAAGGACTTACTACATCCATTCGTCCGGAACTTATCGAACTGGTGTGCCAATATTTCCCCAACAATAAGGTTTCAGTTTCCAACAACATCACTTATGTCGGTTCGGTGGTGCGCAATTATAAGAATGTAGGAGATACCGAAGAAGACATCATCAATTTCCAAGTGCTTCTCTCTGAAACCATTCGTGCAGCGGCTGGTGTCCTGCGGGCTGAGGAGAAGATTTGCTACACTTACATGAAGCTTCAGGGTAATCAGTCCACTATTGATGACTTTGTCAAGGAGATGGAGTTTATTTCCCAAAATCCCGATGACAGTTATAGCCCTTCCTTAGACAATCCGGATGTGGTTTCACAAAAGCCGGCTTCACTTCAGGATGAGCCTGAAATATAGATAACTTCCATTAAAAATTAAAACTAAAAAACTCTACCAATATGAATGATTTAATAGAACCCGGAATTAACGTCGAAAGTCTGTCTGTTCTTGTGGTTGATGACGTTCCACTGAACATCCTCCTCATCAAGAAGATGCTTTCACAGTATACGTTCGAAATCCGTACAGCTAATGGCGGTCAGGCAGCGCTTGATGCCATTGCCCAAAAGAAGCCTAATCTTGTGCTTCTCGACCTCATGATGCCAGGCATTGATGGTTTTGAAGTGATTCGTCGCCTCCGTGCAGATGAAGCGACCAAAGACCTGCCCATCATCATTCTCTCGGCACTCAATTCTGAGCAAGATATATCGAAGGGTTTTCAATTGGGTGCTAATGACTTTATCAACAAGCCAATTATCATGGAGAAGCTTCTCAGCAGCGTAACTACACAAATCAATCTACAGGCTGCTAAGCAGAAGATGGGTTAAGGGGCATACCCCCCTTCGTTGGTCTCAAGATCCATTTTAATAATGGGTACAATAAAGAAAGATACAGGATTCTCGATGTGAGGATTCTCTGTATCTTTCGTGCATTTTATTCACCTTGAAACCTACGGTGGTTATTTCCTCAACTCTGCAATCATGTCTTCTGTGTTTACCAGTTTTTGCTCTCCAGTCGCCATGTTTTTCAGGTTGATTTTGCCTTCTGCCATTTCGCTTTCGCCCACAATTGCGACAAAAGGAATCTGCTTAGCATTAGCATAACTCATCTGTTTCTTCATCTTGGCTGAGTCGGGGTAAATCTCTGCGCGTATTCCAGCCGCACGTACGTTCTTTAATGCCTGCAGACAGAAGTCTGCTTCTGATTCTCCGAAATTCACAAACAGCAGTTGTGTGGCATTCACTGCTTCTTTTGGATACAGGTCTAACTGGTTCAGCACGTCAAAGATGCGGTCTGCACCAAACGAGATGCCTACGCCGCTAAGTCCTGGCATGCCAAAAATGCCAGTGAGGTTATCGTATCGGCCGCCACCAGTGATGGAGCCAATTTGTACATCTAAAGCTTTGACTTCGAAAATGGCTCCTGTGTAGTAGTTCAAACCGCGTGCCAATGTCAAGTCCATTTCTATTTCGTTGTTCAAATCCGTCAGCTTGGAGAGGATGTGTTCCGTTTCTTCGATGCCCTTCAGACCCACTTCGCTCTCTTTAAGCACTTCGCGCATGGTTTGTAGCTTTTCTTGGTTAGTGCCACTCAGTTGGATGATGGGTTGCAACTTCTCGATGGCTTCTGCCGGAACACCTCCTTCGGCTAATTCTGCGTTCACGGCTTCCAGACCAATCTTGTCCAACTTGTCTATAGCGACAGTGATATCTACAATTTTGTCTGCCTGACCAATCATTTCGGCAATGCCCGTCAGAATCTTCCTGTTGTTGATTTTGATGCACACACGCACACCAAACCTTGTAAATACAGTGTCTATAATCTGCATCAGTTCTACTTCGTTCAGGAGCGAATCGCTACCCACCACGTCAGCGTCACATTGGTAAAATTCCCTGTATCTGCCTTTTTGGGGACGATCGGCTCTCCATACGGGCTGAATCTGATAGCGCTTGAAGGGTAGTGCCAGTTCCTCTCTGTGTTGCACCACATATCTTGCAAAAGGCACTGTCAGGTCGTACCGTAAGCCTTTCTCGCAAAATTTGGCAGCTAACTTCTGTGTACTTGTATTTGTCACCTCGTCTGCTGTCATCCCATGAAGGAAATCACCTGAATTCAAAATCTTAAAGAGCAATTTGTCGCCTTCCTCTCCATATTTTCCCATCAATGTTGAAAGGTTTTCCATTGCAGGAGTTTCAATCTGCTGAAAACCGTACAAAGCATATACTTCCTTGATGGTGTCGAAAATGTAATTGCGTTTCGCCATTTCAACAGGCGAAAAGTCACGTGTTCCCTTCGGAATGCTTGGTTTTTGTGCCATAATCTTTTGTCTTTTCAATTTTTCGTGCAAAGGTACGTAAAAATAGTGAGTTATATACCTGAAATGGCTTTTTTTCTTCTAAATATTTAACGAATGTATAAATAATGTGTTGATAAATTTGGTGGTGTAGGAAAAAGTGCTTATCTTTGCAGCGGAAATGTACGAGGGGACTGAAAAGTTCCCTCGTTTGTTTCCATGAAAGATAATAAATCAAACGCATTAACATGATTGACAAAAACAAAGTGAAGGAACTTGCCGACGAATGGTTGGAAGGGAAAGAATATTTCTTGGTTGATGCCACCGTAGATGAAAACAACAAGATTACGGTAGAGATTGACCATAAAGATGGTGTGTGGATTGAGGACTGTTGCGATTTGAGCCGTTTCATTGAAGCGCATTTTGATAGGGATATAGAGGACTTTGAACTGGAGGTGGGTTCCGCAGGCATCGGTCAGCCCATGAAAGTGTTGCAGCAATATATTAACGCAATTGGTTATGATGTGGAAGTTTTGACTGCGGAGGGAAAGAAGCTGGAGGGAATGATGAAAAGTGCTGATGAGCACGGCTTTGTAGTGACGGTGATGGAGAAACAGCGTTTAGAGGGTAAGAAACGCCCGCAAATGGTCGAAGTAGATAAGGCCTTTGGCTATGACGACGTGAAATGGGTGAAATGTATCATTGATTTCAAATGATCCTTGGGGCAAAGCTCCCAAGAACTGTTGAAAACAATTTCAAATGATCCTTGGGGCAAAGCTCCCAAGAACTGTTGAAAACAATTTCAAATGATCCTTGGGGCAAAGCTCCCAAGAACTGTTGAAAACAATTTCAAATGATCCTTGGGGCAAGATTCCAACGGGTTTTAGAGAAAAGATTGAACAATAAAAATTATAATAATGGCAAAAAAATCAACAGAACGTGTCAATTTGATAGATACCTTCAAGGACTTCAAGGAGACCAAAAACATTGACAGAACGACGCTTGTAAGCGTGATTGAAGACAGTTTCCGCAGCGTATTGCAGAAAACCTATGGTTCGGATGAAAATTTTGATGTGATTGTGAACCCTGATAAGGGCGACTTTGAAATTTACCGCAATCGTGTGGTGGTGGAGAATGGTGCAGTAAAGAATCCGAATGCGGAAATCGAATTGTCCGAGGCTCAGAAAATTGACGATGACTTTGAAGTAGGGGAGGAAGTGAGTGAGAAAGTGGAATTTGCAAAGTTTGGTCGTCGGGCTATTTTGACGTTGCGCCAAACAATGGCAAGCAAGATTTTAGACTTGGAACATGACAACTTATACAATAAGTATGTGGACAAGGTGGGGCAGATTGTGAGTGGCGAGGTGTATCAAGTGTGGAAACGTGAAATGCTTCTTCTTGATGACGAGGGTAACGAATTGCTTTTGCCCAAGAGTGAGCAGATTCCAGGCGACTTTTTCCGTAAGGGTGAGGCAGCCCGCGCTGTGGTTTTGAGAGTGGACAACTTGAACAATAACCCCAAGATTATCTTGTCGCGTACTTCTCCAGATTTCTTGCGCAGACTGTTGGAACAAGAGGTTCCTGAAATAAACGATGGTCTTATCACCGTTCAGCGTATTGCCCGCATTCCGGGCGAACGTGCGAAAATCGCAGTAGAGAGCTATAACGAGCGCATAGATCCAGTGGGTGCTTGCGTGGGTGTGAAGGGTAGCCGTATTCATGGCATTGTTCGTGAGTTGCATAACGAAAATATCGATGTCATTAACTATACCAGCAATATCAAGCTGTTTATCCAGCGCGCTTTGAGTCCAGCTTCAGTTTCTTCTATCACTCTCGATGAGGAGAAAAAGAAGGCCGAAGTGTATTTGCAACCCGACCAGGTCAGTCTGGCCATCGGTAAAAATGGCGACAACATTAAGTTGGCAAGTATGTTGACAGGTTACACCATTGATGTTTTCCGTGAACTGAATGGCGAAGAACCTGATGAAGAAGACATCTATCTGGATGAGTTCAAGGATGAAATTGAACCTTGGATTATAGATTCCATCAAGAACATTGGTCTGGAAACAGCCAAGAGCGTGCTCGATGCACCTCGTGCGATGTTGGTGGAAAAGGCGGACTTGGAAGAAAGTACTGTTGACGATGTGCTTCGTGTTCTGAGGGCTGAATTTGAAGAATGAAAATAAAAAAGTATGGCAGTAAGACTCAATAAAGCATTAAAGGAACTGAATGTGGGAATCAACACCGTGGCTGAATTCCTACAGAAGAAAGGTATGGCATTGCAAGATGCCACGCCCAACGCTAAAATCACGGACGAACAATTCGCGTTACTCCAAAAAGAATTCGGGGAGGACATGAAGCAAAATGCTGCTACCAAGCAGAGGATTCAGAATCAGAAAGAAAAGGAGCTTCAAGAGAAGAAGGAGCGTCAGCAAGCTGCCCGTCTGGAGAAAGAACGTCAGGAAAAGGAACGTTTGGAAAAGGAAAAGGCTGCTAAGAAACCTCAGTTGAAAATTCTTGGCAACATCAATGACTTGATGAAAGAAAGGGCAAAAGAAGAAACTCCTAAAGCGGAAACCTCATCAGCCGAAGTTAAAGTGGAAACTCCTCAGCCAGCTGAAATAAAGGTAGAGGTGGCACCTGTTGAGGATAAAAAGGAGGTTCAAGATTCACCTAATTCTGAAACGAGTCAGAATGAGAAAACTGCCGAAGCTCCAATTCAGACAGAAAAAGCCTCCGTTGAGCAGCCAACTGTGGATGTCATTACAGTTGAAAAGCCTGTTGAAGAACAACCTCCTGTGAATGTTGCCGATGTGAAATCTTTGCCTGAGGAGCAACTGGCTCCTGCTGCTGAAGATAAAAAAGAAGCACCTAAGAAGAAAACAGGTAAACTCTCTCCTGCTGACCGCTTGGAGCAGGACGAGAATGGTGTTTATCGTCTTGCAGCACCCGCAGAAGCTGGAGTGCAGTTTAAGCAGGTTGGCTTTATTGATTTGTCCACACTGAATAGTAAGACTCGCCCTGATCGCAAGACAAAGGCTGAACGTCGCAAAGAGCGCATGAACGCCCAGACAAACGGACAAAATGCGGAAGGCCAGGCAAACGGACAAAAGAAAAAGAAGCGTAACCGTATCAACACCAATAAGGTGGATATTGATGCTGCTGCCAAACAGAACAATAATCAGCAAGGTCAGGGCAAGAAGCAGGGTAACAAACAGAACCAAGGTTCGGCAAATCCTGCGAAAGGCCAGCCCAATCAGCAGCCTCAAAGTCAGGGCAAAAAGAAAAACAAGAAAAAGCAACCTCCCAAACCGCAGGAGCTTTCTGAGGAAGAGGTGGCTAAGCAGGTTAAGGAAACATTAGCTCGTCTCACAGCCAAGCAGGAGAAGAAGGGTGTGAAATACCGCAAGGACAAGCGTCATGCAATCCACGAACGCATGATAGAAGAGGAAATGGCTGAGAATGCTGAGAGCAAGGTGCTGAAACTGACGGAGTTCGTAACTGCCAACGAACTTGCCACTATGATGGATGTGCCTGTCACGAAAGTCATCGCAACCTGTATGTCCATTGGCATGATGGTGAGCATTAACCAACGTCTGGATGCTGAAACCATCAATATTGTTGCAGAAGAGTTTGGCTTTACAACAAGTTATGTGTCGGAAGAAGTGTCGAATGCCATTGAGGAAGCCGAGGATAAGGAGGAAGATTTGGTTCGTCGTGCACCAATCATTACAGTAATGGGACATGTGGATCATGGTAAGACTTCATTGCTCGACTACATCCGCAATACAAACGTCATAGCTGGTGAAGCAGGTGGAATCACTCAACATATTGGTGCCTATAATGTCAAAATGAAAGATGGACGCAGAATAACTTTCCTTGACACACCAGGCCACGAAGCATTCACGGCTATGCGTGCTCGCGGAGCCAAAGTGACTGATATTGCCATTATCATCGTAGCTGCTGATGATGATGTGATGCCACAAACAAAAGAAGCTATTGCTCATGCTCAGGCGGCTGGAGTGCCGATGGTCTTCGCCATCAATAAGATTGATAAGCCTGGAGCTAATCCTGATAAAATAAAGGAGCAACTCTCTGCAATGAACCTCCTTGTGGAAGAGTGGGGCGGTAAATACCAAAGCCAAGACATTAGTGCAAAAAAGGGTATAGGTGTAGAGGAATTGATGGACAAGGTGCTGCTTGAAGCTGAAATGCTTGACTTGAAGGCAAACCCCAATCGTAAAGCAACTGGCTCCATCATCGAATCGACTCTCGATAAAGGGCGTGGCTATGTGGCCACCGTGCTGGTGTCGAACGGAACACTCCACCAAGGCGACATCGTGTTGGCCGGTACTCACTACGGTCGCATCAAAGCGATGTTTAATGAGCGTGGTCAGCGCATCGATAAAGCACTCCCAGCTGAGCCAGCTGTGATTCTCGGTCTGAATGGTGCACCAACAGCAGGCGATACTTTCCATGTGATGGAAACAGAGCAAGAAGCTCGGGAAATTTGTAACAAACGTGAACAATTGAAGCGTGAACAAGGTTTACGCACACAAACTCGTCTGACACTCGATGAATTGGGACGTCGTATCGCTTTGGGCGATTTCAAGGAGCTCAACCTGATTGTGAAGGGAGACGTGGATGGCTCCATCGAAGCCCTCTCCGACTCGCTCATCAAACTCTCTACAGAGAAGATTCAGGTGAATGTTATCCACAAGGCTGTAGGCCAAATCAGTGAGAATGATGTGGAATTGGCTCATGCATCTGAAAATGTCATCATCATTGGTTTCCAAGTGCGTCCATCTGCTTCAGCACGTCGTTTGGCTGAACAGTATGGTGTCGATATTCGTCTCTATTCCATCATTTACGATGCCATCGAAGAAGTGAAGGATGCAATGGAAGGGATGTTAGCTCCTACGCTCAAAGAAGAAGTAACCGCTCAAGTCGATGTACGTCAGGTCTATCATATCACCAAGGTCGGCACAGTGGCTGGCTGCTGGGTGACCGAAGGAAAAGTGCATCGTAGCGACAAGGTGCGTGTGGTTCGCGATGGCATCGTGGTTCACTCAGGCGAAATCCTGGCGCTCAAACGGTTCAAGGATGACGTGAAAGAAGTGGGACGCGACTTTGAATGTGGTATTTCGATTGTCAATTTCAATGACATCCGTGAGGGTGACGTGTTGGAAACTTACACAGAAGTGGAAGTGAAAGCTAAGTTGTAATTTAATCAAATGGATATTCTTATTTATATCGTCCTTGCTGTTGGAGCCATCATTGGCTTCAAGCAAGGGGCGTTTAAACAGGTGGCAAACTTTTTAGGTGTGGCCTTAGGGCTTCTCATCGCAGCAACTCTCTATCATCAGTTTGGTGATTTCCTTGCAGACAAGACAGGAGCCAGCATCGGTTTTGGCCGTCTCATCGCTTTTATTCTCATCGTTCTTGTTGTCCCCATCGCCTTAGGGTGGATTGCTGCCTTTTTAACAGAGTTCTTTAAGAAGATTAAATTGAACTTTCTTAATCGTCTGATCGGAGCCGTTGTTGGTGTGTTGAGTTATGGGGTAATTCTCAGCATAGCACTGAACCTATTTGACTTCGTTGCCAGCAATGCTGGTTTCCGTCCTCAGAAGTTGGCTGTGCGTTCAGACCTTTTTTATCAAGTGAAGCATGCCACTCAAGTGATCATTCCCGACATCCTGTTAGTCACCGATGCCACAGAGCAAGCCAATGGCTATCCTAAGAAGAGTGGATTTAAGCCTGTTGTGGAGAAGGCTACAGGGAAGCTTAATACCTCTAAGAAAGCAGAATGAACAAAAATCCAAAAAAAAATGAATTTGTCCGTAAGGTGGCAGAGAAGAAATATGAATTTGGATTTACCACCGACGTGCACACAGAAATCATTGATAAAGGTCTAAACGAAGATGTTATCCGTCTCATCTCAGAGAAAAAGGGGGAACCAGATTGGCTGTTGCAGTTCCGTCTGGACGCTTACCATTATTGGTTAACACAAAAACAACCCACATGGGGACATGTGCATTTGCCCGATATAGATTATCAGAGCATCTCTTACTATGCCGACCCCACTGCCAGTAGTAAGAAAGGTCCTAAGAGCCTGGATGAGATAGACCCTGAGTTGATGAAAACCTTCGACAAGTTAGGCATTCCTTTGGAGGAACGCCTTGCCCTTTCTGGCACAGCTGTAGATGCGGTGATGGACTCTGTATCGGTAAAGACAACTTATAGGGAGACACTCTCTGAAAAAGGCATCATTTTCTGCTCCATCAGTGAAGCCGTCCGACAGTACCCAGAGTTGGTGCGCCAATATCTTGGTAGTGTAGTGCCTCCTAAAGATAATTATTTCGCAGCCCTCAACAGCGCAGTGTTCTCCGACGGTTCTTTCGTCTATATTCCCAAAAACACGCGCTGTCCAATGGAACTTTCCACCTACTTCCGCATCAATGCTCGCAACACGGGGCAGTTTGAACGTACTCTCATCATTTGTGACGAAGGCTCATACGTGTCCTATCTTGAAGGTTGTACCGCTCCAATGCGTGACGAAAATCAGCTGCATGCTGCCATTGTCGAAATCGTCGTGATGGACAATGCCGAGGTGAAATACTCGACAGTGCAAAACTGGTATCCTGGCGATGCGGAAGGGCATGGCGGAGTTCTCAACCTCGTCACCAAACGTGGAGATTTGCGTGGTGTTAACAGTAAACTGTCATGGACCCAGGTCGAGACGGGCTCTGCCATCACGTGGAAATACCCTTCCTGTGTACTAAGGGGCGATAATAGCCAAGCAGAATTTTATTCTGTGGCTGTGACCAACCACCATCAGGAAGCTGACACTGGTACCAAAATGATTCATTTAGGCAAGAACACTCGTTCCACCATCATCTCGAAGGGTATATCAGCAGGACAGTCGCAAAACTCCTATCGGGGTTTGGTAAGAGTAGGCAAGCATGCCAATGGTGCCCGCAACTATTCTTCCTGCGATTCTCTCCTCCTTGGTAGTGAATGCGGTGCTCACACCTTCCCTTACATGGACATCCACAACAGTACGGCAACAGTGGAGCATGAGGCCACAACTTCCAAAATCAATGAAGACCAGCTCTTTTATTGCAACCAGCGAGGCATTTCCACAGAAGAAGCCGTAGGACTCATCGTAAACGGTTATGCCAAAGAAGTCATCAACAAACTCCCGATGGAGTTTGCCGTTGAAGCACAAAAACTTCTTTCCGTCTCCCTTGAAGGTACGGTAGGTTAATTCTTTGGTGTGTATGGAAGAAAAAACAGAACTGAAAACATGGATTTCAGGAGTCCCGTACGAACTGGCTTTCTGGAACAACATCTATCGCTGGGACTGTGCTTTTGAGGGCCTTAGAAATTGGTCACGGCTGGGACAGACTATTCAGTTGGAGGGCTTCGATGCTGTCACGTTTCTCGCCCAATTCCCTCATCCTATTGTGCTTGATGTGGGATGCGGCATCAGTTTTGCCAAGGGCGACCAGCTTCCAGTTCCAGGTGGAATGCAATCTTTGGAAGTACACTACATAGATCCGCTTGCCAGTTATTATAACAAAATCATACAGCGGTATCATCGTGAAATGCCTGTAGTGGAGTTTGGCATGATGGAACACCTTGCTTGCACCCATCAGAGGGAAGGGGTGAAACTCATCATCATCCAAAATGCTTTGGACCATTCTGCACAACCGATTGAAGGAATTCTTCAGGCTCTCCAAGTGCTCGATGTGGGTGGCTGCCTCTATCTCAATCATCATCCCAACGAAGCTGAAGCGGAGCGTTACAAAGGCTTTCATAAATTCAACATCTGTTTGGATAGTGACCAGCATCTCCTTATATGGAACGATTGCCAACGTGTAGTTCTTGACGACCTCATTGCTTCCTTCACAACTTGTCACACAACTATTCTTCCGAACGGTTTTGTGGTTTGTACCATTATAAAAACCGCTGAAGTTCCTTCACAGCTATTAAACTTGCAGCACGAAACGGCTCGTTTACTCAACGAGCAAAAAATGCTGATTGACCTCTTGCTGCATCCTCGCTATGCTTTCGGACTGAAATTGAAATACTGGTACTACAACACCATTCATTTTTTTGTTCAGACCCTTTCTTGGGAAAGGAGAAAAAAGCTGCGCCAACTTGTTTATGGTAAAAAAAACTAAATAACATACGCTCATGTTAGAAATTAGAAACCTCCACGCCCAAGTGGGCGATAAAGAAATATTAAAAGGCATTGACCTAACCATCAATGATGGTGAAATTCATGCCTTGATGGGTACCAACGGTGCTGGAAAATCTACGCTCTCCAACGTCATTGTAGGCAATCCTAATTATGAAGTGACAAAAGGCTCAATCATCTTCAATGGACAAGACCTGCTTAGTATGAACACGGAGGAACGTGCCCATGCTGGCATCTTTATGTCGTTTCAAGCACCCATTGAAATACCTGGAGTCTCAATGACTAACTTCATGCGTGCAGCTGTCAATGCTCGCCGTGAAGCTCAAGGGAAAGAACCTCTGAAAAGTACAGATTTCCTCAAGATGATGCGCGAGAAACGAAAACTCGTTGAGATTGACCAAAAACTGATGAACCGTTCTGTCAATGAAGGCTTTTCTGGTGGCGAGCGTAAGCGAAATGAAATCTTTCAGATGGCCATGCTCAACCCCACCTTCTGTATTCTTGATGAGACAGACTCAGGGCTTGATGTCGATGCCTTGCGGATTGTGGCTGAGGGATTCAATAAATTGCGTACCCCAGGGACTTCTGCCCTCGTCATAACACACTACCAGCGACTGCTCGACTACATCCGCCCTCATTTTGTACATGTCCTCATTGATGGAAAAATTGTCAAGACAGGTGGACCAGACCTTGCGCAAAAGATTGAGAACAACGGATTTGACTGGATTAAAGAGGGCTTAATGAATGCTTAAAGGATGATGAAATCGGAAAAACAATACATAGAATTTTATCAAGAGGCAAGCTCCATCATCAAAGAGCGCAGTTGCCCTGTCATGAATGCCGTGCGAGATGCTGCATTCCGACAGTTCGAGTCAAGCGGATTTCCCACACGAAAAGTTGAGCGTTACCGCTATACCGATGTGGATACCGTCTTCGCGCCTAATTATGGCATTTCTCTTACTCCCATCACCATCACTCCCTCTCCCTTCATCTTCCATTTGAAAGATGCCCCCATCGACGTATCTCCCTACTATAACAGAGTTGCAAACACAAAAGACTCTATCACGGCACTCAACACGATGCTCTCACACGATGCCTTACTTATCTATGTGCCTCCATATACGAAAGTCGAATCTCCTATCGCCATTGATAATTGGCTTCGAGGGAAGGAAGATACAATGATGAATCGCCGCTTCCTCATCATCCTTGATAAAGGAGCCGAAGCCACCATCATCATTAGCGACAGGATGGCACCTCCCTCTCAAGCCATTGATCACCATCTGTCAGAAGCTTCTCCCCTTTTGGAAAAATCGGAAAAAAGGAAGTACTTGACAACCCAAGTGATAGAGGTGTGCTGTCACGATAATGCCCATCTTGATCTTTACGAGATTGAGGAAACTACTTCACTCTGTTCACGATTTTCCAATGTGTATATCAAAGTAGGGCGCGATAGCTCTGTCCGCCACAATAGCATCACGCTCTTTAATGGTTTGACACGCAATCTCTGTGACGTGTATCTTACTGACACAAACAGTCAGGTGACCCTCAACGGATGTGCGATAGGTAGCGCAAACCAGCATATTGACAACAACACCCTCATCCATCATCAAGCCCCCTGCTGCCAGTCAAACCAACTTTACAAATATGTAGTTGATGACCAAGCTGTAGGAGCCTTTGCTGGTAAAATCCTTGTGGAAAAAGGTGCGCAGCAAACCACCTCGCAAGAGACCAATGCCAACCTTTGTGCCTCATCCGAAGCACGTATCTACACACAACCAATGCTCGAAATTTATGCTGATGATGTGAAATGCGCACATGGTTCCACCGTAGGAGTGATGGACGAGTCTGCTCTCTTCTATATGAGGCAACGCGGCATCCCGGAAGCAGAAGCTCGCACTTTACTCAAGAATGCCTTTATGGGCCAAGTCATTAACTCCATCCAGTACGAACCCCTCCGCCAGAAACTCTATGTCAAAGTGGAAAAACGATTCAGGGGCGAACTCGACAAGTGCGAAGACTGCCGCCTTTGCAAATAATAATAGCCTATAAGTCTTATAAGTCTTAAGAGTCTTATGAGACCTATAAGCCCTTAAAATCATAAGTTCATGTACTCTCTCCAAGATATCCGTAAAGATTTTCCCATCCTCAGTCGAAAGGTCTATAACCATCCTCTCGTTTATCTCGACAATGGTGCCACAACCCAGAAGCCCAAACAGGTGGTTGAGGCGATGGTCGATGAATATTATAATGTCAATGCCAATGTCCACAGAGGCGTGCATTTCCTTTCCCAGCAGGCCACCGAACTGCATGAGTGCAGTCGAGAAGCTGTACGAGCCTTTATCAATGCTCGTTCCTCGTCCGAGATTCTCTTCACGCGAGGTACCACAGAAAGCATCAACCTCCTCGCTTTCACTTTTGGAGAAGCTTTCATTCATGCTGATGATGAAATCATCGTCAGTACGATGGAGCATCATAGCAACATTGTCCCTTGGCAGATGATGTGCCAACGAAAGGGAGCCATCCTTCGAGTCATACCCATGACAAATCTGGGTACACTCGACCTTGATGCGTATCAGCAACTGTTCTCTGACAAGACCAAACTCGTTTGCTGCACTCACGTCAGCAACGTGTTGGGCACCATCAACCCTGTTGGCCAAATTGTGCGCATAGCTCATCAGCACAATGTGCCTGTCCTCATTGATGGTGCTCAAAGTGTGCCCCACATGCCAGTCGATGTACAAGCTCTCGACTGCGACTTCTTTGCTTTCTCCGGACACAAAGTCTATGGCCCCACAGGTGTGGGTGTGCTCTATGGAAAGGAAAACTGGCTCGACCGCTTGCCTCCATATCAGGGCGGTGGCGAAATGATTCAGAACGTAAGCTTTGAAAAGACCACTTATAACACTTTGCCCTATAAGTTTGAAGCAGGCACCCCCGATTATGTTGCCACCCATGCACTGGCTATTGCTCTCGATTACGTCTCTGCCCTCGGCATGGAACAAATCTTTCAGCATGAGCAACAACTCACACGCTATGCCCTTGATCAACTTCAGCAAATTGAAGGCATGACCATCTTTGGCCATGCCTCCCATTCAACTTCTGACCTTGCAGCTTCTATGCCTTCCCAAGGTTCAACTTCAGCGGCTTTCGGGCATGAAACCCTCTGCTCTTCCGATGCGGTCATCTCCTTCCTCGTCCAGAAGGATGGACACTATATCCACCCCCTCGACCTCGGCCCCCTCCTCGACCGTCTCGGCATCGCAGTCCGTACAGGCCACCACTGTGCCGAACCTCTCATGAACCGTCTTGGCATTCCTGGTACAGTCCGCGCTTCCTTTGGCCTTTACAACACAGTGGACGAGGTTGATGCACTTGTGGATGGAATCCGGCGAGTCATTCAGATGTTCTGAAAAAGGTGGTACAGATTTATTTCTTCAGCAGAGTGGCTATTGGACTACCGTTTTCGCGGAGCCCCTTAGCTACACTCTGTGCATTGAGTTGCGCTCCTTTCAGCGAAGTGTGAGTGTGGTCGTGATTGAAATAAGCAGCTGCTTTAGTCTTTCCCATCTTATCAAGTGCATTGGCGGTGATGTTGTGAACATCAACAAATTCTGCCCCCGTTTCTTCAGCCACAGCCCGGCACCATGAGCCATAGGTCTCGTTACGGCGTTCTATGTAGAGTTTCCCTTTCTTTTCTTTGACTGGGTAAATGAAACCGCGCTCCTGTCCTTTACCCTCGTGCCACTCATTACGAGGAGTTAGCGACAATAAGATAGGGGTAGCCCCCTTTTCTTGAGCATCGCGTATCATCTTTTTCAAGTACCATCCATAAGAATAGATTACTTTGTAGATGCCGCTGCTCTCCATGCGATAGACATGGCTTGAATCTTTGGCTGTGGCAAGCACGCCACGTTCCTTGCCATCCTTGATTCCACCTATGTCATTGTGCCCAAACTGAATGAGCACCACATCGCCAGGCTCAAGTGAATTATAAACTTCTTCCCAACGGTCTTCATCAATGAAGGTACGGGTAGAACGTCCAGCTTTCGCTTGATTTTGAAATACGCATTTAGTGGAGTCAAACACCGTGTAGCCTTGACTTCCCCATCCCCACATGCCGTTAGGATTCTTGTCCTCGTTCTTGCCTGTTGAGTCGCCACATAGGAAAACAACAGGTTTGCCAGGTTTGCGCTTTTGGTCGCAACGCTTAGGGATAACTTTGTCGTTCAGATACGTCTTGAAGACAGCCAGCTGCGGGTCGGTGGAAGCGAGAATGCCCTCAGCGGCACTCTGTGCATTCATGCGTGCTCCGTATGCCGAAGAGTGTATTTTGTCGAGATAGAAATGGTAGTTAGTTTTCCAAGGGCCATACTTCTCCAACTTCAGTGCAGAAATGTCGTTGAGGTCAATGACGGGCACATTCATTTCCTTGCCTATTGCAAAAATGGCTGGGGTGAAATCAGTAAGTTTGCGCTGAATCCTCTTAGGATTGTCCGCTTCGTAATCGTTGCGAGGGGTCAGCGTGAAGAGAATAGGAGTGGCTCCTTTTGCCCGAATCTCATTAATGAAACGTCGGGTGTACCCCCCAAAGGTGTAAACAGTCTCCTGCTTCCGAGTCACCTTATTATATATTGAGATAGAGTCTTCCTTCACCTCCAGAACGCCGTTAGGACGATAGGAGGAGCGGGCACGGATGGAATCAATGGGGCCGTTGTCGTTGTGACCCAGTTCAAGAAATACATAGTCCCCTTTCTTTATGGCTTCAAGTACAGGCTTCCACAGCTGGTTGTAAAATGTGCGGGGAGACGTTCCTCCCAGAGCGTGATTCTCAACCGTTATTTTATTCTCATCATAATACTCATGGGCATAAAATCCCCATCCCCATTGTCCATTGTTTCCATTGCCGAGGGTGCCAGTACGCATCGTGCTATTTCCCACCAGGAAAAGTACGGGGTTGTTACCCTTCCTGCTGCTGCCGGGTACAGGACGAGCTTGATTGGCAATGTCGATGGAGTCGGCCGTGAGGTCGCGCACACCATTAATGTCAACCCAAATGTCGTGTTGTGCATGCGTGGGAAGTATTGACACCTGAAAGAATTGAAAAATAGAAGCCGCTACGAGGGCTATTAGCATTTTTTTCATAATAGGTAGTTATATTAGTTATACACGTTAGTGTTCACTTGAACAGTTTTATACGTTTAAGTTCACTCTCAAAGTTAGGTGTGAAGACACCCTTCCCGATTTGTTCGCTGATTTCTTTAGAAGTCCAAAATCGTCCTCCGTCCAGTTCGTCCGATGGGGTGATTTCGCCATCATAGATAGTCTTGTAGGCAAACACCAGCTCTCTTTCACGTTTGCTCTCAAAGACGTATTGCGTTAAACGTTCTGGGGTGAAATCCGTAATGCCCAGTTCCTCTCGCGCTTCACGTTTTAGAGCATCCTCCACGCATTCCCCCAAATCCACATGACCACCTACAGCAGTGTCCCACTTGCCTGGCTGAATATCTTTCCATTCGGGTCGCTTTTGCAAATAAAGCTCCCCCTTGCTGTTCAACACGTGCAGATGCACCACTGGGTGCAAAAGCATAGCCCCACTGTGGCACTCCCCCCTTGTGGCAGCCCCTGTGATGTTGCCTTCTTCATCGACAACAGGAAACATTTCTTGGTTGTTATCTTTCATACGTCTATGGAATTAAGAGTGAAGAGTCACCGTAGCTGAGGAAGCGGAAGTTGTGTGCGAGTGCAAAATCGTACACCTTGTGCCAGTCGCCTTGCAGGAAAGCCGAAACGAGCAATAAAAGCGTAGATCGTGGCTGATGGAAGTTCGTAACCATCATTTTCACAATATGATATTCATACCCTGGGGCGATAATGATTTGAGTGGAAGAATGCAGCACTTCCAACTGATGCTTGTCCATGTAGGCAAGCAGGGAGCGGAGAGAAGTGATGACATCTGTATTCTTTGTCGGTTGGTCGGCTTCCCCTTTATGGGTGGGATGGGGAAGAGAATCGTGATATGGCATCCACTGCGGCACATGCAGATCTTCCTTCCCTTCGGCAGCAAGAATGCCCATATAGTAAAGGCTTTCGAGAGTGCGCACACTGGTGGTTCCAACGGCAATGGCTTCACCTCCATGAACAATAAGCTTCTCAATGGTTTGTCGGCGTACGGCAATGTGTTCCGTGTGCATATCATGCCCACCAATTTCCTCGCTCTTTACAGGCTTGAAGGTACCAGCACCCACATGTAACGTCAGTTCCTCGCGGTCAATGCCCTTGTCGTCCAGTGCTTTCAGCACCCTGTCGGTGAAATGGAGCCCAGCCGTTGGCGCAGCTACCGATCCTTTGATCTTGGAATAAACCGTCTGATAGGTGGCCTTGTCGCTCTCCTGAGTCTCCCGATTCAAATAGGGAGGAATAGGCAGTTCGCCCACAGCATCGAGCAATTCAGCCCATGTGTAATTACCGTTCCATGTGAATTCTATGATGTGGGACGTTCCATGCACCCCTTTGCGTTCACAAGCCAACTCTACATGCTCACCGTCCGACATTACAATTTCTCGAAGCAGCTTGCCCTCTTTCCACTTTTTCAAGTTGCCCACCAGACAATACCACTGCACACTCCCTCGCTGAGAAAAATTCACTTGATAGTCATTGGGCCATGCGGGTTCAAGGCAGAACACCTCAATGAGTGCACCTTGCACCCCATCAGTTGGAGCCTTGCGAAAATGAAGACGAGCCTGAATGACCTTCGTGTTGTTAAAAATCATCAAGGCACCCTTCGGTAAATAGTTCGGAAGAGAAGTAAACACATCTTCGCTAACTTCTCCTTTCCGATAGACCAGTAACTTGCTTGCATCTCGTTCAGCTAAAGGAAACTTTGCAATGCGTTCATCAGGCAAGTTATAGTTATAATCTGCAATATGTATATTCTTCGGATTCAATTTCAACTCTTTAATCTTTCAACTGTTTTACATCTTTGAATTCATAGCGCACCACTTGTCCGTTTTCAAATCGCAGAAGCAGGTGCCCCGTGGGTTCCACATCTTCAATAGCAGCCCAAAATTCTCCTCTCACATCACTGTAGCGATGAAACCCCTCTCGACGATACAGATGCTTCATGTACAATTGCTTCACCTCAGCATCTTTCCCCTCCTTCAGCAGAGCGTAAAATTGCTGAAAGTGGTTCAGTACAGATGCGAGCACTTCCTCGCGGTCCTGTTCATTCCCTGTCAGCAGTTTCAACGACGTTGGGTTAGGTGCATCGCTTCGGAAAAGAGTTTGGTTCACATTGATTCCCACACCAATGATGCAGTTGGAAATGCTCTTCCCTTGCAAATCACATTCAATCAGTGTGCCGCTAATCTTATCGTCGCCCACATAAATGTCATTAGGCCATTTCACCTCCACATGCCCTACATAAGCAGACAGTGCCTCTCGCACGGCTACAGCCATGCACTGTGAAAGGACAAACTGCCTGGATGCTTTCACGAAAGAAGGGTGGCATAGCAAAGAAAAAGTGAGGTTCTTCCCTTTTTCCGTTTCCCATGAATTGCCTTGCTGCCCGCGACCTCGAGTTTGGTCATCGGCTACCACCAGAGTGAAACCAGGTAACGATGCCGCCGACATCACCTGTCCCGTCCCTTCCTCCTTCAACATCTCCCTGACAAAAAGATTGGTCGAATCGACTGTGGGAAGATTTATGCGCGAAATGCTTTCCATACATTGCAATTTTCATGCAAAGTTAGCACAAAACAACAAAAAACCACTTCACTTATCAAAATTTTAATCTTCAAAAGAGAAAAAAAGGACTATTTATGGTGTTTTTAATAAAACAAATCCCTACATTTGCCACCGAATTGAATAAAGTGTTACAAAAAAACTCATCCATAACCTAACTATAGCTCTATGCGGCTCATCCGTTTTTTAATTCAAACCGTTATCTGCCTATGTCCTCTATCGCTCCTTGCGCAAGGTCCAAATGTCAGCAAGAGTGACGTGGAGGCAGTGCTGGTTGAGCTCGACAGTGCCATAGTTCACAAGAAAGAATACCAGGAACTCCGTAAGGCGCAGGCCGACAGTTTGGAGCGCATTGTCAGCACATGCCCCCCTGCCAAGTATGTGGAAAAATGCAAGGAACTTTACAATCTGCTCAGCGACATTGACGGACGTGGAGCCCTCAAAACATTGGAACGGATTAGGCGTACGGAACAATATGAGCATGACACCAATCTGCAAGCATGGACTGAACTGAATGCATCACATGTGTATGGGACGATGGGACTTTACCACAAGGCCAACAACATCACTGCAGTCCTCGACCCTGCCACCTTGTCAACAGAAGAACGCATCCATTACAATCGCACCAACATCGACAATGGCGCAAATATTTCCGACTATATGTCGGACATCAGTGTGGTGCAGAATGAAGAAGTGCAGATGAAGGCTTACTACGACGACATGATTAGCCTCATGCCAGAGGGCTTACAGCGCGACATAGTCATCGCTCAAAAAGAAATCTACCTGAATCATCCCCAAGAGGCACTCAAAATTCTCTTGAAGAGGTTGTCCCACGCTCAAGGAAAAGATTTGGCAGATATTCATGCCGCGCTTGCCTCTACCTACGAACTTCTGAACAATCGAGACGGCCACATCTACTATCTCGCTTTGGCCGCCTTAAACAACATCAGAAACGGCATCACCAGGTACGAAGCCCTGCCCCGGCTCGTATATGCTCTCTATGAGGAAGACCAGATAGACCGTGCCTATCCCTATCTGATGTGTACAATGGAAGATGCCAACACCTATCCTTCGCGCACATTGGCTTTAGACGTGTCGAAATACTTCCCCGTCATCAACGCCACCTACAGTTTACACCGAAGCAAAGAGGACAGCCGTGAGAAAATGCGAAACAACTCACTGGTTGTCACCTTCGTCCTTTTACTTCTCGCTTTGGGTGTCGCATTCTATTTAGGTTGGCATCAAAATCAAGCTGTGGAAGAGAAAAAACGTGCTGACGAATTGCAAAAGGCACTCGACCAGGCAGCCATTGCCGACCGTGTGAAGACTGTCTTCATCCAAAACATGCGGCATGAGATTCGCACCCCCCTCAATGCCATCATGGGTTTCGCTCAACTCATGTCAAACGACCTCTCCGACGAGGAGCGCTCGCTCTATAACGGCTACATTATGGAGAGCAATAATCAGCTGCTTTCCACCCTCGACGACATTATAGATGTTAGCAACATGGAGGTGGGCACTTTTAACTTCCACTTCACCAACATTGATGTCAATCAGCTGTGCAATGAACGCTTCGAAGAAATTCGCGAGATCATTCCCCCGGGAGTGGAGTATTTCTATCGGCCGCTGAACAAAAATCTCACACTCTATTCTGATAGGAAGCGCATCGGGCAAGTGCTGCACAATCTGCTTTCCAATGCTTGCAAAAACACCACAAGTGGAAAAATAACATTAAGTGCCACCCATTATGAGGCCAACGACATCATTCAGTTTGTAGTTACCGATACGGGCACAGGCATTCCCCCCGACAAAACCGATGTCATCTTTGAACATTTCGAGAAACTCGACCACTACAGTCCTGGACTTGGACTTGGGCTCTATGTGTGTCGTCTCATCGCCCGTGCCTTGGGAGGAGACATCCATCTCGATACGCTCTACACAGAAGGAGCCCGGTTTGTTTTCACCATTCCTTGTCAGAGAAACTCCACCCATGAAGAAGAGGAAGAAACAACAGAAAACAATCTGCAATCTCAGGTAATGCAAAGCTAATGCCGTTTCTCCCCCTCCCAGCGCTTTGCCGCATGCATTTCACACAAATCCTACTCTAAAAAACAAAGAGACATGAATCTACGACGTACAATACACCTATTAGTCACCGCTCCAACCCGCGCCATACATCGGCGCGGGTTTGGTGTGCAGTCGCCTTGGGCATACGAACTCATCCGCGATGTCCTTTTCGAGTGTCTCCCATACTATGCCTATCAGGAACAGCACCTCAACACCCCCCAACAGCAGCAACTCTTCCGCATTCGCAATCACTTTCGCCAGCAGCCAATCATCATTATTGATGGAAAGGGACAACAAGCTGCCCAAGGCTGCGAAGAAGCCATGCGGTCCCACACATCCGACACCATTCTCGTCGTCGAACATATCCACAATGAGAATGCCACCCTTTGGGGGCACATCGTCCACGATCCGCGAACCATTGTCACCTTCGACATGGGGTACAGGGGACTGGTTACCTTCGATTCCAAACGCGTTAAACAAAACTATCTTCTATAACCCCCCTCACTCTTTAATCGTTTAATTTTTTATTAATAAAATAATCTTCCCATGTCCATCTATACACGCACAGGCGATCAAGGCCAGACATCCCTTGTTGGAGGACAGCGAGTCAACAAAACCTGCGCTCGCCTCGAATCCTACGGCACCATCGACGAACTCTGTTCGCAAATCGGACTGCTCATCACTTATTGCAGCGATGAGAACGACCTGACATTTCTCACCAACATACAAAACGCACTTTTCGTTGTAGGAGGCTACCTCGCCACCGACAACTCTCAGCATGAAGTGCGTACTGGCAACATCGTCACCCCCGACATGGTGGCAGGCATTGAGCAAGAAATAGACCGCATCAACGTCCAGCTGCCACCATTCCGCTGTTTCATTTTGCCAGGTGGATGCCGGGCCGCAGCCCTTGCGCATGTTTGCCGCACCGTTTGCCGCAGGGCAGAACGGCGCATCCTCGCCCTTGCCGAAGAAGGAGCAGAAGTGGACACACAAGTCATCGCTTACATCAATCGTCTGAGCGATTATCTCTTCGTCTTGGCAAGAAAACTCAACATTGATGAAAAACATGACGAAATTATTTGGCAGAGAACAAAATAAGTTGTACTTTTGCGCCCGAAATCACAAAATGAACTAAAACTATGTATTGGACACTTGAATTAGCATCAAAATTGGAAGATGCTCCTTGGCCAGCCACCAAAGAAGAGCTTATTGACTACGCCACCCGCTCTGGCGCGCCACTTGAAGTGATAGAAAACCTTGAAGAGATAGAGGACGAAGGCGATGTCTATGAATCCATAGAAGAAATCTGGCCCGACTATCCCTCCAAAGAGGATTTCCTGTGGGACGAGGATGAATATTAAAAAACAAGCGAAGTAACTCAAAAGCTACTTCGCTTGTTTTATTAGATTCCTCAATGAAGAAATCGGCTGAGTTCAAGTTTTTGGGGGACGTGAAAAGTAAAAAAGTGGCGATAATGCTTCCGTTTCGAAAAAAATAACGATGTTTCGGAAGTAGTATCGCTGTTTTTTTGTATTTTTGCAAAAAAATCGAAAACGATGAACTATAAGACATCAATCCTTGGACGTAAGCATGAGCAGGACTTGATAAGAGAGTACTACCAATCTCCCAAAG
>ODAI010455048.1_pt1 | contig 36360 bp, 39 predicted proteins | sample 1539321 | NCBI WGS metagenome assembly ODAI01 (sample SAMN02144231, study PRJEB22623) | gut metagenome | biome: sheep rumen | host: Ovis aries | place: New Zealand
GTTGGCACTGTATCATAATTCGGGGGACATTTATCTTGACCGTTCGCGCCCTGGATATTTACCGGATGAAGAAGAAATAGAAGACGAGCCAGTAGAAGAAGTTTATGTGTTGGAAAAGAGCGGTTTAGTAACGAAACAGATTCTCGATGAATATCTGGAGGCTTACGGGGTTGAGCTGGATGCCATTGATGCGTATAAAGACCCGTTTACAATGACAGTGCTTGAAGATGAAAAATTAGGCATACCAACAGAATAGGTCGGAGCCGGCCGGCGGTCGATAGCTTAGAAAGTCTTTATTTTGGCGCTGGAAGTGTGATATAATGGTTGTGTATAATGTCATTAAGTGAGGCGGCTATAATGCAAATTCAATCTACAAGGTGGATTAGCGCGGTTGCGTTGGCGTTGGTTGGCGCGACGGTTCTGTCTGGCGTGGGGCTTAGTGGCGCGTTTAAGAGTGAGACGCTGGCGGCGGAGTCGGCGGTTTCTACTGTATCGGTAGATATTGCGCCGGTGTGTTCAATGATCGCTAACGTGACATCGGTGCATGATGCGACTTTGGTGGCCGGATCGTATTCTGGCACGTACGTGGTTAATGGTGGTACGCCGTATGCTAATGGCATCGGATCCACGACGTTGACCGCGTTTTGTAACGACGCTAGTGGCTATGCGATTTACGCTGTGGGCTATACCGGTAATACGTTTGGCGATACCACGATGATTGGTAACACTAGTGGTCTCACGATCGCTACTGGTACGGCGACTTCTGGTAACACTTCGCAATGGGCAATGAAGTTAATAAAAGTCACGGACGGCTCAATATCGTATCTTCCGAATAATTTGACAATTGAAGGAGGGTTCGACAATTATCATACGGTTCCGAATGCGTACACGAAAGTGGTTTCTTATAGTTCGAGGACGGATGGAGCTAATGGCCTTGGCTCTAAGGTGATGACTACATATGCTGCCTATGTTCAGCCTGAACAAATTTCCGATACGTACGTGGGACAAGTGAAATATACATTGGTTCATCCTAGCACTAACGATCCGAACAGTTTTGTGGTGAATTTCTATGCCAATGGTGGCTCTGGTAGCATGACTAGCCAAAAGATTACTTCTGGGGTTGCTACGGCTTTAAATTCGAGCACTTTTACGGCACCGGCGGGCAAATTCTTTGATGGGTGGAATACGGCAGCGGATGGTTCTGGCACGTCTTATGCTAACCAGGCTCAGGTTACTGATTTGGCTGCGGGTGGTGAGACCATAGCATTGTACGCGCAGTGGGGCTTGTATATGCAAGGCGGGAGCGCCGTTTCCACTACGCTTCCGAATATAGGTGATACTACTACGGCTTATGATACGCGTGATGGCCAGGCATATACGATTGCTAGACTGGCGGATGGTAAAATTTGGATGACCAAGAATCTTAACATTGCTGGTGGTACGGCGCTCTCTTCGGATGATACGGATTTTGAATCGACCTACGTTTTGCCGACCGATTGCGGATGGACGGTGAGCAACAACAAACTGGTATTGCCGGCATCGAGCTCTTCTGGGTTTTCATATCCAGGGGCTGAGTGTGCGAGGCCGAATAACTCTCTGACACGTCATTACGCGTACGTTTATAATACCGGTAATAACACTAATAATTGTGAGACGTCTGGTTGCTATTCTTATTATTCGTGGGATGTTGCTACTTTAGGCTCTGGCAGAGAAATCGACGCTCCCGGCGTTGATGCTGAATACAGTGTTTGTCCTAAGGGCTGGAGATTGCCGGTGTCTGGTGGTCATGCTTCTAATTCTTACGACTACAAACGAGGTGACTTATATAGGCTCGGTACGGCTTATGGCGTTAATCTTGAGGGGCGGCTGTGGAGTACGACGTCTACGTTTTATGATAATGCCGGACCTGGCACGTTGCCGAATTTTATTTTGACGGGTCGCTATAAAAATGGTTCATTTGAGTATGGTGAATATGATGATTGGCTAGAGGAGACCTTTGGGTATGGATTTTATTTGGCTTCGACCACTGACGGCAATTCTGGAGGAATGAGCTCCCACTTGGTATTTGGTGAAGACTTTATGGGTGTTACTAGTAACTCTGGTTATGAAGGTTTTGCTGTCCGTTGTATTTTCAAAGAGTAGGTTTGTAACTAAATTAAGATTCAGCGGGGATGGGTTTTGCACGAGTTTTGCGCGAAGTATGATATAATGAGAGAATCTAAGCGAGGAAATTATTATGGCTGTAAGTTCTAAAAAAATCACCAAAGCTATTATTCCGGTGGCTGGTTGGGGCACAAGAAGATTGCCGATCACCAAGGTGATTGAAAAGTCAATGTTGCCGGTAGGGAATCGACCATTAGTGGATTACTCAGTGCAAGAGTTGATCAAAGCTGGGGTGAGGGATATTTATATGGTGGTGTCCAATGTCGAGCCGTGCCAGGTGCGAGCGTTCTATCAGGATAACTTGGCGCTCAATCGTTACCTAGTAGATAGGGGAAAATTTGACAAGTTAGAAAAGGCGAAAACTTTGCCAGAAGACGTGAAGATCCATTATGTGGCGCAGGACCCTTCATCTAAGTATGGGACGGCGGTGCCGGTCGCAATGGTGGTAGAAGAATTTAATATTAACGAGCCAGTCTTGGTGTTCATGGGCGATGACTTTATTTGGAATCCAGGCGGAGAGTCGGCGGCGGAGGCTTTGATGGCCGCAGTGAAATCACCGGATGAATCGGCGCTGTTTGCGATTGATCATCCGTATGAGGCGCTACTAAACGGCGGGGCCTTGACGATTGAAGACGAAAAAGTGGCAAAGATTACCGAGAAACCAAAACCGGAGCAAATTACTGGTTTGACTAGCGTGAGTAAGTATGTACTTTCGCCGAGGCTCTTGCAGGAGATTGTGGAATATGTGCATGAAAATGACTTTGGGCCGTTAGACCAGGAATATATGATTACGGACCCGTTTGCGAGCTATATTGCAAAGGGCGGCGTAATGCGCGTGGCACGAACTGATGGTGAATATTTGGATGGCGGGACAGTTGAGGGGTGGGTGCACGCAAACGATGTGGTGTGCAAAAAGTAGCTAAGCTTTTGACTGTTTTCGCTTAGTTGCTAACTTTTTTGCCATGCGTTCGAGTTTTCGAAAATCGATTTTGTTGGCGCGAGTCAGCGGCAACTCATCAAGAAAAACTATTTTGCGAGGAGTTTCGTAATCTTTTAACGTAATTTTACGTTTGCCGATATAAAATGGCTCGGCGGCGTTTTTGATGATTTTGCGGCGCGTGGTGTTATTTTTGGCGACACCGTTGTTTAGGACGACAAATGCGCAAGAGGCCCAGCCGAGTTTTTGATCCGGCATTTTAACGACGTAGCAGGATTTAATGATCTTATTTTTTGCGATGGCAGCACGGACAATTTCGTAATAAACTTTGGCTGGGATGGTGTTGATAAAGAAAGTGGCGCGGCCGACGAGCGTGATGAAGCCGGTTTCGGAAACAGCGGCGAGGTCGCCGGTAGTGATGAAGCGTTTACCCTTAATGTACTTAATTTTTTCTTCAGTGAGCTCTGGGCGGTTAAAGTAGCGGTTCAGGGTGTGCTTGCCGGAGACATGGAGGATGCCGGTCTGGCCGAAGCTGAGTTCGGTGCCGGTTTCGGGGTCAATGACGGCGACGTGGGCGCCGGGGACGACGCGACCGACGGTATCTGGGTGGTAAGTCGAGCCAACGGCGACGGTAATTGAACCGAGGCACTCGCCGACGCCGTAGCCATTGCACATTTTGACGTTGGCACCGTGTTTGCTAAAATACTTGACGACTCCTTCGGAGGCGCGTTTTTCGAGGCGTTCGCCACCCGAGATGCACATTCTGACGCTGGAAAGATCTTGGTTTTTAGGGATGAGTTTTGGGAGTAGCTCATAAAAGAGGGGAACGGTCTGAAGGACGCTGATGTCTTTGTCTAGGTAATAAGAGAAATTCTGGTCCGAAATGTCTGGCGTGAGGATGACGGAGCTGCCGCCGATAATTGGCGTCATGACGGAGGTCCAAAAACCGTAGGGGCAGTCGAATTTAACAAAAGAGAACCAGGTCTTGATATTTTTGTCCCACATTTTGATGCCGGAGGCGGCCTTGGAGAAAAGGGCGGCGGCGATGAGAGCTTTGTTGGTGAAAACCATTGGCTTTGGTCCGGAAGTGGAGCCAGAAGTGAAGGTAATAATGGCTTCGCGATTGCCGCCAAAGATGTTTTTCGGGACGCGGCCGGAGTATTTTTCAGCGATTTTGGTGATGGGCTGTTTGCCGAGGTGAATGTGGTCTAAGGCAGAGACCTCGATGACTTCGGTTTGTTCGTCGTCGGGATCGCCATTATCGATGAGATAACCATCAAGATTGATAACGTTTTCGATGGGCTTGGCGTCTTTTTTTAGTTCCCTAATGCGCTTGTCGTTATATTTATAAGTGACGACAAGTTTTGAATTAAATTCCTCGATGTAATGAATCAAGGTTTCGCGAGGAGTTTTTTCGTCAAGAAAGCTGACGATGGCGCCGATTTTGTTGGCGGCGAGGAAGATGAGGACATTTTCGTACATACTGCGACCGGTGGCGACGGTAATGATGTCGCCTTTCTTAATGTCAAGCGCCAGAAAGGCTCGAGCAAGAATTTCGCGATCATGCTTTAACTCACGACGAGTGAAATCGAATTCTTTTTGGTTGATAACGACTTGGTCCCAGTGACGAAAGCTGGAAACATTGTAGAGCGCAGAAATGCTAAGCGGCGGCACGATAGGATCTTTTTTTTGAGACTTGATTCTTAACATATGACCTCGGTTTGCCTAATTGTATCACGCTTATGGATTTTCGGGAAGCCTGTTGGGGCTGGCGATTGACTACATGATTAAGGTGGAGTATACTATAATAGTAAACATAAGCATAATTTTTGAAAGGATGAAATGGAACCAGGAAATAATATGCCAAATGCGATGCCGGCTGGCACGCCTCAGGTGACACCACCTCAGCCGACGCCTCAGCCGATGCCTCAAGCAGCGCCGGAGCAGATGACTCCGGGGCAGATAGTGGCGGAGCAGGTTGCGATAACACAGGTAGAGGAGCCAGCACCCACTAACTCGATGGTGGCGGAGCAGGAAACGCCGAAGAAAGGCCACGGAATGTTGGTTGGTCTGATTCTCTGTCTGCTGCTTGCGGCTGGTGGGATTGGTTTTGGTGTCTGGGCATGGATGGATGGAAATACGCAGAAGGATACGCTAAACTCGCAGATTGCAGAGCTTAAGAAGCAGAATAATGAATTAAGGGATAAACTAAATAGTAAGCCGGAAGTAGAAGAAGATGTAACGGTCGACGTGGAAACTGATAGTAATGTTAATACGACGGATTATATTTATGTGGGGGAGTGGGGATATAAAATTAAGATACCGGAAGGCTTGGATATGGTTAGTTATGCGTTGGAGCAGCATAATGATGGTGATTATGGGTTGACCACCACTCTTGCGGTATCTGGCGTAAGAGGTTACGATGGCAGATTGCCGGATTTTGCAAATATGAATAAAAATGTGGATGGTTTGTCAACTGTAATTAGGGTTCAGATTGGGACTGAAATATATCCAGCTTCGGCTCCAGTTCTTATTTTTTCTGATGATGAGTACAGTTATTATTGTTATAATCCGCAAGGTCGATATTCTGTTGGTGACGAAGAGATTGGGCTGGAAGATAGGACTGTGCAATTAATTCAGAATATGTTAAAAGATGCTGGGAATTGGTCAAAAATTTAAGTTGCAATAGATAGGATTTGTTGAATTAGCACTCTTGACTGAAGAGTGCTAATTTGCTACAATAGGGGTATTATGCAAGCAGAATTTAGTGAAATCATGAACCGTTTGTCTGAAAATGCGCGGTTTGCGCTACAGAAGGCGGATTATTTTGCAAAGAGATATAATAATGGCTACATGGGTACCGAGCATCTCCTAATGGGCATCATGGCGATGGACACTTCGACGGGCGCGAAAATGATTCGCGATGAAGGCGTGACGGTGGATGAGGTGGAAAAATCCCTCAACAAGGTCGCCGTGGAAGTGCCGGGGAGCGATATGGCAATGATGTCGCTGTCCGAGGCGGTGATTTTGACGTTCCGGATGGCGCAGAATTTTGTGAATGAGCAAGGCCTAAGCGTGATTGGGACTGAGCATATGCTGTATGCGCTGCTTTCGCAGCCGAATTCGCGTGCAGCGTTGATACTCCAGGGCCTCAAAGTGGATAATGATAAGGTGCTCGACGAGATTGAATCGTTGGTCGAGAAGCAGACTAAAGAAGAACAGTCGCGGGCCGAGAAGGCGAAATATGTCAAGAGTTCGAATTTAAAGTTCCTGAAGAAATTTGGTAAAGATTTGACGGAAGAGGCGAAGCTGGGGCATCTTGATACGGTGATTGGGCGCGAGAACGAAATTGAGCGCGTGGTGACGGTGCTGTCTCGGCGCACGAAGTCCAATCCGGTGTTGATTGGTGAGGCTGGGGTCGGCAAGACGGCGATTGTGGAAGGCCTCGCGATGCGGATTGTGAAAAACGAAGTGCCCGGGAATTTGATTGGTAAGCATATTTACCAAGTGGATTTGTCCGGTTTGGTGGCTGGGACGAAATTCCGCGGGGAGTTTGAGGAGCGAATTAAGGGAATTATCGACGAAGCAGTGGGCGATGACACGGTGCTATTATTTATTGATGAGATACATCTACTTTGCGGCGCGGGAAATTCGGAAGGTTCGATGGATGCGGCGAACATCTTGAAGCCGGCACTGGCGCGCAACCAAATCAATTTGATTGGTGCGACAACGCTAGATGAATATCGCAAAACGATCGAGAAGGACAAAGCTTTGAGCCGGCGTTTCCAGACAGTGATGGTGGAGGAACCTTCGGCGGCAGTGACGCTTCGGATTTTGAAAGGCATCAAGAAACATTATGAGAAGCACCACGGCGTGACGATTCCGGATGCGGCGCTTGAAACCGCGATTGTAATGTCGCAGCGTTATATTAATGATAGATTTATGCCGGATAAAGTGATTGATGTGATTGACGAAGCATCGGCGATTTGCAAGGTGGCGGCGGACAAAAAAGGTGGCGGCAAGTACAAGAAGATGAAAATCGAGTTGAAATCTTTGGAAGAGAAAATCACTGAAGCGGCGGAAGCGGAGAATTACGAAAAGGCGGCAGAATATAAAACCGAAGCCGCAAAACTGTCGAAAGAAATCAAGAAGCTTGAAAAGTCTGGCGTGAAAGAAACTGTGACGCCGAAACTTACGGAAGAGAATTTGGCGACGGCGGTGTCACTCAAGACTGGAATCCCGGTATCGAAAGTACATGGGTCCGAAATGAAGATGTTGATGGGACTTGAGGACGAGCTTTCCAAATCGGTAATTGGGCAAAAGGAAGCGATCGATGCGGTGGCGAAGGCAATTCGGCGCGGAAGGTCCGGCATTGCTGATCCGAGACGACCGATTGGTTCTTTCCTGTTCATGGGCCCGACTGGTGTTGGTAAGACGGAGCTAGCGCGGGTGATTGCGCGGGAGGTTTTCGGTGGCGAAAACGCTTTGGTGAAAATCGATATGTCTGAATTTGGCGAGAAGCATAATGTGTCGCGACTGGTGGGCGCGCCGGCGGGATATATCGGCTATGATGATGGTGGCAAGCTGACCGAAGCGGTGCGCCGGAAACCGTACTCGGTGATTTTGTTTGACGAGATTGAAAAGGCGCATCCGGATGTGTTTAATTTGCTGCTGCAGATTTTGGAAGATGGGGTGCTGACGGATGGGCAGGGTAACAAAATTAAATTTAATAACACGATTGTGATTTTGACATCGAATCTTGGGTCGGCGGATATGTATCGTGAGGGCGAGCTTGGGTTTACGGCCAAGACGGCGAAGGACAAAAAGGCGCTGGCGGAAGAGTACGAAGAAAACAAATCTTATGCAATGAAAGCGCTAAAGAAAGTAATGCGTCCGGAGCTGATCAACCGGCTTGATAACATTCTAGTGTTCCATGCTTTGACCAGAAAAGACGTGGAAAAGATTTTCGATAATTTGATTGACGATTTGAGACGCCGGCTTGCGACGAAGGGCGTGGGGTTAAGTGTAGACGAAAAAGCCAAGAATTATTTGATCGAGAAGGGTTATGATCCGAAAAATGGCGCGCGCCCGCTTAGGCGTTGCATTGAAGACGAAGTAGAATCGCTGCTTTCCGAGAAGTTGATTGCCGGAGAACTCGTGAAGGGTGATATCCCGAATTTAGTATATGCGAAAGGAAAATTGGAACTTAAAAAATCATAGTGCTTAGTTTTGAAAACTTAGAACGCATTTTAACAGGGGTGAAAAAAATCATAGTAACGAAAGGAGAAAACATGAAAAATTATTTAGTACCGACAGTGGTCGAAGAAACCAGCAAGGGCGAGCGGGCGTATGACATTTATTCGCGGCTTTTAAATGACCGCATTATATTTATTGGTGAGGAAGTGAATTCGCATACGGCGAATTTGGTGGTGGCGCAATTATTGTACCTTGCGCACGAGGACCCGAAGAAGCCGATCAAGTTGTACATCAACTCGCCTGGCGGTTCGGTCTATGACGGTTTGGCGATTATTGACACAATGAATTATATCGAGCCGGAAGTGGAAACGATTGGGATTGGGTTGCAAGCGTCGATGGGCGCGATGCTGCTGTCGTGCGGGGCGAAGGGGAAGCGATATTGTTTGCCGAACGCACGAGTGATGATTCACCAGCCGTCGTCTGGTACGGAGGGTAAGATTACTGATCAGGAAATTATGCTGCGAGAAGGCGTGTTTTTGAAAAAGCGGCTAGCGGAGATTTTTGCGAAAAATACCGGAAAGCCGGTGGCGCAAGTTGAAAAAGATATGGACCGCGATCACTGGATGAGCGCGGAAGAGGCGTTGAAATACGGAATTATTGACGAGATTATCAAATAGAATTTGAGCTCTTAAACAGGGTTTGAGTCTAGGCTTTACGGGCTAGGGCTATTTCTTGGGTTGTGAAATGTTGGCGCCGCGGCCGTAGTCCGGGAGGATGATTTTGTGTTTCTCGCCGTGGTGGTCGTAAAGTGGGATTTGTAGTTCGTGCGCGAGGGTGTTGACGATGGTGGCGCCGATGCGCAGGCCGGTGAAAGAACCCGGGCCGGACATGAAAGTGATTTCGGTGAGGTCCTGCCAGTCTTTGTTGTTTTCGGTGAGTTTGTCGTGGATAAATTGAAGCAGTTTTTCGGCCAAATCGTGACCGGAATTCCATTCATAGGTTTGGTCGTTTAGTTTTAGAATTGTGGTGGGAGTGCTGGTATCGAGAAATAACCGGATAGTACCATTTCGGGTCGCGTCCGTCGCGCCCGTCTTCACGGGGCTCCGGCGCTCATCTTCGGCAGCAGCCTCCGGAAGTCCCTCAATGGTGCTATTCCGGTTGTCTTCAATATTCATTTCTCGTGCGCCATCATCATTATAAGTAATTTTGATGATAGTGCGATTTTTCGGTAGAATGTTTTTGATCGAATTTGCCCACTCGACAACGATTATATGGTTGTCTTTGATTTTCTCCTTGAGATCATCCGCCATGAGCCCGGGGTCGTTTAAGCGGTAGAAGTCGTAATGCGTGAGAGTTTTGCCGTCGGGCAGGGCGTAGGATTTGGAAATAGTGAAACTGGGGCTGGTAACTTCGGATGTGAGACCGAGACCTCTGGCGAAACCGCGGACAAAAGTGGTCTTGCCGGCGCCGACGTCGCCGATAAGCTCAATGACGGTGGCGGCGGTTTTGTCGGTGGCCATCGATTGGGCGAATTTCTCGCCGAATTCCAACATCTCTTGCTCGGATTTAATAATCATTATATAATTATATCATGAAAATATATATCTCGGGGATTTCAGGGACGGGGATGGGTCCGCTGGCGTTAATGGCGGTAAATGCTGGCATGGAAGTAGTGGGGTCGGATCTTCAGGAGGGCGCGATTTATGACGAGTTGGTGAAGGCTGGCGTGAAGATGAAAATTGGGGTGCAGGACGGGGAGTTTTTGCGTTCGGAACTTGATGCTGTGGATTGGTTTGTGTATACTTCGGCGTTGCCGGAAGATCATGTGGAGCTGAGTATGGCGCGGGAAGCGGGAATTAAATGTACTAAGCGGGATGATTTTACGGCTTATCTCGTGGAAAAATTGGGGCTCAAAATGGTAGCGGTGGCCGGAACGCATGGCAAAACGACGACGACGGCGATGATCGTGTGGGTGTGTTTGAAGCTGGGATTGCCGGTTTCGTATATTGTGGGGACGACTTTGGGCTTTGCACCGTCTGGGGCGTATCGTGCGGGGGACAAATATTTTGTGTATGAGGCGGATGAGTATGATCGGAACTTTTTGAAATATCATCCGTGGTTGGCGGTGATTCCAAGCGTGAGCTATGATCATCCGGATATTTATCCGACGCGGGAGAGCTATGAGGAGGCTTTTGCGCAGTTTAAGGCGCAAAGTGAGTGGGTGATTGAAAATACGGCTAGCGGAATTATGGATAGAAATGGGAAGGTTGGCGCTTACAAGCCGGGAGATTTTGCTTTGGCGGGTGAAGCTCGGAGGATTGATGCGGCCTTGGCGGCGAGCGCGGTGCAACGAATGATTTCGCAGGAAGATGGCACTAAATATGATGGACATGATTTGGTTCAGGTTCTGAACGATTTTCCTGGAGTGGGGAGAAGGTTTGAGAAATTGGCGGAAGGTTTGTATACGGATTATGCACATCATCCGGAAGAGATTGTCGCGACGATTGAAATGGCGCGAGAACAAGCTGAGATTGATGGGCGGAAAGGCCTAGTGATAGTGTATCAGCCGCATCAAAATGCCAGGCAAATTGAGGTGCGTGATGGATACAGGGAGGCGTTTGTGGGGGCGGATAAGATTTTCTGGTTGCCGACGTATTTGGTGCGGGAGCCTGAAGACCTGGAGGTTTTGTCGCCAGAGGAGTTGGTGTCTGGGTTGGTGAACTCTGGGGATGCAGAACCGGCGGCGCTTTCGCGCGAGTTGGCATTAAGACTGCGGGAGTATTTGGATAATAGATATTTGGTACTACTGATGACGGCAGGGCCGGCGGATGCGTGGATGCGAAGGTTGGCGGCGGGCGAGAGCGTGGACACGCTAGGCGAAAATCATAAGTAATTTTTTGAGATTGCGGTAATGGTTGTGCTATAATGGGGGTATGGAGACTCACGATTTAGCACAAGATTCTGGTGAGGGGGGCCGGAAGGGTTTAGTAGTAATACTTTTGGTAGCAGCGGTCTTGGCGGTTGGGCTGGTTGTTGCAATTGTTGTTTTGAATTTACGCCCAGCCGGGATGAGCGATGAAATTCCGGTTGAAGATATTGACTTAAGTGAGTTTCAAGATATTGAGGGCTCGGAGGTGTCCGCTAATGATGCGCTAACTAAATGTTATGAGATTAGACGCTCTTTTACTGATGGCGGGTATGATCTTGAAGAAGTGAAACAGGAGTATGAGGCCAATATGGCTACGAATGATGCTGCATATAACCTGTATATTACGATGTGCTATGCTGACTTTGTCTACGATTATGATGGTGGGCTAGATGCGGCACTTAATGTGGCTGATCTTGCGAAGCCGTTGCCGAAGGCCGTAGATGTTCAAGCTCATTATTATGTATCACTCAGGGACATATATGAGAAGGCAGGAAATGAGGCTGGAGTGAGATATTGTGAACAAATGTTGGAACAGTTAATGCCGACTGAACCGCCGGTGGATGATCCAAGCATGGTTGAGGAGGAGGAATAAGATGAGAAAGAAATTATTAACATTGACTATGGCGGTGCTTGTCGGTTTAGTATTTTGTGGTGGTAATTGTTTTGCCGATGGTGGCGGCTGGGTGGGCGATAGTCCGATTACGCACCCCGGTGGTGGCTCTAGCGGCGGGGGTGGCGGCGGGGGTGGCGGCGGCGGCTCAGTGAATTGTGACACGGCTACTGCACTACTGGAGTGCCTTGGGTATTCGTGGGTATATTTCAGGAGCGTAGTTTCTCCTAGTGAGGCTACTGATATGCTATTTAGGCCATGGCCACAAGATGTGAGTGAGGCAAGTAAGATCCCAAGTGAATGCGCGGAGCATACAGATGGTGGTTTTTGGCATTTTGGCCGTAATGGGTACTCGCGTGGTGCCTATAATGGTAATGGGTATTTTGCTAGTTACGACTTTCTTTTGGGTGTTAGCCAAAATAAATATACGTATACTGCTTCGAAATGGCATTGGGGGCATTTTGAGACTTATAGCTATGGAGATTATAGGACTTGCAAGAATAGCAACGGTGGGAAGTTCTATACAACTGGAAAGGCTTGTTACCAGCAGGGAAATTTCAGCCAGGCGTTGTATAAGAAAAATAGTGACGGTTCATATAAGAAGATTTATGAGATAGACAATGAAAAAAGCCAAGGCGGTGAGGCGGCAGCGCTCGCTGATTATCAGATTGCGTATGCGAGTATGCATCCTGGAGCGAGTGTGCCATCAAGTTTTCCAGATAATTTGTATGCCTTCTGCTATTGGTCTGATATGGGAAGTACATATTATGGACGATCCAACGTGGCGATTACTGGTGGCGGTTGGACCGGTACTGGTATACGAAGTACGTATGCGAAGGCTGAGCTGGCACCAGTGACCGTCAATGTTGGGGCTAAGGTTAAAATAACTTTTTCGCATAACGCCTATGCATCGCAAGCGGCAAATGGCGTAAAATGGAAAGTAGATAGGGAGTGGAAGAACAGCAATGCGTATACTTTTCCGAGTCAATTAACGGCTAGCGTGAGTGGAACTGTGAACCTAGATAAGAAAAGTGGGAACTATTATATCCCAACCACCACAAACTATGTAGATTCTAGCAATGTCATGTATGCGTTTAGAGAGGAAATTAGCAACGTAGAATTTAATGCCCCTGGTACCTATGAATTTTGCGAGAGCTTCACTATTGATGAGAGCTCTGTGGCAGACAAGCCGTTGACTAGGGCATGTGCGAAGGTTAATGTGATCGGCTATGCGGCGCAGTCTAATGTCGGTGACTCGGTTGGCGGGTGGAGCTCTACCGGGATAGTAGAAGCGCCAGGAACCAAGACCATATCTAACACGACGGTATATGCGAAGGTGAAAACTCAGATTCCAGTAACTTTTTCGCACACCGTTTATGCTAACACTCCAGTTGAGAATGTTTCTTGGGCAGTGAAGAGGGACCTTGATCATAATAAGGTTAATACCGGTAATCAGCGTTATAGTATTGTTGCGAGACCGAATGATGCAAACGATAATGGTGATAATGGTCTTGTTAGTTTGGTAGAGAGGAGTGGTGACTCTCTGACTGTGGCTACGGAAAACAAAAAGTATTATTGGGCGCCAGTAGAGCAAAGGCCATATATGGATGGTGGCGACAATCCGTCTCATTATAGCTGGCGGGATAAGTATTGGGTTACTTATAAAAAAGTTGGCAATTATGAAAATAGCATTTGTGAGACCATGTCTGTGCCTGGCAATAACCACGGCATAACAACGGTTTGTGCGTCGACAATTGTGCCGTATAATTTTGAAAATACTGCCACGGTCGAGATTGGTGGAGACTCTGTAGTTTATGATGGTGGGGCGATCAGTCTCAGTAAGGCTACTGTCAATGTTGGCAAAAAAGTAAATAATGCCGTGAAGAATCAGGGTGCTTATGCGACGCAAGTTGACAGCGCGAAAGTGAGGTTGATCTCATATTTGTCGTCGTCATTGCCGAGCGGCTCTAACAATGATGAGATTCGCGGCTGGAATGCGGAGCCTGATCTGTGCTATGCAATTGTTAACAAGGAGGCTTGCGCTGTAACTTCGATTAGTGAGAATGCGAACTTTAATGCTGATAATAATATTGATGGGGTGGAGGAAAGCCTGGGTACTGGTAGTTATGGTGTGTTTGATGCGGATGCCGGTAAATATTACTGTGTAGCGTTGGCAGTTTATCCGTATACGAGTGGTAGCGACACTAATTACAATGATGTTAAGGGTAGCGACACGTGGTACATTTCTAAGCCGAGTTGTAAGCAAATGGCAAAGCATCCGAGCGTCCAGGTGTATGGTGGTAGTGTGTATTCTGAAGGTTCGATAAAAACATCGATTAGTCCGAGGACTGGTTTTGGTGAGAATGGCAATGATACGTTGGTGTTTGGCTCGTGGGCAGAACAGAGCGCAACTGCGAATGACGCAATTATCGGTTTTGCCTCTGGTGCGGCGATGAGCCAGGGCTCGTCGACGAATTATTGCAAGTATAGCACGCCGCTGACGTTCGCGAATTTCTCGTTGAATTTAGCAAGTCAACTTTGTAATCCCACCATGCAGAATGGTTTCACCTACCAGGCTGGGTATGCTGGGATTCCGGCTGACACTTCCGGAAAAAATGCGCTGATAGATTATTGGTGGCCCGCAAATCCGGTGGCGCTTGATAGTGATACGATAAGCTCGGCTAATGCTAGTGGCGGGCTAGATTTGACGGTGGCAAGTAATTATTATGCCGCACAGAATGCTAACGGTGGGCCAATGCGATATACTTATGCAAGAGGAAACCTAATATTAAAGGACGCCACGATTGATGGGATAACCGACGATGGGTATGGTATTACGCATGTGGTGCGCTCGGAAAACGGCAATATCCATATTAACGGAAATATCCAGTATGCGGATCGCGTGCATACGTCATCACTCACGGTGCCAAAATTAATTATATATGCGAGGAACATTTACATTGGCTGTAATGTGCGACGCGTGGATGCGATTTTGGTGGCGGAGGAAGTTATTAACACTTGCGCAGATGCGAATGGTGCTTCGCTGGGTGTGGACGCTTCTGAACGTTCGTCGCAGCTTACAATTAATGGTGTTTTGATAGCGGAACAGATTTTATTTAATCGGACCTATGGCGCCGGTAAGGGTAATGCAGTTAAAATACCAGCCGAGATAGTAAATTACGATACTACCACTATGTTGTGGGATCGTGGTACGGCTGACCATGATGACGACGGCCGTCTGACAACCACGGTGTATTTGCAGGAATTGGCGCCAAGATATTAGACACTCTAGCGTGAGCTGTGATACAATAGCTACATGAAAATGCGGAGTCAGTTTGTTTGTCAGCAATGCGGAACGTCTTATGCTAAATGGATGGGTCAGTGTACGAATTGTCAGGCGTGGAATTCGTTGGTGGAGCAGGTGGTAGAGCCGAGCGCGACTAGTGGAAAATCTGCGATTGAAAAAGGGAGAGTTTCCGGCAAGAAATTGGATTTCGTGAAATTGTCACAAGTGGTGCCAAGCGATGCGAAGGCGAGACTTTTGACTGGTTTTAACGATTTGGATATGGTGCTGGGTGGTGGTATTTTGTTGGGATCGGTGTGCTTATTGGCTGGCCAGCCGGGGATTGGAAAATCTACGCTTTTGATGCAAATTTGTGCAAAAGTAGCGAACGGTAAGGATGTACTTTACGTTTCCGGGGAGGAGTCGGCGGGACAAGTAAAGCTGAGAGCGGAAAGGCTTGGGGCGAAATCGGAGAGATTAAACTTTGCGGCTTCGACTTCTGGTAACGACATAGCCAAGACGATTGAAACTGGCGAGTTTGATCTTGTGATTGTAGATTCGATTCAGACTTTGGCGATGGACGAGATCGCTTCGGCGCCGGGGACAGTGTCGCAGGTGACGAATTGTGGTAATTTGATTATCCGAGCGGCAAAAGCGACCGATACGGCGGTGGTGATTGTGGGGCATGTGACGAAAGATGGCACGCTGGCCGGTCCGAAGGTATTGGAACACCTAGTGGACGTAGTGTTGCAGTTTGAGGGCGATAGGTATGGTGGGTTTAAGACGGTACGGGCGGTGAAAAATCGATTTGGCTCAACGAATGAAGTGGCGATTTTTGAGATGTTGGGAACGGGGCTTCATGAGGTGCAAAACCCATCGGCGGCGCTGTTAGCAGAACGGACCAATACAGATGGTTCAGTGATTCTTGCTACTTTGGAAGGCAATCGACCGATTTTAGTGGAAATTCAGGCCCTCGCTACGACGACTAATTTTGGTTATCCAAAACGGACCGCTTCGGGTTTTGATCTCAACCGACTGAATCTTTTGATCGCGGTGTTGGAGCGGCGGACGAAATTAAAACTGGCGGACAAAGATATATTTATTAATGTGGTTGGTGGAATGAAACTTGCGGATTCGGCGGCGGATCTTGCGGTGTGTATGGCGATTGCTTCGGCGGTAGCCGGGCGAAAGTTGGATGAAAAATACGTGGTATTTGGCGAGGTTGGATTAGGTGGCGAGATACGGTCGGCGTTTCGGGCGGATCAGAGGATCGCAGAAGCAAAAAAATTGGGATTTGTACGTGCGATTGGCCCGGCTACGGTGCACGATAAATTTGTGGAGCCGGCGAAAGATTTGCGCGAGACGTTGATTAAGTATGTGAAGTGAAGTTTATTTATCAAGCATCATGAGGGAATGGGTGATGGCGGCGGCAAGAGCGTCGGCGGCATCGTCAGGCTTCGGTTTGACGGTTAGGCCGAGGTGAAGGCGGACCATTTCTTCCATTTGCGGTTTGCCGGCAGAGCCATAGCCGGTGAGGACTTTTTTGATTTCGTTTGGCGTGTATTCGTAGACTGGTAGATTAAATTGTTCGGCAACTAGCAGTACGATGCCGCGCGCTTCGGCGACCATGATGCCAGTAGTGATGTTTTTACTGAAAAATAATTTTTCGACGGACAAGACGTCTGGAGTGGTTTGTTCCATGACTTCATGAAGCGAAGTGTAGAGTTCGAGCAAACGGCCCGGCAGGGCGCCATTCTCGGTAGTAGTAATAACGCCGAAGTCGAGGGCTTTTGAGTTGGCGCGAGTGACAGTTTCGATGAGGCCGAAACCGCAACGACCAATTCCGGGGTCAATACCGAGTATTTTCATGAGGTAATTATAACACAGGCTTTGAATAAAACTCGAGGTCGAGGTTTTATTGTATATTTTTTTGCGGTGTGCTATCATCGTCTCATGAAGATAGAGTTTATACCGGTGAAGACGCGCGTGGTGCACCCGCCGAAAGATGAAATTTGGGATATTATTGATGCGCTAGAAGCTTGTGATGGCGATATAGTGTTTATTACGTCAAAGATTATGGGGATTCATCAAGGGAGAACGCGGAAAGTCGATGAAGTATCAAAAGAGCAGTTGATTCTGGAGGAGGCGGATCGGTATTTGCCTTATGAAAATACGGACGGTGGCTTTAACGTAAATTTGACAGTGGCTCATGGGGTGTTAATTCCGGCGGCTGGTATCGATGAGAGTAATGCTGATGGCTATTATGTTTTGTGGCCGGAAAAAATTGATGAGTTTTGCCGAGAGATTCGTGATCGATTGATGAAGAAGAATGGTTTGTCTAAATTGGGTGTTGTGGCGACGGATTCGCATACTACGCCTTTACGTTGGGGCGTGACCGGTATTGCAATTGGGTTGGCTGGGGTTGAGCCGACCAAGGACATCCGAGGCGAAGAAGATATATTTGGCAGAAAAATGAAGGTGACAAAGATTGATATGATCGATCCGCTGACTTCAATGGCGGTCAATGTGATGGGCGAATCCAGTGAGCAATGTCCGGTGGTGATTGCTAGGGGATGTGAAGGGATAGAATTTTCGGATAGCGGGTCAATGGATGGATTCATGATCGATCCGGAAATGGATCTCTATCGCCCGTTGATTGATGCTCTGCCGGTTGTTGATAAAAGTCATAAGGGAAAGAAACAATAGGCGATTATGATAGCACATGTGAGAGGGACAATTTCAGAAAAGTTTGGCAGCGCCTTGATTGTCGATGTTGGTGGAGTGGGGTATGAGTTGACGGTGGCAGCATCGGACTTTGAGAGCGTAAATCTTGGTGAAGAAAAGAAATTTTATACGTATCACGCGGTGCGGGAAAATTCGGAAGAGCTGTATGGTTTTTCGTCTCTTGCGGCGAAGAAGATTTTTGAACTTTTGATTTCGGTACAGGGGATTGGGCCGAAGGCGGCGATGGCGATATTGTCGCTCGCAGAGGCGGAAGAAGTGCGGAACGCGATTGCAAATGCAGACACGGCTTTTATTTCTAAGGCATCCGGCGTAGGGAAGAAATCGGCCGAGCGGGTGATTGTGGATCTCAGAGATAAAGTCGGGATTCCATCACACTATGGAGCGACGGAACCTAGGAATACCTTAGCGGGGGCGGAAGCAGATGAAGCATTAGACGCCTTAATTGCACTAGGATTTCCTTTGAAAGAGGCTTCTGCGGCGCTCGAAAAAGTGGACTTGTCGCTTCCAGTGGAAGAGCGAGTGCGGTTGGCGTTGAAAAATACTTGAATCCCTTGCTTTTTTGGGGGAAGTATGGTAAACTAATGTGTAATTGATTAATATAAAGGTTAAAATATGAGTTTTTCTATCTTGAAACAAATCGGTGATGCGCAGAAAAAGAAGGCAGTGGTGGATGTGCGCTCTGGTGATACCGTAAAAGTCACTCAGAAAATTAAGGAAGGTGAGAAGTTCCGTTTGCAGACTTTTGAGGGCGTGGTAATTCGCGTAGATCGCAAAGAATCACACACGGCCCGAATCGTAGTGCGCAAAGTGACTTCTGGCGTTGGCGTTGAGAAGTCTTACCTGATTCACTCACCGCTCGTAGAGAAGATTGAAATTACGAAGCGTTCGAAAGTGCGTCGCAATAATTTGAAGTATTTGCGTGAGCGATCTGGTAAGTCGGCACGTCTTGCGGCTAAAGATTTTGATCGAGCAGCGGTTAATGATGTAAAGGTCGTGGAAGAGCCGGCTGAGGTGGAAGTTGTAGAGGCGGCGGCAGAAGCTGCACCGGCAGAAACGGCTGAAGCTCCAGCTGAGACTGCTCCGGCTGAAGCAGAGACTCCAGCCGAGGCTTAAGTGGCGATTCTCGGAATAGATGAAGTTGGACGCGGACCCCTAGCGGGTCCGCTTGTTGTGGGGGCGGTGATTTTGCCAGACGAAAAACCGGCCTGGGTCGAAGAATTGAAAGATTCAAAAAAGTTGACTGCGAAAAAGCGAGAAGTTTTATCAGGGGTGATTTTGGCGGAAGCGGCGGCGGTAGGTTTGGGGTGGGTGAGCCCGAACGAGATTGACGAGCTCGGCGTTGCCGGGGCGCTTAGGTTGGCGACGAGGCGGGCGGTTGAAAAAGTGCGAGAAAGGAAGGTGAGCTTTTCGCAAATTGTGATAGACGGGAAGGTGAACTTTTTGTCCGGGACCACATTGGAGCGGTTTGTGTCTACGGTAGTGAAAGCGGATGATCTGATTAAGGAAGTGTCGGCAGCGTCAATTGTGGCAAAGGTGGCGCGGGACCATTATATGTATGAGGCGGGGGCGAAGTTCCCGGGGTATGGGTTTGAGAAACACGTTGGTTACGGGACGGCGGCGCATCTCAAAGCGATTCGCGAGTTTGGGATTTGCTATGAGCACCGCAAGAGCTTTGAGCCAATTAAAAGTATGGTGGGGTTTGAAAAGCCACTAGAGAAACATGTTGTAAAAAATACAACAGAAATTGGTGGGCGGGGTGAGACGGCGGTGTGCGAATATCTGGAGGGTTTGGGACATAGAATTATGGCGCGAAATTTCAAAACGAAGTTTTGCGAAATTGATATCGTGTCTGAGTCTGGCGGAAAGATATATTTTACGGAAGTAAAGTATCGAGCTAGTGAGTCTCGCGGTGGTGGTTTTGCGGCGATTGACGCTAAAAAGTTGGAGAAAATGAAGTTTGCGGCAGCGGTGTTTTTAAAATGCCATCCGGAGTTTCGGAATAGAGACGTACTGCTTGCGGCGGCATCAGTGTTTGGTGATGAATTTTTGGTGGAAGATTGGCTGGTGCTTTGAAACGCTAGTTTTTGAGCTCAGGTGTCTTAGACGTTGAACTTGAATTCGACCACATCGCCATCTTGCATGACGTAGGTTTTACCTTCAGTGCGGAGCTTGCCGGCGGCTTTGACGGCTTGCTCGGAGCCGTATTCTTTTAAGTCGTCGTAATTGCAAATGGAGGCCGCGATGAAACCGCGTTGAAAATCGGTGTGGATGGTGCCGGCGGCCTCGGGAGCGGTGGCGCCTTTATGGATAGTCCAGGCGCGGCATTCCTTTTTGCCGGCGGTGAGGAAAGATTGGAGATTCAAAGTGTCATAGGCGGCTTTGATGAGCTCTTCCAATGCGTCGTGCTTGACGCCGTAGCTTGCGAGGAATTCTTTGCGTTCTTCGCGGCTCATGCCGGACATTTCTTCTTCGAGTTTGGCATTGACAAAAATAGATTGAGCTGGCTTGACTAGCTCGCGGAGCTTTCCCTGCAGGTCTTGGTCGGTGAGGCCGTTTTCGTCTACGTTGAACATATAGATGACTGGTTTATCGGTGAGATAGGGGATGTTTTCGTCGGCTGGATCCTTTTTGCGCTTGGCTTCTATTTTAGTGCGGGTTTCTTCGTCGGCGAGCTGCAACTCTAGATTGATGATATCAATGTCATCTTTGGCTTGTACTACGATGTCGGTGACGAGTTTTTGGTCGGCGCGGAGGATGTCGTCATTTTTGAAGGCGCGGACAACGTGACAAATGGCTTGACATTCGCGGATGTGGGCGAGGAATTTATTGCCGAGGCCTTCGCCCTTGCTTGCGCCCTGGACTAGGCCGGCGATGTCAACAAATTCGACGGTGGCGGGGACGATTTTGTCCGTGTTGTACATTTTAGCAAGGACATCAAGACGTTCATCTGGCACTGGCACGATACCAACGTTTGGTTCGATGGTAGCAAAAGGATAATTCGCAGCGAGGGCGCCAGCGTTAGTGAGAGCGTTAAACAGCGTGGACTTTCCGACGTTCGGGAGCCCGACGATTCCGATCTTTAAATTCATAACCAACCTGTGTATCTGTTAATATTGGTATTATTATAACATATTTTTGATGTATAATGTTAGGTATGAAGATTACAAAATTAGAGCATTCTGGAATAATAATTGAAAAAGATAAAAAACAAATTGTTTTTGATCCGGTGGAATTCGAAGATAAAATACAGAGGTTGGAAAATGTTGTCGCCATTATCATCACACACAAACATGGCGATCATTTGCAACCAGAAGTAATTGCAAAGATACGAAACGACAATCCCTCTGTAAAGATTTTTACTACCAGTGATGCTGGTTCACTTATTGGTGATACTGTTTTTGTAAAAGGCGGAGATAGTTTTGAAATCGAAGGATTTAAACTAGATTTCTTCGGAAAAGATCATGCTGCCATTGTCCCTAAACAAATACCATGCGAAAATATCGGCGTAGTGGTTGATGATGAAATTGTAAACCCTGGTGACTCTTTTGATTTACCAAATAAAGAAGCTGAAGTTTTATTTGTGGCTATTTCGGCCCCATGGTTGAAGATTGTAGAGTCGATGAAATATGTTGAGAGCGTTCGGCCTAATATGGTAATTCCCGTGCATGATGCACTTTTGTCTGAGCTTGGCAAGTCGATTAGTAGTAATTGGATGAAGAAGGCTTGTGATGGAGTGGGCGCAGAATACAAGGAACTAATGCCTGGCGAAAGTGCGATTGTTTAATTTACTACGCAAAAAGAAGCTTTCACGCTAAGCACATACTGCGCCCTGCAAGAACTTCAATGATTATATTATGTCATAAAGCCATTTTTTTATTTTGGTTTTGGTAGTCGGATTTTGATTGAAAATGGGATAAAAGAAACAGGTTGGTTTAGAATTACAAGATTCCGATCTTTAAATTCATAACCAACCTGTGATATTTGTTATTATGGGTATTATTATAACATATTTTATGATATAATATTAAGCATGAGTAGAAAGAAAAATAAGGATAAAAAACAACTCATTATAATTTTATTGGCAGTGTTCTTAATTGCAATTATTGTTGTCATTACCTTTTTATTGATAAGGAATCAAAATACTTTTGAATATGAAGGATGGATTGACTGTCAGCCGATATTATCGCCCGAAGAGGCAGATTTGTGTAAGAAGGCGGAAGCTGCAAACTATCCATATATAGCTTATTAGCGAAGGTGGTTGGTTTAAAAATTCAAGATTCCGATCTTTAAATTCATAACCAACCTGCGATATCTGTTATTGTAGGTATAATTATAGCATATTTTATGTATAGCAAAGAAGTTTTCGCGTCTAGCGTACCGTGCGTTGCGGGGGCCTTGGTATTTGATATGGTAGGGAGTGCTGTGCTATAATAAGCTCAACGATTAACGAACTCATTTATGAGACGAATAAAACGAAAAGAACCATATGATAATAGAATTTATGGGTATGAAATCGCTTTTGCGATCATCAGCTTGGTAAAAATTCCTGTTTTGGCATACTTTTTTACTATAGCTAATGGTTGGTTTATTGTTATTTATGCTTGGACTTTTCTTTGGGTGGTTGCTATAATTTTTGAGTATTGTTTTGGCATAGTAATTGCTAAATTGTGTAGCTCTGTTTTTTCAGCGATTATGTCCTTTTTAGCTTCTTATGTAATTTTTATTATTGTGGATGCATTGCTTTTGCTTTTGAAGACTGGTGGTGGCGATTTCCAGACATGTACGGATGTTTGCAAGGACACGTCTTTTATAGAAGGTGTATTAAGTATGATCGCTTTTATGAGCGCGCCAATGATAATAGTATTGATATCAGTAATAACAAATGCAATGAAGAAAAAGAAATCTATGATGATGGGAACTTAGCAAATTGTGATTATGAAATATACAGAACGCGATATGATGATTGGCGAAGGAGAGGTCAAGATGAGGGTTAGCTTAGTCCAGACGGAGTCAAATGGCACTAAAGCCGAGAATGAAAAGAAGGTCTTTGAACAGCTAAATGAAGCCGTTTTAGGTAATCCGGATGTGATATGTCTGTCGGAGCTCTTTTTGTCATGGGGCGTTAATTTTGCTGGCGGAAAAGTTAAACAAGATGAGATTGTAAAATATCAAGATTTCGCAGAGAAGAACAATGTAAATTTGATTTTGGGTAGCGTTGCGTTAGAAAGTGATATTCCTGGCAAGGTGACTAATACGTGTTTCGTGATAAGTCGGAAGGGCGATGTTATTGGTAGATACGATAAGATCCATATGTATAAGGTGAATAAGCCTGGTTTTAGATTTGACGAAAGCGACGATACAATTGCTGGAGAAAAGCTGGGGATTTTTGAAATTGATGGCGTGAAGATTGGTATTGGAATATGCTTTGATTTGAGATTTCCGGAGTATTTTAGAGAATTGGCGGAGAGAGGGGCGCAGATAATATTTCTTCCCTCGCATTTTAATAAGGGTACTGGAAGTATTGCGTGGGAGATACTAACAAGGGCAAGGGCGATTGAGAACCAGGTGTATTTTTGCGCTGTGAACCAAACAGGGGAGAATTTGTGTGCTGATACGAAGGTGATTTCTTATGCTGGTGAAGTCATAAAATCATTGGGGCGCGAAGAGGGGATATTGACGATGGATCTAGAATTGGGGTTGCAGGAACAGCACAGGAATGAGGTGCCCATGTTGAGGCAAATAAAAATTAGATGAAAAAATAGGTCGGTTTAAAAGTTTAAGACCCTGGTTCCTAGGTTTAAAACCAACCTGTGATATTTGTTATTATAGATATAATTACAGTATATCTTGTGTTATAATAAAGATACGAACAACGAGGGGTAGTCTGAATATGATATACGTAATTTATAAAAGGAGGATTAATGGGCTCTTATATTGAAGTAAACGATACGTTACAAATCACGCGGGGGCAGGGCTTCCCTGAACAGCTAAAATACGAAGAGCACGTCAAAAAGCCGTTCAAAGCTGAGTATTTTAAGGATGTCGTATTCGAGTTTAAGAATAAGCCTGGCATTAGGATTTTTCACCGCCCGCCAGTTAGAAATTTTTTGGTAGAGAATATTGACGGTAAGTGGTTGTATTGGGGGCAGATACACATTACTGAGGTTGAACACGACTACGTGAACGGCACGACTTCTGGTAAGTTCAAAATAATATATATCAATACGCCAGAAGAAATGAAAACGGCTTTTGATTTGATAGACAGAAATCCGGATACGAACTATTTGGCTTCCTAGGCTTAGGCGTTCTTTGCGCCTAGTTTTGTTGAGCTGATCTTAATAGGAAGTTGGACAGACGATTTATGGTATATAATACTAATATAAAATGAAGCATGAAAAAAGTTGCGGTTGCATTGTCTTGAATGACGATAAGGTGCTATTGATTGGCGCTATGGACAGTAGCTGAAAGCTATTTTGGTCGTTTCCGAAGGGGCATTAAGAAGAGGGCGAGACGAATATCGAAACCGCGCTTCGGGAGACAAAAGAGGAAGTGGGCTTGGATGTCAAGATTGTCGATGAGGAGCCAATCAAAACTGGGCATTTTGTGCATGGCGGAACCGTTTACAAAGAAATTTCTTGTTTATTGCTGAGCCGCTAGGTGGCGAGTTAAAAAGGCAGGAAACGGAAGTCGAAAAAGTTGAATGGGTGGATATTGATAAGGCCGATGAGTATTTTGACGATTATTATAGTGACGCGTGGGGAGAGGTCTTAAATACTAAACTAAAACATTGTTAAGGTTTCGTTACGCTAAACTCGTAGATTGTGGCGCTTGACAGGTCTTTAGAAGTGTCATTTGGAATACCGTTGCCGCTCAGAATGATAGTGGCGTTTGCCAAACTGTCTGGAATATAGCTCATCTGGTTGGAGTTGTTGCTGCTGAAGCTGCTCGAACCAGAGCGAACTGGCGTAAAGTCCACGGAAATGCTCTTGTTTGGCGCTGGGGTATAAGTGATGTCTAGGGTGAAAGTTTGTTCCTGGTTTGAGACTCGCCAGCCGTTGCTATTGATATGGGTCCCGAAACTCGTTTGATTAATGGTGGCTGACGTGGACGCGTCAATGTAGAAGTACTGATTGCTGTAACAGTAGAAGGTGAACCCGGCGTAGGTTGAGTTGCCGCTGTTCTGTTGGAATGCTGAAACGAGCCTCTTGCCAGCGTTGTTTCTTGGGTTCATTTTAACCACGAGATGAATGGTGAATCCTTCATCGTCGAACGCGATAATGCCAGTGTTGAGGCTGTGGCCGGTACTAAAGGTAATACCATTAGTGCTGATATTTCTATATTCAAAGGAAATAATATTTCCATCGTCGTCGGCGGTTACTTGCGGGTTGCCTTCCATGTTGGGGTTGTCAAACTGCACCGTGTAACCGGCGGGCACGAGAGATGGATCATAGACGGTGGCATTGGTGTTGACGATAATCCTGTTTCCCCAGATTGCATATAATGCAATTGCATTGGCCTGAGTTGGTTCCAGAGTAATGGTGTCTCCGGGGCTGTAGGTTGCAGTCGTGGCGGAAGAGTCTTCGTCCCAACCGAGGAAGCTGTAGCCTGAGCGGCTCGGGGTATTATTGGATATTGTGGCGGTGCCAGTAGCTGATGGTGTGACTGAAATATCGCTTGGTATATCAGTAACTGTGTCGGCACCAGCGTTGGCGTTATATGTAATTGAATATTGCGGGTTATTGGTCACAACTGCGACGACGAAATCTTTTGTATAAGTGCCATTGCTGGTACTGGTGTTTGGTAAAGCGCCGAAGTGTAAGCTATGGGCGCCTGTCCCGGCATTGCTTCTGTTTCCGAGGGCGATATTGGACGCGGAAGTCGGGGCCGGAACATAGTTCGTCCCGTTTGTGCTGAAGCCGTAACCGTTGGTAAATTGATTTTGGGTGATAGAGCTGGAGCCTTGCGGAAGAGTGATGGTTGGAATTGTTTTCGTGCTGTCGCCTACGTTGACTAGGTCGGTCGAGCTGGTTGGGTTGGTTAAGACTACGGTGTATCCGGTGTAGTTATCCGTTGTGACGTTGACGGTTTGCGAGGTTGAGCCAAAGACGCCGGGGCTTAAGCTAAGAGACAAAGAAGAGCTGAGCGAAACCGAAATTGTTGCGTTTGTGACACCAAAAACTGGCGTTCCAAAAATTAATTGCCCGCCTAACAGAGTCATGAAAACCAGCATTAATCTCGTAACTGTTTTTCTTAGCCTCCCCACTTTGACTCCACTTATGTTTCGCGCATTCCTCCAAAATGCATGGAAATGCAAGCTGGGCGCAATGCGCTTATTATTATTGTATCACGAAATTATTTTTGGTGAAGCCATTGGCGGATTTTGGTGGCGAAATGGTTTATTTCTGCTTCTGGTCGGTCGCGGTAAGTGCCGATGACGAACATGGGATGAATGGCTCTTCTGACCGCGACTTTTTCGCGTAGGGAATCGTCTGCGCCGTAAGAGTCTAGGATTTCGGCACATAAGCCGTCGTCCTCGATGTCCATAAAATCTGCAGCTTCATCTAAATAGACGGATTCGCTGAAGTCGATAACGCCAATTTTGCCATCGTCGCTAGCGAGGATATTGCCGAGGCCCAAATCTCCGTGCGAGAAGACCATTTTTTCGCCTAGAGTCGGTAGCTTAGCTGGCACGAATGAATAGACAAAGTCGTTCATTTTCTCGATTTCTTCTGCGCTAAAATAACGAGAGAGGACGTCTTTTGATTTTTCAAACCTGGTTTGCCAAGCGCTGATTTCGTCGGCGACGCTGAGGGTTTCGGCTGCTTCACAAGTAGTTGAGTGGAGCTTCTTTAGAAAAGTGGCAATTTGTTGGCCATAATCTTTGCGTTGGTCGTTCATTAAATCGATGGATTTCAAAGATTTTCCGATAACTCCATAAATACCAAGATAACTGTCGTCGTTTGAAATCCAGCCAACCTTTTGTAGGTTGACATCCAGGTTCAACGAGTTTACGAAGTTTAGCATTTTGATTTCGTTTTTGTAGCTGACCTCGGGCCATTTTTTAAACTTAAAAACAATCCGGCCGTTGTCTATGATATAACCGCGACTCAAAAATCCGTTATCGCTGAACTTGATGTTGTCTCGGTCAATGCCGGTTAGGGCAGAAATTATTTGTAGTTCTTCGTCAAGCATGGTTTGATTATAACACGGAGGCGATGAGGGCGACGACAAAAGGAGCGACCAGATTTATTATCGAGATGATAAGTGCATATTTTGCTAATTGGTTGCCGATTTTGCATCGATACTTTGCCAAGCCGATGTCTGGGTGGCTGGCGGTCGTCGTGTTGAGCTGGTCGATGGTAGCGTCTATGGAACGCGTGAGCCGGTTGTTAATTGAGGCGATGATTAGTGCTGGCAAAATGTATAGCGGTATAATGTAAATAAAAATCATTCCGGACACAAAAAAAGCGATCGGGATGAAAGATTGTCATGAGTATGTCGAATGCCGTCAAAGCGTTGTACGCAAGACTGATTAGTCCCAAGATCAGAACCGAGGTTGATTTGGCGCGGATCTTTTTGATTGGTGCCGCCAATGTTTTGTCGTTGCTCATGGTTATATTTTAGCATGTTTTAATCATCGCGCGCTATTATCATAGCGCGCCAGGTGGTGTGATATAATAGAATTGACTAATAATCGAGAAAGGGTTAAATGTTTTTATTTAATGAAAAGCGCATGGACAAGATGATGGACCAAACGATAAAGAATGCAAAGAAGATGCAGAGGAAAATGCTCGATATGCAGGAAGAAGTTTACAATGAAAATGGTGAGCAGATTGAGCGCGTGAACAAACGGGCGGCGGAGCTTGGCGCATCCGGCACTAAGATTAAGTATGAAGCGGCGGCTAAAGGCATAAAGGAGGGGATGAAAGATGAGCCAAAGAAGTTTTGTTGTGAATGTGGAGAGGAACTTAGTGCGAGCGCGAAGTTTTGTAGTGAATGCGGGACAAAGCAGAAATAGTATTGTCAATATGGATAGCAAGAAATTAGAGAACGAAATTAGGAACATTAAAATTCGTAATGCGCGGGTGGAGCTTGACAAGAAGTGGGAAACATCGTGGACGCGTAGATTGTGCATTTGCGTTCTGACTTATATTGTAGTTGTGGCCTACTGTTTTACGATTCAGACGGTGTCTAATGTTTTCTTGTCTTCGATTGTGCCGGTGATTGGTTTTACGCTATCGACGCTATCGCTCGGGTTTGTGCGGAAGATCTGGGAGGGGAAAATTAAAAAGTGAGCATGGCGACGCCACTTGTTTTGGCTGCTTTTATGTAAAGGAGGTACTTTGGAGGAAGCATTTAATCAGTTTCTGGTAGAGGGACGGTTGGTCAGTGGTAAGCCGTGTGGTCATGGACATATCAACCGAACTTTTTTGGTGGAAACGGATGCGGGTAAAAAATACATCATGCAGCAAATTAACACGCATGTGTTCAAAAACCCGAAGGAGTTGATGGAGAATGTGATTGCGGTGACGGAGCATATTCGGAAAAAGGTTGATCCAGCTGAGCAGACGTTGCATTTTTTTAAAACTAAGGACGGGAATTATTATTGTGGCGACCAGGACGGGCAGTGCTGGCGGTGCTGTGAATTTGTGGAGGGCTTCTGCCTGGATTTGCCGGAGACCGACAGGGATTTTTATGAGAGCGCGCTGGCGTTTGGCCGGTTCCAGCAGCAGCTGGCGGATTTTCCGGCGGATACGCTGCACGAGACGTTGCCAAACTTTCACAACACACCGGATCGTTATCGATTGCTGAAAGAAGCCGTTCGAAGTGACGTCTGTGGCCTCGCGAAGACCGTGCAAGGGGAACTAGATTTTATAATGGCGCGTGAAGAAGAGGCTGGCACAATTCAAAAGTTGCTGGATGATGGCAGGTTACCGCTCAGAGTGACACATAATGATACGAAGTTGAATAATGTGTTACTAGATGCTAAGACTAGAAAAGCGATTTGCGTGTTGGATTTAGACACTGTGATGCCGGGCACCAGTCTGATGGACTTTGGTGATTCGATTCGGTTTGGCGCGGCGACGGCGGAAGAAGACGCCAGGGATCTCGACAAAATGGCAATCGATCTACATTTATTTGAAGTTTATACTAAAGGATATCTGGAGGCCTGCAGCTCGATGACCGAAGACGAGATTTCCCTGCTGCCGCTCGGTGCGAAGATTATTACGCTCGAGCTCGCGATACGGTTTTTGACGGACCACTTGGAGGGCGACCATTATTTCAAGGTGAGTTATCCGGGGCATAATCTGGTGCGGGCGAAGGCACAACTGAAGTTGGTAAAAGACATGGAAGCTAAGTGGGCGGATATGCAAAAAATCGTAGAGCGATGTCACAAAAAGTAAGTGTGATATAATGAAAGTATGAAGAATAGTTTATTTAGCACAGAAACTTTACAAAAAATTCAAAAAGTACGAAAGATTTTCTTAAAGGTAGCGGTTTGGGTGTTAATTGGGGAATTGGCGCTCGGGGCAATCTTGATTTTGTTCGGGGTTTGGAATGTCGAGATCGGCAAAGTCCAGGGAACGTTCTTGATTATTGCTACGATACTATTCATGAGTGTGAATAATTTTATTCGTATCGAGAAGGGCAACAAGCCGGTGCAAATTTTTGCTTTGATTGGTTTTATTAGCAACTTGATTTGGGGGCTGTTTGCTTTGCTGTTGATGTGGGAAGTAGCGCCGGTTGTGTGGACGGAGCAATTGATGGAACGTTCCACCTATCTCTCGTACACGCATACGGTATATCATCTGACATTTTATTCAATAGCGATGTTGATTGCGGCTTATACCGCGGCGGGTGGTTTTTGGACTTCGAATGTGCTATCGATTAAGGAAACTACTAAGACAGTGAAGCCACTCAAGATAACGGCGGTAGTCTGTTGGACTTATATCTGGATTTTCTTGACGATTATGACGCCGCTTGACTTTAGAGTTGAAGGTATTGAGCGGTGGTTGGCCTTGTCTGGGCTTGCGGTGCTCGCATTTTGGGCCACAGCGATTGCTGCATGGATAATCTCAAGGACTAGCGGCGATAAACCAACGGAAGAGGCTGCGTCAAAGAAGGCTGCGGCGTCGGCGCCGCAGGCGAGCGCGCCAATAGCGGCAGGCGATTTAACGCCGGCGTCACAAGCGTCAAAGACGGACGCGGAGCTCAGAGCGGAGATTGAGGAAAAGGTGCGCCGCGAAATGATTGAGAAAGAAGTACGGGCGAGGATTGAAGCAGAGCAGAAGGGCGCTGCGAAAGCGAAGGACGGCGAATAGCGAAGCTTAGACTCTAGTTGACAGTGCGTGGGGGGCGGTGCTATGATTGGCTTATGATGTTAGATCCAGAGGTGGTGAGGAGCAAGGTGGAGGAGATTTTTGGTGATCCCTACGACCAGCCTACGGACATTGTCGGGTTTCGGGCCGCCGGAAAGAGCATTGCAGAGGTTTTGTTGCCAATAATTGGCGAGAAGGAGATTTGCTTTTTTGACGAAGAAATAAAATCGGATCCGATTTTTCATTTTTTGGAGTTTGCCGACATGTTGCAAAAAACTGCAATAATGATTTTTACAGTAGAATTGCCCGAAAAATATAGTAAAGATTTGGAGAAGCTTAACAAAAAAGCAAAGATTTTTGTTCCAAAGGAGTTCCAGAAAACTATCGCGCAGTTGAAGGAAGTTGGGCTCGAGAAAAATTTGATCCTATTTTAGCTGGGGCTTAACTTTTTGCTCGAGTTTGCTATATAATAATACGTATAGAAGGAGAATTATGCGATTATATTTGGCAAGTAATGATTTGGGGAACTTTGCGGACAAGCTGCGTGAGTTAGTGGGCGATAATAAAAAAGCGCTGGTCATATCGAATGCGCGAGACCATCGCTCGAAAGAGGACAGAGCGGAAATCGTTAAGGGCGATATCGAAATGCTTAACGCGGCTGGGTTATCGGCGACGGAACTAGATTTAAGGCCATACTTTGGTAAAGCAGATGAGCTAAGAAAATATATAGATGCTGCGCAGCCGGGCCTAGTGTTTTCGATGGGCGGGAACTTTTGTTCCTTAGCGACGGCGATGCATCTTAGCGGGATGAGGGATATCTTGCGTAAGGACTTAGCTGATGATAAATACGTCTATGGTGGATATAGCGCTGGCGCAATGATCGCCGCGCCCGACACGTTAAACTATCTGGATTCGTATGGTAGGCGTACTGGCGATAGGTTGGAAGAGGCAAAGCAAATCTATGGCGAGGCTTATACGGAGGGGCTAGGCTTGATTAATGAATATATTTGTCCGCACGCTGACGAAGATAGGTTCATGGAGGTTTGCGAGAAGGCGCAGGTACTTTTGCCGGCTAAGGGTTTGATGCCAGTGGTGCTGAATAATTCTGACGTCATGGTGATAGATGGTGAGCAGAAGGTAATTCTCAAGAAATAGCATGAAGCCACAATCCAAGAGATTAGTTGCGGTGCTGTCGGCGCTTTTTGGTGTGGCGGTGTGGCTGCTGGTGAATCCGGCGAGCTACGAAACGGTGTTGACGCCGGCGGAAAACGACGAGGCAAGCGAAGGCAACGTGGCGGCGCTCGAGACGGGCGAAAACAGCACAGCGGTGCTTGTGTCAAGCGAGAGCGATGAAGCGGCGCCGCTGGCCAGCGACATCCTGGAGCGACTCGAGGTGAAGGGGCGGGCGCCAAAGACTGGCTACGCGAGGGAGGAATTTTATTCGGGTTGGCCGACGGTGGAGGGGTGTAACCTAAGGCAGCGGATTTTGAAGCGGGAGTTTGGGGAATCAGCGGTGCTGGACGGTTGCGATGTGGTGGCGGGGGAGTTTGTTGAGCCATATACCGGCCAGTCGATGAAGTTCACGACGAAGGCGGAAATCTCGAAGGCGCTACAAATCGACCACGTGGTGGCGCTGTCTGACGCGTGGCAGAAAGGTGCACAGTATATGGATAAGTTTGTGCGACGTGAGATTGCAACTGATCCGTTGAATTTATTAGCGGTGGATGGCCCGGCGAACGAGCAGAAATCTGACGGCGATGCGGCGACGTGGTTGCCGCCGAACAAAGCGTTTCGGTGCCAGTACGTGGCGAGACAAGTGTCTGTGAAATATAAATATAAATTGTGGGTGACAGCGGCTGAGAAAGAGGCGATTTCGAAGGTATTAGAGAGCTGCCAAAACGAAAAGGCAGTGGGGGTTGTGGAAAACTCCGATTGACAAAAGTTCAAAATGCTTGACAAGCGCATAATGCTTGTGTAAAATAAAAGTGTTAAAGGTCATACTACCCGTTAACAAAAAAATAATTAATTTTCCATCTAGATGGAAGGAGAAAAAAATATGAAAAAATTAGCAATTGCAGGAGCGTCGGTAGCTCTCGCTGCGTTGCCGGTAGCTGGCGTGTTTGCGGCTACTAATCAGACGATCACCGATCAAGTCCAGATTACCGTCAATTCGGCTTGCTCGATGAGGACTGGCGGAACCGCGGAGAGCCCTACGGTTACTGGTGGGAACGTTTCTAAGTCGGTTTCTGGTGGTACGTTGGTGGGCGATACTGGTACGGCTTGGGATGGTGCTCCGTCAACCTTCACCGTGTCATGTAATGATACCGGTGGTTGGAAAATAACGGCGCAGGGTGTTGCTGGTACGGCTGCTGATGCAGCGGCGCAGACAGTTTTGAAAGCGTCAAATGCGTCGAGTACCGACATTGCTACTGGCACTGCTACTAGTGGCAATACTTCTAACTGGGCGTTTAAGGTAACTGGGGATACGGCTAGCGGGTATACTGCGTTTAGTGCTGTTCCAGCGACCGCTCAAACCGTCGCCACGAGCAGCGACCCAGTTTTCGAAACTACTGTGACTGCAGCTTATCGTGTATGGGTATCTACTACCCAAGAAGCTGACACGTATACCGGCTATGTCAAATACGTGTTGTCTGCTCCGCTTTGATGCATAATTAATAAGTAAAAGAATAAGAGTGTCGTTGGTGGTGTCACTAGCGGCATTCTTGTTTTAAGGAAAGAGATATCATTGTGAAGAAAAATATTGAAAGAATATTATCTTTTGTAGCTAGTGTTATTGTTCTATTAATAGTGGCGTTGGTGATAGTTTTTTTGTTTTATGGCAAAACGACTGAGGTTTTAGAACCGGTAAGGACAGATAGCAGTGTATATCTTTCCTGCCAAAATGGAGTAGCTGAAGAATATCCATTGTTGTCTGCCGAAGATTTGCGATCCGTAAAGTTTAGTTGTTTAATTAAATTCACCGATAATAGGTTAGAAAATGTTTTTTTCGAAATTAATGGTAAGTTTGTTGATTCTAATTCGGCAGAGAACCTTCTTAATACGCTTCATGCAAATTACGATATTTATACTGGGAACCACCAGGTGGACAGGAACAGTGTGGTGCCGACATATACTCATATTGATGATGTTAGCAAAATGACCGTTTTTACGGAGAGCGGCGCGATAGACGATAGGGTAGCGCCTATAATTATGATGGAATTGGATAAACTGGATGATGGCTCCATAGAGGCGATTACGGCAAACTATGAGAGTAAAGGCTTTATTTGTAAAACAAAATAGTATTATGGTATAATTAAATGTGAATTACAAGAGTTGGAGGTAAGTGATGAAAAGATTGATAGGATATATATCATTTGGCATTATGTTGAGCACCATGTTGCTATTTGGTATGTGGAATAACGTTATTGCTGAGAGTAACACTGGGGCCCATTATGTTCTTGGTCCAACGTCTCAGAGGTTGTCTTTGGTGCCTGGAGAGAGGTATAGATCGAGTGTGTATGTGTCAAATCCAAATAGTTCCAGTGGCGATATTAGCGTTGTGTTGTATGTATCGCCTTATGGCGTAACGAACGATGAATATGATCCGACCTTCGACCAAGAAACAAATTACACTGAGATTGCAAAATGGATTACGCTGGACGAGACTGAATTGACAATTTCTCCGAATCAGAAAGTAGACGTTGGTTTCACGATAGATGTTCCGGATGATGCTCCAGCTGGTGGACAGTATGCTGCCATCATCGTTCAGGGGGTAGTAGAAGATAGCCAACAGAGTGGCGGCGTGAATATCAAGGATGTGGCGGCGATAGGGTCAATTGTCGTGGCAGATATTGCTGGAGAGACCCGTGCGGATGGTATCGTAATTGACAATGCTATCCCTGCTTTTATTCTATCCAATCCGTTGAGGGCTAGTTCGACCGTGCGCAATGACGGCAACGTGCATACCGATGCGGAATACGTGTTACAAGTATGGCCACTGTTCTCAGGTGAGGAAGTTTGTACCAATGAAGAGAATCCGGAGACGAGCTTGATCATGCCGGAGACGGAGCGCTATCATGCGCAAACTTGTAATCTGCCGACGATTGGTATTTTCCGGGCGAAGCAAACGGTGAAAATTTTTGGTGAGACTTCGATTGTGGAGAAAATGGTCATTGTTTGTCCGTTGTGGCTGCTCTTCTTGATTATCTTCGCAATCGTAGCGTTAATTATCTGGCTAGTGACGAAATCAAAAGCTAGAAAACGGCAAACTGAGACGGAATAAGCTCATCAAAATACCGCCTTTCGAGGCGGTTTTTGTTTAGCCGAATTCGATGCAGGCAAGGCCGATTAAACAGAGCGCGGCGGCGAAGACGCGCTTTGCGATTTCTTTCTTGGTGGTGTTTTCCTTCTCTATCTTTGGTGAGAGTCTGGTGAGTAGGGCGCCAATAATCATGACGGCGAATGGTTGGATGCCTTGGGTGGTGAAGGAAACTAGTGAGACTGAGGTCATGGTACCGGCGAAAGTTTCGAGCACGGCATCGAAAGAGTTGAGGACTTCGTTGATTAGATTAAGGCCGATGACTTTAGCCCCATTGCTTCTTAGCATTTTATGAAAAGCCTGACGATACGATTTCATGCAAATATATATAATAATACCGACCAGACAGAGCGTAATGTTGGTCCAGAGAATGGTTTTGTTGAAGTCGTGGTCGAGATTGACACGTCGCTCCAGGATGTACCAGGTGGCGCACATGGCGGACGTCAGCGTCATGATAGCAAGCGTGACGAGCTTTTTGCGGTCGAACTTGCGTTTTGCCGGCTCGTAAGTGATCAAGATGGCGGCTGAAGTGATGATGAGGCCGCCGAGCAGCTGGACAATCGTGATGCTATCGGCGGGTAAGAGCAAGGGAGCGATAAATAGCATAAAGACCGGGATGAGTTGAAGCATGATAACTACGATAGTGACGTCGTCGCGGCTGATGGCTTTGAACCAAAAAATGAGTGCTATGGTGTAGATGGTGGAGTTGAGCAACAGGGCGGCGATACCCGCGAGATCGAATGAAAAGTCGAATTGGCAGACAAAGGCGTAAATTAGTGTCATAATTCCGCCAGCAATGATGGTGGAGACAATGATAAGCGAGCGATAATCGGCATTCTTGACGGTTTTGGAGATGAGATACTTGTCGATATGATTAGTCGATGCCGAAATGAAGGCCGCCGCGATACAGATAAGAATGGGGATAATCATGCCTTTAATTATACCATATATATAATATATATAGGGAGAGGTGCGTGGGCGGCGGAAAAAGGCCGAAAAAATGTCAAAAAAGTCCAAAAAAGTACTTGCAATATATTGGAAAGTGCGCTATAATTGGGAAAGTTCAGCAAGTCGCGTTTTGCGACCTCTACAAATAGTAATGAAAGCGAGGAAATTTGAGGTCGCTTTGGAAAAAGTGACTGCTAATATTCTTAGACGCTTCAGTTAACAATTTGGATTAACGATGAAAAGATTTTAATTGACGGCACTGACGATCGAACTTCGATTGTTGGTTGAGTCAATGCATAAAAAGGTAATTAAGGGCACTGATAGTGGATGCCTTGACAATCAATACCGATGAAGGCCGTAGGAGTCTGCGATAAGCCTCGGGGATCTGACAACGAGAATTGATCCGGGGATTGCCGAATGGGGAAACCTAATACAAGTCATGTTGTATTGCATCTGCCTGAACACATAGGGTAGAGAGCGGGAACGGACCGAACTGAATCATCTTAGTAGGCCCAGGAAAAGAGAATAACTAATGATTCCGAAAGTAGTGGCGAGCGAAATTGGAACAGTCTAAACCTTAAGATAACCATACGGGTTAACGCCCAGAGTTATTAAAGGGGTTGCGAAATCAGATAATTTTTATGCCGAGAAGCTTTACGGCTTTTCAGCATAAAAACCAACAGCGTTAACTGAGTGGATAAAGACACAATCCTATAGATCGTAGCAGAAGCACTTGGAATGGTGCGCCAGAGGAGGTGAAAGCCCTGTACGCGAAACGGTCTTAGGCTTTATATATCTTTTTTCAAGTAGGACGGGGCACGAGAAACCCTGTTTGAATCCGGCAGGACCACCTGCCAAGACTAAATATATTGATTGATCGATAGCGAACTAGTACAGTGATGGAAAGGTGA
>ODAI010674067.1_pt1 | contig 36347 bp, 27 predicted proteins | sample 1539321 | NCBI WGS metagenome assembly ODAI01 (sample SAMN02144231, study PRJEB22623) | gut metagenome | biome: sheep rumen | host: Ovis aries | place: New Zealand
CTCTTATGTCGATTACGTCTAAGCATCTTCTTTCGCTTATGTGTCGCCATCTTCTGGCGCTTTCTTTTCTTTCCACAAGGCATGACGCCACTCCTACTTTATAAAGTGTTTGTAATTATCTCTAAAAATGGAAAAATAGTCAATAGAATGAAAGAGCATTGAACAAAACTTATAAAAAATATTTTTGAAATTTATTCTTAATCAAACTTGCTATTTTTTCTATATCTTCAGTTTTTTCTGAATAATCAAAAATATATGAACCTGGTATATCACGTATATATGTATATTGTTTTTTTGCGTATTTACATGAATGATGTTTTATTTCTTCTTTGATATTTCCTTCATCATCATATAAAAACCATTCGCTGTAACCTATTGCTTTTAAGCCTGGACTGTCTTTTGTATAGCCCATTTTTAAAAGTGCCTGAACTTCATCTTTAAGGCCCATTTCAAACATAAGGTCAACTCTTTGTCTTATTCTCTGATAAAGGATTTCTCTTTGAGGTTGCAAAACTATAAACAAAAAGTCATAAATATCCCTTAGTTTTTCTTCTCTTTTAAAACTTGAACGAGTTTGTCCAGAAAGGTAGTAAACTTCCAGGGCCCTGCATATTCTGTAAGAGTCGTTTGGATGAATTTTTGCAGCACTTTGAGGATCTATTGATTTTAATTCCTGAAAAAGAGCCTGATTACCTTCATCGATAATACGCTGCTTTAGTTTATTACGTAATTTTTCATCCGACATTGGAGTTTGAGCAACCCCATACAAAAAGTTTCTTATATAATAACCGGTTCCACCACACAACAAAGGAATTTTGCCTCTGGAATAAATATCTTTACAGGCAGAATCTGCGGCATCAATAAAGTCTGAAACATTACACTGCTGGTCTGGATTTAATATATCAATAAGATGATGAGGAAGTTCTTTGCAAAATTCTTTATCTGGCTTTGCTGTACCAATGTCCATGCCCCTGTAAACGGCCTGAGAATCTACACTAATTACTTCTGCTTTAAAAATAAAATGACTGCCCTTAGGAGAAAAAAGTTCTCTAGTCAAGGCAGTCTTTCCTGAAGCTGTTGGTGCAAAAATAATTATTACAGGGATTTTTGCATTAGAGTTCTGTATATCCAATACGAACCTGATTTGTAAATAGCTGTTTAGCAGCAAGTGAAACTACTTTATCATTATTAGCTTCAATTTCTGGATCTTGAACTTTTGCCATTTGATAAGCACGGTGACTTGCGGCCACTGTAATTTCATAAATATTGTTTTTATATTCTACAAGCTGTTCCAATGGGAAAATCATTAAATACCCCCTAAAATGAATAAAATATTTTAACAAGATACAAGAAGACTGTCTAGTAGTTTACTTAAGCAAACTGTTATAAAGAAGAATTAATTATATTTTTACACTTTCTTGTAACTTCCCAAGTTCCTGCCCCTGTTTTTTGCATAAGCATTACAATAACAAGATTATTTTTAATATCAACAGAAAGATAAGGACCAAGCCAGCCATCCCAGCCAAATTCTCCTTCTTCTGTTAAATACTTACAGCGACCAGGTTCAAAGGCAACTCTTAAGAAATTACAGTAAGTATAACCAGAAAAATGTTCCATATTTTTATTAAAACATTCCTGCAAATCCTGTCTGAGTCTTGCCTTGGTAAAATATTCAACAGTTTTTTTCTGAAGGATTCTTTTTCCGTTATATTCACCACCGTTTACAAGCATAAGGGCAAATTTCAAATAATCATCCAGGGTTGAACAAAGTCCTGCTCCACCACTTTCAAAACTTGGTGCATGATCCATTTTATTCTGAATACCAAGATTAGGATTTTCAAAAAGAATCATATCCTTTTCATTATCACAGGCATACACTTTGGAAAGTCTATTCTGTTTTTCAGAAGGAACATAAAAATCTGTATCTTTCATTCCTAAAGGTTCAAAAATATTTTTCTTTAAGAATTCAGAAAACTTCATACCAGAAACAACTTCAATTACAGCTCCCATAATATCTGCAGAAAGACCGTAAGCATAATTTGTTCCAGGTTCAAAAGAAACAGGAATTTTTGCAAGTTTTTTAGCAAAATCCATTGTAGAAATTTTACATGGACCAAGACAATCTTCATTTAATTCAGCAATTAAATCTGATGTAAGATGTTCACCATAAGGAGCTCCATCCCACCAGGCACCATAAGTAAAACCAGAAGTCATATTCAGAAGATCCTGAATTGTTACATTACGGTTTGACTTTTTCATTGTGCCTTTATGGCCAGAATCATAACTAATCTGAAGGTTCCAATACTCTGGGATATATTTTCCTACTTCATCAGCAAGGTCAATTTTGCCCTGTTCAATTAAAATCCAGGCAGCAACACAGGTAACTGGTTTTGACATTGAAAAAAGACGGCAGATAGTATCACGATTAAATGCTTTTTTATTTTCAAGGTCAGAATAACCTGCCTGCCAGTAGCCCATTTCTTTACCGTCTTTATAAACGGCACAATTTAACCCTGCAACTTTATGAGCTGCAACTGCATCATCAAAAACTGTTTGTATATTCTGTAAATGTTTTAAATCCATAAAGTCATAATACTCCTATTAAACTTTTTTTTATACATGAAATTTTTATACATTTGTGCTTAAATTTTTATAATATTTTATTAATTATTTGAATTTCCACCTTTTTTTATCCTGAAAAAAGACATATAATTTAGGTTAAAGGATTAACCAAAATGACAAATAAAGAAATAATTGAAAACGGAAATGCCGTTCTTGGAATTGAATTTGGATCAACACGTATTAAAGCTGTATTGATTAATGATAAATACGAACCAATTGCAAACGGTTCTTACACTTGGGAAAACAACCTTGATAATGGCATTTGGACATACCCAATCACTCAGATTCACGAAGGTCTCCAGACTTGTTATGCAGATTTGAAAAAAGATGTTTCTGAAAAATACGGAATTAAACTTACAAAATTTAAGGCAGCTGGAATTTCTGCAATGATGCACGGATACCTTGCATTTGATAAAGATGATAATCTTTTAGTTCCATTCCGAACCTGGCGTAATACAATCACTGGTCAGGCTTCAAAAGAACTGTCTGAACTTTTTAATTTCCCTGTTCCAGAGCGCTGGTCTGCATCACACCTTTATCAGGCTATTTTGAATAAAGAAGACCATGTTTCAAAAATAGATAAGGTTTACACTCTTGCCGCTTATATTCATTACAGACTTACAGGTGAAAAAGTAATTGGCGTTGGTGATGCTTCTGGAATGTTCCCAATCAAAACTACAAATGGAAAATCTGAATATAATCCAGACTATGCGACAAAATTCGAAAAAATTGCTGATGTTGCAAAGTATGGTTTTAAAGTAAATGAAGTTTTCCCAAAAGTTTTAATGGCTGGTGATAAAGCTGGTTGTCTTACAGATGCTGGTGCAAAATTCCTTGATCCAAGTGGAGATTTAACTGCTGGTATTCCTTTCTGTCCTCCAGAAGGTGATGCAGGAACTGGTATGGCAGCTACAAATTCTGTAGAAGTTGCTACTGGTAATATTTCTGCCGGAACTTCTGTATTCTCTATGGTAGTTTTGGAGAAGGATTTGAAAAAAGCCTATCCTGGAAAAATTGATATGGTTACAACTCCAGACGGAAATCCTGTTGCTATGGTTCACGCAAACAACTGTACAGGCGAACACAACTACTGGATTAATCTTTTCCATGAAGTAGTTATGACAATGTGTGATGGACAGGCTCCTCAGATTGGTAAATTCTATGATCAGCTTATTAATAAATCTATGGAAGCTGATAAAGACTGCGGTGGTTTACTTGCCTACAATTATCTTTCAGGCGAAACAATCACAGGATTTAATTCTGGACGTCCACTTTTTGTACGTGCTGAAAACGCTAATTTCAACATTGCAAACTTCATGCGTGTTCAGATGTTTACTTCTTTAGGTGCACTTAGAGCCGGTATGAACATTCTTTATGATTATGAAAAAGTTCCTGTAAAATCTATGACAGGTGCTGGCGGTTACTTTAAAACTGAAACAGGTCTTAAATACATGGCCGCTGCTATGAAAACTACTGTGAGTGCAATGGAAACTGCCGGTGAAGGTGGTCCTTGGGGAATGGCAATTTTAGCAGCCTACTCTGCAGAAGACAAGAAAGAAAATCTTCCTGACTTCTTAAACAAAAAAGTATTTGCAAACTGCAAAAAAATTACTGCTGCCCCTGAAAAAGAACTCGAAGAATCATTTAATATTTTCTTTGAAAGATATATGAAGGGTCTTGCAATAGAAAAGGCTGCAGTAGAAAGTTTATAATTTTTAAGAAATTTATTTTGATATACGTCCACGTCAAGGCACGCTTTGCTTAAAGCCTTGACATGTCCGTTTATCGGTTTTTATATAGGAGCATAAAACCGCTATGACATACGAAGATATTAGAAGACAGGCTTACGAAGCTAACATGCAGATTCCAGCAAATCATCTTGCATTATATACATGGGGTAATGTTTCTGCCCTTGATAAAGATAAAGGTGTTTTTGCAATTAAACCATCTGGAGTTCCTTATCCAGAACTTACACCAGAATCTATGGTTATTGTTGATATTGAAGGTAAGAAAGTAGATGGAAGCTTAAACCCATCATCAGATACACCAACTCATGCAGTTTTGTATAAAGAATTTGTAATGAATCAGAAGGCTGATATTACAGGTATTATTCATACACATTCTACACATGCTGTAAGCTGGGCTCAGGCTACTTACGACGTACCTCTTTTTGGTACAACACATGCAGACCACATTCAGACTTGTGTACCTTGTACTCCTTATCTTTCAAAAGAAGCTGTTGAAAAAGATTATGAATACGAAACTGGTCTTCAGATTATAGAATTATTCAAAGAAAGAAAGCTTAATCCAAACGAAGTTAATATGGTTCTTTGTGGTGGACATGGACCTTTCTGCTGGGGAAAAACTGCTGACAAGGCCGTTTATAACGCAACAGTTCTTGAAGAAATCTGTAAAATGGCAATGAATACCCTGCTCATTAATCCAGATGCAAAACCTCTTCCAGACTACATTGTAAACAAGCATTACATGAGAAAGCATGGACCAAATGCTTACTACGGACAAGGAAAATAATTAATTCGACTTCCTTTTTTCATACATTTTTGACTATATTATATATGTATGAATCGTTCGTCTCAGACACCGGCCCTTGTACTTACAATCAAGCCCTTAGGTGAAAATAACAGTTCGGTTACTCTTTTGACTCCTCAAAATGGTATTGTTTATGCCACTTTATATGGGGGGCCAAAGAGTAAACTTCGTTCTTTAGTTGCTCAATGGCATTCAGGACAGGTCTGGCTTTACAACAATTCAGAAAAAAATCAAATTAAAATAAATGACTTTGAAGTAAAAAATTATCATTCGTCATTGGGGCAAAACTTGTTTAAAATGTATGCCGCCTCGATTGCAACTGAACTGGCAATAAAAACTCACTGTGCCGGCAGTAACGAAGAATGTTTTAAACTTCTTTCAGGCTTTTTAGATGGCATGGAATTAAGCAATGAAGAACAAAGTCGTCTTGGCCTTGTCCGCTTTTTATGGCGTTATCTTGAACTTTTGGGGCTTCAACCTCAATGTGGAGAATGCTCTGAATGTCAGAAATCTTTTTTGACTTCTAAGTTTGCTCCAGATTCTATTTCATATTATAATGGAGTAGAAAATAGTTTTCTTTGTCCAGATTGTGGAAAGGCCTTTCAGAAGGAAGCTTCCTTTATCCCTTTGAAAAGTTATTCACTTCAATATCTTACAGCCGTTACACATTTAACTCCGGCTCATGTAAGAAAAATACCAATAGACAAGCAAGGCTACGAAGAAATAAAGGGACTGGTCTTTTTTTTAATAGAAAACAGTCTTGAACAAAAACTAAACTCTATAGAAACTGGAGTGGGAATATTATGAGAGCAACTGACATCATCATTAAAAAAAGAGGAATTTTTGTTACTGACGAAAATGGCAAAAGAGTTTTACAGGGCTCGCAACCAAACACAAAAGAAGAAATACATTTTATGATTGAAGGCTGTGTTAACGGCTCTATTCCAGATTATCAAATGTCAGCCTGGCTTATGGCAATTTTCTTTAACGGTATGACTTTTGAAGAAACTGGTTATCTTACTAACGAAATGCTACATTCTGGCGATGTAATTGATTTTCACAAAAATGGAGAAAACAAAGACACTATTTATGTAGATAAGCATTCTACAGGTGGTGTTGGAGATAAACTTTCCCTTCCTCTTGCGGCAATTGTTGCAGCATGTGGCTTAAAGGATCCAATGATGAGTGGACGTGCTTTGGGCCATACCGGTGGAACTTTGGATAAGCTGGAGTCAATCAATGGTTTTACTACCCAACTTACAGAAGAAAAATTTATTGAAACTGTAAATAAATACGGCTATGCAATGATTGGTCAAACAAAAAAAATTGCTCCAGCCGACAAAATTTTATATGCCCTTCGCGATGTAACAGGCACCGTAGAATCGGTTCCTTTAATCACCGCGTCTATACTTTCTAAAAAAATTGCTGAAGGTTCAGATGGTCTTGTATTCGATGTAAAATACGGAAACGGTGCTTTTATGAAATCCAAGGCCGATGCAGAAATTCTTGCCACATTCCTGGTAAAAACTTCACAGGCAATGGGTAAAAAATCATCTGCTTTAATCACAAATATGAACACACCTCTTGGAAATAAAATAGGAAACTTCCTTGAAATTGAAGAAACAATCGAATGTTTACAGGGCAAAGGTCCTGCCGATGTTATGGAAGTAACTTATGCATTAGGTGTAGAAATGCTTATGATGGCTAACCTTGCAAAAACCGAAGAAGAAGCCCTTGCAAAGTGTAAAGAAGCAGTTTCTTCTGGAGCAGCACTCAAAAAATTCCTGGAAAATGTTGAAGTCCAGGGTGGTAATGCTGACCAGCTGATGAGTCAGATTGGAAAGCGTCGTTCAGAATATAAAATAAATCTTACTGCATCTCAAGATGGCTATATCTCTATTAATGCCTATAAAACAGGAATGGCAGGAGTTAGCCTTGGTGTAGGCCGTAACAAAACAACAGATCCAGTTTGCGGCGATGCAGGAATGATTTTACATGCCCATACAGGCGACATGGTTCGCAAGGGCGATTTGATTATGGAAATATTTGGTAAAGATAAAGATTGTCTGGAGCCCGCTAAAAGGCTCCTTGAAGAAGCGGTAACTTATTCAGAAAAACAACCTGAAAAAAATCCATTAATTTTCAAAAAGATTTAAGTCCAACTAAAAAAGGCTTAATCTAAAACAATTTATTTTCTCAAGGATATAACATTGGCTAATTGGAATAAAAAAAGTGTTAAAAATTCTGATATACAACCTTTGTGCGAAAAGTTTAATATAAACCAGATTTTAGCATCCATTTTTGTAAGAAGAGGAATTACTTCCGGTCAGGATATTCTTTACTATCTTGAAGAAGATTTGCGTTTCCAACATCCACCATTTGCCTTTAACAGCATGGAAGATGCAGTAGAAAGAATTCTTCAGGCAAAAGAAGAAGGCGAAAAGGTTTTAATTTTTGGTGATGATGATGTAGACGGTATTACTTCAACCGCAATTTTATATGAAGGTCTGGTAAAACTTGGTCTTGATGTTCAATGGAGACTTCCTCTTGAAGACGACCCTTACGGCTTGTCTATGCAGGCTGTCGATGATTTTGCAAAACAAGATGGAAACTTAATCATTACTGTCGATTGTGGAATTTCTAACTTTGAAGAAATTAAACATGCAAATGAATTAGGAATGGAAGTAATTGTAACTGATCACCATAATCCTCCTGAAGAATTGCCTCAGGCCATCATCATTTTGGATCAGAAAACTCAAGATTCAGGATATCCTTTTCATGATATTTCAGGGGCTGCTGTTGCTTATAAATTAGTTTCTGCCCTTCGCTTTGCACAGTCTGATTTTTACAATGCAGAAATCTGTCTTTTTGACATTAGTTTTGATTCAGAAAACAAGATCTACCAGATTGACTGTCTTAAAATCCGTAATCTTGTAAAAGTAAAAGAACTGCATGAAAAAATTATTCCAGGAAAAACATCTATATATGATTTAAAACTCCCCTACTTTTTGCAGGGACAATTAATTTATGTATGGGATAAACAGGAAACTATTAAGATTTTGGCAGAGATTTTTGGTAATGGAGTTGAATTTAACCTCTATGATCTTAAAGAAGAAATTACAAAATTAATGCCTGGACTTAAAAATAAAAGCGCAAAAGATTTACAGAAAATGTCTCAAATTGCCAAGTATATTGAAAAAGATAATTCTGTAATCAACAGTCTTTATAATCTTTATGTTTCTTACTGCAAAAGAATTCAAACAAATAAGAAACCAGAAATAATTAATGATGAAAAAAGAGATTTACAGCTTGTAGCACTTGCAGCTTTGGCAGATATAATGCCTATGAAGAATGAAAACCGTCTTTTTGTAAAAAACGGAATTAATTCCATTAAAAACGATAGACCAAGACCTGGCCTTGCCGAACTTTTTCACAAACTCAATATCAATATTGACTCTATTACTTCAACAGATCTTTCCTGGACTGTAATACCAGCTTTAAATGCGGCTGGAAGAATGGGAAAATCTAACCTTTCACTCCAGCTTTTAATTTCTCAGGATCCAAAAGAAAGAGAAAACCTTGCAAATATAATTTTTGACTTAAATGAAGAAAGAAAGGAGCTTGTAGCAAAAGCAATTTTTACCATTCAGGAGAGTGCCAAAGAAAGTCTGGATGTTTACAATAATAAAATTTGTGTTTCTGTAGATGAATGCATAAATAAAGGTGTTACAGGAATAGTTGCTGCAAGACTTATGCAGGATTTTAAGGTTCCTGCAATTGCTGTCACTTTTTCGGATGATATTTGTATTGGTTCCATGCGTTCATGCAGAGGTTTTATTGCAACAAGTTTTTTGGATAGTTTTGGAGATTTCTTCATAAACCACGGTGGTCATGACTATGCGGCAGGTTTTTCATTTGAAAAAAGTAAACTTCCAGCCTTTTTAAAAAAGGTTCAAGAGCTCTCTGGGAATGTAATTTTGGAAGAAGATTCAAGTGATATAGATGTTGATGCAGAATTGCCTACTACCCACATAAGTCCAGAAGTTTTTTGCCTTTTAGAACAATTTGAACCTTATGGCTCTGAAAATACAGAATTACTATTTATGACTCGAAATTTTAAGCTATGTGATGCAATGATTGTTGGAAAAAAAGAACCTACTCATCTAAAATTAACATTTGACACTGGTAAATTTAAGATTCCGGCAATGTACTGGGGCCAGGGCGAAAGATTAAAAAAAGATATTAACGTAGGCCAATCTTATGATATACTCTATACAATGAGTAAAAACCATTTTAATGGGATTTGTACAAATCAAATTATAATAAAGGATTTACTTCCAAGCCAAAAATAGAATTAAAAAAAAGAAATAGAGGGATTTACATGAAAAAACTTTTACTTACTACACTTTGTCTGCTTCAGATTTTCACACTATTTGCAGCCACAGCAAAATACCAATCCGAGGATTATGATTTATCTATACAATATAATGATGTAATCACACCAGGTGATGCAATTTTTGCAAGAATGACTGTTATACTCCCTAAAAATCATAAAAAATCAAAAGATTATACACAAAAGGCCACACTTCAAATGCTTTCAGACAAAAAAGTAATTGAAACCGCCCCTTTTTACATCTTACCCAAAACTAAAAAATCAAATACCTTTGAAATGCTTTGCGGAATTCCAGTTTCTCTTTGGCTCACCCAAGGAAATTACAGCCTTAAATTGATTTTTGCTAATAATGATTCAGATATAAAAGAGTTTATTCTTCCAAGTACATATAAGGATAGAGACTTTAACAAAGAAGTAATTGAACTTGATGATAAAAACACCGCTATTAAAACAAATAACAGCCCTGAAAGAGCCGCTCAAATTGATAAACTAAACAATATTCTTTTTACATCAATGCCTCAGGATATTTACAATCTAAAAACATTTAAAAAACCAATTGTTTCTGAACGTATGACAGCATTTTTTGGCGATCGTAGAATATATGCCTATACAAATGGAAAATCTTCTACCAGCCTGCATTATGGGGACGATTACGGAGTTCCAACAGGAACAGAAGTATTTGCCTGCGGAGACGGAAAAGTTGTTATGGCTGAAAACCGCATTTCTACAGGATACAGTATTGTAATTGAGCATTTGCCAGGCTTATATAGCCTTTACTACCATCTAAACGAAATGTCTGTAAAAGAAGGTGATATTGTAAAACAAGGCCAATTAATTGCAAAATCAGGTTCTACAGGACTTGCAACAGGCCCACACCTCCACTGGGAAATAAGATTGAATGGATCTGCAATTCGTCCAAACTTTTTCCTTAGTGATTTTGCCTTTGAAGAAGAATAATTCTTACATCTAAATTTCTTTTAATTCAAGATTGCCTTTGTTATTGCATGCAATTGTATAATACCTGTTGGTTTTACAAGCTGACAGGTCAATTGTATATTTTGAAGTATGCCCAAAAGTTAAAAAATGATATTTTTTAGTGGCAAAAATTGCTATTTTATATAAGTTTCTTCTTTCTTCAAGACTGGTCCCAAAACCTAAGAGCATACACTGCCCATAATCATTATAGTATTTTTCCAGTGCAATTCCCTTTTTGCGTTCTTTTCGGTCTTCTATAATCCTGTTTTTTCCATATATTTTCGAAGGGAAGATGTAATAGCGTCCATTTAAATAAATTTGTACAAATTCAACCGCCAGATAGGCTCCAGACCAGGAACGTTCAATTGTTGCAATTTCGTTTCCGTTTGAATCTATTATAGAAAAAGTTCCACTTACAGTATTTCCTTCAGGAGTAGCAGAAGAACCATATATCATTACCCTCAAATATTCCTGATTATTATTATCTTCAATCTTGTAAGAGGCCGTAAGACAAGAAAGATATAGAACAATATTTAAAACTATATATAGGATGATAAAGAGAATAATGAAATAAAATAAAGTTGATATAAAAGGATTTTTTGCCTTCATCAATTCTCCTAGTTTAAAAATGCCAAATATTATTTTACCAATTCAAGGAAGGCATTTTCATCGATAATTGGAATATTAAATTTGGCAGCCTTTACATTCTTTGAAGAACCACTAGTTGTATCATTGGTTACAAGATAAGAAAGATCTTTAGTTACAGAAGACTTTATAGAACCACCATTTTTCTTTACCAAAGCTTCTGCATCTGCTCTCTTCATTGAATGGAGCTCTCCAGTAAAACAGAAGGATTTTCCACTTAAGCTTCCCTGACCTTCTGCTTCTAAGATAATGGTTCCACTTGTAATAAGAGATTTCATTTCTTCTGCATTTTCTGCAAGACCTTCTACAACTGTATGAGCCATAATTTCTGCAAACCCAGGCACCTGGGCAATTTGATCTTCACTAGCCGCCAGGAGTTTTTCCAGAGTATTAAAACCGGCATTTACAAGTTTTTCTGCAGAAGATTCGGCAATTCCTTCAATATCAAAACCTGCAACAAAAGTAGCAAGTTTCATATTACGGTGGGATTGGATTGAATTATAAACCTTTTGAGCACCCAAAGATTTTTTTTCAGCTTCCATACTTTCTTCATTCAAAAAATAAGGAACTAAATCTTCCTGGCTCAAACTATAAATATCAGATATTGATTTTAGACGACCATCCTTAAATAAATCGGTGATAAGGGTAGTTCCTAAATCTCTAATATCAACAACATCCTGAAATTTCAAAAGTTGATGAAGAACACGCTTTGAACATTCCTTATTTGGACAATAAAGCCTGCTTCCTTCATCTATCAATTTTGTACCACAAACTTCGCAGACACAAGGAAAGGGAATTTCTGAAGTAACAATATCTTTTTCTTCAACAACACTTTCTATTTTTGGAATAATTTCGCCACGTTTTACAACAACAACATGACTGCCAATTCTAACGCCAAGCTGTCGCATCTTATCGGGATTTGCAAGGCTGGCACGCTGAACTCTTGTACCATTTAATTCCACTTCATCAAAAATGGCTACTGGTGTATAAGTACCACCGTTTATACTCCACTCTACCTGACGCAAAGTTGAAACGGCCTCTTCAAGGCTAAACTTAAATGCAATTTGATGATCTGGGCGGGCTCTTCTTGCATCTTCAAGATTAATTTTCCTTTCTTTGATTACAAGACCATCTATATCATATTCAATATTTTTTCGCTCTTCCATCACTTTTGCACGATAAGCAATTACACGATCTGGCGATTTACAAATTACAAGTTTAAACACATTAAAACCGCAGTACATAAGCCAAAGGATTTCTTCTTCTTCATTTGTAAAGTAGGTTTTACCATCGGTAGAAAGAGCATCATAAGTTATTAATTTTAAGAACTCACTTCCCTGACCGTCTTTACGTTTCATAAGACCATTTGCAGCATTTCGACAGTTTGCTTTATCTGAAAAATAATCTTTATGAACCTGATGAGTCATTATAACTTCGCCACGAACTCCACCTGTAAAAGGCACAAGCTGACCATCTTTGTAGATTGCCGCATTTACACCCCCCATTTTACGGGCGTTTGCAGTAATATCATCGCCAATAGAACCATCACCTCGAGTGACAGCCCTAACAAGATAGCCATTTTCGTACTGGAGTTCCAGAGAAGCACCATCTAATTTATATTCAACTAAATATTGATCGTATTGATGTTTATTTGCCCAGGCTAAAAACTCTTCTGGATTGGCAGCTTTTTCCTGACTACCCATTGGCATTACGTGCTGAACCTTGGCAAAATTACCAGAGTCAGCTCCGACTTTATGAAGAATTGGATTGTTTGGATCAAGGCTTTTTAATTCATCCCAAAGCTTGTCAAATTCTGCATCCGAGATTTCGCCTTCACCATCATAATAAGATTTTTGATATTTACTTATTAATTTTTCTAACTCTTCAATTCTTGTCATAAATATTTTAATTAAACCTTTTCAAAAAGTATTTCTGTAATCTTACGGTCTGCTTCAAGACCTTTTCGTTCAAACTTGGTTTGACTTCTCCAAGGTTGAGGCTGAGCAAATCCATCATACTTATTTTTTAAGTTTGGAGTAAGTTTTAATTCTTCAAGGGCAAATTCTGCATACTCAACAATATCTGTAACAAAGTACAAATATCCTCCAGGAGCAAGTTTTTGTGCCAGAAGATTTGTTCTAGGTCTCTGAATTAAGCGTCTTTTATGATGGCGTTTTTTTGGCCAAGGATCTGGAAAGAAAATATGAAAGCCATTTACAGAATTGTCCCCTATCATTTTTTCAAGGACTTCCAAAGCATCATATTCAATAAGATAAAGGTTTTTAAGTTCAAGACGATTAATTTCACTTAAAACACGTCCTACGCCAGGGGTATGAACTTCTATTCCCAAATAATTAATATCTGGATTTTTAGCTGCAATATCGACAGTGGCATGCCCCATACCAAAACCTATTTCGATAATTACAGGATTTGTATTTCCAAAAATATCTACAAAATTTAATTTTTTTTCTTCGAATGGAATGCACCATGATGGAGCTAACTCATTGTAGGCCTTTTGTTGGGCCGCAGTCATTCGCCCTGCTCTTAATACATAAGTTTTTACTTCTCTACGATAACCCGAGGGTAAGGGTTCTGCATCTTGAGAAACTGCATCTTGTGTTTTCTGTTTTTCTTGTTTTACTTGATTGTCCAATTTAGATTCCTTATTTTATTGTATTTCTTCGAGTTGAACTTTTTTTTCTGGTAATATACAAATTGTATAACGGCCAGGAAGGCATAAAATATCCTGATATGTTACGGCATTTGAATAGGCATTCCAAATTCCTCTTACATTTGAAAACTCTGAAAGTTTATTTCCGTAATACAAAACTTTTCCCTCTGCATCATAAATAATAATTTCAGATACAGAAGGTTTATTTTTCATATATTCAATTAATTCTTTATAGTTTAGAGAATAAATTTTTGGGTCGTAAGAAACATCTATGTATTCTTTATCACTCTTATCATCTGCATTAAAATAAATTACTTCGTAAATACCTTGAGGAATTACTTGATTTTCTGGAACTACAAGATTGGTATTTCCAGCCCACTGAATTCCATTTGAAGTAATACGTGAAATTTCGTCTATATTCCAAGTTAAATCTGATTCCTTGGAAGAAACTTGAATGTGAGCATATCGTCTTACATCAGAAGAAGATTCTACAAACACGCTTAAACGAGATGTTGGCAGAGATTCTTCATCTTTATAATCAAAAATTACAGAATAATTTGATTGAGTAAGTTCTGGTAAGGTCTGCTGGCAACTTACAAACAGCAAAATGGCCAGAATCGAGAAGAAGGAGATTTTTAATTTTGAATGATTTATATCCATAAGATTAGAAGTTGAAGTTCAGATTAATAACGGTAAGCTCACTTGCAGAGAACTGATTTACCAATGATTCAAACTTAACATTAACCTTCTTACAAGCATCATCAAGATATGACAGATAGTAAACACCTAAATCGGTACCTTCCTGACCATCTGGTAATTCACGGTAGAAATCAATAAGTGTTTTCTTATTTGTATTAGAAGATTTTGCAGATTCAATGTTTTCTTTAACTTCCTGGAATTCGTCATCCTTGTTATAAAGAGTGATTGAGAGACGGCCCTGCTTACCAATTGAAGAAGACCCTCCTCCTAATTTCCAGGAAATAAATACCAATTCGTGTTTACGTTGTAATTCTTGAACAATTTTGGCACGAACTTCTGGGTCAAAAATTAAGGAATCAATATCATCAATTCCATGATACATATTTGAAGCTTCTTTTCGAATGTTTGTATTTTCACTGTTCAGAGCAAGTTCCATTACCATTACCGAAATGTACTCTGCAACCTTTGATTTTTCCATATAGGCAGATAAGAGATTTCGGATAGCAACGAACATTTCTGTTACACCTTCATTCTTGGCAAAAAGTGTAATAATATACCAGTTCATAAGACCAAGACGATTCATAAACTTTTCGGACATAAGTAAATAGATATTTTTTTCTTCCGAAGAGTAATCTTTATTGCTCATAATTGATTTCCAAATTGGATCAAGAATGGCACGTCTTGTATTTTGAATTATATTTTCTTTATTTTGTAAAATTGTTCTGAGCTGACGTTCAGACATCTGAGTTCTTTCATCGATTAAGTGAGTTGGATTTGCTCTGTTATGTTTACGTACACATTCACACTGAATAAGAGCTGAATAAACATCGCGATCGAACTGTTTATACAAAAGGGAATATACAATAACTTTTGAAAGATCCATTACTTCCTGACGGGAAGAAACGAATTCAGACATAGAAATTTCGATTTTAGAAATATAATCCAAAAGGATCATACTCTGTATTGACTGTGGGGAGAATTTATTTAAAGAAATTCCGTATTCTTCAATATTATCTGCGAGCTTAAATCTTAGTAATTTTTTGTTGTGACTTATAAAATTTGAAGCACCATCTTCAGTCAGAACAACTTTTAATGGTAATTCAAGAATAAATTTCTTGTCGGAACCCATACTTCTCACTTACAGTTTTTTACTTATTATATAGAAATAATTATACACAATTAGACTTGCATTGTAAACATAAAAAATTATAATCTATACCAGTGAAAAAATTTTGGTTTCTACTATATATCTTTTTTCTTTCTCACTTTTTTCTTATTGGACAAGACTTGTCTAATTCTGTTTATAAAAGTTTAAAATCGAATAATTTTTCACCAAAAACTCAAAGTCTTGTTGTTTCTGGACAAAATAATTTTGCCTACAATGTATTTATAGATAAATATGCTAAAGAGAAAACCTCTAAAAACCTTGTACTTATTTTTTTTCAGGAGGATTACTCAAAAAATAAATCTTTAATTTTAGAAACAATTAAAAAACTAAATGAAAAAGATTATAACTTTAACATTAAGGTTTTATTCACATACGGAGATAATCAAGAAGTAGAAAAACAGGGCATGGTATTTGGTAATCAAGCCTTTATTGAATCAATAAATACAAACGAAGATTATACAGTTATCATTTTTGACTTAAGCGGTGAAGAAAACACAATTTATTCTAACAGTAAAGGTCATACAGCTCCATCATGGCTTATTAAAAACGAATATAATGCACTTCTTCATTCCCAATTAAAATCAAATCTTCCATTTCTTTACATAAGCCAATTATTTCGCTTTGAGTTTTTTTACGAAAGAATACTTTCTGACTTTTTTAATGCAGATGTACCCGCTATAAAAATCTGCTTTAAAGTGGACGAAGCTTCTGCAGAACATTGCCAGAATGTAATTTTAAATTCTGTAGATTTATATTCAAGAACAAAATACAGAGAATGGGATCAGCACTTTTTAATGATTAATCTTTTTGGCCGATATTTTAATCTAACTGAAATAGCTACCTTAAAAATTATCATTTTAATTGTTTTTATCTGGTTACTTTTTATTTTTACTCTTATTTTTATAAATAATAATCTTAAAAATTTTGCATGGCAAAGAGTAAAAAACATTTTGCATGTGGTACCTTTAACTTTTGTAATCACTCTTTTATCAATATATTTTGGGCGGTTTATTTTTTATTTTTTCAAGAAGCCCGAAAGTTTTGCAAGTCAAATTTATTCTCTCTTATCATTCCAATTTATAATAACTATATTCCTGCTTTCAATTTTTTATCTTTTTGTATTAATCTACAATAAAACCTTTGAAGCACATTCTGTTGATTATTTGATTTTATTGTGCAGTTTTATAAATCAGTCTATTTTTATTTTGGTAGATATTTCTCTTTTCCCAATTTTCATGTTTATCTGCATGATTTCAATTCTACCTTTAATAACAAAAAACAATAAAGTTCACATAATTCTGTTTGTAATCATGCTGCTTCCATACATTCCATACGCCCATTATATGGTTACCTACTCCGAATTATCAGGACTCAGTAATTTTTTGCTTACTGATAAACTTGTTCCACTTGTATTTTCCCTGATTCTAAATCCTCTTATGCTTTTATATTTTAGAGTACTTACTTTTATAAAAAATTATTCTAAAAATTTTGCAAATCTACTTATTGGTGTAGTAGCAGCCGTTTTATCAATATCACTCTTAGTTTTTATAATTACTTTTATAAGAGTTCCTCAGTTACAAAAAAGAGAATCCAAAAAAGAAAATATTGTATACGAAAAAACTGATGAGGACCTTATTTCACTTTCCTATAAAGACAAAGAAATTTTTGATGAAGTAATAAGGACTCTAAACATTCAAATTGCTCAAGAAGCTGTTCAATGTGATGTAAGAATTAATAGTCAAAGTGGAAATCCTATTTTGTATAGCGACAATGCATACGAGGTAACTTCCCAGAATTCAATATTTTTCAAAATTCCTTGCTATCCTCCAAAAGAAATGACATTTTCTTATGGCTGTAATAAAAAAACATGCCAAATTACAATTACAGCAATTTTTAAAGGAAACGAAAAAAATATTTATAAAATGGTCAGAAAATCTATACAAATCGGGAGTATAGAATGAGTTTAGACCATTGGTATTTACATGTAGATTTAGATGCCTTTTTTGCTTCTGTTGAAGAACTTGATAATCCACAATACAAGGGAAAGCCTTTAATTGTTGGAGGAAAACCGGAAGACCGTAGAAGTGTTGTTTCAACTGCATCTTATGAGGCACGTAAATATGGAGTTCATTCGGCAATGCCAACATTTCAGGCTTACAAACTATGCCCTCAGGGTATTTTTGTTTACCCCCGAATGGAACGTTACGCCGAATTATCCTATAAGATTATGAATATTTTCAGGGATTTTTCGCCTGATGTAGATCAAATGTCTATTGATGAAGCCTTTATAGATTTAACAGGAACTCAAAGGCTTTTTGGAGCTCCGGAAGAAACTGCCATAAAAATTAAGGCCCGTGTAAAAGAAGAGACGGGATTGACGGTTTCGGTTGGACTTGCCACTACCAAATATCTTGCCAAAATTGCATCTGGTTTTTCTAAGCCTGACGGTTTTTATTATATACATGCAGGTGATGAAGAAAAGTTCATGCTCTCTCTTCCTTTAAATAAAGTTTGGGGACTAGGACAGAAATCTCTGGATTTACTTCATTCCAAAGGAATCAAATCTACCCGAGATATTTATGAAATGCCTTTTGAAACCTTGGAATTTTTATTTGGGCAAAATATGGCTAACTTCTTATACGAAGTTGTAAGAGGAAACGAAAAGGACTCCTTTTCCCGCAAAACTAAAAGCCATTCTATAAGTGCAGAAAACACTTTCCCATATGATTTAACCGATATTTACGGAATTGAAACAGAATTGATGGAATTAGCTCATGGAGTTTATTTCCGACTTTTAAAAGAGGAAGCATATTCCAGAACGGCTTTTATAAAGATTCGTTACGAAGATTTTTCTACAACGACTGTACAAGAAACTCAAGACCATAACATTAACACTCTTGATTCATATTTCCAGATTATAAAAGGTCTTTTTGAAAAAAAATATATACAAGGACGAGGCATTAGACTTCTTGGTGTGGGCTTTGAAAATGTCACAAAAGAAGAAAAACCTTATCAGCAGGATTTATTTGAAAACAATGATTCAAAAAAACAAACTGTTGAAAAAGCAATTCTTAAACTTCAAAAAAAACATCCTGAAATAAAAATAAATAAGGCTAGAACTCTAAAAAATCTTGTTATTATCTTTCTGACTTTATTTCTAGCAAAACCAGGCATAGAGGCCGCTGAAAATACCGTTAGCCAAAAAGGTGCCGCTTCCAGTAACCCGGAAGTTTTTTACCAACCTAAAGACGAAGCTAAAGATATAAACAAAAGTGAAGATGAAGATGAAGCCCCGGAAAGTTTATTTGACTGGCAGATAAATGATAAAACAAACGTTGAGTTTTTATTATCTGGATACTGGAAACTTGAATTAACAGAAACTCTTAGTTCAAGTTTTTCTCAAAACACTCCCTTTGCCTTTGCACTTGGAGTACCTATATTTAAGCAGGAAATTGACCTTTCTTCCTGGGTTTTCTTAAACAAAAAATGGTACTTTGAAGCCGATTTTGCAGATGAATTCAAAAAAAACACACTTGCTCTAGGCTATATTGGACAGGATTTTGTAAGGTCAGTTAGAATTTCAAACCGTTCGATTGCTTTGGATCAGGATTATTCTGCCGATGCTTTTGGATTTGGACTGAAAGGTGGAGAAAACCAGGCTCCCGGAATTCTTGCACACATGCAGTCATTAGACAATAAACTGGAGCTTGATATGTTAGCCCGTTACGACATGACTACAAGTAAGTCTGCAACATTTTACGGCATGAACAGTGTTCAAGACAATAAAATAAATCCTGAAAATTTTATGTATGGATACTGTTATAGATTTCCAGATGGAAGCGAAGATTCTTTATCTGCAATTAAAAATATTTATGTAGAAAATGTAAGTGGAAATTATAAAGACGAACATGGCAGAACTTATAAAAAATTATCCACAGCAGATTATATTTATTCGCCAGTCACAAAATACCTTTATCTTTCTGCTAATGCAAACGCCGGAAAAACAGATTCTTCCGTTCCTTCAGTTCTCCTAACTTTTACTAACGACGCCTATTGTACTCAAATTATTGCCGAGACCGGATCTTATTCAGATTCTTCAAGTTTTGCTGGTCAAATCCAGACCCTTTTTAACAAGGGACAAAAAGGCAAAAATTATAACCTTGCAGACTACACTCCTTCCCTTTCATGCGAAATTGAAGGCGATAAAGCATTACTTATTCAAAGTCCTTATGGATTTTCTCCTTATCTTTGTCCAAATACCTATGACGGAGGACTTAGTTCCGAGGCAGATGTTCTGATTGTGGATGGCAGTTCTGATACGGTAATAAATAAATACATTGGTGAAGAAAGTAATCTTTCCACTATCAGTCTTTATGAAGATTTTTTTAATGAAAAGCATATATACGCAAAAGTAATTAATAAGGATAATGAAACCTCTCTTTATCCTTTTATAGATGAAGCACCCGAAATATACCTGAATCTTACTAACAAATCAAATATCCAAATTCTATTTAGAACTTATACCAGTGTTTCAGAATTTTACATCGGAAGAGATATTGCTTCTGGTAGCGTGCTTGTATACAAAAATAATGTAATTGATTCATCTGCCAAGTATGATCCGGACAGTGGTTGTGTAAGTCTTTCTTACATTCCTTCTAACAGTGATAAGATTTATATTACCTGGCAGGAAGATGCTTCTGATTATTCAAGAGGAGCCTTTACAGGTGGAGCCGGTATTAAATATCATTTTACAGATTCTCTTACAGGCGATGCATTTATTTCTGCACGCTGGCCTCTCCTTATTAATAATAACTACTCCACTATTAGTGATGTACAAAGAGGGTTTGCTGCCTTATCGGGAGGAATTAGTTATAAAACCGATAATTTTTCTATAAGTAATAAAAGTGCCATATCGGTTCAAAAAGACAATGCTTCTACAGGACTTTTAGTTTCAAATCAGACTAATACTGTATCCCAAACCTACTATCTGGAATCTTCTGCAGGTTATACTACAAAAGTTGCTCCTTACATAGCATGCCAAGACCTTTATCTTTCTTTAGAAAACAATAAAACAATACTTAATCATTCAGGTTCTACAGACTCTACCATTACAGGATACAAAATTCCCTTAAGCTGGGATTTTTCGGATAATCCAAATGGATGGGCAGCAGTTGATATACACTTAGAATCTGGAAATCTGCTTAAAAACGCATCACAATTAAATCTTGCACTTAAACCAAATATTTCGGACATTGCAGTAGCAGATTCCTACGATGTTTATTTACAACTAGGTATTAAAGCATCCTCTAGTTTTTATGGAGAAAACAGCGAAAACCTTCCTTCCTGGAAAATTGAAGGCCTTGATTTGACAAATCCAAACTGGCAGACAATTTCTGTTACGCTTGAAGATAAAGATAGAGCCCGTTTAGTTTCCTCTTACGATGCAAGAATTATTGTTCTTCCATCATCTTCCTATACTAAAAATCAGGCAAATGGATTGGGAAGTATTTATATTGGTCCCTATGAACCTATAATCCAAAGTCTGAATGTTTATAATGATGAAGAATTTATAGTTACTAGTTCAAGTTTTTATACCGGACCTAACGATTATTCTTCACTTGTACAATGGACTCTGCCAAGTACAAGTGATATTTCAAGCTTAAACGATTCCAGCATTACTGCAATTTCATATTTTGATGCGGCAGATTTTTCGGCTTATCAGAATATTAACCTTTTGTTTGCTATAAATGCCAGCGGCCAGGAAGAAGTAAGTTCCCTTTTACAAGAAGAAGCAGGTTTTACCTTAATATTAGATAAAGCAAGTTCCGATTATGAAGACTCTGCTGAGGTTGCCGTAAAACTTGAACTTCAAAATATATCTGAAATTTTTTCGGAAGGAATCTTGTACCACAAACTTACAATTAATACAAAAAATCAAAAGGTATATATTGATGATAAAGAAGTCGCTCCATCATCTTACAATCTGTATATAAATTCTAAAATAAGTGCAAGTCGGCAAAAATTAATTATAAACACTATACAGGGGTCTTACTTTTACAGAAGAGGAAGTTTTTATATAAACAAATTAACTTACACCGATACAGATTTATATTTTAAGCTGCAAAACCGTTTAGAATTAGCCTACAAAAAAGATGGAGAAATATTAACCTGTAATGATTTTGATATTCTAAAAGATTTACACAGCCAGATTAATGCAAATCAAATTCTTTCAAATCAGTCTGAACTTTCATTTAATTCAAATAATTATGCTGATGCAGGTTTTACCCTTGCAGGTCTTATACTTAATGCAGATGCAAGTTTAGAAAATACAAGTTTTACAAATATAGGACATTCTATAAAATCTGAAAGTCCAATTTTTAATTTTATTAATCTAGAAGAAACTTATAGATACAGTAAATCTGATTCTTCCCTAAAAAAAGAAGATAAAGTCTCTCTCGATTTGAGTAAGTTTAATATTCCTTATATTTTATCTTTTTATACCCAGGGCCAAGATCAACTTTATGTTCGCAGTCAAAAAGTTGAAGCAAAAAGTGAATTAAACTTAAACTTCATTAATAAAACTGGATTCAAATGGAATATACTTTTTAATAGTAATCAAAAGATTAAGACAAACAAAGTAAACCTTGATCCTTATAACTATAATAATTATTTTATTGCCTGGTACGATATTTCTTCTCTCCAGTTTTCAACAGGACATAGTCTTGCATCTCAAAGAAATATTTCCTACAAAACTAATTTTGAGGGTAAACTACCTTTTGCAGGTTTTAAACCGTCTTTAGAATACTCATTACTTGGTAACTACCAAAACTCAACAAGCAAAGTCTTTACAGATACAAGTAATTTAATATTAAAACTTCCTTTTAGCTTTTATACACAATCTCTTACATTTACTATAGACAGGAAAGCAGGCGGAAGCAATTATTTATACACTGGCGAAAATTATCTTATAGATAGTCAGGAGCTCTTCCTTTTACAGTCAAAAAGATCTTATCTTTATACAGAAATTCCTTTTTATGAACTGTTTGAACAGAATCTAAAAAATAAAATTTCAGATCAATATGCAGGCAAATACCAGTTGGAATACAAAAGAAAGTTATTTAATAACATGAATGATTTATTTATTCCATCTAAAGCGTCGTTTGCAGTTATAAGAGATATAAATAATCAGGCAAAATACAGTGATCTATATCAGTTTAAAACAGTTATTACAAACACATCTCTAAACAACTTTGGTTCAAACAGCAGGGGAAAATATTTCAAATGGTTTAAACAAGAAGAAGTAATTACCAATCTTACAGGCTTAGTAAAAGTTCCTTTGGATTTACCAGAAAATACAAGCTTCCAATTGACCGCTTATCTTCAAATTTTATTTATGATTTCGGACCAGGCAAGACTTACAAGTGCTTTTGATGCTTCTATTTCTACAGATTTAGACTGGTCAGGGCATACAAGCTTTATTTACGCGCGGCCAGGAAAAACAAGTTTTATAACCGAACTTGCAAAATGGATTATTCCGCCTGCCAGAAGTATTAATTTTGCAATTACAAGAAAAAACAATTTAAATATTGAAGTTTCAAGAACAAATAAAATTCTTAGTCAAAAATACAATCTTTCTCACAATATGGATTTTACATTCCTTGATTACTTTACAATTACAAGTGGAATTGGAGGAAGCTTAGCTCTAACAGAAGGTTCGGCAAGTTCTTTATCACTTACCATTTCTATTGGAGCTAAAGCAGAATTCTAATTTTTTATTGCAATGGAGCAAAGTAGCCAGTTTCATCACGACCACTTCTATTAAGCAGGTATACTTCAGCTTCTACAGGAAGATATTTTGTTCCAAAGTTTGTCTGTAAAGCAGAAGTATAAGATAACTGATATATTCCGGAAGGCAATTCAATTATATTCTTAACAATATCACCAAGCCCCTGAGGACGATAAATATAATATGAGTCTCCCTGGGTATTATCAGCAATGTAAGATAATTGCTGGCATAAACTTTCCTTTGTAACTTGAATTACAGAAAAGGAGATGGAATTATTACTCATATAAGATGTAAGTTCTGCAAGATTGTATTTATCAAAAGTTAAGGAATTATTATCTGCTGAAGTTACAAAAATAATTCCACGTTTTTTTGCAGCATTAATTAAATCATTTGAAGCAAGCCTAAGGGCTAAATCTACAGCGGCTTGTGCAGAAGGCTTATTTTTAAGAGAATCTGTATTAAAATCTCCAATTTTATCTGGACTTCCAATATATTCTGTAACAGGAATAGAAGATGCACTTACAATTCTTAAAGTTCCGCTTCCGTTCATAGACTGAGCGACTTCTTTTACAGCAGTTTGAATTTCATTTTTATACTTTGCAGAATCATATGATCTATCAACAATGATAGTGATATCGGCTTCTGTATTATTTGAAGCGGCTCCCAGAAATTTTAGATTACTTACAGGCCTTTGTTTTTCTGAAAGATAGAAATTTGCCTCCTGTAAACCAACAACTGGCTGTCTATGTCTATTTTCTACTCTAAGTTCAAGAGTAATTTGAGGAAACTTAGAAGCATCAAGTTGTTCAATCTGAACAAAAAGACCTCCAACAAGTTCCTGTACTTTTGACATTACATAAACTTCATTTGCGGTAAAATCAGAAACAATTATATTACCATTTACATCTGGATTAGCAAGAGTTACACGGCTTGGAGCATTTCCTGTTCTGGCATATTCAAACAAGGCTCCTGTATCATAATCAATAGAAACAATTCTGTTTACATCACAAATAATAAGGCTTCCATTCCAAACTTTAATTGCCTCAGGCTTTTTAAAAGTTTCTTTTTCGCACAGTTCTCTAAGAAAGTTTCCTGAACGGTCAAATTCATAAACAGCACCAGTCTGATCATCAGCAACGTAAACTGTTTCGTCAATTATGGCAATTCCTGTTGGCCCCTTTAGACCTGCAAAATCCCCCTGCTTACCACCAAAGAAAAACACAGGATTTCCATCTTTATCAAAAACATCTACACGGCGGTTACCATAATCTGTAACATATATTCTTTCTAAATAATCCTGTGCAAGATAAAGTGGACCAACCATCTGTCCAAGACCACGGCCTTTTGTCCCAATATAAGACTGGAACTTCCCTTTTGAATTCAAAAGTGCCAGACGATCTCCTGCATGTTCACTTACAAGTAAATTACCATTGTGAAGTTTTAAGATATCGCAAGGACGGTCAAAACCATTTATAGGACCTTCAATTCGGTCAATAACTTTTCCATTTTGATTAAGCAGCAAAAGTTCGTTTGAATTATATGCAACAAGCCAGATTGTTCCGTCATAATTTGGCTGAACAGAAACCGGTCCACTGTAAATCATATTTCCCTGAAAATCACCAGGAAATGAACCTGCTTCAGAAAGTCTCATAAGTTTATCTGAAGAATCACCTGTTACACGTCTTTCTCTTACAATCTCAATTTTATTTTCCAGCAAAAGACCGCCATATCCATTATCACTTGCAGTCTGCCAGTAACTAAGGGCTGAACCTTCCAAACCTGATTTATAATAGGTTTTACCAAGCCAGTCCAAAATTAAATTATCGTTTGGTAGAAATGACAAAGCTTTTTCAAACTGAACAATTGCTTCATTAAAAGCACCCTTATAATAAGCTTGAACCCCACGTCTGAATTCTTCGGATGCCAAACCTTCCTCACTGGTTCTTATTCTATCTTCTGTAACACTCAAACCAGCATTATTAGTAGTAACCTGAGCAAAGGAAATTGAAGCTAAACTAAAAATTACAAGAGCTGCAGAAACTAATTTTTTCATTAACGTCCTGCCTTTAATCTAACAGACTTTATATGGTCTGCAATTTCTTCATTATCAGTAGCATATTTTTCTGCCTGTTCAAGATACTGTAAGGCATCATCATACAAACCCAATTTGTAATAAACCCAGCCAAGAGAATCCAAACAAGCGGCAGATTTAGGTTCAATTTTTACAGCCTGCTTACAAAGGGATAAAGCTCTGGTTAAATCTTTTTCCTGACATGCCAACACATAGCCTAAACCATTCATAGAAGTAACATTGTCAGGATTTTTTTGCAGAGACTTTTCATAATATTCAAGACAACGTTCTGTATCTTTCTGTTCCCATGCAATAAAAGCAATTGCTGCATATACAGAATCTGTCATATAACCTGTTTCTAGTAATTTATTTAATTCAAAATCAGCAAGACGCTTACGTCCAGAAATGGCATAAATAACAGCCAGTAAAAAACGGCATTGTAAAACTCGTTCAAGCTGAGTTCCAGAAGTTACAACCTGTTCAAGGAATAAAAGTGCATCATCATATTTTTCGAGTTTTGTATAACAGAGACCAAGATAGTATGCTACATCAATTTTATCGACTTCAGCATCTGTAGGAAGCCCTAGAAAAAAGGCCAAGGCCTGAGCATATTCTTTTTTATTGTAAAGAGCTTTTCCCTGCTCAATAAGATTATTGTCCTGCAATTTCCCCACCCATTTCTTTAATTTTACAATTTAAAGGCTAGACCTTCAAGAACTTGTGAACATACTGGATCTGCATAAACTCTGTTTACACAAATGTAACCATCGCGGATTATAGAGTGATCACAGGTTTGACTATATGTATCATTACCGGTACTTGGAAGTAAATGAGATTCCTTGTATTCACCCTTATCTTCTATTTTAATCCTGTCTTTATAGCTTCGAATACACAATTCTTCTCCAGTTTTTACTCCTTTATAGGAGTCTAAAGAAGCTGCATTTACATTTACGAAAATTCGAGGTGTATCAAGACTTACAAGAGAAATTAAAGTATCAAGATTTTTTGCCGCAAAATCTGCCATAGCCTCATATTTTATAGGTTTAGACCAGTCAATTGGATCAACGCTTAGAGCAATTCCAGGAATTTTATTTAGGATAGCCTGGCGGGCACCTGCACAAGTTCCGGAATAAACTATATCAGTTCCAAGATTTGGTCCCGCATTTATGCCCGAAAGACAAACATCAAATTTTACATCGAACAAATCACTAGTAAGACCAATGCTTGCACAATCTGCAGGAAAGCCCGAACAGGTCCACTGATTTTCGCAATAACTTTTTATAGTATTTTTATTAAAAATTGAAATGTGATGAGAAACTGCAGAACGATTTGAATCTGGAGCCAATACAAATACCTTATGTTCCTTTGACAGACGTTTATAAAGTACCTGTATTCCTTCACTTTGGATACCGTCATCATTTACAAGTAAAATATTCATTCCCACCACCAATCTTTAATTACTTTTAATCTTTTACAATTGATACACCATCAGAAGGCGTAACTTCATAAACAGAAGGATGAAATCCGAAAATCTTTTCAAACTCAGAAATTTTTTCTTTGAACACTTCTACATCTGAATCTCGCATAATTGCATAAAGACAACGTCCAAAGCCCTTGCCTGTAATTCGTCCACAAGTTACAGGATTTCTTACAAAGTCAAGATTTGGTTCAAGTTCTTTTACACGCTTCAAAATCCAGTCAATTTCAGGACAAGAAATATTGTACATTTCCTGCATAGTCTGATGACTGTGATTAATTGCACGAGCGAACTTAAAGAAATCACCTTTTTCTATTCCATCACGAGCTTCCAATAAATCATGATGTTCATTAATTATTGCCATAAGCTTGTGTTTTATATCTTCGCTTACAGATTCAAGTTCTTCGTTTATATCTGTAATATTGTCTATGTACTGCCAGCCACCATAAACGTTGGCCTTTCTTTCTCGCAAATCACCAAGTAAAAGTGCATGCTGAGGTTCATGAATAGATTCACGATTCCATACATCGATTCGAGGAACTTTTGTATCAAGCAGGAATATTTTCTTATCTTCAAAATTAAAAGGAATGTAATCCCAGGTATTTTTGAAATGGTCTGTAATTAAGAAATTACCTTTTTTTGAAAACATTGTAGAAAAATTATCAGAAAGGTAATTTTCAGACTGCAAAAAACGTCTGTTTCCTCTTTCGATAACTTGAAGTAACTCTACATCAGAACAATTAAGATTAAGAAGATATTTTATTGCATAAGCTGTAGCAACTTTTATAGCAGTGGTAATTCCAAAACCTGCAGAAGGTTGAATTTCACTAAAGACTGTAATGTTCATTCCAGTTAGTGTAAAACCACCAGAAGTAAAGCCATAGACAATTGCTTTAACTGCGTTTGCCCAGCGATCTTCCTTTTTGTATTTTAGTGCTGTAAGACTTGATTTTTTTCTTTCGTCGATTTGCTTGTAGTAGAACTTTAGATAGGAATCTTCCCTTTTTGAAATTGCAACATAAACCGGCAGATCTACTGCCATAGACATTGTTTTATCTTTAAAGAACCAGGAATGCTCTCCCAACAGGTGAAATCGTCCTGGTGCTTTAGCAACAATTTCGGGTTTCCTCTCATATTCCAATTCGTGAGCATCATTTACTGCTTTCATAAATTGGTCCCCCTCCCTTTTTTACCTTGAACTTTTCATCAGTATATTGATAAAATAATAATATAATGGAATTGATTTTACAAGTTTTTTATTCTATTTTTTCAGGAGCCCTTCTGGCCCTTGCAATTCCTAATGAATTACATTTATTAGGGGCTCCCTTTTATACTTTACTGGCATTTGTACCATATTACCTGGTTTATAACAGACTAAAAAATTACCAACAGGCCTTTTTATGCGGATTCTGTCAGGCTATAACAACTCATTTAATTTCCAGTTATTGGCTGGCTTTTTTTAAAGATTTTGCAATTTTAACTTTAGGGGCATCAGCATTTGGAACTGCCTGTATTGGAGGAATTTTTGGTCTTTATCTTTATCTTCCTTATGCAGACAGTAAAAGTCATAATAAATTAAATGATGAAGGACTTTACATAAGCTTTAGAAATACTTCCAGTTTTAGAATATTTTATTTTGCCTCTTTATACACAATTTACGAATGGGTAAAATCTTCCGGTTTTTTGGGCTATCCCTGGGGAACAGTTTCTTCGGCTGTATTCAAATGGCCACTTTTAAGACAATTAGCCTCAATCACAGGAACTTATGGAATAACTTTTGTAATTGTTTTATTTAACGCAATCCTTTCAGAAACTTATATACACTATAAAGTTAGACAAGAAAAAAGAGATTACAGTCGCTATTACTATACTTCATTAACAGGTCAAGTATTCTTTATCTTTCTTATATTGATTTTGGCACATGGTCTTTATCAGTATTATAAAGAAAGAAAACCTGAAAAATTACTTACAACTATAATGGTTCAACAAAATTCCAATCCATGGGATGAAAGCACAGATATTCCATCAATTTTGTTATCACAGCAATTAACGCAAACACAAACAAATAAACTTCATGAACAAGGTAAAAATCCAGATTTAGTTGTATGGAGTGAAGGCTGCTTAAAATATCCATTCCCTGATTATGAACAAAGATATTCTTTTATGCCTGCACAAAGCCCTCTATTTGACTTTATAGATCAAATTGATGCCCCTTTTATACTTGGAGGTTCATTTGTTCGTGACAGGGAAAATCAAAAATACAACAATGCAGCCCTGCTCTTTGATAAAGATGGTCAACTTCGTGGATTCTACGGAAAAAATCATCTTGTTCCTTTTGCAGAATCTTTACCTTTTATAGAATATCCTAAAATCCGAAATATAATATCTAAGGTTATTGGAATTTCTGCGGGCTGGACACCTGGAGACCAGTATGTTTATTTTGAAATTCCTTGCAAATTAACACCAGATTATAAACTTCCTGCTGTAAAAAACATAAATCTTAACAAAAGCTATGAAGAACAGGTAGAAGAAGAAAATACACTTCCTACTGTTAAAGCAACTGCCCCAATCTGCTTTGATGATGCATTCACAGATATCATGAGACCTATGTTCTTAAATGGAGCAGAACTTTTTGTAAATATGTCAGATGATTCATGGTCCTTAAAAAAATCCAGTGAATATCAACATTTTGTAATTGCTTCTTACAGAGCAATAGAATATAGAACAACATTAATTCGTTCTACAAATGCTGGTTATTCAGTTGTAGTTGATCCTGCTGGTAAAGTCATTGCAGATATGCCTTTGTTTACAGTTGATGCACTTTCTTATGATGTGCCTGTTTACAAACGAAAAATGACTACTTACGCACGTTTTGGAAACTGGCTTCCATACACACTTGTTTTTTTCTTTATCATTTATTTGGTTTACAGTTTTATAATTTTTGAAAAGACTGATTTTATTCCTAGCGAAATAAAAATCAAAAAACATAAGAAAAACAAGGACAAAAAAAACAAAAAAAAGAATTCTAAAATCAATAAATAGTCAATACTTGGTCAAGTTTTTACTTAACCAAGCATAAATAATTTTTTTGTCAAGAAAAATAGTTTTAAAAATTTTCAAAATTTCATCCCAAAATCACTTGCCCCTCCATATTTAGTGTAATAATATATAAATAACAATAAAAAAAACGCTAGCAAGCAAAAAGTTGGGGTATGAGGGGAAATGCGCTGTCCGAATTGTGGCAATCTAGACGATAAAGTTCTTGAGTCTAGAACAATGGTGAATGGTGAAAGTATCAGACGTAGAAGAGAATGTCTTTCCTGCGGATATAGATTCACTTCTTATGAAAGAATTGATGAAAAACCTTTCATGGTCATAAAAAGAGATTTAAGACGCCAGCCATTTGACAGAAGTAAACTGGAAAAAGGAATTGAACGAGCTCTCGAAAAACGTCCTGTTTCCACATCTATGATTGAACAAATTTCCAACGACATTGAAGACTTAGCCGTAAAAAAAGGCAGAGAAACCAGAGAAATTTCCACAACAGATTTGGGAGAACTGGTCTTAGAAAAACTCTACTCCATCGACAAGGTTGCTTATATACGTTTTGCATCAGTTTATAGACATTTTGAAAACTTAGATGAATTTATCACCGAAGTAAAAAATATCGAAAAAAGGGGAAAGTCAAAATGAGTGATCAATCAATTTTTCCAGAATGGAGGAGTTTTTTAGGCACCTCTTCTGATAAAGAAACAAAAGGTTTTATTAAATCTGTTGTCAAACGTTCAGGAGAAATTGCAGCTTACGACAGACTTAAGATTGAAGTTGCTATTGGCAAAGCAATCGAAGCTGTTGAACACCAGAAGGATCCAGATAGAGCATCTAGATTAACTGATGGAGTTGAAGAAAAATTACGTTTACAGTTAGCAGGAAACAGAGCACATTCAATTCCTGCCATTGAAGAAATTCAGGATATTGTAGAAACAGTTCTTATTGAAGCAAAAGAAGTTGAAGTAGCAAAGGCATACATTCTTTATCGTGCCCGTCACGAAGCTACCCGCGACACAAAAAAATTAATGCTTGATATCAATAAGACAATGGACGGTTATCTTGGACAAAGTGACTGGCGTGTAAACGAAAATGCAAATGTAAACTTTTCCCTCGGTGGCTTAATTCTTCATAACTCAGGAACAATTACTGCAAATTACTGGCTTAATAATATTTATTCTAAAGAAATTGCAGAAGCTCATAAAACTGCAGCCTTCCACATCCATGATCTTTCTATGTTCAGTGGTTATTGTGCCGGCTGGTCTTTACGCCAGTTAATTCAGGAAGGACTTGGTGGTGTTCCAGACAAAATTACATCTTTACCTGCCAGCCATCTTTCTACACTGGTAAATCAAATTGTAAACTTCTTAGGAATTTTGCAAAACGAATGGGCTGGAGCACAAGCATTCTCCTCTTTTGACACTTACCTGGCCCCATTTGTAAAGGTAGATAATCTTTCTTATGATAAAGTACGTCAGTGCATTCAAAGTTATATCTATGGTGTAAATACTCCTAGCCGCTGGGGTTCACAAGCTCCATTTACAAACATTACACTTGATTTAGTTTGTCCAGACGACTTGAAAAACAAAAAAGCAATTGTTGGTGGTAAGGATCAGGACTTTACTTATGGTGAATGTCAAAAAGAAATGGACATGATCAATAAGGCCTTTATAGAACTTATGATTGAAGGTGATGCAGACGGACGTGGTTTTGCTTACCCTATTCCAACTTACAACATTACAAAAGATTTTAACTGGGATTCAGAAATTTCAAAGCTACTCTTTACAATGACAGCTCAGTACGGAACACCAAACTTCCAGAACTTTGTAAACTCTGACCTTAATCCTTCTGACGTACGTTCTATGTGCTGTCGTCTCCAACTCGATAAACGTGAATTACGCCGCCGTGGAGGAGGACTTTTTGGCGCTGACGAATTTACAGGTTCAATTGGAGTAGTAACAATTAACCTTCCACAAATTGGTTATCTGGCTCAAAACGAAGAACAATTCTTCAAACGCCTTGATTACCTTATGGATTTGGCAAAAGAAAGTCTATGTATTAAACGTAAGGTTATTCAGAAACTTTATGATGGTGGACTCTATCCATATACTAGACGCTATCTTAAAACTCTTGTAAATCATTTTAATACAATTGGTTTATGTGGTATGAATGAATGCTGTTTGAACTTCCTTGGAGTAGATATTACAGCCCCAACAGGAAAAGCTTTTGCAGAAAAAGTTCTTACCCACATGAGGGAAAGAATGCAGGATTATCAGGAAGAAACTGGAGATTTATTCAATCTTGAAGCAACTCCTGCAGAATCTACATCATACCGTCTTGCCCTGCACGACAAAAAACAGTTCCCAGATATTATTACAAGTGGAACTACAGAGCCATTCTATACAAACTCTTCACAGTTACCTGTTGATTATACAGCAGATGTATTTGAAGCTCTCGATTTACAGGAATCATTACAGACAAAGTACACAGGTGGAACAATGTTCCATGTTTATATGGGCGAAGCTATAAAGGATTGGAAATCTTGTGCAGATTTAGTCAGAACTATTTCAAGCAAATACAGAATTCCATTCTTTACAATTTCACCAACCTACTCTATCTGTCCAATTCACGGATATTTAAACGGACAACAGTTTGAATGTCCAAAATGTAAGGCAGAAAAAGAAAAGGCCTTAAAAGAAAAATTAAAAAAATTGGAATCAGAAAAAGAAAAGATTCTTTCTGAAAACAAATAAAAACGATATATTTAGAACAGTTGAGTTAATAAACTGGGAGGATTTTATAATGGAAAAAAGAACGCTTGAACAAATTGAAGCCGAAATCGAAGCAACAAAAGCTGAACTTCAGAATGTTCATGGAAGCGAAACAGAAGTTTACGCTCGTATCGTTGGTTATTACCGTGCTGTAAAGCATTGGAATAATGGAAAAAGAGACGAATTCTATCAGCGTAAAATGTTTACACTTGAAGACAGCAAGGAATACGATATTACAGAACGTGAATCTACACAGACTAAAAAAAGCAATAATGAAAAAAATAATAAGTACGAAATGGATTCAGATATCGTAAGTTATAAGCTTTACACTAGAAAAACATGTCCAAATTGTCCTCCTGTTAAAAATTATATGGATGATGTTGAACTTCAAGGCACTTCAATCAATGTTGATACAGATGAAGGCTTAACAGACGCTGCAGAAAATGGTGTTTTTGCAACTCCAACAGTAATTTTCTACAATAATCAAGGCAAAGAATGTGCCAGATGTCACAATGTAGAAGAACTTGAAGCTGTATTTACTAAAGTAGCTGTTACCGCATAAATATGGCATTGCCACTAAACAAACCTGTCGGCATTCTGGTAAAAACTACATGTGTAGATTTCCCCGGAAGACTGGCAGGTTCTTTTTTTCTAAAAGGTTGTAATATTCGCTGTCCATATTGTTACAATATAGGACTTGTATTGGGAAATGAGGATCCATCCCACTTATCATCTGTTCAAGAGCTTTTTGATCACTTGGAAAAAAGACGAGGAATTTTAAGTGGATTAGTAATTAGCGGCGGAGAACCTTTACTCAATCCTTATACCCCCATCATCATAAAAAAAGCAAAAGAACTTGGTTATAAGATAAAATTAGACACCAACGGGACCCTTCCATTCGAACTAAAAGCAATTTTAGAGAATCCAGAATTAAAACCAGATTTTGTTGCAATGGACATTAAAACAAATCCTCAAAGATATTCTGAATTGCTCTGCCCTACTTTTTCTAAGTTTTTTGGAAATAAAGACTATTGGTCAAAGCTTGTCAAAGAAACTGCCGAAATTGTGGCAGCTCTACCGGCCGACCAAAGAGAATTCAGAACTGTTCTTGTACCTGAAATGGTTACGAAAGAAGACATAAAGGCTATGGCAGAACTTTTACCCAAAAATGCAAGCTGGCAATTTGCTCAATTTATTAATAAGAACTGCCTGGATCCATCTTACAACGAAATTTACCCATATACTGATAAAGAAGCCCAAGATTTAATTGATTATGCAAAAACTTTTATTTCGGGAGCTGCTTTAAGGTAGTCTTTTTTTTAATAAAAGTGATAAAGAAAACTACATAACCCTTGCAAATTCTTTTACAATCTGAGGAATTAAAGTTTCTACCTTGCCATTACAAGACATTCCACTGGCATTCTTATGACCACCACCGCCAAATTTTGCAGCAATAGCAGAAACATCTATTTTATCTTGCGATCTAAAACCAGCCGTACAAGTTGTTACTGTATCCTGGCGTAGGAAAACCACAGCTTCTACACCTTCTACTGCCAGTAAAAGTTGATATAGAGCATCAGAATCCCTGCCGTCCTGACCATAAGCTTTTGTATCCTCTAAAGATTCATAAGTTACAACAAGTTTGCCGTTTAAATAACGTTCTGCTTTATCAAGAAGAACTCCAACAAGTTTTCTTGTAGAATAAGGTTTTCCAGAATTCATTAATCTGTAAGTTTCCTTAGGATTAACTCCATAAGAAACAAGACGACTTACAGCTTCAAACACAGGAGCAGAATCTGTTCCAAGAAATCGGAAATAACCTGTATCTGTACAAATTCCAAAAAACAATATTTCTGCCAGTTCTTTAGAAAGAGGTCCTACAAGAATTTCATAGAACAATTGAATTAAAAAGGCACATGCAGGAGCTTCTGGATTTATATAACCCTGCATATTTTCTTCCAATACACCTGTTTTATGATGGTCTATTATAAAAGTATCCAGACCTTTTAAATCTCCATCAATATCTCCTAAACGAGTAATTTCGGAACAATCACAAATAATAAGGCCTGTAGATTCTCTTTCAGAAGAATCCAAAAATTCCATTGTATCTGAAAATTTTTCCTGATATCGGGCTACTTCATTTCTTTTAAAAGGACCGGCATTCAAAAGCTGGTAGTCCTTTTTATAGTAATCCAAAATTGCAGCTACACCCAAACAAGAAGTAATACAGTCTCCATCAGGTTCTTTATGTCCAATAATAAGAAAGAAATTATGTTTTTCAATAAATGATTTTAAGGCATCTGCATCATCTTTTTTAACAAGGTTCATAAAATTAATTCCTTTATTTTGTCTTTTTGAGGCTTTGTAATACCCCCTCCTCAAAAAAAAAGAGGATTGAAAAAATCAATCCTCTTTATCATACATAAAAAAAAGTAAAAATTCTATAAAGCTAAATCTTCAAGAGTTTCTTTATCAGAACCTTCCATTGATTTTCTTGTATTAGCAACACCCCAAATTGAATTTGACTTATTCATTGGGATAGAAAGAATTACACGTTTAAAACCATCATCATCTTTAACAACAGTCATGTAAGCACCAACTGCAGTTTTTACGTTTCTGAACTTTAACTTTCTTGGTGATTCTGGATTTCCATGAGCCCAAGCCTTTGGAATTACTGTAGAACCAACTCCAAATCTATTTTTCTGATAAACTACGGCATAGGCATCAACACCTTCGAAAATCTTTAGAACAGGAACATTTACATATGTCAAATCAGACCATTTTCCTTCAGTTCTTTCAGGTCCTGAACTTTTTTTAGAATCACTTGAATCACTATTATCCTGAGCAATAGCAGAAACTGTGAAAATTGAAAGTAAGGCAAAAATCATTAAGAATTTTTTCATAATCACTCCATTAATAAAGTTGATAAAAATCTTTAAATTAAATTTTTATTCGCCAACCTATTTCTAACTAATAAATTATAATCCGAAAAAAATCTTTTAACAAGATTTTTAGAATTTAAATTTCAAATATATGTAACAAAAACAGGCTTTCATGTATTATATAAATATAAAAATTAAAAGAGGAAAAAATGAAAAAATACATCTGTAAAACTACAATTTTATTATTAAGCATTACTTTACTTCTTAGCAGCTGTGCTTCTAATAAGAATACTGCAGTTCAACCAGATTCTTTATCAGATGATGAAGAAGCAACTGCACTTCCTGTAAAAAATGACAACAAGAAAACTAACTCAAGATACAATACAAAAGCTGAAAAAAAGAATTTTTTTGAAAGAATGTTTACATATGGAAACAAAAATGACTTTGTATCTAATGATGTAACATCAGTGTTTACTCATGGAGTTGGAGTCGGCATTTACCAGCAAAAAGCTACAATTTTAATTAATCCAGAAGAAGGAACAGCTGGATTTGGTTCTGTTTATCTTGCTTCCTATTATATTATGCAGTA
>ODAI013552822.1_pt1 | contig 36343 bp, 35 predicted proteins | sample 1539321 | NCBI WGS metagenome assembly ODAI01 (sample SAMN02144231, study PRJEB22623) | gut metagenome | biome: sheep rumen | host: Ovis aries | place: New Zealand
CTCTCTTTTTGGATTTTTTGGAAACCAGCCTTTTTCCACCCGCTTTTTCTGATGAAAGAGTTCAACGATGCACCAGAGGCATGTTGTTCCCAAGAGTGCCAGAATGTAAGACAAGAGGCCTTGGGTAAAAAGAGCTGCAAAGATAAGGCCAAGCCCAGCCAAGGCAAAGACCCACCAGATCCTTGCAGAAAAATAATATTCCGCCTTTATTACTATCGGATGAAAAAGACCGATGATTACAAGGGATGCAAGGCCTATTATGACGGATTCAAAATTCACTTTTTACCTCTTTACCTTATTTAACCATTTTTCTACATCTTTGGAAAGTGAAGAGCCTCCTGAATAATGAACAGAAAGTCCTTCTGTTAGAATTGCTTTTGGTGCAAGCTTTGAAATTGCAGTAAGGCTCTGGCCAAATCTTCCACCTCCGTGGGAACAGAAGGGCATGATTGTTTTTCCAGTAAAATCGTAGCTTTCAAGGAGGGTTGCAATTGGCATAGGTATGCTTGCCCACCAGTTTGGATATCCCAAAATGATTGTGTCGTATTCCGCCCATTTTTCGCGGGCAATTTTTGTCTTTAGGACAGGACGTGCCTGCTTGTGCTGATCATTTTGAGCCTGATCCAAAACCGTGTTGTAATCAGTGGAGTAAGGTTTTACAAGTTCCAGTTCGATTATGTCAAAGCCGGTTTGCCTTGCAATTTCTTTTGCCACACCGCGCGTGTTTCCGCTCCAGGAATAAAATACTATGAGGGATTTTCCCTTGCCCGATGCGGAGTTTTTTCCTGCTACAATTTCCCTTGTGCTTACAATTCCTCTTACGCTGTCGTCCGCATTGCAGACAAGACGCAAGCCCACGTTGTATGCCCTGTTCCCCTGCGGAAGGGCTGCTCGGTATGCGCTGCGGAGATTTTTTCCAAAGTCGTTCCAGCCACCTCCACGGTAAACGCGGCGGCTTCCTTCGCTTACCCCAGACGGATTTGTACAGCTTCCACCAGAAAAGCCTGCCGAAGCAGAATAGTCGCCGTAGTAGTCAAAGCACCATTCTCCTACGTTTCCGTAAATGTCATAAAGTCCATTCGGATTTGGCGCAAAACTTCCTACGTCAACTGTCTTTGCCCGGTAGATGCCAGGGCGGGTTTCTAGAACTGCATCATGAAAATAATTCTGCTCAATCTGATAGGGGTAGTGGCCGTAAAAGTTTACGTCGTTTGCTCCCGGAACCTTGCGGGAATAAAAGGGTGTCCTTGTTCCAGCTCTTGCCGCGTATTCCCATTCAGCTTCGGTGGGAAGACGGAAGCCGTTTGCGCTTCTGTTCCAACTTACGCTGCGCCATCCGTCCGTAACAGTGTAAGCTGGTGTCCTGCCATTCTTTTTGCTCAATGCGTTGCAGAATTCAACTGCTTCAATCCAGGTGACGCTTTCTACAGGAAGTTTGTCGCCAGTAAAATTGCTGGGATTTTTACCTGTAATTTCCCGCCATTCCTTTTGGGTAACCTCGTACTTTGCCATGTAGAAGGAGGCAAGCGTAACGCTGTGTTGGCTTTCGTCATTGCTGCGCCAGTCTTCTGCAGCAGGGCTTCCCATTATGAATGTGCCGCCTTTGATAAGAACGAAGTTTTCACCGGGGGCAGGATAGCTTTCTGCATTTACCATATTGAGTGTTCCTAGAAGTGTGAATATAAGGGCTGCAAATTTTTTCATTGTGCTTTAATATCCTCGATAATCTGCTCGCATGTCATGCCGCAGTCGCGCAAAAGTTCTTCCGGCTTGTAGCGGTCGTAGAATTTCTTTTCAAGACCGTAATTCTTAACCCGCATTTTGCCAGGACCGTAGAAAGAAGCAATCTTCTGGCCAAATCCGCCTTCAAGAATTCCGTCTTCAAGTGTTATTACAAGCTCGTGGTCTTTTTCAAGTTCCCGCAAAAGCTCTTTGTCCAAACCCGAAGCAAAACGTGGATTTATAAGGCTTGGAGTAAATCCGCATTTCTCTTTTATTGCGTCTGCCAGAGCCTTTCCCTTCTGGAAAAAATCTCCCAAAGCAATTACTGCAACCTTTTCGCCTTTTTCTTCTGTCTTAAAGCGATTCAAGTTGCTGTAGTCTTTGTCTGCGGGACGGTGTGTAACCTGGTTTCCCGGAATCAGAATCAAAACAGGATTTTCCTTCTGCTCAAGACTCCAGTCCAGCATTGAAGTGTATTCTTCCGCGCTTGAAGGGCAGAGCACCACAAGATTTGGAATATTAGTGAAAGCTGCAAGTCCAAAAATTCCAAGGTGAGTAACATCGGTAAGGCCGTCGAAAGAAGTGTAGTTCATGAGCATTGTGACCGGAGTTTTATTGATGCAGACATCCTGGGAAATCTGATCGTAAGCCCTCTGTAAGAAAGTCATGTTTGTTACAACAAGTGGCTTTGCACCACGGCGGGCAATTCCAGACGCGATTGCAACGGCTGCTTCTTCCGCAATGCCTGTGTCGATGTACTGGCTGCCAAGCATTGCTCTTTCCTCAGGTCCAAGTCCTACAGACATAGGCATGGCAGGAGACACGACAACAAAATCCTTGTCTTTTTTTGCCTTTTCCATTATGTACTGGCAAGTCATACCGAAATATGATTCACCGCTTCCGAAGTTGACTGTCGGCTTTCCACTTGCGCGGTCAAACGGCATGGTCCAGTGCCAGGCTTCCTTGTCCTTTTCCGCAAGCTCATAGCCTTTACCTTTCTGAGTGTGGATATGAACTACAACAGGATGCTTGGAGTCGCGGACCTTTTCAAACACCTTGATTAAAGAGGCAATGTCGTTTCCATTTTCCTCATAAATATAATCAAGGCCAAATGCTGTGAACCAGTTGTTTTCCGCCTTGCCATTGGAATCGCGGAGAGCCTTCAGATTTTTGTAGATTCCTCCGTGAGTTTCTGCGATTGCCATTTCGTTGTCGTTCACTACGATAATGAAATTTGAGTTCAGCTCGCTGCCTGCAACGCTAAGGGCTTCCATGGCCTCGCCACCGGAAAGGGAACCATCGCCGATAACCGCAATGATGTTTTCTTTTTCACCCAAGATGTCGCGGCCTTTTGCAAGTCCCAATGCCAGGGCAATTGAAGTTGAAGTGTGACCGATGTTGAAAAAGTCGTGCTCGCTTTCGTCCGGATTGGTGTAGCCTGAATCTTCCGCAAAACGGCTGTCGTCAAAGTAGCCGGCCTTTCGTCCCGTGAGCATTTTGTGGGCATAAGACTGATGGGAAACGTCAAAGACAAATTTGTCTTTTGGAGAATTAAAAACATAGTGCAGGGCGATTGTCGCTTCCACAAAGCCAAAGTTAGGGCCAAAATGTCCGCCGATTTTTGTAAGCCGGTTAAAAAGTCCCTCGCGAATTTCCTGAGCCACCGCCGGAAGCTCGGAAAGCGAAAGTTTTTTCAAATCTGCCGGTGAATTAATTTTATCTAAAACCATAAATTGTTTGCTCCTATTTCAAAAGTCCATCGATATATTTCTTTATGTCTGCGCCACTTCCGCGGGTAAAGTCTTTGCCGCCCTTGAAGTCTGCGCCTTTTGCAAACTTGGCAAGGTCTTTTCCGCTGCGTCCAAGGCCACTGCCGCCGCTTGTGCAAATGGTAACGAGTTTTTTGCCGCTCCAGTCTTGGCTTTCTACAAAGGTGTAGACGATTTTTGGCGCATAGGCCCACCAGATTGGATAGCAGACCACAACGGTGTCGTAGGCAGAGATGTCAATTTTGTTTGCTATTGCAGGACGGCTTTTTGGGTCGTTGCATTCAACAGAAGAAAGGGATTTTTTGTCGTGCCAGTTCAAGTCTGCGCTTGTGTATTTGTGAACCGGTTCAATTTCAATAAGATCCGCTCCCATTTCCTTTGCCGCGTTTCTTGCCATGCGCTCTGTTGTTCCCGTTGCGCTAAAGTAAACAAATGCGGTTCCTGAGCCTGCCGAAGGATTTGCAAATGCTCCTGTCATGATGATGCCTCCAAGTAAAAGTGTTAGGATAAGTTTTTTCATATTTTTCCTCCATGAAATTTTATTTTGCGTTAGGGATTGTAGCCCCTGCCGCAGGCAGTCCCGAAGGGATGAGCCGAATAGGCGAAGTGCGAAAAGCCCGACCTGCCTTTAGGCAGGGAACGCCCTTAATTTAATTTTCCGTAAACTTCTTTTTAAGTTTTAGTAACACTGTGTTACTTAACTAAAGTGTATGCCATCTTTTGTGACTTGTCAATACTAAAATGCATCTTTAGTGACAAAAAGTTACTTATTGCAAAAGCTTTTCTACAGTGCTAAAGTGAATATATGGAAGACTTAAAAGGCAAGGCAGTTTTTATCCGCGCAAGAAGCGAAGAGCACAAGGAAGAGAGGCTTGCTCAAATCAAAGGGGCAACGGCAGAACTTTTAGAAAGTGACCCCTACTCAGAAATTACCCTTACCACGATTGCGGAAAAACTGGGCTGGTCCCGCGCAAACTTTTATAAATACGTTACGATAAAGGAAGAAATTTTTCTGGAAATTGCATCAGAAAAAATGGCATCTTACTACGGTTTCCTGCTTTAGGCTTTTCCTGAGGGAAACAATTTTTCTACAGATGTTATAGCCGAAGTTTGGGCTGGAATTTTAAATGCCAGTCAGGATGCGGCTTGAGTGGAAATAAGGGGTCAAAGGCACCGGCGCTCTGGTTTGCAAGTAATGTTTGCTTTTGTTTTTTTGAAAGCTATTTGTTGATCTGGGCTTTACCTTGCGTTGTGATAATTGCGGGGAAAATTTCATCATAGCCTTGTAATTATCCATGTTCCTAAGGCCATAATTAAAAAGGCAAGGCAAAATGTAAAACCCGGAAATTCCCTGTACAAAACAACAGATAGCAAGGAACCAATGAATGGATTGATTGAATAATAGGCGCTGGTTTTTGCGGCTCCTAAAAAACGCTGGGCTCGTATATATGTAAAAACGCTAAGTCCATAAGAAAAAAATCCAAGAAAAAGGGCTGGAATGATTAAGGCTGAAAAATGAAACTTTTCTCCGGCAATGAGGGCTACAAGAATTGCACCGCTTCCAGAACCAAGGCCTTTTATGATTACGATTTTTGAAGGATTGCATTCCGAAAGTTTTTTTGTGCAGTTATTTTCAAAGCCCCAGATAATGCAGGCAAGAAAGGCAAAGACTGAATAAGGGGAAAATGATAGGGATTCCTTAACTTCAAATGACAGAATAAAACCTGCTGCGCTTACAAGAAAAATGCCAAGCCAGAGACGCTTTGATATTTTTTCCTTAAATATGTAAAAGGCAATTAGCGAGGTTGCGGCAATTTCAAAATTGTTGATGAGTGAAATGTTTGATGCCGGAACCTTGGAGAGTGAAAGCATCAACAGGATTGGAGCAGCAACGTCAAAAAGCACCATTAAAGCAATGTATGGAAAATCCTGCCTTGTAATTTTTCTGGTGTCTGGCACAGGCTTGCGGCTGGCTGACTTTTCTGAAAGGCACAGTGGAATCATGCCCAGTCCGGCGCCCAGATACAAAAGGCCTGCCATATAAGAAGGGGAAAACTGTGCCATAAGCATTTTTGAAAGGGGAGCACTTAGTGAATAAAGGAAGGCTGCGGCAAGCGCCAGAACAATTGCTTTTGTTTTGTTGGCCATAATCATCTTCTCCTGCAAGTTCTAGCTTTTTTTATTGTTTTTGCATAATAACCAGTTGGCCATAGCCTTTCTTTTTTACGTCAAATGGAACAAAACCTGCTTTTTTGAAACGCTCAATAATTTCGTCGCTGGAGAAAAATTCTCCGTTCAGGTTTCTTGCAAGAAAGTTAATGACTTTTCTGATTGGCCCGGGGAAGTTTGGGTCGGCAATATAGAGCTTGCCCCCGGATTTTATAATTCTAGAGGCTTCTTTTTCAAAGGCACTTTTGTCTGGAAAATGGTGGTAAGCCATGCAGGCTACAATTGCATCAAATGTTCTGCTGCTATACGGAGTGGATTCGCAGGAGCAAAGCTGAATATCCATTCCCCTGCATTTTTCTTTTGCAACTTTTAGCATGGCAGGTTCAACATCAATTCCGTGGCCTTTTATGCTGTGGTTTTTGGACAAGGCCTTTAAGATTGTTCCGGTTCCGCAGCCAACATCCAAAACTTCTGCCGAATTTGGCAGGGTAATGTTTTTATAAATTAAGCCGTAAAAAACTTTGGAGAGTTTTCCTTCAAAATGGTCATCGTATTTTTCTGCCCGCTTGTCAAACTTAAAATCTCTTTTACCTGTGGCCTTCATACCTAACCTCCTGTAAGTTATTGAACATAGTGTTTGATAAAAATATAAGACCATGTTATGATTGATACAAGAATAAAAGCTTTGACCTTGTGCACTAATGAACAAAAATATGCTTTTTATTCAATAACTGGAGGCGTGGAAAAATGGACAGGCGGCAGCAAAAAACAAAAAATGCAATTCACCAGGCAATGGCTGTGCTTTTGAAAAAAAAGAAATTTGAAGCCCTTACAGTTCAGAATATTATTGACGAGGCGAACATAGGCCGCAGCACTTTTTATTCCCACTTTGAAACAAAGGAAGATTTGCTGGAAGAAATATGCCGGGAAATGTTTGCCCATGTTTTTTCTACGGATCTGGCACCAGAAGAAAGCCACGACTTTTCCAAGGGGCGGCAGGGGTTTGCAAATCGCCTTACGCATATTTTGTACCACCTTAAGGACCACAAGGAAAACATTAGGGCTATTATGGGCGGCGAAACGGAAAAGCTTTTTACCTCGTATTTCCGTGACTACCTTGAACAGACTTTTTATGATGACTTAAATCCTCGTTCCGAAGTTCCAAAAGATTTTGCCCTGCAATTTTTTATAGGGAGCTTTTGCGAAACAATAAAGTGGTGGATTAATTCCAGAATGAAAATGCCCCCGGAAGAAGTGGTGGAAAATTACCAGAAGCTGATAAAGCTGCTTTAAGCGGGTAAAATTGCAAGAGCTGGCTGGTCACGGTCTGCCGGATTCAGTGTAAGATGGCTCTGCATCAGATTGATAAAAAAAAGCGAATATTCAGAAATATTTTCACTTGCAAAGGGTCATTTTATGGGGTATAGTATAATTGTTGTCGACACGTGTTGACGTGTTGTGCTGGAGGAAAAATGAAAGTTTTAGTTATTGGCGGTGCGGGCTACATAGGAAGCCATGTTGTAAAGGAACTTATGGCAAAGGGCCATACGGTTGCCGTTTTTGACAACCTTTCAAGCGGTTTGATTCAGAATCTTTACCCGGGGAACGAATTTTTTGCGGGCTCTATCCTTCACAAGGAAGAACTGGACGCGGCTTTTGCAAAGGGCTTTGACGCTTTTGTTGACCTTGCGGCTTTTAAGGCGGCGGGCGAAAGCATGGTTCAGCCGGAAAAATATTCCATCAACAATATTTCCGGTACGATGAATATTTTGAACAGCGCGGTAGAGCACAAATGCCTTAACATGGTCTTTTCTTCCAGCGCGGCGGTTTTTGGCGAGCCACAGTATCTTCCTATTGACGAGAAGCATCCAAAGAATCCGGAAAACTACTACGGTTTTACAAAGCTTAAGATAGAGGAGTTCATGGGCTGGTACGAAAAGCTTAGGGGCTTGCACTTTGCGGCTTTGCGCTATTTTAATGCGGCAGGCTACGATCCGACCGGTGAGCTTTATGGCCTTGAAAAGAATCCTGCAAACCTTCTGCCTGTTATGATGGAGGTTGCATGCGGAAAGAGGGAAAAGATAAGCATTTTTGGAAACGACTATCCTACCCGCGACGGAACCTGCATCCGCGACTACATTCATGTTACGGACTTGGCCAGCGCACACGTTCTTGCCCTTGAATATATTGCAAAGGAAAAGAAGAGCCTTACGCTGAATCTTGGAACAGGCAACGGCATTACTGTAACGGAGATGCTGGAGGCTACAAGGCGCATTACCGGCAAGGAGATTAAGGCTGAATATGTTGGTCGGCGTGCGGGTGATCCTGCCCAGCTTACCGCTACTTCTGCGCTTGCAAAAGAGGTGCTTGGTTGGGAGCCGCATTATTCTGATGTTGACACGCTTATTGGTTCTACTTGGAATGCCTACAAAAAATATTTTAATCTGTAGCATTCTTGTTTTATAAAAGAGCCTGCTGTTATAAAAGAGTTTGTTGCAATTTGAGATTCTGAGTCAAGCTCAGAATGACGCAATGTTATGGCATTTTTTTTGTTGGCGAGATCGTTTTTATAATACATTTCTTGCTTGCCATAATTTAAAAGCGCATGGACGCGCGTATTAGCAGCGTGCAGAATTGCTCTGCGATTCTGCAATCCTTAAAAAAATCCAAGGAGGGATTTTTTAAGGCAAGTATTCGCTTTGAATGTTTTTTAGGCTTTGCAGAATGTGGCGCTTTTTTATGTCGTCTCCGCTGGTTAAAAGTTCAAGCTGGCGCCTTGCTTCTTTGCGGGTGGAATTGTCCTGGTAAGTGCAGGTGCATGTTTGGGTAAGGTAGCCGTTTGCGGCGCAGTGTTCGCTAATAAGATGAACCGGGGCGTAGTAGAGCGGCCGGATTACCGCAAGCGGATATTTTTTGTACCTGAGTAGGGGTGGCATTGTGCAGAGGGCTGCCTTTCCCAGCATGTTCATTAAAAGCGTTTCAAGAATGTCGTCCAGGTGGTGGCCAAGAACAAGTTTTGTGTAGCCGTTTTTTATTGCGTAGTCCAAAAGCTCGGTGCGTCTTTGGGTTGCGCACCAGAAGCAGTTCATTTTTTTTCCGGGCTTTAGGCGGCCAAGAACATTTACGTAAATGCTTACGAGAGGCACATTCCATTTTTCAAAGAGGCAGGAAATGGCTTGGGGCAGGGGAGGCGTTATTTCGCTTTGAATGTGAATGGCCGTAAAGGTAAAGTCTTCTTCCTTTCTCTGGCGGCGCTTTGCAAGGTATTCAATTAGCGCGGTGGAATCTTTTCCGCCTGATGCTCCAACCAGAAGCTTGTCTCCTTTTTCTATCATGCCGTAGTCGTAAACGGCCTTGTCTATAATGCCAAAAAGCCTTGGGTTTGCCATAAGGGCAGTATACAAAAAGATTGGGCTGTGGGCAAGCAAGGGGATTTTTCTTTTTTCTTTTTTTGCGGCACTTTTGTATGCCAAGGGCTTTCCGGGGTTCCGCTTTCGCTCCAGCCGCTTCCCTCACTCCCTTGCGGTCGTTCAGTCCAGTGGCCGCCTGCGGCGTGGCTCCAATCCCTGCCGTGCTTGGTAGCTATACTGCGGTTTTGATTTGCTCCGCGAGTTCCTTTACTTTTTCTTCGGACAACTTTGCAACTTCTGCAATTTTGGAAATAGAAAGTGTTCCGTCTTCCAATAGGGCAATTGCAAATTTTTCGCGTTCTCTGTTTATTTCTTCTGTGGCAAAATCTTCCATAATCTTACACATACGCCTAAGTCCTTTCTCGTCGTTCTTAAAATATCTTGTTTTCTTAGCAAGAAGACCTAATTTCATGTCATCGGGATTGTTGCATGAAAAGTCATGCATTAATTTTCCAATGTTGCTTTCATCCCTAAATTCTCCGTTTACATATATTATATGAGATTCATCACAAAAAGTCATTCCGTTTTCTTCAATTTTGCGGTTTATATGGTACAAGGGCAACCCGCCTTTTAAAACATCGTGTTCTGTTATAAAAATTACATAGGTTTCTGGCAGATTTTCAAAATTCTGGCGAGGCAGAAGTGAATTTGCATCCAATATAGAACTGTAATATCTTGCCCTTTTTTCTCCAGCTCCGCAATCAGCACGCTGAACTTCAATATTGTAAAGTTTTCCTGTATTGTCCTTAGCCTTTATATCAAGTCGTACGGAACGACCAAGAAGGTTTTTGATAGACACCTGGCCTTTAGATTCAATAACTTCAAGATCATCGCGCTCCAGCAGTATTTTCAGAAGAAATTCTGTTGCTTCAATATCATCCTCAAATACCTTTGACATAAAGTCATCGTCAAAAAGATTGGGCTGTGGGCAAGCAAGGGGATTTTTCTTTTTTCTTTTTGCGGCAGTTTTGTATGCCAAGGGCTTTCCGCCATTCCACTTTCGTTCCAGCCTCTTCCCTCACTCCCTTGCGGTCGTTCAGTCCAGTGGCCGCCTGCGGCGTGGCTCCAATCCCTGCCGTGCTTGGTGGGGGAACTTTTTAAATTGTACACTATACAAAAGATTTGCCGTCTGAATGCGCGTTCTTGCCCACCAGCCTAGCCCCGATTGGAAGGGCGGCGGAGCCGTTCGCGCAGCGAATGGAGCGGTAGCGGAACTCTGGAAAGCGGGTAAAAATTGCATGGTTTTGACCGGCCTGTAGGGCCGGGCACAGTTGAACCAAGGAATGTGCTCCAAGAAGGGAAAATACAAAAAATCCTAGCTTTTGGCTTTCATGCTTTTTGGCTTCTATGATTGACTATTTTGTAACTCTGCCTTAGAATAAAGGTATTGCTTAAAATAAAAGTAAGAAATGTTTAGGAGTTGCTATGGCAGAAGAGAATAAGGATGAAAATCAGGGCACAAACGTTGCTGAAGTTGTTGACTCTTCTGCAAAAAGCGGCAACCCTGTTACCGGCCGCAAGGTTTACTTTTTGAATCCTACTTATACTTTGCGTGACCATATTATTAGCGCTTTGTGGGATTCTGAATACGAAGTCTATATTATAGAAGATTATCAGTACGTAAAGAATGTACTCCGCAAGAATCCCAATTCAATTCTTTATATAAACATAGATGTTCAGCTTTCTTTTTTGTCTTGGTTTGCATTTATTGAGTCAATCCACAACGACAAAAAGATTGATTCCACTATAATCGGTGTTATTTCGGACAAGCTTTCCGAGTCTGAGAAGGAAATGTTCCTTACAAAGACCAAGTGCGATGCAGGCTTTTTTTCTACAAAGGAGTCCATCCCCACTATTGTTGCAAGTTTTAGGAGCATTCTGGACATGTACGGCGTAAAGGGCAGGCGTCAGTACGTCCGCGCACTGTGCATGGGCACCAATGCATCCGTTTTGTGGCAGACGGAAGGCAAGATGTTTGAGCTTCCGATGGTGGATGTTAGCAAGGTTAGCTGCTCTGTTAAGCTTGAAGAAAGGTTCCTTTCATACATAAAGCCTGGGCATCTTATTCCCGGCATGACGCTTAAGCTGAACGGCCGCGTCTTTTCCATGGATATGAAGGTTTATGCCGTTCACCAGAAGGGGAGTGCCATTATGGGCGTTCTTCTCTTTCCGGAAAAGCTTCCGGACCTTACGCAGACTTCCATAAAGGACTTTATCTTTAAGATTCTGCAGAAGGGCATGGGTGCTTCTGTTAACGGAGAGGCACCGGACAAGACTGACTACACTGCAAAGGGGCTTACCATTATGAAGGAGCTTCAGGCCCAGGAAGATGCAAAGCGCCGTGAGCAAAGGCTTAAGGAACAGTTACAGCTCCGCGCCCCGGATTAAGGGCTGGGCAGTCCGGGTTGCAGTTTTACAGTCCGGATTTGCTATAGCTTGGCAACTTAATAACTTGATATTTGGCGAAGTGTTTGGCAAAATTGCAAAGTCTTGAGTCTGAATATACAAAGGAAGAAAATCACCGCAAAATAACCTTGCGCACCGTAATGCAGTCCGTCTACCTTACGCTGAATTTTTTTGTGCGCAACGATTTGGTTTCCTATGCTTCAACCTGTGCCTTTGGCTTTCTCTTTTCTTTTATTCCCGTAGTGATGATGATTCTGGTAATCCTTATCCGCGTGCTGCATGCAAACATTTATGCGGTTTCTTCGCTGATAGGGTCAAACCAGGCAATGGAGGCTTTTGTTCAGGCGGTAAACGCTTTTTTAAAGACAAATCCTTCGCTTGGCGGCTATTTTAACGTGGAAAGTGCGGCCCTTTCGCTGAATTCCATAACAAAAATTACCAACTTTGAAATTGTAATCGGTTTTGCAATCATCTGGATGGCAAGGCGCTTTTTTGTTTCCGTAATGAACGGTATGCACAAGGTTTTTAAGCAGGAGGCTAAGTACAGGCCGGTAATTTCGCAGCTTATGTCTCTTGGCGGAGAGGCTCTCCTTGTGGTGCTTATTTCCGTAATAGTGTTTGCGGTTGTTACCTTTCATGCGGTTGTAAAGCTTCCGCTTTTGGATGAACTTGTCCTGCGTTATCCTTCGGTTTTTAAGAACATTGGGCGGATTGTCAACATAATACCTTTTTTGGCAATGTTTTTGGCGGTTAGCGTTTGCTACAGGATTGGAAGTGCTTCCCGTCCGCGCTTTATGGCGGTGTTTGCTTGTGCGGCTTCCTGCACGGCATGTTTTTATGTTTTCCAGAAGCTGATGCATATTTTTATAAATGTTAACAAGTACAATATTATCTACGGGGTTTTGAGCGGAATTATAGTAATGCTCATGGAAGTGTTTTTCTTCTTTATAATATTCCTTTTCTTTGCACAGTTTTTGTTTGTCTACCAGTTTTTTACCACGCTTATCTTGGGGGAGCTTTATCTTTTGCCTGCCCGCGATGACGTTAGTATTCTTGCCATGGTTAGGCGTACTCTTTTTATAAGGCCAGATACCCTTTTGAATGACGGTGAGTATGTTGTTTCGCTTAACCGGGGCGAATATCTTTACAAGAGGGGCGAACGCTGCAGGGCGGCTTATTATCTTGCCCAGGGAACGGTTGTTGTAATGAGGCCCAACGGCATTTCTTACGTGGAGTGCGGCAGTTTTTTGGGGGAAGAGGCGTTTTTTCTTGACGGTGTGCGGCATGAGGATGTAAAGGCTTCTTCGTATGCAAAGCTTATTGCCATTCCCGAAGAGCTTTTTCTTAAGCTTTTGGAGAGGAACCCGCGTGTTAGCAAAAAGGCGCTTTCGGAGATAAATGGCTACTTTGCAAAATTCAGCAATTTGTATGGGGAGTATTCGGTGTAAAAATGCATCCTTGCAATTTTACACCGCGAGTTTTCCTGCGGAAAACTCGCCAAGCTTTTTTGCAAACAAATGACGCGCCGCGCTGGAAGCTTTGCTGCGTGAACCCTTGACGCTCCTTGTTTATGGGGAAAAAAAGCCGCTTTGCCATTTTTTACACCCAGGTTTTCTGACGAAAACCTGCAAGTTTTTTTTGCAAACATTTGACGCGCCGCGCTGGAAGCTTCGCTGCGTGAACCCTTGGCGCTCCTTGTTAGCATTATAAAAAATGGAAAGATGTTCTCTTTTTTGCAAGAAAATGACGCGCCCCGCTGGAAGCTTTGCTGCGTGAACCCTTGGCGATGCTTGTTCTGCGATATGCCTAAGAACCCGGTTTTCTTAGTACTTCATCTTTTGTCTCTGGGGGGGCATGTTTGGCATGGATTCCCTTAGCAAATGCAAGCACGGCCGGGATTGGAGGGGCGGTTGGAAAAAAATTGCATCCATGCAATTTTTTTCCATGAGTTTTCTGCGAAAACTCACCTGCTTTTTTCTGCAAACATTTGACGCGCCCTCCATGGCGCTGCTTGTTTTACATCTATTTGGTCCCGCGGAACCCCGGAAAGCCCCTTAACAATGGCCTCCTTGCCATTTTTTCTGGTAGGATTTTGCATGGCCCTTCGAGAGCCTCAGGGACCACCCTTCGAGAGCCTCAGGGACCGGACTTTCCCTAGAGCACCTTGTTTGCAATGTAAAAAATGGCAAGATGTTCTTTATAGGAAGTAAGTCTACAACCAAGAAAGTGCCGCAGAAATATTATGAGCTAATAATTGTCGTGGGAAAAGTCGTCCAGTTCCTTTAGCTGCGACCGGTACTGGCTTTTTACAAAGAGCTTAAAGTCGTGGACGGTGAGCGGCGGCTTGTTTTTGTAGTTGGGGTTCAGGTAGATGTAGGCCGAATAGATGTCCTCAAAATTCTTGGACTTCATGCTGTTGTCGTCTATGAACACGATTCCTGCCAAGCTTCTGCTTACTTCCCCCACGGTAACGTTGCTCCTTCCGTATGCCGAGCAGTAGTTGGATGCCCTTTCGCGGCTGTCCTTTAGCTCTATGAAGATGCGGCGGCTTAGTGCGCGGTAGAAATAGTTGTTAAAGTTGCCAAAGTCCACGGTTTCCTTGTTGAACCAGGGGTTCCTAAGCATGGTAATCATTGAGTATTCGTTGTCCACCAGCTTGCTTCCGTAGTCTAGGAATTTGTAGCGGTAGGCCTCCGCCATGGAGTAGGGGCTGAATTCCTTTTTTAGCGTAAGGATGTTTGAGTAGTTGATTTTAAAGTTAAAGGCAAGTCCCGACTGCGACTTGTAGATTACAAAGTATTTTCCGCTTCTTACCGCGGCCTTTAGTTCATCCTGAATTTTTACCTTTTCCCAGCCGAGCGATTCCTTTACCTTCTTGTAGTCCAGGCTTGAAAGGTTGTCCACTCCCAAAAGCACCGTTTTTTTGCATTTGGTCTGGGCATAGTTTTCCACGTTTTCAAAAATCTTGTCCAGAATTTCCTGGTGGATGCAGTTGAAGGATTTTACGTCCGTAAAGATGGTTTTTCGGGGAAAGTCCAGCCTTATGTCTATGTCTATAAGGTTCTTGTGCCCCATCTTTGCGGGTATGCTTTTTGGGTGTTCTTTGATTGGCAGGCGGGAAATGTATGTTGGCTCCACGTGCTCCTTGAACTGGCTGTAGAAGTCAAGTGCCACAAGCTCGGAGTAGGGGCCCAGCCACTTTGCCTTGTCGCCTTCGCCTATGTTTTTTACCTTTTCGCATATTTCCTCCGCCGCTTCCCAGCCGAACCTTCTGGAAAGCCTTTGCAGTCGGTTGATGAAGTTTGACGCAAAAAGGTTGAGCGGGTGGCGGTTAAGCGAGGCAATGCAGGAATTTCCGCCGTTGCGCAGAGGAATGCGCTTTTGAATCTTAAAGATTTTGTAAACAATTTGCTCCAGGTTTTCCGCATCGTTCATGCTCAAATTATAGCACTCTTTTTGGCAAAATGGAATTCTGTGGCTGAACACACAGGAATCTCTGTCATTATTTTGCGCTAATCTTAATAAAAAGTTTTCATATTTTGATTTCCAAATATTTACTGAGTATATTTATCCATTTACACCAATGGATGTATAAGGCAAGTGCATATATTCAATAATTGTAATGCAAAAATATGTTAAGAAAGCGCTGGAATGGAGGCGGGAAACGCGTCAAAAAGCATTTGCGCGGAGCGAACCCGGCAGCGTAGCTTCAAGCCCCGAAGGGAGTCTGATACCTTATATCTGCGCTTGGGGTTGTAAACAACCCTTGCTTTTTTGACGCGTTTACTGCCGGGAATGGAAGTGCTTTCTTGTTAACATTTGTATTTACTACTTTTCATTAAGCTTTTTACTTGCCTTCTACATGCCAAAAATCTCTTGACAAATTGACAGAATTTGTCATAATAGAATTACGAGGTTTTTATGTCCAAGAAATATGCATTTTTGTTTCCCGGACAGGGCGCACAGGCCCCCGGAATGGTAAAGGATGTAGCGGAGGCATTTCCTTCAGCTAAAAAAGTTATAGACGACTTTTCTTCTATTATAAACGTAGACATGGCAAAACTGATGTGGGAAAGCGATGCGGAAATACTTAGCCGCAGCGACAACAGCCAGATTGCCATAACCGCAGCTTCCCTTGCAATAATGGCCGCCCTCAAGGACAAGGGCATTGAACCTTCAGCCGCAATGGGATTCTCACTTGGCGAATTCCCTGCCCTTTACGCAGCAGGAGTGCTTTCTTTTGAAGACCTTGCAAAAGTCGTACGTGAACGCGGTGTCATAATGCAGGCCGTTTGCGAAGAAATTGCAGCCGCCAACCAAGGCCATGCCCCTGGAATGAGCGCAATTCTTGGCCTTGCACCGGAAAAAGTAAAAGAAATTGCTTCTTCAATCCCCGATGCTTATGCCGCAAACATGAACAGCGTAAAGCAGACCGTAATCAGCGGAACAGCCGCCGCTCTTGAACAAGCGGAAAAAGCCGCAACGGAAGCTGGTGCAAGACGTGCCATCCGCCTAAAGGTAGCAGGCCCCTTCCACAGCCCGCTCATGCAGAAAGCAGCAGACAAATTTGGCGAATTCCTTAAGGGCGTTACCTTTGCAGAGCCAAAGATTCCACTCTTTAGCAACGTAAGCGGAAAGCAGGCAAGTAGCGCACAGGAAGTAAAGGAAAGCGCAGTCCTTCACCTTACTCACAGCGTTCTTTGGACGGACGAAGAGGCAGTTCTTGCTTCCATGATAAAGGCAGACGGTGAGGCAAACTGGGCGGTTCTTGAGCCAGGCCCAGGCAAAGTTTTGTCCGGTCTTTGGGGACAGACGGAACTTGGTGCAAGCCTAGCAGCCCTACCTGTTAACAGCGTAGAGTCACTTTCTTCGCTTTCTTAATTCTTTTTGGACGGAACGGCATTTTTAACAAATGCTTGTTTGCTGCAATCGGGATTTTAGGCCTTGTGTTACGGGCTTTCCGGGGTTCCGGCTTTCGCCTTCATTGCCCATGGCAACGGCTTCGCCGCCCCTACAATCCCGCGTAGGATTTCTTTTGAATCTAACTGTAGGAGAAAATATGGATTTACTAAAAGGAAAAAAAGCCCTTGTAACAGGATCTTCAAGAGGCATCGGATTTGAAATAGCAAAGGCTTTCCTTGCAAACGGTGCGGAAGTCTGGGGTATGTGTACCCACGAATCAAAGAACAAGGCCCTGCTTGAACAGACTGCAAGCGAAAACGGAACAGCCTTCCACGAATTCTATGCGGATGCAGGAAACGCAGATGTCCTTACAGCCGCAGTAAAAGAAGTGCTTGCTGCTTCCGGCGGATTCGACGTTCTTGTAAACAACGCAGGAATCACCCGCGACGGACTAAGCTTCCGCATGAAGAAAGAAGACTGGGATTCAGTTCTTGCAGTAAACCTTACTTCTGCATTCTTGGTCTGCCAGATTGTCTCCAACGACATGATTCACAAGAAGAGCGGCTCAATAATCAACATGTCTTCCATCGTTGGTCTTCATGGCAACGGCGGACAGGTAAACTATTCCGCAAGCAAGGGAGGCCTTATTGCCTTTAGCAAGTCTTTGGCAAAAGAAGTTGGCGGACGCGGCGTTCGCGTAAACTGCATTGCCCCTGGCTTCATCGAAACAGACATGACCAGCGTTCTTAAAGAAGAATACCGCAAGGCAATGGAAGCAACAATTCCCCTCAAGCGTGCAGGAAAGGCAGAAGAAGTTGCAAATGCAGCCCTCTTCCTTGCAAGCGACCTTAGCGTATACGTTACGGGGCAGGTAATAGGAGTTGACGGTGGCATGGGCTGCTAAATAGAATAATAAGCCGAATGCTAAGCTTAAAAAAAAGTGTCATTGCCGTACTTGATACGGCAATCTTTCAAAGTAGATTATCTGGTCTAGACCGATAATGACACATTTCGTGCAAAAAAATCGATTTACAAACTAATAGATATTTTGTTGTGTTCGATATGACATATTTGGAGGATTTTTATGAGAAGAGTAGTTGTTACAGGACTTGGATGCGTTTCACCTGTAGGAAATTCCGTTGAAGAAACATGGAATTCAATAAAGGCCGGAAAAAGCGGCATCGCTACAATCACGCACTACGACAACACAAACTTTAAGGTAAAGTATGCCGCAGAAGTAAAGAACTTTAAGGCAGAAGACTACATGGACGGAAAGGCTGCCCGCAAAATGGCACTCTATACAAAATATGCCGTGGCTGCCGCAAAACAGGCATTGGACGACGCAAGCCTTACAGACAAGAAGGACATTCTGGAAGACACAGCCGTTTACCTTGGCGTTGGAATCGGCGGACTCGAAGTTACGGAAAGCAGCATGAAGTCCTACTTTGACTCAGACCAGAAGCGCATGCCTCCAATGACAATCCCGGAACTCATCCCCAACGAAGGTGCCGGCAACATCAGCATCATCTTTGGCCTCCACGGAGCCGCACACACAGTTGCAACAGCATGTGCATCTGGAACAGACGCAATCGGAAACGCTTTGGACAACATCCGCTGCGGAAGAAGCGACGTCGTACTTGCAGGCGGTGCAGAAAGCACACAGTGTGGCTATGCAAACCTTGGCTTTACAATGCTCCAGGCACTTAGCAGCAAGTGGGTGGACTGCCCGGAAAAGGCAAGCCGTCCATTCGACAAGCAGCGCGACGGATTCATCATGGGCGAAGGTGCAACAATCCTCGTGCTCGAAGAATATGAACACGCAAAGGCCCGCGGTGCAAAAATCTATGCTGAACTCGTAGGCTACGGCGCATCTTGCGACGGTTACCACCTTACAGCCCCCAACCCAGACGGAATCACAGGCGCAAAGTGCATGACACTCGCAATGAAAGACGCAGGAGTAAAACCGGAAGAAGTAACCTACTACAACGCACACGGAACTTCAACCCACTTAAACGACTCTGGAGAAACAAAAATGCTCCACATTGCATTCGGTGAGGCCGCAAAAAAGCTCCACATCTCTTCAACAAAAAGCATGACAGGCCACTGCCTTGGAAATGCCGGTGCACTCGAAGCACTTGTCTGTGTAAAGGCAATTCAGGACAGCTACATCCCCGCAACAATCAACCTTGACGAAGTGGACGTAGAAGGCGGCTGCGACCTTGACTACACGCCAAACAAGGGCATAGACATGAACGTAGACGTTGCCATGAGCGCAAACTTCGGCTTCGGTGGCCACAACGGCTGCCTGGTCTTCAAAAAGTTCAAGGCCTAAGCAATATCTGTAGGCAAGGAGGGGGAAGTCTCCCCCTGCGCCCGCACTTCGTTGCGTGCTACCCCCTCTGCGGGGCAGACTCTTTGCAAAGCCCCGCAACGCCCCATTGCGCTTGGTGTTAGCAAAAATATCCGCGAGTTACGAAGTAACTCGGTAGCTCGCGCAGCGAGCGGACAACGCCTGCTTAATTTGATTGCAAGGTCGAAAAAATCAATAGGCAAAAATTTCAAAACAAAGAATCGTCACCAAGACGAAGAGCCGTCACCCTGAACTAGATTCAGGGTCTGTTCCGCAACAAATCCATCAGTCCTACAAATCCATCAGTCCTACAAATCCATCAGTCCTACAAATCCATCAGTCCTACAAATCCAAATCCCCAAGAATAGCCCGCAAAAACGAATTTCCCACCTTGGCAAGAGCCAAAAGCTCCTTAACATCCTCAAATTCCTGCATCAAGCCGTATTCCTGCCCAAAGAAAACCTTAAGCCCGCCCTTTCCGTCAGCCTCAGCCCTAAGCGCATACCGCTTGCCGCCATATTCAAAAGAAAAATCCCTTCTTGCATTCAAAAAATCAACAAACTGTTCAACCGTCATACCCCAAGCATACCAATCCCCCAGCAAAAAATCAACTTTCCTTTCCTGTCATCAATTCTGTGCGTAACGTAAAGAAAATATGGCAGAAAGGCCCTTGCCCCAATTACTGTAGAAGACAAGTGTGGGGCTCGATGATTCTAATGCAAAAAACATGCCGAGAAAGCACTGGAATGGAGGCAGGAAACGTGGCAAAAAAGCATTTGCGCGGAGCGAGCGAAGCGAGTCAGATACCTTGTATCCGCGCTCGGCTTTTTTGACGCGGTTCCTGCCGGGAATGGAAGTGCTTTCGTGTTTACATTTGCACTTGCCTTCTACATGTAAAGTAAATTTATTTTCCCAAAAATCAAAAATGCGTGTTATAATAAAAGCATATTTCAATCTTATAGATTGTAATCTTATAGATTTGACTTTACAGGAGCAATTATGGACGCATCATCAATTTTAACGGCTATGCTAAGCACATCCAACATCAAGAACATCGGAAAAGCATCTGGCGCTTCCACCGACCAAGTAAAGAGCGTTTTAACAAGCGCACTTCCAACCCTTTTGTCCGGGGCAAGTACCCAGGCAAACACAGCCTCAACTGCAGCGGGCTTCCTTCAGGCACTCACAAGCCATGCCGGCGACTCCGCAAGCAAGATAGACCTTGGCGACGGGGCAAAAATCCTTTCACATTTGTTGGGCTCTTCCCAGGCAAAAAACACAACTTCAATCGCAAAGGCATCCGGCGTAGAAAAGTCAACCGTAACATCTATCCTTGCAGCGGCCGCACCCTTGCTTCTTAGCGTACTGGGCAAGCAGTCAAACGACTCCGGCGTGAGTGGCAATGCACTAGGCTCCCTCTTGGGCGGACTTACAGCCGGCAACATGGGCTCCCTCCTTACAGGCCTCTTGGGCGGAACATCTTCTTCCGGCACAAGTTCATCTTCAAGCTCATCATCCAGCAAACCCGCAAAGAAACCGGCCGCAAAAAAGCCTGCCGCAAAGAAACCTGCCGCCAAAAAAGACAGCGACACCCTCTCCCAGGTTGCAGGCCTTGTCGGAAGCCTCCTTTCGGGCAAGTAAGCCTTTTGCATTTCCCTGCCGGGGCAACCTTTGCCTTGGCGCGGCAATGCAGTAAAGATAGCTTGACATCTGCCGTAATTATGCGGCGGATTTTTCCTTGCGCTGCACGTCCGCATGGACGTGAAGGAGTAACAATGAAAAAGTTTCTATTGGTAATGGCCTTTCTCTTCTCTTTTACCAGCCTTTTTGCCCAGGAAGAGGAGACCATCGTTTTTACCGAAGGCGTGCATGTTCCCCGCACATACACAATCACCAAAGACAAAATAAGCATTCATGACGAAGAAACAGAAACAACGGAAGAACTTGACCGCAGCAGATTTTTCCTTGGCGAAGACAAATTCTATCATTTCATAAACAAAGGTGATGTTGAGGAAATCGCTTTCTTTGCCAACAATTCCCACGTCCAGTTTTTCTCCCTCGAATATGTGGAAGATGAAAGTACCGAGTCGTTTCTGGAATGGGAGCGGTCATTCAGAAAGACCGTGCAGGAAAACGACATGTATTTTTCCTTCCGTGACTTTGGTGCAAAATATTCGGCAAGTTCCGAGCTAAAGGAAAAGACTACAAAATATGTCGCAGAAAACCTTGCAACCTTTTTCCTGCCACCTGCCGACAAGGGAAGCTCTTCAACTTGGGATACCGAACATAAGCCTTGGGTAGAAGGCGCAAAAGGCTACGGAATAAACCAGTACATAAAGTTAAAAACGACAACTCCGTTTTCCAGCCTTTCAATCGTAAACGGCTACGTAGACTTTTACCGCAGGGACTTGTACAAAAAGAATTCCAGAGTAAAAACCTTCCGCGTAAACGACCTTGATAACAAACTGGAATACGACATTAGCCTAAAGGATGAAGTGGTCACCCAGAGAATCGAGCTTGAAAAGCCGACCAGCAATATAATCCTTTACATCAAGGAAGTCTACAAGGGCGACAAGTGGGACGACACCTGCGTCTCAAGCCTTGTACCGGCTAACTTCGATTAACCATAAAATTTTTCTGGAGCGGCATTTATGGTCTTACTGTGCGTAAGGCTACGCCGTTCCGCAGTCTTTCGTATTACCCGCTTTCCAGGGTTCCGCCTCCGGCTCCATTGCCGGGGGTTCGACAAGCTCACCCACCACGGCAACGCGTTCCGCGCCCTTCCAATCGGGGCTAGGCTCTATCTGCAAAAGCTGCTCAGATCTACCTTGTTGTCTTTCACCTTCATGATTCAATCCTCATCGTTTGAATGTTTATCATTTTATCTTGCTTTTTTTTGAGGCAAGTTGCAAAAACAGCCACCAGCATCAGCGCAATGATAATCCAGCCACCGTTTTCTTGGATAAATACAAGTATGTGGTTAATCAGATTTTTTATGTCATCAATCAAATCGTAGAAACTTACGGATGATTTTGGATTGTGGCTCATTCGTGGGAAGTGGTAAAAATTTCTTCCCCATGCCGTTCCCGATGGCACAAGCGCCACCAAAAGCCAATATTTCCTTTTTATCAGAGTTTTTCCTTGCAAAGATTTTTTTTAAGAAAAAGATTTTCCGTCTAGTCTTCATCCTTATCATAACGGCTGTAAAACTCTTTCGAAGAACTAGCCCCGCTCCAGGCAGTGCGCTTTTCGTAAAGCATCTCCGCATCTTCCCGCCCCTGAACATTAGCCCACTCTGAATACCGTCCGCTTTCCAAAGGCCTTATTCCGTCTTTTTTCTTTTCGTCCAAATCTTCCTTACCGTTTGCCATCTATTCCCTCCTTCTGTACTCAATAATAATTATTATAAAAAGAACTATCAAAATGAACTAGTGGGACGTAGGAAAAAAAACAAGGAGGAACCCCTGTCAACAAACCCCTCTCCTTTGACAAATATATGTCATTCTCGGGCGGTTGGTGAGCTTGTCGAACCACGGCCCGGGAAATCCTTACCCATAATATCCGTCGTGTTATTTTATATTTCTATGTCATGCAAGGAAATTTTTTTTCAAAATTCTCCCCAGTCTATCATAGGATGAAAGTCTAATATGATATATTACTCAGTAAACTAACGGAGGTATATATGGCAAACAAAGACAGCATCAACTTTAATGTATTGGACTCAATTTCCGTAATTGCAAACAAGCTTGCCGATTCCAGGCTAAGAATCAGAAGAACTCAGGAATTCTCCAAGTCACAGGACAGGCTCGACTCCTATTTTAAGACAACAAGCGATGCAACATGGATGCTTTGCGGCATCATCTCCTACTATTTTGACAACAATGGCCATGCTTGCAATTTTAACGAGCTTTCAGATTTCTTTTGCGTACCAGTAATGAAAGTCCTATCTTACAAAAGCGATATTGAGTCCCTGCTCAAAAAAGGCTATATAACAAACACGATGGGGCTGGATAGCAATGAAGTGGGGCTGCAAAATAGTTTTGAACTTTCTAGAGATCTTCTCCATTGTATTATCAGCAACAAGAAAATCACCATCACAGACAAAAACGAAGGCGAAGACTTTGTGTTTTCAACAATTAGAAAAATGGGAGCGCTAATAGAAAGCCCCCTTATGAGCTTTGAAAAGATTTCAGAAATAATGACTATGGAAAAAAAGCTTGTGCACAATTCCTTCTTTGTTGAGACAATAAAACTTGTTCCTGACGTTCATGACAGAATGTTTTTCTATAACTGTTGCTCGGATTTGTTTACTGGATTCGAATCAAGATTGTCTTCTACAATAGAAAGCGCTTATGGCGATAGCTCAAAAAAATTCAAAGTCGCAGATGAGTTCATGAATGAAAGCCACGTCCTTCTAAAAAAAGGCTTGATTGAATTTACAAATAAGGGAAACCTTATGGATTCTGCTGTTGAACTTTCTGCAACGGCAAAAGAAATGCTTTTGGGCGAAAACGCAAAACTGTTTACAAAATCCGCAAAAGGTACGGAAATAATTCAGCCCCAGTTCATAAAGCAAAAGGCCCTCTTCTATGCCAGGGAAAACGAAGCAGAAATCAACCGCCTAAAATCATCCCTGCACGAAGAAAACCTGCGCCCCATTCAGAAACGCCTGCTAGAAAAAGGCCTCCCCCAAGGAATTGCTGTCCTGCTCTACGGTGCGCCCGGTACCGGAAAAACGGAAAGCGTCTATCAGATTGCAAAAGAAACAGGCAGGCAAATTCTCCATGTGGACATAAGCAGCGCAAAATCCTGCTGGTTTGGTGAAAGCGAAAAAAACATTAAGAAAGTTTTTACCGACTACAGAAGCTTGTGCAAAACCGCAAAAAGCGACAAGAACGGAAAAATGCCCATCCTGCTTTTTAACGAAGCGGATGCCATACTTTCAAAGCGCAAAGATTCTGCAAGCGGAAATGTGGTTCAGACGGAAAACGCCATGCAGAACATCATCCTGGAAGAAATGGAAAAGCTCGAAGGCATAATGATTTGCACTACAAACCTTGCCACCAATCTTGACACCGCCTTCGAAAGGCGCTTCTTGTTCAAGATAAAATTCGAAAATCCCACCGTAGAAGCCAAGCAAAAAATCTGGAAGTCAAAATTGGACTGGCTCAATGATGACATGATTTTGTCCGTGGCACAAAACTATGACTTAAGCGGCGGCCAAATAGACAACATAGTTAGAAAAATCACCATGGACGAAATCCTTACCGGCAAAAGGCCAGATTTGAACGAACTGGACCAGCTCTGCAAACACGAAAGACTAGGCAGCGCCGAAAAAAGAATCGGCTTCTTCTAAAACTAAAATAATTTGTCGTGCCCAAAAAAAACTGTCATGCCGAACTTGATTCGGCATCTGTAACCCCAACGCCCTACCATAAAAGGCGTCATTCCGAACTCGATTCGGAATCTGTAAAACTTTACATCCAATCTATCATAAAGTGATAGCATTTTTAAAACAGCCATGTTATAATATGAGCATGAGTAAAAAACTTGACGACTTAGTAAAGGAAAGAAACAAGGAAAAATTAGAGGAAAAGCGCCGCAACAAGCGCTTAAACCCAAAACTCGCCGAGCGCGATTATGACATGCTGCGCATTCTCCGCACTCCGCCCACAGATCCTAAAATAAAATACAACGCAAAGTTTTTTGAGGAGCTTTTTGATGTTTCCGAAGTTACAATTTACCGCATGGTAAAAAAGCTAAAGGACATGGATCTTCTAGAAGAAAAGCAAATAGGCGGAAGCTATGTAATCAAGAAAAAAGTGGAGCAAATATATTCAAAAAAAACAGAAGACGACATTGCCCTTGTTGCAAGCCTAAGGGGACTTTTGCAGCACTTTGAACACACACCCCTCTTTGAAAAAGTCACAAAGCTCATATATTTTTTACAGCCTAAAGTTGCAAAAAACGACTCCCTCTTGTCGTCCGGCCGTATAATAGTTGCGCCCCAGATTGAATATGACATCAGGGCAAAAAACTGGGATCTCGTTAATGAGGCTCTCAAGGAAAACTACAAAATAAAATTTCACTACACAAAATTTTATTCCAATAAAAAATCTCAGCGGACGGTCTGCCCCTACCAGCTTATCTTGGACAACGGAGTTGTATATCTTTTTGCCTACAGTGAATATGCAGACAACATAATTTTGTACGACTTAAATTTTATGGCAGACATCATCGTTACAGATGAAAAGTTTACGCTGCCCAAGAATTATGACTTTAACAACTATAGTGGCGGTGGAAGACTCGGCGCCTTTAAAGAAGATAAAATACAAAACTTCAAAATCCGCTTTACCGGTTACGCCAAAGACTGGATGAAATACCACAAATGGGCAAACGACCAGCAAATAAAAGCAGAAGACCAAGACTCCCTAACCATAACCTTTTCCTCCGCCCAAGAATTCAAAGTCCTAAGGGAAGTCCTAAAATGGGGCACCGACGCCCAACCCCTGGCCCCAAAATCCTTAGTCAACCGCTGGCGCGAAGAAATAAATGGCATGTACGAAATGGCAACAAAAGAAAAGTAAATGCAATCGGCCAAGTGCCGTCTCTTCAAACGTATGTGTCATTGCCGTACTCGATACGGCAATCTTTTTAAACAGATTATCGGGTCTGCTACGGCTGTGACACATTTTGTGTAGATACTCAACCTTCATTTTAAACTATCACGCTCTGATAGACCTCTGATGCTATAATCTTCTAGGTGTGATGTCGTAATCCCATGTAAAACAAAAATCTTGCGGTATGCGGAATGTGTGGTATAATGGTAGCTGTAGAAGGAATGTGGGTATTAAAAAGTGCCAGTATTCAGATTATGTATTTCGTGAAAACACTTTAATTAGAGTAAGAAAAGGTGATGGATATGGAAGATAAGGTAGAATTACAAATAATGTCTTTGAAAGACCTCTTTAACTGGAGGTTAAATATTCCTAGTTATCAAAGAATATATTGTTGGGCCGAAAAGAATGTCGTGCAATTGTTAGAAGATATTCAATCTTTGAAGAAGGAATATCGTTTAGGGACAATTATTTTGCAAAAAAAAGCAAATTCAGAATACGATGTTATTGATGGACAGCAAAGATTGGTTACGTTGTCATTAATCCTCCTTGAATTAAACGATAATTCAAGCCCATTGTTAGAAAAATCTTTTTATAGCGAAGAAGCTTATAAATATGTTGCGTATAATAAATACATAATAAAAAATTATTTGAGTAGATTTTCTGGAAGATTTAATGTTGAATATATTAAGGATCATTTAACTTTTAATGTTCTTGTGCTAAAAGATGGTTCTTTGGATTTAGCATATACTTTTTTCTCTAATGAAAATTCCAGAGGTTGTCCGCTGACTGATTTTGATCTTTTGAAAGCTCATCATTTGCGATTTGTTCAAATTGAAGAACAAGCAAAGCATCTTTCAACATTATGGGATAGAATGCTTCTTGAGGAGCAGGATGTTTCTGATAAATATGAGAAAAGTTATGAAAGGTCATTGGGATTATATATTTTTAGGTTACGGAAATGGTTAAATTTTGAAGATTGGGATGAAAATGAAAAATACAAAGTAAAAAATGAATATGAAGCGGCTAGAATATATGATGAAATACCTCCGTTTGGTGAAAAATTTGAGTATAAGGAGCCAATTCAAGGTGGGACACATTTTTTTGCTTATGTGAATAGATTTAAAGAAAGATATAAGACTTTTTCTCAAACTAACGAGTTTAAGATTATTCATAGTAAAATGATAGGTGAAACACATATTTGGTTTCGAGATGTTATAGAGGCTTTAATGTTTGCTTATTATTTAAAGTTTGGTGTTGATTATCTGTCTGAGGCATTAACATTAATTATTAAGGTTGTTTCTCAAACTAGGTATGATTATTATCGTATATATAAAGAAACAATATTTGAAACAGTAAAAGAATCAAAAATTGTTATGGAAATAGAGCGTGCTACATCACCTACTTTTTTTATAGCTGCGTTGAAATATAAAGTGGAGCTTTTGCCAAAGATGGTTGAGTCAGATTTTAAAGGTATAAGATTGAGGTATTCAAGAATTGCTGATGATATAATCAAAGATTTAGGCAAAACGTATATGCTTAAAAGTTTTGAGGCCTAATGAAGAGGGATGATATGGAGAAGGAAAAAATAATGAATGGAAAGACACCAAAAAATATATCAGAATCAGATGAGGTTTATACAGTTCCAATTTATCAGAGATTGTTTGAATGGGATATAGACAAAATAGATCAGTTGTTAGGCGACTTGTGGTCTGCTTTTAATAAGAATAAAACAGAACCGTATTATATAGGAATGCTTACTTCAAAAAGCGTTAATGATTGGATTGATGATTTGGTTGATGGTCAGCAACGGTTTACCGTAATGACTCTATTAGGTATAGAAATGAAACGATACAATCCCGACTGGCAACAATTCTTAACAGTTAAAGGAGATGAAACTCGTTTAAGATTTTCTGCTCGTCCAGATGATCAAAAATATCTTGAGTGTAAAATATTTGGAAATGAATTGTCTGCCATAAATATCAAGATGGAAAAAGGATTGGAATATATCAAAAATTGGCTTTTAAAACGGGAAGAACAAAAAGATTTTTGTGAATATGTTTATGAGAAACTGACTTTCTTCGTTTCAAAACTTCCCGACTGTTATCAAGGAAGGGATTTGAATAAATACTTTGAATCGATGAATTCAACTGGACGAAACCTAGAGAACCATGAGATTCAAAAAATAGAGTGTTTAAAGAAACTGAATAATACGAATCTAACAAAAGAAGATGCGACGAAAATATGGAATATTGTTTCTCAGATGGATAAACCTATTATTAGAAGGAGTACATTAGGAGGCAATGAAGAGACCGTGGCGGAACTGCATGAAAGGTTTGAGAATGCATTAAATAAGATATATTTTTCTGATTTAAGCGAAATATTTGGCTGTTTGAATGATTTTAAGGGTAAAAGTGAAGGTGATACAGAGCCATTTAATAAAGCTATAAAAGATATAGAAGAATCGAAAAGTATGCCAGAAAAGCATATCAGATCAAGTAACTATCATGGAATGCTTTCGTTTAGTGAGTTTTTACTCCAGGTTTTATATATTCAATTAGGACTTTCAAAAGAATCAAAACCCGATGAAATAAAAATAAATGATTTCTTTGATGTTCAAAAACTTCTTAATACTTTTGAATCAAATACTGGAAATTGGACTTCTGAAGATTGGAGAAAATTCTTTGTTAACCTTTTGAAATACCGACTTTTATTTGATTACTATATAATCAGAATTCCCAATGATGAAGATGGAGCATTCAAATTAGAATATACTGATAATGATGAAAATGATGAAAACAAAAATGAACAATGTATGTTAATACAGTATCAAGCACTGTTGTATGCAGGTTCTTCTAGTAAATCTTTTTATCTATGGTTGAATCCTTTTTTTCTTGAATTGGACGAATTTTATACTGGAAAGATAAAGCCTGCTTGTAAGGATTTGCTTCGAAGATTAAAATCAAAAGATAATAGTTATCATAAACTTGAGAACGTAGAAAATCTAAATTATCAAGAAAATCCTTCTTTGTATTGGTTCAGACGATTAGATTATTATTTATGGGAACAAAATTTAAAAAACTCTGATAAAGTTGATTATAAATTAATTAATGATTACCGTTTTAGACGAGGAGGTCGCTCTATAGAACACTTGCAACCTCAGAATCAAAATGAACAAACGACAAAATGGGATGAATCGAATATTCATAGGTTTGGTAATTTGGCATTAATTTCAAGTAGTTTTAATTCAACACAGAGCAACGATTCGCTAAGCGTTAAATTTGCCAGAGTCAAGAATCAGATAGATAGAAAGCAATTGGAAAGTATAAAATTGTACAAAATGTATCTTAAGTCTGTTGAAAATGGGGGGCAATGGACCGAAAAGTTGGCTGAAGAACATGAGAATGAAATGTATCATATCTTAGAAGAATCATTCAATCAGGAACTTTGAAATTAGGAGGTAACTATGACGCCAGAAGAAGTTCTTAAGGGGTATATGAATAGATGTGTTTCATCTTCTTCAGAAAAAAATCATATTATGATTAATCTCAAAAATGATTTAGTTTCTGCTGGTATGGATGAGGATAAAGCCATGATGACGAGTGAAGCTTGGGGTGAGACAAACTGGTCTGTTGATGACTGGAAGGAATATTATGGTGTGGATTCAGATTCTGATCTTGAAGCAGCTATGGAAAGTGATTAACATGGCTTTTTAATAACAATATTGATTAATTCGTTGGAAAAATTCATAGTTGGCATTACCATCAGCGAAGGTATATAAAACTATGCTGTTTCAAGTTTTTTTATGAATCTTAACACTCGACCTAAAAAATCTTTCCCCCACCATCACGCTCTGATATACCTCCAGTGTTATAATGCCCTTATCCAACGCACAAATACAAGGAGGACTTTATGGCACTTGAGAATTCAGGCATGAACCAGACCTGTAAAGACAATGGTGATTTCAATATTGTTGATGGCATTCTAGTAGAATATCTTGGCAATGATTCATCTGTAGTTATCCCCGATGGTGTAATAAAAATCAAAGATCGTGCGTTTTTGAATCATTATGTTACATCGGTAAGTATTCCTGTGACTGTGAAGAAAATCAACGAATATGTCTTTAACACGCTTACAGATATATGTTATGCTGGTACTCGGGAGCAGTGGAATAATGTAAGAAAGGATATATACTGGAGGAAACATATGCCAGCAGATGTCGTGCATTGTATTGATGGTGATGTGGAGCTTCCTCATTTTGACATCCAAGACAATGTGTTGAAACACTACTATGGTGCGGCTGATTCACTTGTTATTCCCGAAAATGTAAAGGAAATTGGTCGGTATGCATTCGCAGATTGTGGAGCTCTTGTGTCAATTACCATACCCGATGGTGTGACAGAAATTGGGTATAGAGCTTTCGTACAATGTAAATCACTAAAATCCATCGTTATTCCGGATAGCGTGATAGAAATTGGAGAATGTGCTTTTGAGATCTGTGAATTGCTTGAATTTATCATTATTCCTGATAATGTGAAGAAAATCGGCATGCAAGCATTCCGAGGTTGTAAATCACTCGTCTCTGTCAATATTCCTGCGGGTATTAAGATAATTGATGAGAATCTGTTTGACGGATGTACCTCACTTAAATCTGTCTTCATTCCAGAAAGTGTTAAAAGAATTTGTTCTGATGCGTTTAGCAAGTGTACGGTTCTTTCAGAAATTCATTTTGCTGGTACTAAAAAACAGTGGGGTTTTGTAAAGAAGGATGAGTACTGGAGAAAATATATCCCTGCTTCATCTGTACAGTGCAAAGATGGTAGTGTTGAATTATCGCAGTTCAGAATCAATGACGGTGTGCTTGAACAGTATTATGGTGTAAGTGAGTCTGTTGTTATTCCCAATAATGTGATAGAAATAGGAGGCTTTGCATTCTGTTGCTGCGAGACACTTTTATCAGTCAGTATTCCAAATACTGTGATAGAAATTGGTGATGCTGCATTTGATGGCTGTAAGTCACTTAAATCAATCTGTATTCCTGAAGGAGTTATGGAAATCCATACTTCTACTTTCAGTCAGTGCATATTGCTTGAATCGGTTTCTATTCCTAAAAGTGTGCGGATAATCGAAGAAAATGCATTCTGTGCCTGTGTGTCTCTCTCTTCGATTGTTGTTCCCGATGGTGTAATAAAAATATATGATAAAGCTTTCTTTGACTGCATGAAACTCGTTTCTATCAATATCCCTGCGTCCGTGACAGAAATAGGAGAAAATGCATTTTGTGGATGCCAGTCACTCAAGGAAATCCATTATGGCGGTACGGAAGAACAGTGGAATGCCTTGGTGAAAGGTTATGGTTGGAATGAGGGCTGTACTGATTTAAAAGTAATCTTTGATTAGAAAATGGAGGTGTATATGGCATATTTGATGGTTGATCATGGCAAGAAAGCGATTTCGGAGGATTTTGAAATCGAAAATGTGCTGGTAAGATACAAGGGGGACGGGAAAGATGTCGTTATTCCTGATGGAGTGACTATAATTTGTGATGAGGCATTTCGTGGCTGTACATCGCTTGTATCATTAGTCATACCCTGTGGCGTAACGGAAATTGGTATCGGTGCATTTATGCAATGCCGCTAATGTTCGTCAGTAACTATCCCGGATAGTGTAAGAGTAATCGGCAGTGATGCGTTCTTCGACTGTGGGCTTTCTTCAATAAGTATTCCTTCTAGCTTAGAGGAATTGGGAAGCTCTGCTTTTGCATTTAGCGGACTTAGGGAAATTCGGTACGCTGGCACAAAAGAAGAATGGGAAAACATTCGTAAAGGGGCCTTGTGGAACGATCATGTTCCTGCAAAGAAAGTAATTTGCACTGACGGAGATGTAGAGCTTGAAAACAATGCCACAGATATTGCCCCTGCAGTAGACATTGTAAGCATTGGAGTGGACTCTGAATCCAAGATGGTTACCATCCCAGGAACAGACTACATGATGGGACAAACCCCGGTAACCCAACGTCTCTACCAAAAAGTAATGGGGGTAAATCCGAGCTACTACCAGCTTTCAAACGAAAAGCTTCGCGAAGACCAACGTAAAGCCCTAGAGGAAGAGGGGAATACGTCCAATAACCCTGTTGAATGGATAACTTGGTACGATGCCCTCTATTTCTGCAACAAGCTGAGCATGATGGAAGGTTTGACACCTGCATATTCCGTGAATGGCAAGACAGACCCGAAGTGCTGGGATTATACACCCCACCACCAACGTGGGGAGGATATAGATTTCGACGTAGATTTTGACTGTACAGCAAGTGGCTACAGACTTCCTACGAAATATGAATGGAATTATGCAGCTAGAGGGGGTGAGAACTACATATATTCTGGCAGCAATGATTTGGATAAGGTTGGATGGTACTCAAAAAATAGCAAGAATGTAACGCATCCTGTTGCACAGAAGCTGGCGAACGGTTACGGACTCTACGACATGAGTGGAAATGTGTCTGAGTGGGGATGGGGGGCTGGAACCTCTTCGGTCGTCGACAATATTGTTGGTGCCATAAGTTCGGTGGTGAATTGTCCCTCGGTGCTTGCCATTGCGAGTTACCCTGTTCGCGTTACTCCATGGCCTGTTGCAAGTATAACTGTACAGGTTTTCGCCTCTTGCGTCACCAAGATGGTAAAGAATCATAGTGATAAATTCCTCAGATTCATCAGAACTTGAAGACTGTTGTTATGGGCACTAGTGTAAATATGCAGATTACTGCATAAAACAATACATTTGTACCGATTTTTATATTTTGTCTGTCGTAGGATGATAGAATGGTGTGATATAATTGTAAGCAAATATCAATCGGGAGGTTTTTATATGCTTTACATAACTGGCGACACGCACAACATGGAAGATAGGTCTAATGTCTCTGCAAAAAACATGAAGCTCTGCTGTGCCGAGCAAAATGCGGACTATGCTAAGATTACTCACCTTATAATTCTTGGTGATTTTGGGGTCCCTTGGTATAACTGTCCTGTTGACGAAAATGGCATTCATCCGACAGATGGAGAGGACAGGCATCTTCTTAAGTGGTACAATCAAAAACCTTTCAAAGTTCTTGCGGTGATGGGGAATCATGACAACTATGACGTGATAGAAAAACTACCCAAGGTAAAAATGTTTGGTGGCGAAGTATTAAAAGTTAGCGATAATATTTTTTATCTAAGGCGCGGTGAAATTTATAATATAGAAGAAAGGCGCATCTTGGTTCTTGGCGGTGCAAGAAGTGATGACAAGGCTTATAGGCTTCCGCATGAATCCTGGTGGTCGCAAGAAGAATGGAGCGAAGACGAAAAAGAAAAATGCCTTTCAGAAATAAAAGAGGGTGGCGGAGAATTTGATTTTGTCCTTTCTCATACAGGAACTTCCAAAGGTATTGCCTGTACTGACTCTTATTTTTTGAATGAAGAAAACTTGGCAAAGCTTCAGGAAGATTCGACTGTCTGTTTTAATGATAAAATCGATTCCATGATTTCATATAAAAAATGGTTTTTTGGACATTGGCACAGCGACTGGGGCTATGAAAATTATGCCGAAAGCAAATATGTTCCCCTGTTCAGAATGGGAATTCTTGTTTAAAAAAATATAATTTTTTTTCTGAACTATCACTAACTGATAGACCACCTGTGTTATAGTATATCCGTGAGGTAAAGCAATGACATATTACGCAATAGATTTTGAAACTGCAAATGTTTATCAGAATAGTGCTTGTTCTGTTGGCGTGGTGCGCTTTGTGGATGGCCAGGAAAGAGACAGCGTTTATTCACTTATAAAGCCTGCTAAGATGTATTTTTGTCCGGATTTTACGGATATTCATGGAATTAGCTATGGGGATGTTAGGAACAGTCCTCACTTTCCGGAAGTCTGGCAGACTGTTGTGGAACCTTTCCTAAAATCATCTGGGGAAGAAAAAATACATTTTGTGGCTCACAATGCCCGGTTCGACATGGGTGTTATCCGCGCTTGCTGCGACTACTTTGGTATGCCTCTGCCCAATGCGGACTATGCCTGTACGCTTCAAATAGCACGCAAGGCATGGAAAGAGTTGGAGAGCCACAGGCTTACCTTTTTGGCTGAACAATTTGGAATTGTATACGATGCACACAACGCCCTTGACGATGCAAGAACCTGCGGGAAGATTTTTGCAATGGCGGCTAAAAAACTTGGCTGTAATATAGAAGAATTATTTTTAGATTGAAAAGTGGAACTGTAAAAAATGAATCCAAAGGTTGGAATATTTTGGTTTTACGAAGGCAAAATAATTTTCTCCCATGCGGTTCCTCTGGAAGTGGGGGAGCACTACGGAGATGCGATCACAGGCGTAAAAGATCATGCGGATTATTGGGAGGAACTTAGATGCGAAGGAAAACTGAATGCATTGGATGAACCTTTGAGGGATGAATATTTTTCCATACCACGGGGCAGGGTTGTCTATCATTCAGACACGGATAGTTTCTTTGTTTATCACGGAAATAATGTTAAGAAAAAAGATTTGCGGAAGGTTGCATCTTTTTTTAATCTGCCCAAAGAAAAGACAATTTTTGAGCAGGACTTGCATTATTGTGATTTTGATGATTCCGAGTGGAAATTATTTTTTTAGGAGAAAGATATGAGTGCAAAAACATATATGAGGCATGGTGACCGTCATCTTATTTTGGAAAGGCTTGTCGAGATTCACAAAAAAATTAAGTCGGGATGTTATCCTAATGCCAAACAACTGGCCTATGATCTTGAAGTTAGCGTCCCAACCATCAACCGAGATATTGACTTCTTTAAATACCGGTTCAATGCACCAATTGAATACGATGCAAAAAAGCGCGGATATTATTATCTTGAAGACTACGAGATGCCTCTGAACAGAATTTCTTCGGCAGACATGCAGACTCTTTCCTGCGCCAGAATGCTTTTGTCCAGTTACGAGGGAACACCGGTATATGAAGAGGTTGAAAAGATAATCGATCTTTTGACTGATTCAAAAAGTACAGGAAATTCAACTTTTCTAAACAGGATTGCAATTCCTCCTGCACCCAAAATTATAGTTGATGAAAAAATCTGGTCGGAAATTGTAAAAGCTATGCGGGAAAACCGTGTGATTGAATTTGACTACAACGGAATATGGAATACGGAGACAACCCATCGGCGTGTTCATCCCTATCAGATTCTTCTTGATGACGGCGTGTGTTTTGTGTTCGGTTTTTCAGAGGAGCGCAATGCGGAAAGAATATTCGCGCTGAACAGAATAAAAAATCTTTTGGTAACAAAAGAAAGTTTTGAGCTTCCTGAAGATTTTGATTTTTCTTCGAGGTGTGGCGGAGGAAAATTTGGCGCCTTTGTAAAAGGTAATGCAGAAGAATTTGTAATTGATTTTTTTGATGAGTCTAGACAGTTTGTAAAAAGTTGTATCTGGGCTGATGATCAAAAAGTTACTGATTATGATGATGAAGGGCGGACACAAATTTCTTTTACTTCAACGCAGAGCCTTAAAATTTTTGAATGGGTTCTTTCACAGGGAAGCAATGCCCGTCCAGTTTCCCCTGAATGGTTTGTTCAGAACTGGAAAAACGAAATTAGGGCAATGTCAGAAAGCTTGTGATGCTGCAGGCCTTGTATTATTGAGCTGCTGCGCTAGGCATGGTATAATCTGTATGTACTTTCCATGTTGAATAAAAATATTCTTGCGCCAACATCATCTCTTTCCTCGTTCCGCTTTGTTTCCAACGGCGAGCATTATACGGAAGTGATTGAGCGCATTCAGTCTGTAAAAAAGTTGCTTTGGATTGGGACTGCGGACATAAAGGATTTGTATGTAAAAGATGGCCGCTCTTCAAAACCTCTTTTGGAGACGCTGTCGGATCTTGTAAAGTGCGGTGTGGAAATCCGTCTGATTCATGCAAAGGAACCGGGCCCTGCTTTTAGAAAAGACTTTGACAGGTACCCCGCACTCATTGACGGCATGGAGAGAGTCTTGTGCCCGCGCGTGCATTTTAAAATCATTGTTTTTGACTTAAAGGCTGCCTATGTTGGTTCTGCAAACCTGACTGGTGCAGGGCTTGGCATGAAAGGCGACAATACCCGCAATTTTGAAGCCGGTGTATTAAGCTCTGACAAAGATTTTGTTAGTGCCGCCGCAAAGCAATTCGATGACGTGTGGATGGGGTCCTTTTGTAAAAGCTGCCACCGAAAGCAATTCTGTCCCGATCCGATTTTGTGAAAAACTGTACAGAAAAAGAATTTTAAAAAAAAATACGCATTTGTGTCTCAAATTAGAATTCCAAAGCATATATATATGTAAGGAGTTTTAATGAAAACACAATTGTACCGCAGAAAGCCCGTAGACGAACTTACCTTTACCGACGACGGAATGTTCCAGGCCGTAATGAAAGACCCTGACTTGTGCGCAGAACTTGTAGAGCGTCTTTTGCACATAAAAGTATCTCATATTGAGTACCCGGAGCTTGAAAAGAAAATTGCCCCGTATTTTTCAAGCAAGGGTGTCCGCATGGATGTGTACCTTAAGGATTCAGACAAGATAATAGACGTGGAGATGCAGTCGTATCCACAGGTAGCCCTTCCCCTAAGAACCCGCTACTACCAGAGCATGATAGACGCAGACAACCTCTTAAAAGGGCAGGGCTATGAGGACTTAAAGGCAAGCTACATTGTCTTTATCTGCACAGATGACCCTTTCCTTGACGAAAGAGGCAAAAGATATGGTCTTCCATGCTATACCCTGACCACAAAATGCCACGAGGCTCAGGAGTTGAATTTCAATGACAAAATCAAAAAAGTGATATATAATGCAAGCGGGTACGAAAAAGAGTCGGACGCAAAGATAAGGGATTTTCTACGCTTCGTCTACACTAACGACCCAAGCGAAGATGATTTTTCTATACGTCTTACAAAGCGGGTGGAAAATCTTAAGCAAAGTGAAGGGTTCAAGGAGGCATACGC
>ODAI013713609.1_pt1 | contig 36312 bp, 34 predicted proteins | sample 1539321 | NCBI WGS metagenome assembly ODAI01 (sample SAMN02144231, study PRJEB22623) | gut metagenome | biome: sheep rumen | host: Ovis aries | place: New Zealand
CAATATAGATAATTTGGAATAATTTATTAGCAGCCGCACGATACCTTTCCATTGCATTTTCTGTATCTCGGACAAAGTAGTACCTAAATGCCGATAGAACATGATATAATTATCCACCTTCCATACTTTTTTCATTCCTCCAACGATATTATGTTTACCATCCATAGTCATAGTATCTGCAAATATCGAAGATAGCGGACGATATATTTCTGCATCTCGCACTTTGCGATAACCGTATTTAACCCAATCCGCACGGTTAATATAGTGCATGCTATGCGTAATAGAGGAAGGATTCATTATCCATGTGTAAATCGGCTTATTGAATATTCCGACCTTCTCTGCATGAATCCAATGCCATGCTATCCAATCCGAATCTTCCATAACGACATTCTCCTCATAGGGATGGTTGATACGCAACAAAAATTCACGTTTGTAGAGGTTTGCCCACGGAGCGAGATTATAACCAGTCATGAAATAGTTCTCGCAAAATTCTTTACCTGTTACTATCATCCCATCCCCTTTTGAAATGCCATCATGACGAACCTGCCCATCTTCTTTCAAAATATCATACTGGCAAGCCAACATATCCACATCATTTTGCAGGGCGAAGAACAAAGCTTCGTGAGTATTGCTCGGTATTATTGTATCATCTTGATCTGCAAATGCAATGTATTGTCCTTTTGCAAATCGGATACCGGTGTTTTTAGCCCCTCCCTGACGCTTATTCACATCATGACGAATTATACGAATATTACTATGCTGTGATACAAAATTGCTCAATACATTCTCAGCGGCAACCGGTGATTTATCATCCACGACAATCACTTCAAACTCATACTCCGGCAATCCTATGGCATATATGCTATTCAAACAATTCTGAATACAATCCTGCCCATTATAGAAAGGTACTATGTACGAAATTTTTAACATTGTCTATGCTTGATAAATTTTCTATAAAAGGCACTTTTATTTACCATTTTTGCAAATTTGTAGTACGCCCAGTATATGGGTAAAGGTAGTTTTTTATACAACCTGACTTGTTTTGTATTCTCAAATATTGCCAAATGGTGAGGACATACCTCGTAAAGAGTATGTAAGCCTTTCATCGCATTGTATGTCTGCGCTGTTAATTCTCCCCAAACCCATACGCAATACTTGGCTGTTTGTAGGTCAATAAGTTCTTTTGCAAACTCGTCTATCGCTTTATGGCTTTGATAAAATTTCATAAAATGTGTTGCTGCACTTATATGATTTGTGACCTTTTTTGCTACAAAATCAGGGGATATCGATTGTCCTTCACGTCCTATCAAGTAATTATAAAGTACCATATCATAACAAATAAATGTTTTAGCATTTATCAATGGTGCTATGTATAACATTGTATCATCATAGCTTATGCGTTCAGCAAATAGCGGGTGGAAAGGTTGTATTATAGATGTTTTGTATGTGCATAACCAAAACGCAGTGCTACAATTATAGGACTGGTGTAATTTAAATTCAGTTATGGGTTGAGTAATATTAAAGTTACAAGGAGATAATATCCAAGGCTCTATGCTCTTTTTATAAACTAAAATACGATGAAGATGCGTAAACACCAAATCAGCATCGGTTTCCGCCAGTTTTTCCATCAACTTATCCAGATTTGTCAGCCAATCATCGGAATCCAGAAAACGGAGATATTTGCCGGTGGCTTCCTTAAGACCGACATTCCAGGCTGAGCCATGTCCACCATTTTCTTTGTCAATCTGACGGAAAGTCTGCGGATAGCGTTTTACATACTCGCGCGACATCTCTGCTGAGTTATCCGGTGTGCCATCATTTACAATGATCACCTCCAGCTGAGACATCAGTTTCTCATCTGTCAAGATACAAGAGTCAAGGCACTTGTTAATGTACGGTTCTACCTTGTAAACAGGTACTACTATGGTTAAGAGTTTATTTCCCATGATATTAGAATTTTATACGATATGGTTTTATTCTTTGAGCATAGTAAGTTGCTAATTTCAAAACAAACTGATCTCTTTTAGATATCTCTTTATCTTCCTTTTCATTTTTCCATGCGCTTCAAAATCCTATTTCGTTGCGATTGTATAATGCATCCGATATGCGAGATAATATAAAGTTTGGAATATGAATTTTTGACATCATACATTTACGAAAATGTTTGTCCGCATTATTAAAACCAACCCATGCTGAATTGGATTCGTTAATTCCCAATCTGTAATTAAAAGTCGGTATTGCATTATATACTACACCGTTATGTATAGAATCAATTACGCTTTGTGGAATAGTCAAATCTATGTTATTGAAATCCGAAGTGCTAAATACGGTATCTGGGAATACTTTATCACATTGATTATGGAAATCGAAATATCTCCTATAGTGGTTGAGACCAATTATATCTACATTCTTAAGATTTTTCCAAGCCCAATACATTCCGGTTAATTCACAATAACTACGGTTCTTGGTAGAGATATTTTCTCCTTCCGCGTCTGATTGAATACCTAATTCAACATCTGACAAAGCCTTGCCTACATGTATCGGCATATATGGTTTCTCTTTTGCCATTACATCTTTTTTATGACAGCAGACTATAATCTTTATGTTTTTCATTGCTCTTTTTAATTTTGGATTATCTTACTATATCTATTATTTTTTGCGTTTCATTACACAACTGCAAAGTCCGGTTTTTTATTGAGTTTCGCAATGCGATACCCTGATTATAATAAGATAGTGCCAAATCTATCATTTGGTCTATTTCTTTATTAGTTGGAACTTCATTAAATTCATGAATAAATGAATACTGTAATAGATGTTGTAAACTTGTAGTTTTGTGAGAATTAGATCCCATAAATACACAAGGAGTTCCTCCGAGTGATGCCATTATTGCCGGATGGTACCTTCCTGAAATAAAAACACTGGCATTTGCTAAGATTTTAGCTGCAGCAATAATTGGAGTTTCAATAGAGATTATCGGTACGTTTGCCAATTGGCTAACTTCTTGCAGAAACTTATCACCCTCACACACCTCAACCAGATAAATCTTACCATCGAATCTTTCTTTTAGAACTGAAACTAATTTTGTATATGATTTTATTGTTTGGTTAATGTCCATTTTAGTTCTCACACTAGATGAGCCTGCGATACAAATGTATGGAGATGAGAAATCCAAAGATTCATATAATAAATCATCCTCCACTGCATGTGGAATATAATATTTATAATTTACTACAATATGTTTATCATTAATAAGGGGATACCAAGAAAATAATGCATCTGGAATGAATATGGGATGAGAATGTGGGAGATAATGTAGTGCATATTGATACGATGTATTCTCTCGGACTGATACAACTTCACATTTAGCCAAAAGTTTATCTATTGATTCTAACATCTTATAATTTCGAGGAGATGTAGATTCATCGGAAAACATGGCATTCAAAAAAAATACCTTTTTCCCTTTTTGTAGAGCCCAATATACCAACATACTTATAACAAGTGCCTCACGCCAATGCCATTCTGGAGTAGAAAAAATAAAAGATCCTTCTCCGTTTACTACGATAGCATCAAATTCATAGCTATCAAGGTTAAATTCTTCAAGATAAGGATTCGCAGGAAGACATTTTTTGAGATTCAATATTGACTGCTCAAAATCCAAAGACACGAAGTCACACGGACCTGCATAATAATTTTCAGAAAGGAGTTTACTAATTCTTCTTATAGTGCCAAACAATAATGATTCTATTATTTCACGATGTTTATTATTATTTTTCCATTTCCCAACTAATTTATAGAGCCAAGTTGGAAAATATTTACAAAAGAACAATTTATTTGTATCGTAATTTGTATATTTCCCCGTTACGACCCCAACAATCTCGTTGTTTTGTCGAACTAATTGAGAAAGTGCAGTGCTGGTTGCACGACACCCATAGTTGCCTCTCACTCTATTATCTGAAACATATATTATTTTCATAATACTAATTATTTTATTTATTCTCTATTCCCATTTCATTTTCCTTCTATTTACCTTTCTTAGCCCTTATGAGCACGATTAATTCATTCTCATTCCCATCTCGTACGCATCGTGGACGTCACTGATGGGTGCTTTATTTATGATATTTTTGTTATGTCTGCATTCAATGCAGACGCAATGGACAAAGTTCTAATGTCGACATTCGATGCAGACGCAATGGACAAAGTTATAAAAATTTGCAGTGGCAGAAATGGCAATTTTGGCAATTTCTTTCATTTTGCAAACTTTTAATAGACTATTTCTTTAATAACAGTGGCCATTCAATGACATTTTGTAAGTTTCTGCCAAAATTGCCATTTTTGCCATGTCATTTTTTTCAATGTTCATTATCTGGCATAATATGCCGCCCTTTCCTATTCTATTCCGCTTCTTCCTTTCCGCCGGATACCATCTGGCATCTCCTTTTTCCATTGTCCCGGCATTTATGCCGGATTTTCGTCCATTCCGCCGGATGTCATCCGACTTCCTTTCACTTTTCACTTTTCACCTTTCCCCTTTCACAACCTCGTCCCAACTCCCTTCAATTCGTTAGTTATAAGTTAGATATTAGTTAGATATCCGTTAGTCATTCCCCTAATGTCTTCCTAACTTCTTTCTTCCATCTCTTTCCTACTCTTGCACTTATTTCTCCGTTCCGGGTAATCCGGCTTCTCTTCTCATCTGGCGTTGCAGCACGCTCTGGACATAACGATCCAAGCGCAGATAGATATGTCTTTTGCCGGTTTTGCGCTCAATGGGTGCGTCCGGCTCGGGCTCGTTGAGTTGAGCATGCCAGCGCTTGCTCCATTCCGCTTTGCGGACGGGGTCGGCAAGTTCCTCCAACGCCATCGTCATCGAGCGGTGGAAAATAGAAGTGTTTCGGATCTCACCCTCACGGAGAGGATGCGTCTCGTAATCACGGGGCTTGGCTACAAAATAGACCTCCTCAGCTCCGTAGCCGACCACCACACCTTCCTCATCGCGGTAGGTCTTGCGTCGTCTGATCAAACTCTGTTGCGGTTTCATGCTATTTTATCAGTCCACAAATTAAACAGATTTATTTTTCTTGGTCAAAAATTACCCAAAATGATTCAAAAATTATTTTACAACAATTAAAGACAATTATACAAAAAAGCCCATCTTAACAGTTCTCCGGCGTATGCCAGATCGTTGTTAAAATGGGAAATTGAGTGGAAATAGGTATTCCGTTTCGGACATCAAAAAACGCGGATCTCTTCTCTTGCTTATCCGCTTCTTGAGGTCCTGAGAAAACCCGTCATTTCAAATAAGCAATGCAGAAACCCACGCTGTGTATATGCGTACACACGCGCATACCTATATAAGGTACACGCGGGTGCATAATACACCCCATGAGCATCTACCACTACTTGTTTTCGAAAATGACTTTTATTGAAGTTTCTCAGGTTTCAAGAAGTCAAAAACAAGCGTTAGCAAACGCCTTAATAATATGTCTGCCTCGTCGGAAGCGACAATCCATGATTAAGTTGCTTTGCAACAAATGTAATGGTTGTGCTTTCTCCTCTTCCCACAGATTATAAATCTGCGGGAGCCCTATCAGAACCGCTTCACAGCGAGAGGTAATAAACTCGGCTACAGCCCACCCGCGCGGACATTATTCTCGTATATGCTCCGCTCTTCCCAACCTAAACATTACGTTCGGTTTACGTTGGGAGCCCTAAAGCGTGGGACTGCCATGCAAAAGTGTGGTCATAGACACTCGCTTGGTCTATGTCGGGCGTGCCCGAAACACCTTTGCGGGTGCAAAGGTACGATATTTTTTTGATATATGCAAGTTTATGAGTGATTTTTGCCCGTACAGGTGCATTTTTAGCGCTGTAAGTATCCCTACTTATCGTGATTTTGAAGGTTCTTAAGGAAATCTTAAGTTTTGTTTAAGAAATATTTTGTACCTTTGCAACGCGTTCGGCAAATGGATCGCAGGAACGATACCGCTACCGCTAAATCGCAAATGCGACCATTGCCTCCGCTCTCCCCACCGGACGCGCTACCGTTAGCGTCCGTCGGGGACCCCAAATAAGTGAAAAGTGAAAAATGAGAAAATGAAGTATATATTCGTTTTATTGGTTCTGTGCATAACCGGGATGGCAGAGGCGCTGGAGGTGGCTGACTCGGTGACGCTGCCGGACGTAGAAGTGTCCGTCTCGCGGGTGTCACGGCCGGCTGTCTATCAGCAGATGCAGGTGTCGGTGACGGATCAGCAGGTGCTGGAACAAGCACAGGTGGCGGCACCGAAAGATGTCAGTTCGCTGGCGCCGAACATCTACATGCCGGATTACGGTTCAGCCATGACCAGCAGTATCTATATCCGCGGACTGGGCAGCCGGATCAACGAGCCGGTGATGGGAATGGTGGTCGATGGTGTGCCGCTGCTGGACAAGAACCTATACGACCACGCCCTGCAGGACGTGAAACGGATAGAGCTCTTGCGGGGTCCGCAGGGTTCGTTCTACGGGCGCAACTCGCCGGCAGGCGTGATGGAGATCCGTACGATACAGCCGTTGGATCTGCCGGACTACAGCGTGCGCGGGTGCGTCAGTTACGGCACGGCGAACACGGTGAGCGCGCCGGCAAAGTCGTAAAGATGGAAGAAAAGGCTCTCAATACAAACGATGCAAAATGAGTTACGAAGGATTATTATTAGGAGCCGGTGCATTCCTATGCATCGGCATTTTCCACCCACTGGTAATCAAGGCGGAGTACTATTTCGGAGTGAAGTCGTGGTGGGCGTTTCTGGCTATAGGTCTGATAGCCGCCGCGGGCTCTGTTTTTGCCGGAAGCCTGTATCTCTCAATCTTTCTGGGGATCTTCGCCTTCTCCGCTTTATGGGGCATTGGTGAGGTCATCAAACAAGAACAAAGAGTGCTCAAGGGTTGGTTCCCGGAGAACCCAAAACGGCATGAATACTACGCACGGAAGCGGCAAGAAATGAAATAAGCCGGTATCCCCAAAAATGGTGATTTTGGGCTCGCTGTATTGCTCATGTGAGATTTTTTTTGTACCTTTGCAGCAAATTTGCAAAAATCGGTACTATGTACAAAGCTACAGACAAGATAAGTGATCTCATGGCGCATGAGGAAGACGCGATTCAGATTATCAGCCGTTTCGGTCTGGAAATGGGCGTCGGGGATCAGACGATAGAGCAAGTATGCGCAGCGCACAATGTGCACACACCTACGTTCCTGGCGGTGGTCAACTACAAGGTTTTCAAGCACCGTGCCTTACCCGCCGACATAGACCTCCCTACCCTGCAGAAGTTCCTGCATAACGCCCATGCCTATTTCCTCGATTTCCGGCTTCCGAGGCTTCGCCGTTCGCTCATCGAAGCGATCATTCCGGCAGATCCGATGACCAAGATCCCGGGGTTGATACTACGGTGCTACGATGAGTTTGTGGAGGAGATCCGTACGCACATCGAGCATGAGAACGAAGGCCTCTACGAGGAGCACGCGCATGACGACCAGCGGATCACCGACAAACTGACGGAGATCAAGAACCTGATCATCAAGTACTATCCGGGAGCGTCCGACAAGAGCGGCAGTACTGCGCACCAGCAATCAGCGATCACCTATCTGCTCATCTCCGTAATGAGCGATTTATGGCATACGGAGCAGGATTTCGCGGACCACTGCGCCATCGAGGACTATATCTTACGTCCGGCTGTTGCGCTTGCTAACGGCAAGAAAGCAAGAGGTCCCAAATCGCTCAGCCGAACGGCGCAACCCGAGCAGGAGGAACTCTCCGAACGCGAGAAAGACGTCTTAATCCAAGTCGTCCGCGGTCTGAGCAACAAAGAGATCGCCGATGTCCTCTGTATCTCGATGCACACGGTCGTTTCCCACCGCAAACATATCACCCGCAAGCTCAATATCCACTCCACCGCGGGTCTGACGATCTACGCGATTGTCAACAAACTGATTGACATCAATTCCCTGGAATAAGCCAAGACAATATACAGGCGAAATATCGTGTATTCATGCACGATTACAAACAAAAGGAGTCACGATCGTGACTCCTTTTTGCGGTGCGGACGAGACTCGAACTCGCGACCAAGTGAATTGGTATTCACGAGATTCGGTCTCTGCACAAAAAACAAAAACACCCTTTCGGATGTTTTTGCGGTGCGGACGAGACTCGAACTCGCGACCTACGGCGTGACAGGCCGGTATTCTAACCAACTGAACTACCGCACCAGGTAGTGTGCCTCTTTTCAAAAGCGAGTGCAAAGGTACTGCTTTTTTTTGACATGACCAAATATTTTGGCACTTTTTTTTCAAAAAAATGCATTTTCTGTTTTTTTCACCGCCCGATGAGCGGATCTTTGGGTCCAACGGCGTTGTTTATTGCTCATTTCAGGGTTTCTGTAGCGGTTTCGGCGTACATCTTTTCCTGTAATAATTTCATACCAAACGCACGCCGCCGTATATCGTCCATAGACATAATTGAGATGGTAGCCGTCCCGGCAGAGAGTGTCCCCGAGCTTGGTTGCCCTTGCATTTTGGATAGCCAGACCGCAGGGGACCAAAATCCATTTACAATTGGACGATTTACGATGTACGATTTGCACCACATAACGGGTACAGGACTGAATACTGTCCCACATTTCCTGCTGATTGTTGTGATATCTCGGGAAAGCGGGGTGCTTGGCATCGGCGGCATATGCCCAGGTCTGCATCCAGCACAGCCGGGCGGAAGGCTGGTAACGGCGTACGGTGTCAATCAACATCGAGAGCCATGGCTCATAGGAACTCTTGATTCCGGAATCGTGGCTTGCCTGCTGGAGGGAGATATAGTCATACGTACCGTCCATGAGCGCCTGCCGGAGGGTAATAGTGTCCTTGACGAGCCGCGGTACAGCGTTCGTGCAGACACGGTGCGAGTACACGGCAGTGTCGCGAAGCAGGAAATCCGCGTGCTGCTCCAAAGAACACCCTCCGTAATAAAGGTTATGCACCTCCACCTGCACACCTTTCTCGTCGCATAGCGGCACTAACTCCTGCTCCACGGCATCCCATGAAAACGAGTTACCAATACACAAGATGCGGATGACCAAAATTATTTGTAACAAATGACTCATAGTACTCAAACGTTGCGTAGTGGTAACGATGTGGTAATGTAAATGGACCGACAAGAGGCAGCATTAATGCGCTTCGAGCCAATTCTCGCCTACTCCACATTCGGCAATCAGGGGAACAGAAAGGTGCACGGCGTTCTGCATCTCGGAGACCACGATTTCCTGTACGCGCTCCGTTTCCTCACGCGGGACATTGAAGTTCAGTTCGTCGTGTACCTGCATAATCATCTGCGCACGCAGGTTCTCTGCTTTGAGGCGGCGGTGAATGGAGACCATCGCCATCTTGATGATATCCGCCGCCGTACCTTGGATAGGCGCGTTGACGGCATTGCGCTCGGCAAACGAGCGAACCGTGGCATTGTGTGAATGGATATCCGGCAGGTAGCGCTTGCGCCCAAAAAGAGTCTCCGCATAGCCTCGCTGACGCGCCAGTTCCTTCTGCGCCTCAATATACTCAATAACCCGTGGGAAAGCCGCAAAATAGTCGTCTATGAGTTTCTTTGCCTCGGCGCGGGAACAATCGAGTTGCTGCGAGAGCCCGAAAGCCGAGATGCCATAGATAATACCGAAATTGGCGGTCTTGGCCTGCCGGCGCTGGTCCTTGGTGACTTGGCCGATAGGCAGATTGAATATCTTTGCCGCCGTGGCGGCGTGAATATCCTGCCCGTTGCGGAAAGCGGTCAGCATATGCTCGTCCTGGCTGAAATGCGCCATGAGGCGGAGCTCAATCTGGCTGTAGTCGGCGGATAGGAAGACACAGCCCTCGTCAGGAATGACCGCCTCGCGGATAAAGCGTCCGCGCTCCGAGCGGATAGGCAGGTTCTGGAGGTTCGGATTGGAACTGCTCAAACGCCCCGTAGCCGTCACCGTCTGGTTATAGGTAGTGTGGATCTTTCCGTCCTCGGCGATATAGCTTGGGAGTGCCGATATATAGGTTGTGATCAGTTTAGAGAGGGCTCTAAAGTCCAGAATCAGTCCGACAATCTCATGACGGTCCTTCAGTGCCACCAGCACTTCCTCGGAGGTCGAGTACTGCCCGTTGCGGGATTTCTTTGCCTTGGTATCCAGTTGGAGTTTGTCAAAGAGCAGTTCGCCGACCTGTTTAGGGCTGTTGATATTAAAAGTTTCGCCCGCAAGCGCATATATACGTGACTCAATGCCCTTCAGTTCTTCGGAAAGGGAGGCCTCCGCCTGTTTGAGTTTGGATACATCTATCCGCACGCCTGCCGCCTCCATCTCCCGGAGAACAGGCACCAACGGCAGCTCGACCTCGTTGTATAAGTTCCAGAGATCAGCGTCCGCCTTGAGGGCATTCCAGTCAGGCTCTTTGTAGGGGTTGAACGCCACCTCGGGATTCAGCAGATACTGACAGAGGCGGTTCTCAATGGTATCGAAAGTATTTACCATTTGGTCATTTACCATTTGGTTATTTTGCGCTTCTGCAGAGGCAAAGAGATCAAGTTGGTTAGAGTCAGCGGGTTTGACCGGTTTGGCGGGTCTGGCAGAAGATTTCTGAGTATTCGGAGCACTCTGGGAACTCGGAGTTGTCGGCGGGAGTCTGCGCAGGAGTGTGTTGAACTCCAGCTCCCTGTAGAGGGCGGTCAGTGCCTCCAAGTCCGGTTCTTTCCTGCTGAGCAGTTCCTCGTCGAGCGTAATCGGCACGTCCGTACGGATGGTAGCAAGAAAACGGGAGAACTTGATCTCCTCGGTCTGGCTCTCCACCTTGGTACGTAGGGCGCCTTTGAGCTGAGCGGTGTTCGCCAACAGGTTGTCTATCGACCCGAACTGCTGCAGGAGCGCCACCGCCGTTTTCTCCCCCACTCCTTTGCATCCGGGTATATTGTCACTGGCGTCTCCCATGAGGCCTAAGAGGTCTATCACCTGCGCCTGGTTCTCCAGTCCGTATTTGGCGCAGACCTCCTGCGGTCCCATCAACTCGAACCCGCCGGTGTGACGCGGACGGTACATGAATATGTGGTTCGAGACCAACTGACCATAGTCTTTATCGGGCGTCGCCATATAGACCTCAAAACCGGCTTGTTCCGCTTGTCTGGAAAGCGTACCGATAGTATCATCAGCCTCGAAACCGGGCACTTCAAGTACCGGTATGTTCATGGCTGTGAGGAGTTGTTTGATGACCGGCACCGCCTTGCGGATGTCCTCCGGCGTCTCGGGTCGCTGGGCTTTGTATTGCTCGTACGCCTCATGACGGAAGGTACCGCCGGCAGGGTCAAAAGCGACTCCTATATGGGTGGGGTTGATTTTCCTGATCAGATCCTCGAGTGTGACGGCAAAACCGAAGACAGCGGAGGTGTTCTCGCCCTTGCTGTTCATTCGAGGGGCTTTGATGAACGCATAGTACGCACGGAATATCATTGCGTACGCGTCGATAAGAAGCAGTTTTTTCATGGTTTACCAGTTAATGGGCTGCAGCCCGTTCTTAATCAGATAGTTGTTTGCCGCGGAGAAATGTCCGCAGCCGTCAAAGCCGCGATAGACGGAAAGCGGCGAGGGGTGAGAGGTCTGGAGGACAAGGTGTCTTCGCCGGTCGATGAACTGCCCTTTGCGCTGGGCGTACGATCCCCACAACATGAAGACCAGATGTTCGCGCTCCCTGTTAAGCGCCGCTATCGCCGCATCGGTCAGTTCTTCCCATCCCTTTCCCTGATGGCTTCCGGCTTTGTGCGCCTCGACTGTCAGAGTGGCATTAAGGAGCAGTACGCCCTGCTGCGCCCACCGGCGGAGGTCGCCGCTCTGCGGAATAGGTGTGCCGAGATCCCGATGGATTTCCTTGTAGATATTCATCAGCGACGGGGGTATCTGCACCCCCTCGGGCACCGAGAATGAGAGCCCCATCGCCTGCCCATCTTCATGGTAGGGGTCCTGACCGATGATGACCACCCGCACCGACTCAAAGGGACAGGAATCAAAAGCATTAAAAATCAGACCTGCCGGAGGGAAACACCGGCGGGTCTGGTATTGGGAACGGACATAAGAGGTGAGGAGTTCGAAATAAGGCTTGTCAAACTCCGGTTGTAATACTCGTTGCCAAGATGGGTCTATCCGTACCTTCATCAATCCACTATTAACATTGCGTCGCCGTAGTCACCGAACCGGTAACCTTCCTTGACGGCTTCTTCATAGGCGTTCATCGTCTCCTCGTACCCTGCGAAAGCAGCCACCATGAGCATCTGACTCGACTGCGGCAGATAGAAGTTGACAAAGAAACTGTTAGCCGAGGAGAACGTATAGGGCGGGAATATGAACTTATTGGTCCACCCGTCGTACGGCTTGAGCATTCCGTTGGTTCCGACCACGGTCTCCATGGCGCGCATGATCTCAGTACCGACAGCGCAGATGCGTTTGGAGTTTGCATGGGCTTTGTTGACCGCACTGACCATCGCCTCGGGCAGAATAATCTGCTCTGACTCCATTTTGTTTTTCGTTAGATCCTCCACATCAATCTCCTTAAACACGCCGAGTGACACATGGCTTGTCATGAAAGCGGACTCTATGCCGTGTATCTCCATGCGTTTGAGCAGTTGTTTGGAGAAATGCAGACCCGAAGCAGGGGCGGCCACCGCGCCAATCTTGTCTGCAAAAACAGTCTGATAGCGCTCGTTATCCATCTCTTTCACCGGCTGGTCGCGGAAGATCTCGGTGTATTTCTCGAAGGTCTCCGGATCCATCGGACGACGTATATACCTGGGCAGCGGAGCGCTTCCAAGCGCATAGAGACGGGGTACGAACTCCTCGTTGTCATAGTCCGTAAGGAAACGGAATGTACGCCCGCGACTGGTGGTGTTGTCGATCACCTCGGCTACGATAGAGGGGTCGTCCTCGAAGGTAAGCTTGTTACCGATACGGATCTTGCGTGCCGGCTCGACCAATACATCCCAGTAACGGTTACGGTGGTTCAGCTCGCGGAGCAGGAACACCTCTATCAAGGCGTTCGTTTTCTCTTTATGCCCCCAGAGACGTGCCGGGAAGACCTTGGTGTCATTGAATACAAAGAGGTCGCCCTCATCAAAGTAATTCACCAGTTCCGGCAGCGTCTTATGCTCGATCTCACCCGTCTTGCGGTGAAGCACCATCATACGCGCCTCGTCACGGTAAGAGGCGGGGAATTGGGCGATTTGTTCCTCCGGCAATCTGAATTTGAACTGACAGAGTCTTATATCATTGGATTTGTACATGCTCGTATTCGTTTAGTTTTTCTAAAAAGGTTTCTATAGTATAACAGTTCTCTACGCGGGTGTCTCCTACACGTGTGCGCCGCAGGGCAATCAAATGGGCCCCTGAGTTCAGCCGTTCGCCTATGTCGCGCGCCAGTGCCCGGATATAAGTGCCTTTGGAGCAGACGATACGGAGAGTGAGTTGCATCCGGGCTTCATCGAAGGCAAGCACCTCTATCTCGTCTATCACCAGGAGCTTGGGTTTGAGTTCGACCGTCTCTCCCTTGCGTGCCAGCTGGTACGCCCTCTTTCCATTGATCTGGACGGCGGAGAACATGGGCGGCACCTGCCACTGCTCGCCCAAGAAGAGCGGGATGGTCTCGTCTATCAGCGCGCGGGTGATATGCTCTGTCGGGTACGTTGCGTCTATCTCCTTCTCCAAATCATAACTGGGCGTTGTCGCGCCTAACTGAAGGGTGGCGACGTACTCCTTGACATCATACTGGAGTTGGTCTATGAGCTTGGTCTTGCGACCGGTACAGATGATCACCACGCCTGTCGCAAGAGGGTCGAGGGTGCCGGTGTGACCGACCTTCAGTTTCTTCGTCCCCAACTTCCTGCACAGGTTGTACCGCACTTTGGCTACCAGATCGAAGGAAGTCCAGTGGAGCGGTTTGTCGAAAGCCAGAATCTCTCCTTGCTCAAAATCCCACATATCAGCAGAAGGTTGTGACGATAGCTATCGAACCGACTATTGCACAGTAAACAGCGAACCAGACAAGACGCTGGCGGCGGACTATCTCTATCATGAACCGGCAGGCAAAACAGCCGGTGACGAACGCAGCAATGAAGCCCGTCACGGCAGGCAGCAGTTCCAGATTCATGCTCGCCTCGCCCTGAAGGATATCCAGCATATCAAGAAACGCCTCCCCCAAGATCGGGATAAGCACCATGAGGAAGGAGAACTGCGCCACACTCTCTTTCTTCACGCCGCAGAGAAGTCCCGTGGCGATGGTCGAACCCGAGCGGCTCAGGCCGGGGAGTACCGCACACGCCTGCGCTATGCCGATAATGACAGCGTCCTTGTAGCCCACTTCATGCCCCGCGCCCTGACGCTTCTTCTGAAGCCACTCGCTGAGTGCCAGCAGTACCGCCGTTACGAGCAAACAGATGCCTACCAACAGCAGCCCGTTGCCAAAGAACGCCTCGACATCGTCCTTGAAAAACATCCCCACGATGAAAACAGGGATCATGGAGACGAAAATCTTTGCTACATAATCCTTCTCGGCGTTCCACCGGAGAGTGGTAAACGTGCCCTTGAAAAGTTGCGCCACCTCGCGGTAGAAGATGACCAGCGTAGATAAGACGGTAGCCGTGTGAACCAGAATGGCAAACGACAAGTTCTCTTCACCGGACGTACCTAACAACGCCTGGCATATCTCCAAGTGACCCGACGAAGAAACAGGAAGAAACTCCGTCAAGCCCTGCACGATACCTAAAATGAGAGCCTCTAACCAATTCATTTTTTCTTAGTGCGGAATAAGATGGCAAACAACATGAACACAAACCCGAAAAGGGAAATCATCGGTCCTACCGTTATGCGGCGGAAAGAGAAGATGTCCGGATTATAGACCTCTCCGGACGGTTCGCCCGCCATGAGCGCAAAGCCGAGAATGATAATGGCTACCGAGACACCTATCAAAATGAGGTTGAGTGTAGGTAATGTATGTTTCATAACTAAAATGCTTATTTAAATCTCGTACAACGAGTTATTATCCATGCGGATGTACTTGCCGGTAGCGATGAGCGAAGCCAGAAGCGTAATCAGCACGCCCGAGCACAGCACCACAACCGACACAAAGGCAATGTTCTGCCACGTCAGCGGGAAGAGCAGCAAGCCCAGTTTGTACTCCACATAATAGACGATAGCACTGATGATGGCAAGTGCCACCAGACCGGAGATGAAGCCCAGGAGCATGTTCCGCAGTACAAACGGCCTGCGGGTGACCCAGGAGGTCGCCCCGACCAGCGTCATCGTATTGATCAGGAAGCGCTTGGAGTATATCTGCAGACGGATGGTATTGACAATCAGCACCAGCGAGACCAGCAGCAACGCCACGGCTACCGCCAGCAGGACAAGCGAGAAATCATGCACATTGCTGGACATCAGATCCGCCAAGTCACGCGGATATATCACCTCCGTGACATAAGGCAGCGCCTCCAACTGCGAGGCTAACTGCGCCAGACTGTCCGGCGCGCTGTAGGCATCAGTCGGGTGAATCTCATAACTGGCACTCAGCGGGTTATAGCCCAGAAAGGCACTCGGATCCTCCCCCAGAGAGCGGATATGTTCCTCCAGTGCCTGTTGCCGGGAGACATAGGTATAACCGCTGCAATGACCGCCTGCCTCGAGAACCGACTCCAGGCGGGCGCATTGGATACTGTCTGCGTCCTGAGAAAGCACCGCCGTGAGGGTAATGTTCTCGCGCATGCGTGTAATGAGCGCTCCTGCCGACAGCAGGAGCACACATTCCAACCCTATGAGGCACAGCACCAGCGAGACGCTGACGGCGGAAATCAGGTATGAATTACGAAATCTGTGTTTCCGCATCAATATTCCCAGAGATCCTGCTCAAAGTTCAACAACTCCGTGGCTATACGCGCCTGCTCTTTCTTTACCTCGGCCTCTGTGACTGCGTAATCCGGAATCCAGCGGTTGTACATATTACCCTCGCCTACAATGTAGGAAGTGAAGAGACGTTTCTGGAAGAACTCGTCAAAAGTAACACGTTTCACCTCGTTGCGGTTCGGGATGGCATATTGCATGGCCATGTACGGACGCAGTTTGTCGAACGGAATCCAGAACATGATCGACTCACGCAGCGAACTCATCACGTTAGAGCTGTCACGCGTGGTGATCAGGTCGGACTGAAGGGGTGCGATGGCCATGATCTTCGTATGCAGACGGGAGGTGTGCTTGTCAAAGAACACGACCTCCTGGATCAGGTACTTGAGCTGGTTGCGCACAATCGGTTCGAAGCGATAGAAATGCCCGGATAGCTCATCCGTGACGCTGTCATAATGGATCAGCATGGCGTCCGATGCGGTGATGTCATAGTGGGTGGGATCGTCGGAGTAATCCGCCGTAGGATCGTCCGCCATGAACATCATCGGAACCATCGCGCGCTTCAGCGGCTCTTGCTTGAAGTCCGGTTTGATGGTCTCCATGTTCTTCTCATAGATAGGCAGACCGTCCACCACGGCATCGGCAATCACCTTGAAGAGGTTACGGTAATCCGAATCATCCGATTTGGTAGGGAAATAGAGCTGGTAGTTCTGTTTGTATCTCATGTCAATGATTCGATACACATAACGCGCCCAGATGACATCATCAATACGGTGATCCACCATCACAATGGTATCATGAGCCTTGGAGAACTCCTCAGTCTGAATACGCGCGGTACCCATCTCGTCAAAGAACGAGGTCACCTTATGCTGCGCCTGAGACGACACAACGCCCAGCAATAAACATGCGATAATACTAATTTTCTTTATCATACTCTTAACTTATTAATTCAGCGTTAAAGGAATAGGAGACAAGCGTATCTCCTTTCCATCCGGACCCTTGGCACGTATATCGGTGATGATGACCGAGTTGCCGGGTTTGAGTTTGCCCAGACGGTCCAACTGCTCGCGGGTGAACTTGTTTCCTCTGGATTCGAGGTACACACCGTTTATGTTGGCACGGAAGCCGGAAATCTGGAACGGCAGATCAAGCAGACCGTCGGGACCGTAGGATGCGATAACAGTGGCGTTCGGGTTCAGCAGTCCGCTACGCGGAATGGCTTTCTCACCGTTGTACTCGTTCTCGCCGGATTTGAAGTAAGCACCCGGTTTCGGCAATGCCTTCACGCGGTACTCCTTGCTTCCCATGGGCTGCATGCGGCCGTCCAGCTCTGCGGATACGGAGATGGAGACGCTCTTGGAGGCATCGCCCGGTTTGATAATCCACAGACCGCCCTGCTGACGGACAGCGGCACCGCTGACGGATACTTTGACTTTGTCATTAGCCACACCCGGTACCGAGATTGAGAACTTGTTGTCATATCCGCGGTACATGATATTGAGGTCCGTGTTAGAGATCGTCACAGCCGGCTCGCCTACGCTATACTCGCCCGAGAAAGGCAGGTTCTCCATCTCGCCCGTAGAGGGGTTCTGGTAAGCGATCCATCCGGAGTATTTCTTGAGACCTACGCCCGAAGCGGCAGTCTCGTAGATACCCTGGTCGTTAATACGCTGACCCTCGATATAGTATTCGGGGCGCTGGGTCGAATCCACGGCTGCCAGAATAATCTGCGCCGTATATTTGCCGCCACGGATCACATAGTTGGAGTTAGGGATGACGTACGCGTTCAGTTTGTTTACGCGCAGGTCGCCCGCGTCCGTACGATCCATCAGGTACTGGATCAACTGGCTCTCCGTCGAGCGTACATCGTTCTGCATCTTGGTCAGGATGGTAATCGAGGCGCCGACAGGCATACCGTCGAAGATAGCCACTTCCCAGTCGCACGAGTCCTTCTCATGCGCATTCCAGCCGCGCTCGGTAGCGAGGTTCTGACGGATAGAGTTGCGCAGCTCGGCGTCCTGATCCGCCAGATCAGCGGCATAGTCGCGGTAGTAAGCTACAATCGCTTTCAGTTCCGCACCGTGGTTCTCGTTGATGGCATACTGACCTGTTACGTCGAGGTTCGAGTTGCCCTCGATACGACGGGTAGGATCTTCATTGCCGCCCTCGCCGCGACGCTCGTCTACTTTCTTCTGACCATCGGCAAGGATAGCTATATGCTCCTTGAAATCCTGGATATAGTTATAGAGCGAGTCAGCACGTTTCTGAACCTCAAGCGCCTTATCGTACCACTCTTGCGTCTTCTCGGGGTTGTCGGCGTTTGCCGCCTGGAAATCCCTGTAGAGTTTCGCGTTACGGGTATCCGATGCAGCGATAGAGGAGTGCAGACTATCGTCCACCAATGTAAAGCCATTGAGGATATCCGTACTTACGTTCAACGCCAACATGGCGGTGAGCACCAAGTACATCATACCTATCATCTTTTGTCTCGGGGTTTCCGGACAGTTCTTTGCTCCACTCATTGCTGAAGTGTTTTATTGTTGGTTTCTATTGTTAGTTTCATTGAATATCTACAAATGTCTTATGCGAGTGCATTGAGCATAGAGCCGTAGATGCTGTTGAGATCGGCCACCTGTTTCTGGAGCTGCTTGGCACCATTGGCGAAAGCGGCCTGTGCTTCAGCTGCCTCTTTGGCGGCAGCGGCAGCGTTCTTCTGCGCCTCCGTCTGGGCGTTCACAGCCTGGAGTTGCAGCTCATACACACTGTTGAGGGAAGCAATGCTCTTGCCTACCTGCTCTACACCGGCCTTGTAGGCCTTAGTCTCTTCGGCAGCCGATTTCAGGTCGGCTCCGATCTGGTCATACGCGCCGGACAAGCCGTGGGTAGCCTGAGCCAGTGAGTCGGTAGCGATACCTGCATTAGCCAGTTTGGCGGCATAATCAGCGGTCGCAGCCTCTGCGGCAGCCAGTTTCTCGTTCAGTTTCACGCCGGATTGGGCTACCTTGCCCAGCTCACTGAACTGCGTAGCGGTCTTAGCCAGCTCCGCGATACCCTCTTTGAGTGCTTTGTAATCGTCATCTTTCAGACCGGGAGCTTTCGCTGCTCCGGCGGCGGGAGCGGCAGCGGCAGGAGCAGCAACACCTACAGGAGCGGCAACGGGAGCTCCGGCAACACCGGCACCCAAGAGCGTCGGACGGGGTTGGTGCGATTTCTCTTCCAGCAATTCCGGTTTGGTACCGTATTCAAGCAACTGGGGAAATACGTTCTCCCAGTGGAACTCGGGATGCGGGTGCTCAAGAGTACCGATAAGGAAAAGGAATGCCTCGGTGAACATACCAACCATCAGCACCTGACTTGCGCCCGGCCAGTGAAGGATCTTGAACAACGCACCGATAATAACGACCGATGCACCTGCTGAATAAACGATGTTTACAACGTTCTTTCCCTGATAAGATTCATACCAATGGAAGAATCTTGCGCCAAAGCCCTGCTTTGCAGCTTTTTCTGTAGCCATAATTGTATTAGAATTTTAAATATATTGATTATATATTGATTTCTTATTTTTATTCGCCTATGTATGCGCGGACGCAACGGAAGCCGATGTACGGACGGCTCTCGAACTGGTACTCATAGGTACGGACACCGCACTGCATGAAGTAACTGATGTCCTTCCAGCTGCCGCCCTTGACCACTTTGCGTTTCAGGATGTCTGGATCCGCTTTGCGTGCCATGTAGTTGTAATCCGGGTTCAGGTCGTGGATATGGGTGTTCGCGGCACTCTGATAAGCAGAGTTCGTCCACTCCGACACGTTTCCGGCCATGTCAAACAGACCGAAATCATTGGGACGGAACTGCGCCACCTTCATCGTAGTCGTGCCGGTATCGTCGTTGTAGGCACCGCGGTAGGGTTTGAAGTTTGCGAAGAAACATCCCTGGTCGTCACGGGCATAGTTGCTACCCCACGGGTACATCGCCATCTTGCGTCCGCCACGGGCTGCATACTCCCATTGCGCCTCGGTCGGCAGACGGTACTCGTTGACCTCTACGGAGGAGTGCATGTTATAGTATTTCGTACGCCAGTTGCAGAACGCGTGCGCCTGCTCCCACGTAACACCCACTACCGGATACTCCGCATAACCCGGGTGCTTGAAATACATGTGCAGCAACGGGTCGTTGTACGAGAACTGGAAGTCACGCGCCCATACCAGTGTATCGGGATAAACGGAGATGATCTTCTCCGTCAGCAGATCTTTCGGCTCGCGCAGGGGACGGATGATGGTCGAGTCGCAGATCTCGTAGTTGTCGTTTACCCAGAACGTGTCCACACGGGCGGTCGCCCCTGCGGGATAAGTACTGGTTGCCACGTCGAACTTGTTGCGCTGCGGAAGCGCCTCGTCCATGTTCACCCAACTGTAACGGTAGTGGAGATGGTTGGTATTGATCTTGCCGTCCGAATAGTACATCGGGGCAAGCGCGTCCACAACATCCTCCTCCTTGCTATTCCAGGGCACTTTCTTGCTCCAGTTGAGACGGAAATTCTCCTCGTCGAAATCCTCGTCACGCGGTTGGATGGCATAATCGGTAAGACCGGCTGCCACCAGATTGGTGAGGGCGATGGAGTCACGCACCCAGTTGACGAACTGGTGGTACTCGTTGTTGGTAATCTCCGTTTCGTCCATCCAGAAAGCGTCAACGGTCACCATAACGATGTTGTCCGGCTGCTCGAACACAGCGGACTGCGTATTGGCACCCATCATGAAACTTCCTTTCTTGATGAACAACATACCGTAAGGATTGGCCTCCTTGAAATTCGTGGCTTTGCGAACTCCTACGAGCTCTCCGGCCGGCTTGTTGCAACTAACCACTGCAAACGCAAACGCGATTAATGGCAAAATCATTCTCATTTTCATACTTACAAGTATCTAATTGATTTATATTTATTCGTTCTCTTGGGCTTCAGGATATCAAATCCGTACGCCAGAAATATCTCGTGACTTCCGTAGCTCTCCAGTAGCAGTTTGTTGGTCGGCAGCTCGCAACTATAACCCAACTGCAAACCGGAGATTATATCTATTCCTAATAATATATTTACGCTACCCAATATGCGGTATCCCAGTCCCCAGCGGTAGCGGTCTTTGTAGTCGCACATGAGGGTGAGGTTGACATCCCAACTCACAAAATCGCTCATCACCATGGCGCTTGGGGTCAGCATCCACTCCTTGTAGTTTTTGAGCCGGAAGTGATAACCGCCGCTGACATACATCGTTCCCGCCACGCTGATCACTTGCGAGGTGCCTGTTGTACCGTCGCTCCAGTCTATCCGGGGCCGGGTGAGGTGCGTATAACTGGCGCCCACCCACCAGACCGGAGTGCTGTACAGAACACCGACTGCCATGTCAAATTTCATGCCCGACTTGCTCGCCGTTGGCAACGCTTCATCGTTGGCTTCGTGATACTCGTCCCCCATTCGGCCGAGATTGACGGAGTCTCCGCGGAAACCTACGTTGATGAATCCCAAATCCACTCCGGCGCTCAGATATCCCTTTCCCAGTTTCTGCCGGTACGCGTATTGTGCGTAGAGGGACTGTGTGGTGAACAAACCCACGCGGTCATTGAGGAAACGTATCCCGGCGCCGTGGTTCGTCTTGCCGATCCGGAAAGGTGAGTTGAAGGAGAACCAGGTACTCATCGGCGCATTCGGAATATCCACGAACTGCATCCGGTGCATTCCCGCCGCCTTCATCAAGTCACCCTCTCCCGCCGCCGCCGGGTTGTAGGCTGCCAACATGTACATATACTGTCCCATTTGCGGGTCAAACTGCGCACTCGCAGTCATCGCGGCCATCAGACCGAACAGGACAATAACTACCCTTTTCACAAAATCAATACTCGTCCTCGTTATAAAGGAAATCATCATCGTTTGTTGGAAAATCCGGCCAGATATCCAATATACTTTCGTACTGATCTTCATCGTCTCCTTCCAACTCATTCAAGTTCTCAATCACTTCCATAGGAAGCCCTTCTCTATTGGCATAATCCAGCAACTCATCTTTGGTTGCAGGCCATGGAGCGTCGTCCAATTTTGATGCTAATTCTAATGTCCAATACATACGCGTTTATACAAAAAATCGTGCAAAAGTAGTAAAAATAGTTGATTTGTGCAAATATTTCGTGCAATATTATACATTTTTCGCCGATTTTTTCACTTATAGACGCTTTTCCGTCAAATTTTACACATTTTCACTCGTTTTTCCACTCGCTTTCCATTCCGTCATTCTGATAGCAAACAAAGCGCGATAGAACAAAAAAGTAATCACTCAGGCGGTTTATGTATCTTAATGTCATCTCAGGCGCATTGGCTTCTATCATTCTGCGCTCTGCACGGCGGCAAACGGTACGGCAGATATGTGTACGGCTGACCACTTCGTCTCCGCAGGGCAGGATGAACGCCCGCTGCTTTGGCACGACAGACTGCATGGCGTCTATCCACTCTTCCAGCTGCTCAATGTCCCTGCCGGTGATCCATTCCCCGGGCGCCATACTGAGTGCCGCACCGAGATTGAAGAGCTTGTTCTGAACCCTCGCCAACTGCGCGTCACTCGTCTTTCGTGATTCGCTATTTGCTATGGCACTTCGCAGCGCCCCTACCCAGCTGTTGAGTTCATCGACCGTACCGTACGCCTCTATGCGGGTGTCGGTTTTGGGTACCCGCTGACCGTTCGCCAGCGATGTTTCTCCCTTGTCTCCTGTTTTGGTATAAATCATGGTACTAACCCGTAATTTTAATTTTCAATTTTTAATTCTAATCCCGTAGTGCCTTTTGAGGTAATGGGGATCGACAAAGAGGAGCCCCGCGTGGTACAGATCCATGGAAGTGGTCACCCGCGGATCGTTCTTGAGCTCCTCCCATGCCCGTTCCATCGGCTCGGAGTAATGAATATCGTCGATGACAAGCACGCCTTTTTCCGCCAGCATGGGTAGCAGGACGTCGGCATAGCGAACGGTCGCCTCATAGGTGTGATTGGCATCGACGAACGCCAAGTCGATAGGTGTATATTCCGCAGGGGCGTGCGCGAATGATAACAAGGTGCCGTCAATCGGGCCTTCGCGCCACTCTATGTTCTCCATCTTGAGCGCCCGCCAGATGCCTTGGGCTATCTTGAGCAGTTCGCCACTGCCCTCGAAGGTGAGCACTTGGTTACGGCTGTCCGCAGCGGCGAGATAGGCGGTGGTGATACCCAGGGAAGTACCCAACTCAATGATATTGAGCGGTCTTTTCTCCCGACCGGTCATCCAGTTGACAATCCGGAAGAGCGTGCGGGCGATGCGCGGACTCTCCAGATGGGTACGGGCGATGTCACACACGCGACGAGTGATTTTCTTGCCTTCAGGCGACCCCTGCGAGCCGTAGTCAATCACCTCCAATGCGTCCTCGCAGGCGAGCAGAAGCTCCCGCCGGCGCTCGATCTCCGCGAAACAGTAATAACTGTTTTCATCACGTAGAATAAAGCGCACCAATTCAAACAGGTAAGGCGAGTGAATACCCTCACCCGAGGTGTTCCACGCCGTCAGACGGTGCCTGACAAACGCCAACGCCCTGTGTATCTCCGCATTTTTTGCCACTTTGCTGTCTTTTTTATTCGTTTGGGCTGCAAAATTACTAAATTATTTGCACATATGCAAAAAAAAGTGTAATTTTGCAGCATGATTTTGAATTATATATGGATTTCGTTGATCTTGCTCGCCGTGGTAATCGGTTTGGTGCAAGCAGTTTGGTTCGGTAACGCGGATGTTTTCTCCGCTATTCTTAATTCGACGTTCGACAACGCCAAGACGGGCTTCGAGCTCTCACTGGGTCTCACGGGAGTCCTTTCTCTGTGGATGGGGATTATGAAGATCGGCGAGCAGGCAGGGGCGGTCAACACCCTCGGAAAGGCGATCAACCCTTTCTTCAGCCGTATCTTTCCGGACATTCCGAAGGGTCATCCGGTCTTCGGTACCATGCTCATGAACATAGCCGCCAACATGTTAGGTCTGGACAATGCGGCAACGCCGATGGGGCTGAAAGCGATGGGCGAGTTGCAGGAACTGAACAAAGACAAGACGAAAGCCTCGAACGCGATGATCATGTTCGTGGTGCTGGGTGCCAGCGGTCTGACGCTTATCCCGACGACCATCATGGCGTACCGCGCACAACTCGGCGCTGAGAACCCGGCGGATGTGTTCCTCCCTATCCTCATAGCGACCTACGTAGCGACCCTTGTCGGGCTCATCTGTGTCTGCATAGCCCAGAGAATCAGGCTGAAGGACCCGGTCGTATTGGGTACGCTCATCGGTCTGACGGCACTGGTTGGACTCCTTGTATGGGGCGCCTCACGCATGGATCCGCACACGCTCTCGGTGGTCTCCGCTACGATTGCCGCCGTCCTCCTGCTGGGAGTCATCTGCTGGTTCATCCTGCAGGCGACGGTCAAAAAAATCAACGTCTATGATGCCTTTATTGACGGAGCCAAAGGCGGTTTTCAGACCGCGGTAGGCATCATCCCCTACCTCATCGCTATTCTGGTGGCGGTGGGCATGTTCCGCGCCTGCGGTGCGATGGATCTGCTGGAGCAGGGCATCGCCTGGTGTTTCTCCGCCTGCGGCATCAACCCCGATCTGGCGGGAGCCGTTCCCACGGCGCTGATGAAACCGCTCTCCGGCAGCGGCGCGCGCGGGCTGATGCTCGAAGCCATGACGACGCACGGAGCCGATAGTCTCGTAGGACGGCTCTGCTGCATCCTGCAAGGTACAACGGACACGACGTTCTATGTGCTGGCGGTCTATTTCGGTTCTGTGAATATTAAAGACACACGGCACGCCGTGGCTTGTTGTTTGTTGGCAGATTTAGCAGGAGCTATTGCGGCTTTTGCCATCGCACCGTTGTTCTTCGGCTAAAAAAAGTTAAAATAGCCAGTATTATATATTTATATATAATACCAAGGATATAAAGAGCGACCATTATCGCGTGAAACGTTAGAGATTAGTTAGTTATAAGTTAGATATTAGTTAGATATTACCGGAGGGTATTCGGAATAATTACAGGATAAATATGGTATCATTCATAGCGGATAGTATAGAAATGCCTGCACTCGATGAGCGCAAAGTGAGCCGCTGGATCCGCTCGGTGGCGGCCGATTACGGTTTCTCTGTGGGAAACATCAACTATGTCTTCTGCTCCGACGAGCGCGAACTGGAGGTTAACCGTCAGTTCCTGGGACACGACTACTACACCGACGTCATCACCTTTGATTACACCGCGGGCACTACGCTCAACGGCGATATCTTCATCTCGCTGGACACTGTGCGCAGCAATGCGGAGACGGTCGGAGTGACGTTTGAGGACGAACTGCGACGCATCATCATACACGGAGTCCTCCACCTCACCGGACAGGGCGACAAGACACCGGAAACAAAGGCGCAAATGACCGCCAAAGAAGAAAAAGCACTTGCTAAATGGTAAAAAAGTGCGCGGATATTTGCATATTCCCAAAAAATGTAGTATCTTTGCACTCGAATAATTGCTACAGCTGGTTCCGACAGCTCTAAAAAGCGGAAACATGTTGATAAAAGGCGTTTGTTGACGCTTCGTTCCTGACGATTAGAAACTTCGCAACTTTCAGTAAGATTCAGGACTTAGCAACGATAGATGCTCCATTTGAATATAGGCAACCGCTATTTGTCCATATTGTCATAGCCGTAGGTTATGGCGCTATGTACTTATAGATGGTATTATATATTCAATGTGGGCTTCGCGTTGTCGGTCTAATCTTACGGGCAATGCGAAGGCCTCTAATCGTGGAACGACAATGTCGGGTCCACTTTTGTTTTATATATACCTGTATATATACTTATTTACATTATTAACCCTCTAAATTAACATCTTATGAAGAAAAAATTTACTGTTCTGGCGATGCTCATCCTTTGCGGCGTACTCAGCATGTTCGCTGCCAATGACTTGATCATCAAGACCAACTCCGAGAAGGTCGAGGCGCTGATACAGGAAGTCAGCGAGACCGAGTTGCGCTACAAGAAAGCCAACAACCCCAACGGCCCAATGTTCGTCATCAAACTGGAGGAGGTGGCATCCATCATCTACGCCAACGGCGAAGTACAAGCCATCGAGCACAAAGCTGCTCCGCAAGCCCAACCGCAACAGGGCTACAATTACAACAGCGCTTATAACCCCTACAACGGTGGTGCGTACGGCAACTACATGTATGGCAACAACCCCGACAACGGACCTATGCAGCGCATCGGTTACAACGAGTACCTGATCGACGGGCACCGCCTCAAAGGCAAAGAACTTAAGTTCTTCCTCCAACAGACCTGTCCGCAGGCACATACGTATTACAACACGTGGAACAACTGCGAGGTAGCCGGATGGTGTATGCTCGGTATCGGTGCCGCCATGTTCATCGGCATCGGTGTTGGATGCTTTGTAGGTAGTGAAGACTACTCTTACCATTCTACTGCTTGGTACACATTACGGAATACCGGAATAGCGTTCTGGGTTATCGGTGGCGCATCCATGGCGGGTTCTATTCCGCTTATTACATGCGGTAACATATTTAAGAGACGCGTAAACCAAGTCTACAACATGAACTGCGGCAATAACAACGTTGCTTGTTCGCCGGAACTCAAACTCACCTCCGGCGCGAACGGATTGGGCTTGGCATTGAGCTTCTGACACTGCAACATCTATTCACCCTAAAATAAATCCTATTATGTCAAAGAGATTTTACATCCTGGCACTTGCCATGGTTTGCAGCCTGCTGAACGTACTGGCTGCTGTTAAGAGTGACCTGATCATCAAGACCAACTCCGAGAAGGTCGAGGCGCTGATACAGGAGGTCAGCGAGACCGAGTTGCGCTACAAGAAAGCCAACAATCCCAACGGACCGATGTTCGTCATCAAACTGGAGGAGGTTGCCTCCATCATCTACGCCAACGGCGAGGTACAAGCCATCGAGCACAAAGCCGCACCGCAGCCACAGCAGGCTCCCCAACAGCAGGGCTACAACTTCAACAACGGCTACAACCGCGGGTACAACAACGCTTACAACGGCGCTTACGGCTATAACGCCTACAATGCCGCTAACCCTTACAACGGACCGCTGCGCCGCATTGACAACAAGACGTGGATGTACCAGGACCACCGCATGTCCACCAAGGAGATGAAGTTCTTTCTCCAGCAGACCTGCCCGCAGGCCTACAACTACTACAACTCATGGAACAACTGCGAGATCATCGGTTGGGTTTTCCTGGGCGTAGGTCCCGCCATCATGTTGGGTATAGGGCTTCCGCTGCTCATCGAGGTGAACACCGGCGCCGGTATCGGTCTCATGTCCTTCGGTCTCGGTTTGACCGCTGCCTCCGTACCGTTGGTTGCATGCGGACATGTGTTTAAGAACCGCGTCGATCAGGTGTACAACGTACACTGCGTACAGCCGATGGCGTTCCAACCGGAACTCAGACTCACCTCCGGAGCCAACGGATTAGGTCTCGCATTGGGTTTCTAAAAACAACACTAAAAAATACACACTTATGAAAACAAACACTAAGGCTTTACTGCTAAGCCTGTTACTGCTCGTTATACTCGGTCACACGGGTTGTTCGCTTGACACCTTTAACCGCCCTAATGCGTTTAGTAGTTCTGCCTTGGTGGGGTATTGGGCAAGAACCTATACCAGTAACGGCGAGAGTTTTTCCGAAATGTGGAAATTCAACGCCGACAAGACCGGAGTCTATGCCAATTCAGACGAATCGGATCCCGCGTCCCTCTTTTCCTTCAACTGGTCGCTCAGCGGAGACGAACTGGTCATCTCCAACACCGGCGGAACGGTCAGGATGCAGATCACCAACCTCACTTCGGACGCATTGACGCTGGTTCTGAACAACCAGCGGTACAACTACACACGTTATGTCCCGGATGACAGCGGTTCGGGCGGAGGAGACAGCGGAGGAGGCAGCGGAAGCGGCGACAACACCTCCACCAACTATGCACCGTCCAGCATGACGAACTATAAGTTCTACAGCCATGCCTACTCTACCTCCTATACGCTCTATTTCACCTCCAACTACGGTGTGAACAGTTCTACCAGTTATATCAGCGGGCTGTCAGGGCAGTATAAGGTATCAAGTGTGTCCTACTCCAAGACCTCCAACAACAAAGCCACTATCACCGTCTCCTACTCCACCGGCAGTACCACCAAGACGGACAAACTGTACCTCACCTTCACTTCCTACGGCGGCGGAACGATGCAGTACGAGGACGACGTGATGACCTATAACTTCACCTGTCAATACGTAGGTTCAAGCAGTAGTGTCGAAGCGCCATCCAGCGTAGCCTACAAGAAATTCAGTCTCAGCAAATATACTTGGTATCAGTTCGGTTCCGCCAGCGGTTCCAGCGTAACGGTGACAAGTTCGAGTAATACTACCGCTGATAGAATTACTGCTACATATAACAAGACGGGCAGTACAACAGGTACACTAATTATCCGTCACACAATGGGTTCCGGTTCCTTATCTTCCACCAGCACGTATACCTATAAGTTGACCTTCGCGACCTCGTCTTCAGGTACTTATTACCGCACATCCGATAACAGGTTTGTGGAAGACTCCACAGGCAGTTTCACCTTGGAATAAAAATAGACTATGAAAAAGATTTATTTACTTGCATGTATAGTTACTGCCTTGTTCTGCTTCAACGCATGCGACAAGGAAGAAATGGTAGTGGTCACTATTCCCACTACCACGGTAACGCTATCCGGTAGCGGAGCCGAAGTCTCCGCGCAGTTGAAATACACGCCGTCGAACGCGAGCTATAACGGAATGCCCACTATTCAGCATTACGGAGCGTATGTATCGGCTACAGACCCGACCGTCAAGACCGACAGAACACGTTTTGTTGTCAGCAACAGCCAGAGCGGATTAAGCTCTTTCACGGTCACACTCTCGGGTCTGGCCCCCGATACGGAGTACTACATCCGCGCATTCATCAGCAACATATACGGCGAAATACTCGGCGACGTGGTGACCGTTACCACCTATAGCGGTGTGAAACTCACTACCGACCCGGCTACGGAAATAACAGCTAACAGCGCCAAGTTGTCCGGCTCGGTGACGGCAAAGGGAGAAGGGACGAATTTCAAGATCACACAGCGAGGGTTTGTACTCTCTACCACCAACTCGTCACCGACCTTGGAGAACAACACAAAACAAGTAACAACCGTCTTCAGCGGAACAGGCACATTCACCTATAACTGCACCGGCTTGACCAGCGGCACACGTTATTATTATCGCGCGTACGCGACTGTGAACGGCGAAACACTCTATGCCATGAGCCAGAGCTTCACCACCATTGCGGCGGACGACAAGGTTATCATGGAACTGGAGGAAGTTCGGAGCAACACTATTTACGCAACGAATGTGAATTTGAATGGTACGATTAATATCGGGAAAGACGCAATGGGCACATTTGATGAAATAGGCTTTGTATGGTCCACAGCCTCTACTCCGACGATAAACAACAGCAAGTACTATTGGTCAAGTACCAACACTCCGTTAGAGGATGTGTATGGTGCTTTTGACACATGGGTCGGCTCTAAACGGCTGGTTTGTATTGCATCTCCCCTTACTGCCGGCACGAAGTATTATTATCGGATGTATTACAAACAGAAAGGCAGCAGTTCGGTCGTCTATTCAGATACGAAGACATTTACCACAGCAGGCGATGCCGGCACGGACGGAGGTACGGTAACGATTGCGCAGTTCAAGAACATGCCGGACGATGTGAATACTTGGTACACTGTTTCTGGTGTTATCTATAGTATCTATAGTTCACAGTACGGCAATCTGTATTTGGCTGACGAAACGGGTCTGTTAGCGGTTTATGGCGTGACGGCTACCCGGCAGACCAACGGAGGAAACGACCAATCGTTTGCTTCTTTGGGATTGCATGCCGGTGATTACATCACCATTAAAGCACCGAAAATAACCTATAATGGTATTCCGGAAGCGAAAAACGGCTATCTGGTTAGCAAGAGTTCTACCGTTCCATCATTTACTACCTTTGCATTAGAGCCGACAACAACAAACAATTTTACGTTTAATACGGTAACAAGTGTCACAGCAAAGATATACAATTACGAGGGCGGGTATGAAGGTGACGACTGGCAGCAGACGGACATCTCTCTTGTGAATTCCGGCAATATGTCGCTATTCCTTAGATATTACTCCTATGGTACGATAGATGCTACACTGGGTATCGTCCCCGGAACGTTTAGTGTGAAAAATACCAGCAATTATTATATACCATGGGTCATGTGGCAATCCCGGGGATATTCTGCTAATACGAACACAGAGTCCGGGTGCACATTTTATAGATTGGGGGCTTTCAGTGACTACGCACCGTATTATATTAAAAGTGGCAACGTGACTATAGCTAAAGTGGGCACGAAGGCACGCATCACGTTTGACTTGACGTCCTATTATGGCTCTTCTATTACCGGTGACGTAACGGTAGACATCAAGAGCAATCTAACCACCTATTAAGATGAACAACCTATAAACGATTACCACTATGCAAAAGTTCTATATATTGATCATCGCCACCCTCTGCAGCGTGCTGAATGTCCTTGCAGCGAACGACCTGATCATCAAGACCAACTCCGAGAAGATCGAGGCGCTTATTCAGGAAATCAGCGCAACAGAGGTGCGCTACAAGAAAGCCGATAACCCCACCGGACCGACTTTCATCGTCAAGACCGCGGACATATCCACCATCGTCTATGCCAACGGCGAGGTGCAGGCACTCAACAGTGCCCCTGCCGCACCTGCCGCTACGCAACAGCAGTCGCAGGCGGCTCACGTCACTCCGCAAACACAACAGCAGGCCAAAAGTGAGGCAGTGGATTTCGACAACATTTTATCTGCCTACCAACAGCAGCAGAAAGAGCAAAAAGCCAAGAAAGAGGCACTGAAGAACAAATACGGATGGGAGAATTTTATCCTGGCGAACTACCAGTACGGTTTCAATTACCAGCACGCTGTAGGACTGACCTACGGACGCGTGAAACAGGTCGGTTGGTACGTCAGTTTCTCGCTGGGCTTAGGTTTTCATTACAACTATGACTACTTGGGAGCACAACACGACAGAAGTATCTATGACCCCGCCATGTCTTCATATGTCACCCCGTTCTACAGCGGTGCGAAATCGCGCAACCAGATCACAGCTACAGGAGGAACGATTGTTCGTCTGGGACCCTCGCCGGTATTCTTTTATGCCGGTATCGGCTATGCCTTCCACACCGTCACGGCCGAGACAACCGACCATAAATGGGTGTACCTGAGGAATTACACGGACAAATTCTTCTACCCCTCCGGGCACGGAATGAATTTCGATGCGGGAATACAGGCGAATATCAAGGGCTTCACCCTCTCTGCCGGCTATTCCCTGCTGACGAACTTTGACACCTACAGGTCCCAGGGATTCCTGCACGAGATCAAGTTCGGTGTCGGCGGCATGTGGAAAGACAAAAAGAAAAAAGAACCCTCTAAATAACTCATATAATGAAAAGGTATTACATTCTGGCTCTTGCCATCCTATGCAGCGTGCTGAACGTGCTCGCTGCCAACGACCTGATCATCAAAACCAACTCCGAGAAGATCGAGGCACTCATTCAGGAGGTGGGCGAGACAGAACTCCGTTACAAGAAAGCCGACAACCCTAACGGTCCCGTCTATGTGCTCAAGACCGCCGAAATCTCCACCATCGTCTATGCCAACGGCGAAGTGCAGGTCATGGAATCTGTTGCCGCCCCGCAGCCGCAGGCACAGCCACAAACCGTACAACCCTACTCGCAGCCCAAACCCGTGCAGTCTTACTCGCTGCCCGCAGCCGGTTCGACCTACACGTCTGTGTTCTTCCCTGAGAACAAGATGCGTAAGGAAGGCAAAATCTATTACTTGGGCAAAAAGCCCATGACACGCAACGAGATGCGGGAGTTCATGAGAACCAACTGCGACCAGGCGTACCAACAGTACCTCAGGAACCGCAGACTGGAGCGTGGCGGATGGGCGATGTTCGGTATAGGTGCCGGTCTCGCTATCGGAGGCGGAGTAATGAACTATCTTGTATGGAAGAACATGCGCTATAACACGAACCCGCAATACACCCAGGCGACCTACGATGCGTTGTCGGTAGCATCATTTGTCATCTCGGGCGTGGGTGGCGGACTCTTCGTTGCCAGTATTCCGATGATCTGCGTGGGAGCAGTCAGGAAGAATAATATCCACAAGACCTATAATATCTGGTGCGCAGAGGAAGACAAGGCGACGAGCTCGCTCTATGAGTTCAACCTCACCTCCGGCACCAACGGTCTCGGCATCGCCATGACTTTTTAACCCACCTTTTTACTAACCCTAACAAATCTATGTATTATGAAAACAAGTTCCAAAATTTGGGCAATAGGGCTGCTGATGGCAGCCATGCTCGTCTGTTTCACCTCCTGCAAGGAACGTAACACACCCTCAGGAGGCGGATTCTCCTATTCCGGCTATGCCCCTACCTTGGCGGGAATGAAAGGCAGATGGTTGGACATCGGCATAATGATGAAGTTCCGCTACAACGGCTCTTCATGGGATGTAGCCCCAAGCGACATAGCTACCTATTTGCAGAACAAAGACCTGCAGGTCTCTTCAGGTAGCATCAGCTACATGCGCGCGGATAATTACTCTGCGTTGCTGGAGTTCAATATCGTATATTCCTACAAAGCCGGCTCCTCGTCCTCTCGCACGACCGGGACTTTTAGGGGCAGCAGTATTATTCTGGACTTCAACTCCTCCACCGGCGGCACCTGGAACGGTCTTATCGGCAGCAGTGCCTACACCAACCGTAAATTCACCCTTTCGTATTAATAATAAACAATTACTCATATGAAAACATTCGCAGCAATCTTTTCAGGTGTAAAAAATGACGGAAAATGAGGTCATTTGTGCTATAATTTGCAGGAACGGAAAAATTATACTAATTTTGCAGTGCAAATAAAACAGCAAGGTATGAAAAGATTTCTGATTGTTGCACTGTGTGCGTTGTTTCTGATGCCTGTTCAGGCGGTTAATTATTGTGCGAGTACGTCGTGGGGCTACGGCGCAGGTGCGACGGGCGGCGGCAATGCGACGCCTACGTTGGTGAAAAGCGTGAGCGAGTTGAAGTCGGCGCTGAACAAAGGCAAGAACAAAGTGATCATCATCACCCAGGATCTGACCTTCACCTCCATGCTCTCCGTACAGGACGGCTCTAACGTGACGCTGATGGCACTCCCGGGTGTCACACTGACCAGCACCAAGCAGGATGCCACCAATTCCGGTATCTTGTATGTCAAACGATTCAGTAATCTTATTATCCGTAATATCACGTTCGTGGGTCCGGGCGCGTACGACTGCGACGGAAACGACCTGCTGTGTTTTGAGAATGTAACCAAAGCATGGGTGGACCACTGTGATTTCCAGGACGGTTGCGACGGCAATTTTGACAACAAAGGCGGCACGGACAACGTGACGGTGAGTTGGTGCCGTTTCCGGTACCTGAAAGCGCCGAAAGCGGGCGGCAGCGGCGGTGCGGACGACCACCGGTTCACGAACCTGCTCGGCTCATCGTCCTCCGACAAGCCTTCGGACGGGACATACAACATGACCTGGGCGTACTGCTGGTGGGACGAAGGATGCAAGGAACGTATGCTGCGCTGCCGCAACGCGGAGCTGCATTTCCTGAACTGCTACTGGAACAGCTCGGTAGCCAACTACTATGTAGGTCCGGAGAACGCGAAAGCGTATTTCGAGGGCTGTACGTTTGCAGGTAAAGCCAATTCGAGTTCCAAGATATTCAAGTCGTACGGTGGCACGAATGCCTGCAAGTTTGTCAACTGTGCCGGTAACCTGCCCTCCAACAGCGGAACGGTCAATGCGCCAAGTTACAGCTACGACCAGCTGAGTGCTGCGACGGCAAAGAGTTATGTTACGAACACTTCATGCGGTGCGGGTGCGACGCTGGTAGTGAACACGAGCGGTCAGACAGGCTCGTCCTGCGACAGCGGCAGTACTCCCGACCCCGACCCGACTCCGGACCCTGATCCCACGCCCGATCCTGATCCGACACCTGTTACATCGGATCTTACCTGGAACTTCTCGACGAGTGATTTCAACGGATTAGGCACTATTACCTCCACGACGACCGTCAAGGGTTTGACGATAGCCGCTTCTTCTGACAAAGCCGTTACGGTAGCCACAGGTGCCAAGACCATTGATGGTCATGCCTTCACCCATGTGCTCAAGACCGGCGGTACGGGATCGGCCGCAGCGCGCAGTCTGAGCTTTGCCGTAACAGGCGCTTGTACGATAGAGGTATATCTGATCAGCGCGAACACGACCTCCGAGCGCACGCTCAATATATATAGCGGTTCATACGGAGGAACTCCGCTGACGACGATGCCTGCTGCAACGACAGCCGCCAAGCAGAGTTACAGCTATACCGGCAGTGCAACAACCATCTACATGGGTAGCGCCAATAGCGGAATCAATTTCTACGCCATCAACGTGACCTATTCAGGCGGTGGCACACAGCCGACGGGTTATACGCTGAGTTACGACGAGAATGGCGGTAGCGGCACCATGGCGGATCAGGAGCAGACCGGCTCCGGCGTCACCGTAGCAGACAACACTTTCACCGCCCCGACGGGCTACAGTTTCAAGGAATGGAACACGAACGCGAAGGGTTCGGGCACCCGCTACACGGCAGGGCAGACCGTAACGCTGACGGACGACCTGACGCTCTACGCCGTTTGGCAGCCGCTGAGCTACACCGTCACACTCGATGCCACAGGCGGTACAGGCGGTACTGCATCCGTGACCGCCACCTTCGACGAGGCAATGCCGAACATCACCATACCGAGCCGTGATGGTTATATTTTCAAAGGCTATTTCGCAACACAGAACGGCTCCGGCAAGCAGTACTACGACGCGAACGGAAGCAGTACCAACAGTTGGGTCACAGCCTCCGATGCAACCATATATGCCGCGTGGGAGGAACAGAGCGGCGAGACACCAGTAACGGAAGGAGACCTGCATTTCTGGTTCTTCAACGCTGCCGATGCGGCTACGAACGGACTCACCAACGATACTACCGTATTCTCCAATATGGTGAACTCCGGCAGTGCGATGGCAGGCAGCATCACCATTGACGGTACGAGCTATTCCGTTACCCGCCGTACAGGTGACAATGCGAAGTTCGGCGAGTTCACCATCCCTGCCGGTCAGAAAGGTATCTTCTACGCTCTGGCTGTTTCGTCCGCCAAAGGTGACAGGCAGATCAACCTGATCTCCGGCAGCGAGAAGATCGAGTTCCCCGTAGCAGGCGGTGCAGACTCATACAAACGTCTGGAGAGCGAAGAACTGCCCGCCGGTACGTACAGTATCGAGCGCGAGGCTAACGGCAACGTACGGCTGGGTATCGTAGTGCTGAAGTTCATTGACAACTCCTCTACCGATGTGGAGAGCGTCACGGAGATACAACAGTCCTCCGCTGCTTCCGGCAAGATCATTCGCAACGGACAAGTACTGATTCTCCGCGACGGAAAAGTCTATAATATATTAGGTATGCGCGTAGAGTAAACGGCGTATGGATACAATAAATGGCGGCTCACAAGAGTCGCCATTTATTGTTTGTATCAGCCACGAATGGCTTATACGTAGCTTGGCTTAGTCGCAGAACTTGGCGCCGATGAACTCACGGTTCAGACGGGCGATGTTCGCCAGGCTGACAGATTTCGGGCACTCGGCAGCACAGGCACCGGTGTTGGTACAGTTACCGAAACCGAGTTCGTCCATCTTAGCCACCATGGCTTTGGCGCGCGCTTTCGCCTCGATCTTGCCTTGCGGCAGGAGAGCGAGTTGCGAAACCTTAGCCGCTACGAAGAGCATAGCCGAGCCATTCTTACAAGCCGCAGCACAAGCACCGCAACCGATACAGGAAGCCGCATCCATGGCTTCGTCAGCTACAGGCTTCGGAATAGGAATGGCGTTGGCATCGGGTACACCGCCGGTGTTGACGGAAACGAAACCGCCTGCCTGCATGATCTTGTCATACGCGCCACGGTCCACCATAAGGTCCTTGATGACCGGGAACGCACGGCTGCGCCACGGCTCTACGGTGATGGTCTCGCCGTCTTTGAACTTACGCATATGCAGCTGACAGGTGGTGATAGCGGAGTCGGGTCCGTGCGGGTGACCGTTGACGTACATCGAGCACATACCGCAGATACCCTCGCGGCAATCGTGATCATAA
>ODAI014237289.1_pt1 | contig 36279 bp, 36 predicted proteins | sample 1539321 | NCBI WGS metagenome assembly ODAI01 (sample SAMN02144231, study PRJEB22623) | gut metagenome | biome: sheep rumen | host: Ovis aries | place: New Zealand
AACCTTTCTGAAGAAAGGTTTCCTCCAGACCTCTTTCCAAAGACTTCTATTTCTATTTGGCAGGGGCAGCTATACTTTTATAGCATAGCAAAAGGCAGATATTTTCAGTTCTTTGAGAGAATGTCTGTCCCTGCCAAATAGAGTTAAAAGTTTTCGGAAAGGAGTTCAGCATCAGCGAAGCTGACGCTTAGGGAAACCCTTTTGAAAAAGGGTTTCCCTCAATAATTATCGTAAACGTTCTGTATAGGTACCCGCCTTAAGCGTCCGGGGGCTGAATTATTTATAGTTATTCTTCTTCGTCGCTGTCATGGGTCTTGAAGTACTCCTCAGCGGTAAGCTTCAGCAGATGTTCAGCGGGAGCCTGCATTCTAACGAACTCCTGCTCGGCAGCTATCTCATTGAAGCCTATTTTCAGGCGGATAGCCTGTTTCAGGTTGATTATATCAACTTCATCATGCACACCGCCCGATTCGCCGTCCAGTGCCCAGGCGAGGGGCTGCTTGCTCTTTATTTTCAGGTGAGATGTCTTGAATGTCACAAAGTTCGGACCTGTAAGCTTGTTTATGGCAGCCTCTGCAAGGATGCTGCTCAGCTCCAGTGCGTTGCTGGGGTTCTTAATAAGGCACACCTCAAACAGACCGTCATCGTAGCAAACACCGTCCTGTATGAAATTTTTCATACCTGCGATACTTTGTGAATTGGAAATAAGTCCCAGTGCAAAGCTGCCCTCTATAACTTCGCCGTCATGCTCTATGACAAGGTCATAACCCCTTATCGAGTTGACACGTCTGAGGGCTTCTGCGATATAAGCCACATGACCGAAACGGTTCTTGTACTCCTGGGGGGTCTCGTAGGATACCGCAGTGAATGCACCGAAGGCTGCCACGTATACAAAATGGGTATCTTCGTTGAACTGACCTATATCGTAATCGAAATACACACCCTTAGCGATAGCGTTAGCGCAGTCAACAGGCTTGTTTGGCAGACCCAGCGACATACCCACATCGTTTGTTGAGCCCGTAGGGATATATCCCAGCGGCACCTTTTTATCCAGTGAGAGCAGAGCGCTGACCGCTTCTGAGAGCGTACCGTCACCTCCGCTTGCCAGCACCAGGTCATAGCTGCTGCCGTCCTCCCTGATCTTTCGTCCGCCGTCACCCGGACACTGAGTAGGGTATACGGTCACATCGTAGCCCTCTTTGGTAAAAATATCCACGATGCTGAAAAGTTCATTTTTTATTTGTCCCTTACCCGCCAGCGGGTTGAATACGAATAGCAGTTTTTTCATTTGTTCCTCCAAAAAATATATTTCTGTTAAGTGTTCCGGTATGTGAATATTTCTATATGATTATCCCGATGACACACCACATTAATTAGTATTATATCGGTACTTGGAACACTTGGCGGTTATCCTCCCCCCGCCGCAGGCGGGGGAGGATAACATCAACACGATGATTCATTGTTATATAGCACTTTGTAATGGTGTGTTAAAGGGATAACCATGTATTTCTTTTTATACCGGTTGCATATTTCTTATATATTTTAATTTTATCACGCTGAAATATCCTTGTCAATAGCCTTTGAGATAAAAATGTGCTTTTCTCATTCATTATATACCCGGCAGATAAAAATAATGGGTCATGGTGAGGAACACTGCAAATAAAAACAGCGGATGCAGCCTTCTGCACCCGCCGTTTTGAGGAGGTATTGTTATGCCTTCTTATCGTTGAGATATTTTATCGCTGCGGTGGCTGCGGTAGCACCGTCTGCAGCAGCTGTTACAAGCTGTCGTACTTCCTTTACGCGGTTATCGCCTGCAACGAATATGCCGGGTGTCCTTGTAAGGCAGTTTTCGCCTGCGGCTGCATAGCCTTTTTCGTCAAGGTCAATGACAGATGCGAAATTCTGATTTTCGGGAACTCTGCCCACTGCCACGAAAAGTCCGCTGACGTTTATATCGCGCACACTGCCGTCGCGTGAAGTAACTTCGATGCTTTCAAGTGCGTTTTCGCCTTTCAGCTCGGTTATATCACTGTTCAGTATTATCTCGGCATTACTGCGCTCTTTCAGTCTATCAAACTCAGCCTCAGCTCCGCGGAAGCTGCCCAGCTTATGCACAAGGTAGACTTTCTCTGCGATATCTGTCAGATACAGCGCGTCTTCAAGTGCTATCCTTGAGCCGCCTGCAACGGCAACTGTCTTGCCGCGGAAGAATGCGCCGTCACATACTGCGCAGTAGCTTACGCCTTTGCCTATAAGCTCGTCCTCGCGGGCTACGCCAAGCTTGCGCTTGTCCGAACCTGTTGCGATGATGACAGCACCTGCCTGATAGCTGGCTGAGGGAGTGTTCACCTGCTTGTAGCTGCCCTTATCCTCTATACCCACAGCCTTTTCAAATACGAATTCAGCGCCCAGTGCGGTAGCCTGTTCATAAAGCTTCATAGCGAAGTCGAAGCCTGAGATATTCGGTGCAGCAGGATAATTATCTATTTTGTGTGCGTTGATGATCTGTCCGCCGAATGCGGCTGCTTCCAGCAGCATCACGGTTTTGTTGGCGCGTCTTGCGTATATGGCAGCTGTCATACCTGCAGGACCTGCGCCTATTATTATGATATCATGAGCCATAATATCACCTCAGCATATCTTCGATAGCTTCCTTTCCGCGGAAGCCGATACTGCGCTTCTTTTCTGCACCGTCCTTGAATGCTATTATGCAGGGTATAGAGGATATACCGAACTGTGCAGCGAGCTCGCCTTCGTCGTCAACGTTGACGCTGACTACCTTGATATCATCTCTTGAAGCTGCGATCTCCTCCAGCAGGGGTGCGAGCATTCTGCAGGGACCGCACCAGTCTGCGTTAAAATCAACAAGAACGGGCTTGTCGGACTTCAGTACCACGTTTTCAAAATCTGCTGTTGTTACCTTTATTACTGCCATAACAGTCACTCCTTATCTGTATCTTCGATATTTTTCAGTATCTTCATTATTAGTCCGCAGAAGGTAGCGCCTTCCTCGGGGGTTAGCCCTATGCAGCATTTCATCTGCTCGGGTACGGACAGTGCTTCATCTTTAAGAGCATCGCCCGTTTCTGTCAGTACGATGTTCAGGCTGCGCTCATCTGTCTCGCTGCGGGTACGTCTGATATAGCCCTTGCTTTCAAGCTTTTTCAGCAGGGGGGGCAGTGTGCTCGGATCGAGCATGAGTGCTGAACTCATCTGATTTACAGTGCAGCCGTCCTGTTCCCACAGGTACATCATGACAACGTATTGCGTATAAGTCAGCTCCAGTTTTTCCAGTATAGGTGTATACCTTCGTGTTACCTCCTTGGCACAGAGGTAAAGTGGATAGCAGAGCTGGTTCCTCAGCCGTATAGGATCGTATTTATCGCTCATATATATTTCTTTATCTCCTCTTCAAGGTCTTCGGGCTTTGTGGTAGGTGAATATCTGCCTACTACATTTCCCTGACGGTCAACTAAGAATTTAGTGAAATTCCACTTGATGTCGCCTTTATTTTTGCAGGTGGTGCTGAGTTTTTCAACACCCTTCATTATGGTCTTGTTTTTCAGACCGTTCACGCTGTCCTCAGCCATCTCGGATTTCAGAAAAGTGTACAGCGAAAGTTCATTTTCACCGTTTACCTCTGACTTTGCAAATCTGGGGAACTTTGTATCATACTTCATGGTGCAGAACTCGTGTATCTCATTGTCATCACCGGGTGCCTGATGACCGAACTGGTCGCAGGGGATATCAAGTATCTCCAGACCCTTGTCACGGTAGTTCTCATACAGATCCTCCAGACCTTTATACTGCGGAGTAAAGCCGCAGCCGGTGGCTGTATTTACTATCAGCAAGACCTTGCCTTTCAGTTCCTCAAGACTATACTCGCTTCCATCTCTCATTTTCAGTTTGTTTTCATAGATCGACATAGTGCTTTCCTCCTTGGATATTATTGATTCAGGCTTTTGATTTTAGTTTGTGTACCAATGTTTTGTGTACAAACTAAATATAGCACACTATATACCAAAAGTCAATAGGGTTCATAAAATGTTTACAATTTTATTTTTCCCCGATATTTCATTAAAATACATACAGATACAAAAAAGCCGTCCCGCGTTAACGGAACGGCTTTTGCCAATAAAAAACAAATAATAAAATTGAAGGTCTTAGCTGATGACACCGTGCTTGACTCTGTCCTCGACTTCACTGCGCTTAGCGTCATTGAAGCGGTCAAGTGTGCCTACAAGGTATCCTGTTATTCTCCTTATCCTCTGGAAAGGAACAGCGGAGAAATGATAATCTACCTCAGCGTAATCACCGTCAAGTGAGATGTCTATCGAGTCGATAGCCTTACCGGGATAGAGGTCATGCGCTCTGGAGATATATGCCTGCTTTTCTTCTTCGGTAAGCTCGCCGTTCTTAACATTTACGTTTATCATGTTTCTTTCCTCTTTTCTTCATTATATTGTAGTACGTTTATTATCATATCACAAGATATTGTATTTGTCAAGTCTTTTACCACGGAAATTTGCACAATAACACGGTGTCTTTTTTGGCATAGTTTACGAATGCAGATTCATATTTTTGTATGAACTGCTATGCGTTCTGCTGCGATACAGCGCTTTTCAGGGTTCTGCGGGCACATTGTTAAAAAATCCACGATTTGAAGATAGGCATATAGCGAAACACAATATATTGTGTTTGTAATATATTGTACGCGGCACAGCACAAAAAAAGCAGTCCACGCGGGACTGCTTATCGTATCAGTCGATATCAATGAATTTCTGTCCGTCGCTGCGGCCATCCATTTTATAGGATCCTTCATCGGGCTTGTTTCTGCCTGTCAGCAGGCTTCCGCCTATATTAGTCAGACCCGATACCAGCAGGCATATACCCAGCAGCCTGAACGTAACATCGGCAAGCAGCAGGGGATTGATCACCAGCAGTATGCCTGTCAGTGCAGTAAGCACAGCTGTCAGCATTGCCTTTGTCCAGCGGGGACTGTTATTATGCTTCAGCTGCATAGCGCCTTGTATATTTGTGATACCGCTTATCAGCATATATGCACCGAATACGAAAGCTATGACCTTCGGGATAAAATCCGGTCTTACCATTATGAATACGCCTGATATCACCAGTATAACACCGCTAACAAGCCCACTAGCGTTCTCGGGATCGGTATTTGCGCGTATAAAGTAATTTATCAGCGATGCAGCTCCCATAGCGGCGATCAAACCGCCTACTACAAGTCCTACCACTCTAGTGAATATGTTCGGATCAATGATCAGTGCGATACCCATTACTATACAGAATATGGAAAGCACTGCAAAACCGCTGAATGCTTTTTTTAGTTTGTTCAATGTCGTTCCTCCGTGTTGTTCTCGTTTTCCTTTTTAAGTTTTACCGCCTTTATCACCTTCATACGCGAGAATTCTTCTCTGTCTTTTTCTTCCAGAGAATCCGCGATGAACTTTACAGTATCGGTATAGCGCGGTATTATGATATTCTGCAGAGCATTTGCTCTGCGCTGAGTTTTCTTTATTGCCACAGAAAGTCTGTATATGCTGTTCTCAACTTCTGCCAGTGTCACAGTAAGCTTCTTGACTTTTTCAAATGCGATGAACGCTCTGTCAAGCTGTGAATCAGTACGTGAGAACCCATAGCAGACCTCGCGGGGCGTTTCGTGGAAAATGACCTTAGGCAGCTCCACACCCATAACAGTCTTGGAGGAAAGTTCAATACCATCCTCTACGGGCATACACTCCGCATAGGGGGTTATAACACCCATTGACATATTAGCCAGTTTCAGCATCTCATAGGCTTCCTTATAGGTATCTTCTATGGAGCTTCTGAGTTCCTTGGCTTTTTCGACCAGCGTCATTATCTCACGTATAAGGATATTGCGCTTTCTGTCGAGAAGTTCATAGCCCAGTGCCGCAAGCTGGAGATTTTTCTTAGTTGCTATGAGGTTACCCTTCGTGGGGAACACCTGCTGTACAGCCAAAGCTTTTTCACTCCTTTCGGAAATAAGAAACGAGATACTCGCTTACTTTATGATAACTCAGTATTTAACTATAAGTACGATATTCAGCAATACGGCCAGTATACCGACCACTGTGACAATAGTACCTACTTTGCGATACTTGCTTATATCAGCTTCACTGCCCTCACTGCCATTTTTAAGGTATTTTTCGGGCTTAATAAGCATACCGACTCCTAAAATGACTGCTGCAACAGCAAAAGCCATTTTTATGATCTCATATGATGACATACAGATCCTCCCTTCAAGGTCACTGGGTAAACGCATTCTCAGGGTCATAGAACTTGTTCAGGTGTTCATCATCAACTCTGTCAAGTTCTGTTCTCGGCAGTGACGAAAGCAGTTTCCAGCCGAGGTCAAGAGTCTCTTCTATTGAACGGTTAGTCTCAAATCCCTGGTCTATAAAATGTGCTTCAAACAGTTCACCGAATCTGAGGTATGCCTTATCGGTGGCAGTAAGTTCTTCCTCACCGATAACGGAAGCCAGCGAACGTGCATCCTGTACCTTAGCATAAGCCGCAAACAGCTGGTTAGCGCACATCTGGTGGTCTTCACGGGTATAGCCCTCGCCTATGCCGTCTTTCATAAGTCTTGAAAGGCTGGGCAGTATGGCAACGCCCGGATATACGCCTGTAGCATCAAGGTTTCTGTCCAGTACTATCTGACCCTCAGTTATATATCCCGTAAGGTCGGGGACAGGGTGGGTGATATCGTCATTAGGCATGGTGAGTATGGGTATCTGTGTAACAGAACCGTTTGCACCCTTTACTATGCCTGCCCTTTCATAGATAGAAGCAAGGTCGGAATAAAGGTATCCCGGATAGCCCTTTCTGCCGGGTATCTCACCCTTTGAGGACGAGAACTCACGGAGTGCTTCCGCGTATGAAGTCATATCCGTCAGTATGACGAGGATATGCATATTCTTCTTGAATGCCAGATACTCAGCGCAGGTAAGTGCGCATCTGGGGGTAAGTATACGCTCGATGATAGGGTCGTTTGAAAGGTTCAGGAACATGGCAACTCTCTGCAGAACGCCTGTTTCCTCGAAGCTTCTGCGGAAATAGTCAGCAACGTCATTGGTAACGCCCATAGCACCGAATACTACCGCGAAATCCTGACCTGCTTCATCAGCTATCTTAGCCTGACGTACTATCTGCACAGCCAGTTTGTTGTGTGAAAGTCCCGAGCCTGAGAATATAGGCAGCTTCTGACCTCTTATCAGGGTCATAAGTGCGTCTATAGACGATATACCTGTATTTATATAGTTCCTGGGGTATACACGGGATACGGGGTTAAGCGGTTCGCCGTTGATATCACGGCTCTCCTCTGCCACTATATCACCAAGACCGTCAATAGGCTTGCCTGCACCGTTGAAGATACGTCCCAGCATCTCGTCCGAAAGGGGGAGTTCCATGGGTCTGCCCTCAAAGCTTGTGGTGGTATTTTTCAGTGAGAGACCTTTGGTGCCCTCGAATACCTGCAGTACTGCCTTATCCTCGTATACCTCAACAACACGCGCCAGACGGTGGGTGCCGTTGTCCAGCTCGATATCGGCTATCTCGTCATAGCTTACGTTCTTACATTTGTCAAGAACTACCAGAGGTCCGTTTATCTCGCTGAGACCGATATATTTTATATTCAACTCAGACCACCTCCGCGTTCTTGTACCATTCGTTCATATCCCTCTCGTAGTCATCGAACATACCGAGCTTGTCATTTGGGATATCGTACTTTATCTTTATGAGCTTGTCAGCCCAGCCGTTTGACATTATCCTGTCGATAGCAACGCCCTTTGCCAGTGCTTCCTTTGAAAGCTCAAAGAAGCGCAGTATAGCCTTCATCATGCGGTACTGCTTTTCAAGGGGTACATAGGTATCGTCCTTGTGGTAAGCGTTCTGCTGGAGGAATCCTACTCTGACTACTCTTGCTGCTTCTATCAGCAGTTTCTGATCGTCGGGGAGTACATCCGTACCCATCAGCTTTACTATCTCCATCAGGCTGTTTTCCTCAACGAGGATATTTGATATCTGCTGTCTTACCTCCATGAAATCCGGGGCGACGTTATTTTTGTAGTAAGCGGAGAGATCGTCGATATACTCCGAATAGCTGGTGTTCCAGTTTATGGCAGGATAATGTCTTGCATAGGCAAGTGCCTTATCCAGTGCCCAGAAACATCTTACGAAACGCTTGGTGTTCTGTGTTACAGGCTCGGAGAAATCCGAACCCTGGGGAGATACCGCACCGATTATGGTAACAGAGCCCTCAGAACCGCCAAGGGTCTTTACATAGCCTGCTCTCTCATAGAATTCCGATATACGGGAGGGCAGATAAGCAGGGAAGCCTTCCTCAGCGGGCATTTCTTCCAGACGACCCGATATCTCACGCAGTGCCTCAGCCCAACGAGAAGTCGAATCCGCCATTATTGCTATATGATAGCCCATATCCCTGTAATATTCTGCCAGAGTGATACCTGTGTATATGGAAGCCTCTCTTGCCGCAACAGGCATATTCGAGGTGTTTGCTATCATGGTAGTTCTGTCTGTCAGGGGACGCTGTGTCTTTGGGTCTATCAGTTCGCTGAATTCCTCAAGTACCTGAGTCATCTCGTTGCCGCGCTCGCCGCAGCCAACGTATACGATTATATCCGCATCGCACCATTTTGCTATCTGGTGCTGGTTCATGGTCTTGCCTGTACCGAATCCTCCCGGGATAGCGGCAGTGCCGCCCTTAGCCACGGGTACTACCGTATCTATTATACGCTGACCTGTTATCAACGGTCTTGACATAGGCATTCTTTCAGCGCAGGGACGTGGAGTCCTTATAGGCCATTTCTGGCAGAGGGTAAGTTCTTCTTCTCTGCCGTATTCATCATGCAGCCTTACTACCACATCGTTAACGTTATACTTGCCCGTAACAGCCGTCCATACGACCTTTCCGCCCTTTGAAAAAGGCGAGAGCATACACTTGTGTGTTATAAGCGCTGTTTCGGGGCAGGTGGCATATATCTCGCCGGGACGAAGTATATCGCCTCTCTTAACCGTCACCGTAACATCGAACTTGCGCTTGGGGTCAAGCGCAGGAACGTTCGCACCCTCGGATATGAACGCGCCGCTTATTTCTTCCAGCTTCTTCAGTGGTCTTTCGATACCGTCGAACATATTGTCAAGTATACCTGGGCCCAGTGTTGCAGCCATAGGCGCACCGGTGCCGTAAACAGGCTCTCCCGGTTTAAGACCCGTAGTAGTTTCGTATACCTGCAGGGTAGTTTCCTTTGCGCTGACACGAATGACCTCACCGATCAGACGCTTTTCGCCCACGAATACCATTTCCTGCATGGCAAAGCTCTTGGTATCGCGGACCGTAACGACAGGTCCGTTGACCGAATATATCTTATCCATTGTTTCCGTACTCATTTTATTCACGCCCTTTATGTGGACTCTGCCAATAGTTTACATATCAAAAACAAGCCCTGCTTTTCCTGCAAAGCCGCTCTTCTGTCTGTCAAATTCATTATCGAAAGTGCAGTCAAGAGCAAGATTGTCCTCGGGGAATACCACCATGATGCCCCCAAGCAGTATGTTCCCGCTCTCGCATACAGTGAACCTGCCGCCGCAGGTAAGCTTGGCAGCGTATTTCATATCAGCTGCCGCTACGCGCACTTCGCCCCTTTTGCCGGGATAAGCAGCTGCGCATTCCTCTGCCCGTTTTACAAGCAGTCTTTCATAAGCGGCGCTCTCCCTGAAAGCTTCCAGCTTTTCGCGCACGTTGGAGAACACCTTGTCGATGACCTCCTGTCTTGCGTTCAGCAGCTTTCTGCGCAGTTCCAGCCGTCCTGCTGACTCGGTGCGCTGTGAAGTTTCTTTATATTCCTTTTCAGCTTTAGCTCTGCTCTCGCTGACGAATTTTCTGGCATCAGCCTCAGCCTGCGCCAGTATACCGCTGCAATGCTGCTCGGTCTCCTTTATTATCTCGTCAGCCTTTGCGGCAGCTTCATTGAATACTGCCTGCTTGAATTTTTCCAGCTTTTGTGTCTGATCTGTCATTGTATCCTCCGATCGATCTACAGCTTGATGCCAACAGCCTCAGCCAGATACTTTGATATAGTATCGGAGATGTTTGCCGTGGCGTGTCTGTCAGGTATCTCGACTATAAGCGGTTCAGCGCGTGTGAGCTTGTAGTTCATGACCTTTTCGGGGCACTGCTTCAGTGCTATCTCGGTCATAAGTATTATGCCCACGTCCTTCATCGCCATAGCTTCGTCCAGCGCCGCGGAGACCTCCTGCGTACCATGTACGACTTTTCCCTCTATGCCCGCCAGACGCATACCCATAAGGGTATCTATGTTATCGCTGAGCAAATAGAACTTCATGATCTTAGCCGCCGATGTTAGAGATTATCAGTATGGATATCAGCAGACCGTACAGCGCGATACCTTCACCCAGTACGACGAAGATCAGAGCCTTAACGAAGTTCTTGGGATCCTCGGAAGTAGCACCGATAGCGGCAGGTGCGCCCGAACCAACGGCGATACCAGATCCTATACATGAAAGACCAACGGAAAGACCTGCAGCCAGATAACCGAGACCTGCGCCTGTTGTGAGTGCTTCCTTTACGGTAGAGCCTTCAGATGCCGCAAATGCCACCAGATCGGTGAAAGGCACTATCATACCCACCAGCATGATGCCTGCAAATGTGCAGAGATTACCGATGAAAGCTGCCTTTGCAGACTTTTCGCCTGTCTTTATCTTCTTAGCCATAAGTATAAAAGGTACTGTCAGCAGTACTACAGCTGCCAGGGGCAGCAACATGATTTTAAGCATAACCAAAACCTCCAAAATTATCTGTTATATATTTACTTCGGTATCGAAGCTTACACTCATAGGTACGAACTCCTTGCCGTCGCTCTCGTAGAATCTTGAGAACACTTCGTAGAATTCCAGACGGATTATCTGTATCGCTACTATCATGCCCTCCATAGCCATTACGAACAGGTTGCCTATAACCAGTGTCACAGGCTTCATGGCAAAGGAATTTGCCATATTCATCAGTGTCATTACGACCATCATCATGCCTGCGTGAGAAAGCACGAAACCGCCAACTCTCAGGAAGGACATGGTGTTTGAAACGTAACTCAGCAGGAATTCAAACATCTCGAAGAAATTCTCCACGATGAATCCGCCTATGGTCATATCCTCCTCGTCCTCTGAAAGCTTCCACTTCTTGTACTTCACAGCTATCGAGAAGGGTACGCGGCAGAATATGCATATCAGCGGTATCGCTATCAGGAATATCTTGAAAGGCAGTGACATGACTTCTATCTTCAGCATTATGGTGCATATAACACCTGTGCATACCGATGCGTAGAAGACAAGACCTGCGATGCCGTTGCATCCGAATATCGCTTTTTCGTAATTCTTTTCCTTGAATCCGATATATATGTTTATCAGCATTGATACCAGTATCAGGAATATACCTATGCCTACTGCGGTCAGCAGTATGAAAGTTGACTGCTTGAATATCTTCAGTGGCAGGAAGTCGATCCCGAAGCTTTCGTATATCGGGTCGAGAAGTTCTTCAAATCCGAATACCGAGCCGTACAGCGTACCGAATATCATACTCGAAAGACCGCATCTTGCAACGATGCCGCCCGCCTGCTTGCTCTTTCTGCCAAGTATCAGTCCGCCGAGGAACAGCAGTAGACCTTGTCCCAGGTCACCGAACATTATACCGAACAGCAGTGTATAGGTTATCGCCACGAAGGCTGTGGGGTTGAATCCGTTATACTTTGGCAGACCGTACATCTCCACCAGCATGGCGAATGGTCTTGTGAACCAGCTGTTTTTCAGCACCGTCGGGGGAGTTACGTATGCGTCCGCATCGGGCGGCAGAAGTACTACCTCAACCTCATCCATATCCCCGAACTTCTCAGAGAACTTATCAGCCTGCTTTTTTGGTACAAAGCCCTTTATATAGAACTTCTCCTTTACCGCACCGACTTTTCTTCTCAGCTCGAAGATGTCATACCGCTTTTTAAGTGCTGTGTATGCTTCCAGTATAGTAGCATCATGCTTTTTAGCGAGGGCTGCCAGTTCCTTGTCGAGAGCCTCTGTTTTGGCTTTCTTTTCCTTTATCTGGCTGTCCAGCTTTTTAAGAGCCTCATCGGTGTTGCCCGTCACGTAGTCGGGCAGACGTATCCTTTCAAAGAACATGGAGCGGAATATACTGTCCACCAGTTCCTTGTCGCTCTCTGCACAGAAATACATTCCCCAGCAGAAATCCTTTGTCGTTTCAAAGGGGACAAAGAAGAAAGTCTGGTCATAGTACTGCAGCTTTGCCAGATTATCCGCAGGCATACGTCCTATGCGGCAGGCAGTGTGCTTACAGGCGAATATCTTGCTGAAATCGCTGTTCATGCCCCGCAGGTGATCTACCTGCAGCACCGCGCCCTCCAGATCGGATACCTCTTTTGCGAGAGCCTGTCTTTCGCTGTTCTTTTCGTTTATCTCGCTGTCGATATTTTCGGAAAGCTCATTGAACTGTTCCGCTGTCCACCCGTTGAATCTCGTTCCCTGAGTTTCTTTAAGCTCAATGCCCATCTCTGTGGCAAGGGATGCAAATTCTTTGAGCGGCACTCCGAAGGGGTTCTTCTCATTCAGCAGCTTTACCGTGGAATTTGCTTCGTTCCTGAAAGCAGGCTCGATATGGAAGCACCCGCTGTCGCAGCAGCGTATAAGGGTCTCATCCAGATCCTCAAATCTGCCTATGATATTGACAAGCGCCATTTTTTCAATTGCCATATTAAGGTGTTCGCACTCCTTTCATCGTGAAGATATCAAAGCGTTATCAGCTGCGATTCAATGGTAGCAGCCTCAACGCCGTACCTGATGCCCTCTATGATATGCACCAGGTTGGAAGCTTCAATGTCGCAAAGGATTATGAAAGCATACAGCGCAACGGGTGCATGGGTGCTGCCCGTAAGGTAATGCCTCAGCCTTCGTATCTTCACGCTGTTTATCTCTACCTCGATATTGTCGGTATCGGGTGAATTTTTTCCGTAGATGGTATGATTTACCATATCCATCATGGTTTCGGGATCGGCTGCATCATACAGCCTTTCCATATTCTTTTTGCCTATGCCGTAAAAATTCAGCGACCTTCGCTTTATCTCCTCGGGGGAATACCCGAAGTAGGATTTCATACGGTAGGCATTTATGATATTGCGGCAGTCTATCTCACGCAGTATCATAGTTTTTAGCTCTTCTGAAACTACTCCCGCGAACTCCTTGTCCGCCTGTTCAAGAAGCTCCGCATAATAATCAGACCTCAGTCTCAGCTCACACTCGGTATAATCGGCTTTGCCGTCATCACGCACAGGTATTTTCTTCAATACCCTGGCATAACGTGTGCCCTTCAGCCCTGCGACAAGATCATCGTAGGTCTGCGAAAGACTGAGTTCCATAACGGGTATCGTAAGATGCTTTATAAGATATCCCGGCAGATCCGGCAGGAAAGTCCTGTCCAGCGATGAGTTTATCCGGTTGATTATCGAAAGTATGCAGTCTATCTCACTGCGCCTTATAAGAAACCCGAAGAAGGGTTCTTTGTCAAGCCCCTGGAATTTGCACAGCCTTATATATGTGCGGAAGTTCTCTCTGTATATCAGTTCTTCCAGAAATCCGCGGTGTACTGTGTTGGGGTCTACCTCCGCAAAGGCTTCCCTGAACCTCACTGACCGCGATAAGTATTCCGCTGCCTCGGGGACAGTTCTCAGTGCCGCCAGTTCACGGTAATCATCTATCGTGAAAAGCTGGGCATATTTAGCCCTTATCTTGGCTGTGGTGGCATTTGAGCTGTAGTTTTCCAACATATCGGGCACCCCCTTTCAGCCGCATGGGTATTAGCCCGTTATCGCAGCGATTATCTCCGTTTCCCATTCTTCGTGACACCTCTCGTAAGCCTCTACAAGGGCATCGAGCTGTTCCTTTTCGCTTTCTTTCAGAACCTTTGCCGTTTCCTCACTGGTATCCTCACCAAAAAGGAAGTCACGGTACAGACCGGCTTCGGATTCAGCGTTATCATGTATCCTCTTGACAGCTTTCTCGCAGTCAGCCAGCATACGGCTGCGTTCCTGCTTGGCCTGTTCAAGCTTTTCTTCGGCAAGTCTGTCGGTTTCCAGTATCTCACTGATTATATCCAAACTGCTCACTCCTTTCGGCAGTTACTCACAACAAAATGTAATTTTATTTTACATCTTTTTAGGATAAAATTCAAGACGGTGCTATTTTTTTCCGCAAAATTAACAATAGTAAGGTAACCCTGTTAACAATTTCGTTGATAATAACTATACCTGCCGCGTATAGAGCCCTTCCGGCGCACTTATCGTGCCTGTCTGTGTACTGAGGGCGTGGTATGTTCAAAAAAAGTTCTCTTGACAAATCAGTGAAAACGTGATATAGTTGTATGTGTTGCGAATACACTTGTTTGTCGGAGGTGAACTTTTCGTGGCTGATAACGACTCCGGTCTGGTGATAGTCAGTGCGGATGTACTGCCTGATATCGTGCTGAAGGTGCTTGCTGCCAAGCGTATGCGGGCGAGGGGCGAGGTATCTACCTCTACCGAAGCTTGCAGAGCGGTCGGTATATCCAGGAGTGCTTACTATAAATATAAGGACTCCGTTTTTAATTATGAGGAACGTCTTACGAATAATATCGTTTCCGTTTACTGCACCCTGCGTGATGAAAAGGGCGTACTGTCCTCAATAATATCAAAGCTTTATGAGCTGGGGACAAATATACTGACAATAAACCAGAACATCCCCGTGGATTCAGTGGCTACGGTAACGTTCTCCGTCAGGTTCGACAGAGATACACTCAACACCCAGAAACTCACTGAGGAGCTTTCAAAGGTGTCGGGCGTGGTTGAAGCGAAGATAATCTCGGGCGAGTGATTTCGGTCTGCTCAGGCAGAAAAATATTAATTGGGAAGAGGATAATTAAATTATGAGTAAAAATGTTGCTGTCATCGGATACGGTGTAGTCGGCTCGGGTACAGTAGAGCTGTTTATGAAGAACAGGGAATCTATAAGCAATAAGATAGGCAGAGATTGTGATATCAAGTACATCCTTGATCTCAGGGATTTTCCCGAGTCACCTTTTGCTGACAGGATTATACACGATTTTGATACTATACTCAACGATGATGAGATAGAGGTAGTTGCCGAGGTAGTAGGCGGTACAACATTCGCTTATGAATACACCAAGAAGCTGCTTGCCAAGGGCAAGAGCGTGGTCACATCCAACAAGGCGCTTGTTGCGGCTTACGGTGCTGAGCTTTTGCAGCTTGCACAGGATAACGGCTGTTCCTATCTGTTTGAAGCCAGCGTTGGCGGCGGTATACCGATAATCAGACCTCTGTACAAGTGTCTTGCAGGTAACGAGATACAGCAGATCTCGGGTATACTCAACGGTACTACCAACTTTATACTCACTAAGATGATAAAGGATCAGATGAGCTTTGAGGATGCACTGAAGCTGGCTCAGCAGCTGGGCTATGCCGAGGCTGATCCTACTGCCGATGTTGAGGGCGAGGATGCGTGCCGCAAGATCTGTATCCTCGGTTCACTGGTATACGGCAAGCATATATATCCCGAAATGGTACATAAGTCAGGTATCACACGCATCACTCTTGATGATGTTGAGAATGCTGACAATGCAGGCTACGTGATCAAGCTGATAGCATCTGTAAAGAGACTTGAGGACGGCAGCCTCAGCGCTATCGTATGCCCCAGACTTGTTCCCAAGAGCAATATGCTGGCAAGTGTTGATGATGTATACAACGCAGTAAGCGTTACAGGTGACGGTGTGGGCGATGTACTGTTTTATGGTCAGGGCGCAGGCAAGCTGCCTACCGCTTCTGCTGTTGTCGGTGATATCATCGACTGCCTCAGACATAACGGCAGATCACTGGGCATCCACTGGAATGAATCCAAGAAGGACGAAAAGTTTGTTGTACGCTACAAGGATACAAACTGCTCCATGTACGTTCGCCTCAAGGGCAAGGATGTACAGACTCTCAAGCCTTCTATCTCCGAGATGTTCGGCAAGCTGATGTATATCGAGCGTGCTAACCGTCCCGATGATGAGCTGGCTTTCATCACACCCAATATGGTAGAGAGCGACATAGATGCTAATCTTACTATACTTTCTCACTCTGCTGAGATCGCAAGCAAGATCAGAATGTTCTGATAATAAAATAATATGTTCCTGCCCCTGCTGATGCGGGGGCAGTTTTTTGTGATCGAATCAGAACAAATGTTCCACGCGGAACATTTAAGGATACGTATCAGTATATCATATAATTATATGATTCTGTTATCGTTTACATTGTGTGATGGCTGTATTATCGGTAAATAATATGAATATTAAGAATACGGTTGTGCATTGTGCCGAAAAAATAAGTTTAATTTTGTCCTGTTGCATATAGCCAAAGCAAGCAGAAAATGGTATAATGAGGTAGTATGTATATAAAAGACAGTATTTTCGGAGGGACAAATGATGAAAGGTCTTGCAGATATAAAAAAGTTCATCTGCCGCACATTACCGACAATGGTATGCGCCGCGGCAGTTATGATGACATCGGGCTGCTACCTGCTGCCTGATGAGGAGGAAGCTGCTGTACCGCCTGCGGTAAAAGCAAGCGAGGTCAGCTATACCACCGTAACAGCGAAACGCAAGGATATAGAGAAAAAGCTGGTCAGCACAGGTACTGTTACCGCGGAAAGACAGTATGACCTCAGCTATGAAAAGCAGAGCGGAGTCATACTTGATTTCAATGTGCGTGCAGGCGATAAGGTGAAAAAAGGCGATGCCATCTGTGAGATAGATACATCTGATCTTGACGATCAGATAGCCGAAAAGGAGCTTTATCTGCAAAAGGCAAAGCTGAACGTAGATATGATATGGGAAAGCGGCGGTACTCAGGCTCAGATAGATTCAGCTTACGTTGACGTACAGCTGATAGAGCGTGAGCTGAACAAGCTCCGTGAGAGAAAAGATGGCTCGGTACTGCGTTCTCCCATTGACGGAGTAGTGTCACAGCTTGCAGATGTCCGTGAAGGCGATAATGTAAGCTCGGGGCAGACAGTTGCTACAGTGATAGATACGACCGCGCTGTATATAGCTGTAAAGCCTGATGATATGTCAAAGTTCAGCGTTGATACAAAGGTGCAGATACGCATAAACGAGAACTACTATGACGGCGTGGTATTCATGGATCCTGCGGCGCTGGCAGTTTATCAGGAGGAAGTAAAAGCATCCCACGACAAGGAGGATAAAACAGGCATCGCCTATGAGGCTGATACCATCTATGTCCGCTTTGAGGGGGATATACCCGCAGATGCACTGGGTCAGCTGGCAGATGTGATACTCGTGCTGGATAAAGCAGAGAATGTTATAGTCATATCAAATAATCTTATCAAAAAGGTGGACGGCGAAAAAGTCGTATACGTGCTGAAAAACGGTGAAAAGACAGCTGTTCCCATAGAAACAGGTCTGACCACAGGTTCGCAGTCCGAGATAGTATCGGGCATAAACGAGGGCGACGAGCTCGTTCTGAAATAAAAAGCAAGGAGCTGCACTCAATGTTTACACTTCTGCTTCGCAAGATGCGAAATACCAAATGGATGGTGTTCTGCCTGCTGACAGGTTTTATCATGGCATCGGCTATGATGAGCACCATACCTATATATATGAATGCCTCGCTGCAGCGTATGCTGGTAAAGGATATGGAGGCTTTTCAGGAAGAATACATGATATACCCCGGGTCTTACAATACCTCGCACAGCTTTAAAAGCAAGCTGAGTACCGATGAGCAGGTACGGACTATGGAGGAATATCCCGCGCTGGCTGAGAAGCAGTTCGGGGAGCTTGACCTGCCTGTGGCAGGCAGCAAAAAGGTGGTGCTGGATAACGACCTGTACTGCAAGTCTATATCCGTAGAGGCAGGAGAGACCCCTGCAAGGCTGACCCTTGGGGGTATGTCGGATATATGTGAGCACTCCGCTGCTTCATCGGGCAGAATGATGACAAAGGGTGTGCGTGATGACGGTGTATTCGAGTGCATGGCTACTGAAAAGTCCCTGAAGACCAACGGGCTTGCGCTTGATACCGTATATGAGATAGCGAATCTGTTTGACAATGAAAAGTCGGTAAAGATAGAGATAGTAGGTCTTATCGACGTTGCCGATGAGAATGACCCTTTCTGGGCTGAGGGTATAGACGAAGCTTATACCGCTGCAGTATTTACTGACTATGATACCATGATGAACGAGATGCTGCCTACAAAAGCAGTCAACATATCTAAGGCGAGTTATAATTTCTTCATCGACTATACCAAACTGGATATCCCTGAGCTGAAAGCTATCAACAGCAGCTACAACTCACAGAAAGAGGTATTCAAGAAAAACGATACCGGATTTATCATACCTGCAAAGGATATACTTACCGATTATGCAAAGCGTTCCTCACAGCTGACACTGCTGCTGTGGCTGCTGCAGATACCTGTTATACTGATGATAATATTCTACCTGTTCATGGTATCAAAGCTGAATATAGAGCAGGAAAAGAACGAGATAGCGGTATTCAAGAGCCGTGGTGCAGGAAACAGACAGATATTGGGTATATACGCGCTGGAATCTCTGGTGCTGGGCATACTGACTGCCATAGCAGGACCTTTTGCAGGGCTTGGGCTTTGCAGGATACTTGGTGCATCAAACGGCTTCCTTGAATTTGTTAACCGACGTGCCATGCCTGTAAGGCTGACAGCAGAGGCATTCTTATATGCGGCTGCGGCGGTGCTGGTGTTCTTTATAACTACTCTGGTGCCTATAGTGCCTGCTTTACGCACTACCATAGTTGAGCACAAGCAGTCAAAGGCGAAAAAGAAAAAGCTGGCTCTATGGGAAAAGGTGGGGCTGGATGTAATACTTGCAGGCGGCTCATTTGCGTGGCTGTACTACTACAAGCGAACGCAGGCGAAGCTGCTTGACCTTGGTATAACCGATACGACAGCCACAGTTAATCCCATGATGTTCGTTGCATCAACGGCATTCATACTCGGTCTGGGACTTTTCCTGATAAGGATATATCCTATGCTCATCAGGCTGATAAGCAGTGCAGGAAAGCGCTTCTGGTCGCCTGCGCAGTATGTGTCGCTGAACAACATAGGCAGGTCGGCAACGGGCAGAGAGAGGTTCCTCATGCTGTTCCTTGTGCTGACAGTTTCCCTGGGCGTGTTTTTTGCGAACACAGCGAGGGCACTCAACCGCAACGCTGAGGAAACCGTGGAGTATGCGAACGGTGCGGATATAGTACTGGCAGAGGAATGGTATTCAAGCAAGACCGAGGCTGCACAGAAGCGATCCGGACCTTCAGCGAATATGGGCGGAGGTATGCAGCAGGCGGCTGAGGAGGACACAGACACCGCGACGGTAGTGACCTATACTGAACCTGTGTTTGAAAGATTTGAAAAGCTGGAAGGAGTACAGCACGCTGCAAAGGTATTCAGACGTGACGGTGTGACTGTAAAAAGCAGCAAGATGACGGTGGTAAAGCGTTCGGCTGAAAAAAAGACCGAGAAGAAAAGGGAGGACTTCCTCAATCAGGATATGAACGCAGGTTCCTCGAATACTGACAGGAACGTACAGCTTATGGCGGTACAGCCTGCAGGCTTTTCAGAGGTCATAAACTTTGAGCAAAGACTACTGCCGACACATATAAACAACTATCTTGAAGCGCTGGCGGAGTATGCGCCCGGTGTGATACTTTCCTCAGCATTCAAGGACTACGGACTTGAACTGGGCGATACGGTGGAATGCGAATGGGGTGCCAACGAACCCTTCGATGCCACGGTGCTGGCATTTGTTGACTACTGGCCGGGTCTTGATCCCTATGCGGAGGCAGGCGACGGCAGCTATATGGACTTTGCTGTGATGAACTTTGACTATGTTAACGTACAGACCAACATGGAGCCGTATCAGGTATGGATAGATCTTGCGGACGATGCTTCGGTGCAGGGATTCTACGATTCTGTTGAGAAAGCGAAAATAGAGGTCACAGGCATGACATCTGCAAAGCAGGAGATCATCGCAAAGAAGAACGATCCCATGCTGCAGGGCATGAACGGTGCGCTGACACTTGGATTCATTACCATAATGATAATGTGTATCATCGGTTTCCTGATCTACTGGATACTTTCAATAAAGAGCAGGACTCTGCAGTTCGGCATACTGCGTGCCATGGGCATGAAGTACCGCGAGATAATCTCAATGATAGTATACGAGCAGATACTTGTATCAGGTGTGGCGATATTTGCAGCCATATTCATAGGCGGCATAACCAGCGAACTGTTCGTGCCGCTTTTCCAGAGCGTTCTCGATGTAAGCAGTCGTGTGCCAGAGTTTGCGGTGATACCTGTTCGTGAGGACTATCTCAGGCTGTATACCGTAATAGCGGTGATGCTGCTTGCAGGATTCCTGGTTCTGGGCAGGCTTATCGGCAGGATAAATATATCCAAGGCGCTCAAACTGGGTGAAGACTGATCATATCATAAGGATAGTTCAAAGGGCTGATGTTGGTGCATCAGCCCTTTAATACGCAACGTACACAGCTGACAAGTGTAGTATGCTTCCCGGTGCCCTCTGTTAGCTGAAAAGAAAAAAGCATCCCTCATGCGGGTACATAGTACGCAACGTACACAGCAAAGGGCGCTCCTTCAGTGACACGGTATCGGACGAATGCGGTGATATGCGTTCGCATCCCTCGCATGGGTCTGCAACACGCTGCATACGGTATATATGCCTGTGATACGTCGGGTCTTTACTTTTTGGGGAGTATATGTTATAATATTTATATATATGTCTTCGCGACAGAACGGCGGTGTGCTTATGGAAAACAAAAGGATATGGTTCAGAAGACCTGCGGAGGACTGGAACGTTGCGCTGCCTGTTGGCAACGGCAGGATAGGCGGTATGTGTTTCGGTCAGGCCCTCAATGAAAAAATACTGCTGAACGAAGATTCCGTATGGTCGGGAGGTCCGCGTAAGCGCAACAATGCTTCTGCCAGGGCTAACCTTGAAAAGGTAAGGCAGCTTCTGCGTGAGGAAAAAATAGCTGAGGCAGAAAAGATCGTAATGGAAGCCTTCTGCGGCACACCCGTTAATGAGAGGCATTATATGCCTTTGGGTGATCTTTCGATACAGCATTACAAGGAAAATACCTTTGAGTACACCGAGCGTTCTCTTGACCTTGAAAACGCTGTCTGTGAAACAAGGTATTCCATAAACGGAGTAAACTATACAAGGCGCGTGATATGTTCGGAACCTGCACAGGTAATGGCGGTATGTATTGATGCTGACAAGCCTGCATCCGTATCTGTCAAGGTGGGCATAGACGGGCGCGATGATTATTTTGATGACAACAGCCCTGTGAACGACACGGATATACTATACTACGGCGGCTGCGGCTCTGAGGACGGTATATGCTTTGCGGCATATATAAGGGTACTCGGCTATGGCGGCACTGTCGGCAGGTGGGGCAGCAGCATAGTCACAGACTGCTGCGACCGTGTAATGATAATACTCGGTGCACAGACTAATTTCCGTGTTACCGATTATAAAAAGGGTGCTGAACTTGATGTTATAACTGCTGCCGGAAAGACTTTTGAGGAACTGCTGGCAGAACATACAGAGGACTACCGCAGTTATTTTGACAGGGCGGAGATAGTCTTTGAAGACGGCGGCAGCTACAGTCTGCCTACCGATGAGCGATTGAAGCTGGTGAAAGATGGCGGTGTCGATAACGGGCTTGTTAGCCTGTATTTCGATTTCGGAAGATACCTGATGATAGCAGGCAGCAGGGAGGGTACTCTGCCCCTGAATCTTCAGGGTATATGGAACAAGGATATGTGGCCTGCATGGGGCTGCAGGTTCACGGTGAATATCAATACCGAGATGAACTACTGGTGTGCCGAGCCATGCGGACTTGGCGACCTGCATATCCCGCTTTTCGATCATATCGAACGTATGCGGCCGCATGGCAGGGATACCGCCCGCGAGATGTACGGCTGCAGAGGATTTGTCTGCCACCACAACACGGATATATGGGGTGATACTGCACCGCAGGATCTGTGGATACCGGGTACCCAGTGGGTGACAGGTGCGGCATGGCTTTGCACTCATATATGGGAGCACTGGCTGTTTACGCAGGACAAGGAATTCCTTGCCGAGAAGTATGACACCATGAAAGAAGCCGCAAAGTTCTTCGTGGATTTCCTTATAGATGACGGCTGTGGAAGACTTGTAACAGCGCCTTCGGTATCACCTGAGAATACCTATATCACCGAAAGCGGAGCCAGGGGCTCGGTATGCATAGGTCCTTCCATGGACAGTCAGATAATATATCAGCTGTTCACTGCGGTGATAGAGGCAGGTAAGATACTTGGTATCGACAAGTCTTTTAGTGAGAAACTCAGTGCTATGCGAGAAAGGCTTCCGAAGCCTGAGATAGGCAAGTACGCACAGATAAAGGAATGGGCTGTGGACTACGATGAGGCTGAGCCGGGTCACAGGCATATCAGCCAGCTTTATGCCCTTTATCCTGCGGATATGATATCCATAAGGCATACCCCCGAGCTTGCAAAGGCGGCAAGGGCAACTATCGACCGAAGGCTCGCAAATGGCGGCGGACATACAGGCTGGTCAAGGGCGTGGATAATAAATCACTGGGCACGTTTGCACGACGGTGAAAAGGTCAAGGAGAACATCGCGGCGCTGTTTGCGAATTCAACTTCTGACAATCTGTTCGATTTGCACCCGCCTTTTCAGATAGACGGTAATTTCGGAGCGGCAGCAGGTATTGCGGAAGCTCTGCTTCAAAGTCAGAACTGTGAGATACAGCTTCTGCCGGCGGTAAGCCCTGACTGGAAAAACGGCAGTTTCAGGGGACTTCATGCAAGAGGCGGGTTCACGGTGGACTGTGAATGGCAGAACTTACTACCCACCAGATGCACCGTGACCCCGATACAGGACGGCAAATGCTCCATTGTTCTACCCAAGGACTGCAAACCAACGTCAGTCAGCGCAGACCACGAATACTGCGGCGACTGCATCGTGGTAAGCGCCAAAGCGGGCAGAAGTTTCGAGATAGTGTTCGGATAAAATTACATAAAGAGGTGAATTACGATGTCGGTGTCGATATATTACGAAGCCGAAAGAAAGCATAAGCTGAACGATGAAGAAAAGGCAGAGGTCAGTGCGATAGTTGACAGATACTGCGCAAAGTACCCATTTGAAGAAAAGTACGAAGACTTCTGCCTGTACAGTGAGCCTTTTGACTCCGAAGAAACCGTGCTGCAAGGCTCAACAGCCCTGCCCGCAGGCAGCGACATCGTATATGATATACTATGTTACTGGCTCGAATGTCTGACAGAGCTGACAAGATATCTTCAAGGCTGCCAATGGCACGTAAACATTGATGATATGGACCTTACCTGGGATGAGGACAGCGGCTGGCTGCCAGATATCTGAATGAAGCAAGAGAGGAAAGTAAACAGTAAAATGAAGATGAGATTTTTATCAGCCGTTATCGCGGCAGTACTTATGTCAGGATGTCTGGCGGCGTGCGGCAAGGAGATACATGATAATAAGGATATTTCCGCGAAACAGGAGCTGCTGACGGCAGATGAGGACACAACTGAAGAAGAAACTACCGAGGATGAGATAGTTACACCTGTGCCCGAGGAGGAAGTGCAGGAGGAGGTCAAAAGCTTCAAGGAAGTAAAGGTCAAGGCGGCTGAACTTAAATACAAGAAGTTTGATAAGACCTATCAGGCTGAAAAAGGTAAGCTTGGCGGTACTGCTGCGGAAGCCTCAAAGCGCAAAGGATATGAGGGCAGCGGCTATGTATCGGGCATATCTCAGGAAAGCGACTGGGAGCTGGAGTTTGAAGTTCCTGCCAGCCAGTTCTATAATATAGTGCTGACAGTGGGTTCGGATGAAGCGGCAGCAGGAGGATTCAGCCTTAACGGCAGCAAGTACAGCGAGTTCACTGTTATAAACGAGGACAACGAGGGTCGTTTCGAGAATATATCCTTTAATAATGTGAAGCTGAAAAAGGGTAAGAACAAGATAGCTTTCATACCTGATACGGGTATAGTGGATATAGACATGGTAAAGGTAACAGCCAGCGATGAGATAAGCAAGTTAAGGCTCAAAGCCACGGGTGCTGTGCTTTCTGACAAGAATGCCGAGTACAATGCCAAGGCGCTGTACAGGCTGCTGTGCAATAACTATGGCATAAGGGTGCTGCTGGCACAGAACGATACAGCAGGCACGAATTACGAAAGCGAGCTGATACATACCGTTACGGGCAAATATCCTGCCATACGTCTTGGCGATATGATCTACGCTACGGGTAAGGAACACGCTGACCAGTGCGCTGCTGAAACGGCAGAAGCGCTTACATGGCACAAAGACGGCGGTATTGTAGGGTATATGTGGAGCTGGACTTCACCGGGCAAGCCTGATGACGGCGAGAGCATATATGCCGAGAATGCGGATATTGATATCACCAAGGCGGTCACAGGGGAGGATATAGCACTCCTTGACCCTGACACACTTGCAGCGATGGCTAAGGACGGTACGATATCAAAGGAATGTCTGAAGCTCATAGGCGATATAGACAAGGTATCAGCACAGCTGATAAAGCTTCGTGATGAAGGTGTGCCTGTTCTGTGGCGGCCGCTGCAGGAGGCTTCAAACGGTCTTTACTGGTGGGGCAGGGATGCAGATTCCTATATATGGCTTTGGCAGACAATGTATGACCGTATGACGAGCTATCACGGACTGCACAATCTGGTATGGGTATGGTCGGCGCAGAACATTAACTGGTTCGTGGGTGCAGAATACTGTGACGTGCTCTCAGCGGACGTTTACGGCGGCGGCAAGAGCGGTCAGGTGAATGCACTGCTTTATCTTAACAGTATCGCAGGCGGCAAGCCCATAGCCATGAGCGAGTGCGACAGTATGCCGCTTATACAGAATATAGCCGATGAACGTGCTATGTGGTCATACATAGGTCAGTGGGGCGGCAGCTGTATAGTCGGTGAGGACGGTGGACTTTCGGAAAAATTCAACAGCGAGAAGGATCTCATAACCATGTATAATAATGAACTGACCATCACTCGCGATAAACTCCCAGACCTTATGACTATGGCAACAGAGATAAAGAAAGAGGAAGAAAAAGCTTCCAAGGAAAAGACCAAGAAGGCTAAGGCAAAAGATAAGTCCGAGGACTAACGCAACGGCAACCCGGTGGAAAATGCCAAAGAGGCAAAGCGCGTGGTCAAGCCTCGCGCTGGCAGGCTTGCGGAAGTTTGAGGGACCAAGGCACAAAGCCAAAATGCACAGCAAACTAACGACTAAACCAAATATCGACTATCCCAACAATTTTATCATACAAATACAACACCCCGAAGCGATCATAAAATCACTTCGGGGCTTAGTTTTTATAGCGTGCCTATTTATTACGATGAAACTCAGACAAAACAAAAAAGCCCGCATATGCGGACTTTTAGTATTCTCAGAGATTATTCCTCTGTCTTAGCCTCGATGAACTTAACGATGTCGCCAACAGTTTTGATGTTCTCAACCTCTTCATCGGGAATTTCAAGATCAAAGCTCTCTTCGATGTTCATGACCAGGTCAACAACGTCCAGAGAGTCAGCACCCAGATCTTCAGTGATGGAAGCATCTGTAGTTACCTTATCCTCGTCAACGTCGAGCTGTTCAACAATGATCTCACGAATCTTGTCAAATACCATATTACTTTCCCTCCATTTCTATACATTGCTGGTATTTTCAGTGCAGCTTTCACAGCACTTGTTATCAGAATGCGGTGACTCTTCAAAGTCGCCCACAACTCTAAACTTATTATAACGACTATTTATCATTTCGTCAAGCCCTTTTTGAAATTTTCTTTGTAAATTTTGCAGACTTTCCGAAATAAATGCTGAAATATTTTCTGCGGTCAGTGTCGGGTCGTTGTGTGCACCGCCGTCAGCCTCGGGGATAATGTGGTCGCAGACCTTTAATCTAACGAGGTCTTCTGCGGTTATCTTCATGATATCGCAGGCTTCGCGCTCGCGTGAAGCATCTTTCCAGAGGATGCTTGCGAATCCCTTGGGGGATATTACGGAGTACAATGCGTTCTCAAGCATGGCAAGCTCGTCGCATACCGCCAGTGCCAGCGCACCGCCCGAACCGCCTTCGCCGAGTATGATAGATATCACAGGTGTTTTAAGTGTCATGAACTCCATGATATTACGGGCTATTGCCTCGCCCTGACCGCGTTTTTCAGCCTCGACACCGGGGTAAGCACCCGGGGTGTCAACAAGGCATATAACAGGTCTGTGGAATTTTTCAGCCTGACGTGCCAGCCTTAATGCCTTGCGGTAGCCTTCGGGGTGGGGCATACCGAAGTTGCATTCCTGGTTTTCTTCCAGATCGCGTCCCTTGACCTCGGCTATGACCGTTACGGGAGTGCCCTCAAAGGAAGCCACGCCGCCTATTATGGCTCTGTCATCGCCGCACAGCCTGTCACCATGCATCTCAAAGAACTCGTCAAATATCATGGGTATATAATCCAGAGCGGTAGGTCTGCCCTTATGCCTGATTATATCCAGCCTGCGGCTTGCTGAAAGCTGTTCACTCATTTTCAGCGACCTCCTTTACCTCGGGACTTTTGTGCAGCTTGATGAGGTGTGCAAGCACTCTCCTCATCTTGTTGCGCTCGACTATCATATCAACAAATCCGTTTTCAAGCATGAATTCAGCCGACTGGAAATCATCGGGGAGCTTCTGCTTGATAGTGCCCTCAATGACACGTCTGCCTGCAAAGCCGATAAGCACCTTGGGCTCGGCTATGATTATATCGCCCAGGGATGCGAAGCTTGCGGTAACGCCGCCTGTTGTGGGGTCAGTCATTACTGATATATAAAGTCCGCCTGCCTCGTTGTGCCTTGCAACAGCGCCGGAGGTCTTAGCCATCTGCATAAGGGATACTATACCCTCCTGCATTCTGGCACCGCCTGAAGCTGTAAAGGCGATAACAGGGAGCTTATGGGCGGTAGCGTACTCTATGGCACGGGTTATCCTCTCGCCTACTACACTGCCCATTGATGCCATCATATAGTTTGAATCCATAACTATTATAACGATATCCAGTCCGCGTATCTTAGCCCTGCCTGTGAGTACAGCATCGGTGAGCCCTGTCTTTTCGCGGAGCTCCTTCTGCTTGTTGTCATATCCGGGGAAGTTTATGGGGTTCTTGGATATCATTTTTCTGTCGAACTCACGGAAGCTTCCGTCATCGACGGTTATCTTCAGTCTTTCCTTAGCTGAAAGACGTGAGTGATAATTACAGTTGGGGCATACCTTGCCGTTCTGGTTGAATTCCTCGATGAAGGTAACGTTCCTGCATCGGGGGCATTTGAAAAGCAGTCCTGTGGGGATATCCGTCTTTTTTCTTGACGAGTTCTCGTCATTCTTGTCATTTCCGAGACGTTCCCTTACAACAGAGAAAAAGTCCTCAAACTGCATCAGTCTTCACCTCTCTCATCAGCTAAGATGTCAGTGCGGTTAAGAAAACCGTTATCGTAATCGCCCGCGATAAATTCGGGGCGGCGTATAAGCTTCAGCTGGAAATCAACATTGGTTGCAACACCGTCAACTATGAACTCGGCAAGTGCCCAGTTCATCTTGGCGATAGCTTCCTCTCTGTTCTTGCCATGCACTATCAGCTTGCCTATCATGGAATCATAATAGGGCGGTATCTCGTATCCGGAATATGCCGCTGTATCCACTCGCACACCGAATCCGCCGGGGATGAACATTGAGTTTATCTTACCGGGAGACGGTCTGAAATCCTTTGAGGGATCTTCGGCATTTATACGGCACTCGATAGCGTGACCTGTCAGCTTTACGTCCTCCTGCTTTATGGTGAGTCTTTCACCCGAAGCTATGAGCAGCTGCTGCTTAACAAGGTCAATGCCTGTTACAGCCTCGGTTATGGGGTGTTCTACCTGTATACGGGTATTCATTTCCATAAAATAGAAATCACCGTTCTTATCTACAAGGAATTCGATAGTACCTGCATTTCTGTAACCGCATACTCTTGCCGCGGTAACAGCTGCCTTGCCCATTCTTTCACGGAGTTCCTGAGTCATGAATGGGGCAGGGGAGGGAGCTTCTTCAAGCACCTTCTGGTTTCTTCTCTGCATAGAGCAGTCTCTCTCACCGAGATATATAACATCACCGTAATCGTCAGCCAGTATCTGTATTTCGATATGCTTTGGATTCTCGATAAATTTCTCTATGTATACCTCATCGTTGCCGAAGCACGCAAGAGCTTCCTGCTTTGCAGCCTTCATCTGTGACTCCAGCTCGTCTTCACTGCGCACTATGCGTATGCCGCGTCCGCCGCCGCCTGCTGAAGCCTTTACAAGTACAGGATATCCCAGGTCGCGTGAAAGGGTCTTTGCGGCGTGTATATTGGATATAGCGCCGTCACTGCCCATTATTACGGGCACGCCGTTTTCCTTCATGGTCTCCTTTGCCTGAGCCTTGTCGCCCAGCATCTCAATGGATGTGGCGCGTGGACCTATGAATACTATGCCGCACTTCTCGCACATTCTGGCAAATGCGGGGTTCTCTGACAGAAATCCGAAGCCGGGGTGTATAGCCTCAGCGCCTGTTATCTCACAGGCAGATATTATCGCGCGTACATTAAGGTAGCTGTCCTTGCTCTGTGCGCCGCCTATACATATAGCCTCGTCTGCGATCATAGCGTGGAGAGCGTTCTTATCCGCAGTAGAATAGACAGCAACAGTCTTTATGCCCAGCTCACGGGCAGCGCGGATAACGCGCACCGCTATCTCGCCGCGGTTGGCTATAAGGATCTTCTTAAACATATTTATGCTCCTTCAAAGACTATTTTATCGCAAAGGTTATCTCGCATGAAACAGCCTTCTTGCCGCCAACGGTAGCCAGTGCCTTGCCCACACCGATAGGTCCCTTGACCTTGATTATCTCAACTTCTATCTCCAGCGTATCGCCCGGTACTACCTGCTGACGGAACTTGCAGTCATTGATGCCGCCGAAGAATCCTATCTTGCCCTTGTTCTCGGGGAGAGCAAGCAGTGCCACCGCACCTGCCTGTGCGCACATCTCAACCATAAGCACACCGGGTGTTACGGGGTACTGTGGGAAATGTCCCTTGAACCAGAAATCATCTTCCTTTATATACTTTGTAGCTTTTACCCTCTTGCCGACTTCCAGCTCATTTATCTCATCAATGAGCAGAAAAGGGTCGCGGTGAGGGATAACTTCCATTATCTGTTCTTTGTTCATAAGAACTGCCATTATCTATTCCTCCGTTTTATTAAGTGTTTATATTATGTTTTTTTGTCACCGTCGAAGAGAGAGTTCACATTGTTGACCTGTATATCCTGTTCGGCGGGATGTGGTATGTTCTCCTGCATTTTCCTGCGCTTATCTGAATCCCAAAGCGCTTCAACTTCTTTCTGATATCTCAGCATTGCCTCATCTCTGACCTTGTCAGCGTCATAAGCTATATGAGCTTCTTCTGCGCTTTTGCCGTCAAAGATAGCATCAAGGTCAGTGAGATGCATTTTTTCTAATGTATAGTAGTCAGGCAACAGATCTTGATTCAAGTTATCGGATGTATCTTCGGCTTTGTTCTGTATCTCAGCTTCATTTTGTTCTGCGATCTTTTTACGGGCACTGCTGTTGAAACAGGTCAGAGATATGCCGTATATAATGATCGCCGGACTGATCAGGAACAATTCGTTCATCGTATTCGACATACTGTCCGATATAAACGAATGTCCCCCTGTAAAAGGCAGAAGAATAAGGTCTATGAAAAAAAGAAGAGCAAACTCCAGAAATGACACAAATATTATGGGTAGCAAAAGCATTGCCACCATGATTATCGGAATAAATGAAAGACCATGCGCTCTTTTTAAATCTTTTTTATTTCCCAAATCCACCTGCATATCGTATGCCAGTTTAGTTTCTGCATTTGACACCAACTTTGCTGCCACAATCGGGGCTATTAAAGTCAGAATTATACTTGGTATAAATCTGATAATAATGAAACATGAAACCAAAGCAATAAGATTATATACCGTGCACAAGAATTCATATTTTTTTGTATTTGAGTTCAATAAACTAAAATTTTTCATTTTTTTACCCTGGTAGATCTACCAATAAAGTGGATCATTTCCTTTCAAATTAATGCAAGGAAACTTACTCCAGTATCATAACGGTCTGTCCGAACTCAACAGCATCGCCGTTCTGTACGCAGATCTCTTTTACAACACCGTCGAATTCGCTGGGCACTTCGCTCATTACCTTCATGGATTCGATGATGAATATAACATCGCCCTTCTTTACCCTGTCGCCTACCTTTACAAAAGGCTTGCTGTCGGGTGAGGGTGCGGCATAGAATGTACCTACTATAGGTGCGGTCACCTGTGTGCCCGATACAGCAGGTGCAGCCGCAGGGGCAGGGATATCACTGCCTGCAGGTGCAGGTATACCACCCATAGGTGCGCCCATTGGGGGCATCACAGGTATGGGGGCAGGTGCAGGAACGCACCTCTTGCCCTTTAGAGTGATGGTCTTATCGCCGTCAGTGATCGTCAGCTCTGAAAGTTCTTTGGAATTTATTATATCAGCAAGTTTCTCAATTGTTTCAAGGTCAAACTGACCGTATATCTTTTCACTCATCAGTGGATTCTCCTCCTGTGATCAATCACATTTCTTAATACAAATAGTAGCGTTGTGTCCGCCGAAGCCCAGCGAGTTTGAAAGGGCTGCTTTCACAGTCATCTCGCGGTTGCCCTCTGTAACATAATCGAGGTCGCACTCGGGGTCGGGGGTGGTATAACCTACTGTTCTGTGAACGAAGTCGTTCTTTACAGACAGTGCGGTGATGATAGCTTCAACGCCGCCTGCAGCACCCAGCAGGTGTCCTATCATGGACTTTGTGGAATTAATAACAGTCTTTCTTGCAGCTTCTTCACCAAGAGCCAGCTTAACAGCCTTGGTCTCATACTTGTCGTTAAGACCTGTGGAAGTACCGTGAGCGTTGATATATGTAACGTCCTCGGGTGCAAGTCCTGCCTCGGTATAAGCCATCTTCATAGCGTGTGCTGCAGCATCGCCTTCGGGGGAGGGGCTTGTCATATGGAAAGCATCTCCGGATGCGCCGTAGCCTGCTATCTCAGCGATGATATTGGCGCCTCTTGCCTTTGCGTGCTCATACTCTTCCAGCACCAGCATACCTGCGCCCTCACCGAGAACGAAGCCCTGTCTGTGGGCATCAAAAGGAGTTGAAGCCTTATCAAGCTCGGTAGCCTGAGAAAGTGCCTTCATGTTGTTGAAGCCGCTCAGTGAGAATCTGGAGATACAAGCCTCTGAACCGCCGCATATGCAGGCATCCAGATAGCCGTCCTTTATCTTTCTGAAAGCTTCACCGATAGCGTGTGTAGCAGATGCACAGGCTGTTGTGGTACAGTAGTTGTCGCCCTTGAAGCCTGTCTTCATAGCAACAGTACCTGCTGCCATATTGCCTATCATCATGGGGATAAAGAATACCGATACCTTGTCGGGCTTCTCGTTGAACTTTGTTACCTCAGTCTCTGTGAGGTTAAGTCCGCCGATACCTACACCGATTATAACACCTACACGGTAAGGATCGATATCCTTCAGGTCGCTGCCTGCATTCTCAAGCGCCTGCTTGGCAGAATACAGTGCGAACTGTGTGAATCTGTCCATTCTGCGGGCTTCCTTCTTGTCGATATAAGCCGAAGGGTCAAAATCCTTTACAGCGCCTACTATCTTGACGGGAAAATCGCTGGCATCGAACTGGTCTACATAGCTGAGACCTATCTTATTAGCCTTTATATTCTCCCAGAACTCATCTACATTCTTGCCGAGAGGGTTAACAGTACCCATACCCGTTATAACTACTCTTCTGCTCAATTCAAACACTCCTTGCTTTATATCCTGTTACATCATTATGCCGCCGCTTATCTCGATGACCTGACCCGTAACATAGGCCGCATCCTTGGAAGCTAAGAACGATACCACGCCTGCAATATCCTCTACTTCACCGAAACGCTTCATAGCTATCTGTCCGAGCATAGCGTTCTTCTGGTCATCGGTCAGTTTGTCTGTCATAGGTGTCTTTATGAATCCGGGTGCTACCGCGTTGCAGGTTACGCCGCGTGAGCCCAGCTCCTTGGCAACAGTCTTGGTCATGCCGATGATAGCTGCCTTTGTTGCCGAATAGTTTATCTGTCCGGGGTTGCCGTAAACGCCTGCCACAGAAGCCAGATTGATTATCCTGCCCGACTTCTGTCTCATCATAACGTTGCCCACGAACTTGGACATATTGAATACGCTCTTCTGGTTAACAGCAACTACCAGGTCGTACTGTTCCTCGCTCATTCTCGCCATAAGACCGTCGCGGGTGATGCCTGCGTTGTTTACCAGTACATCTATAGTGCCGAACTCAGCCTTGATAGCCTTTACAGTTTCCTCAGCCTGAGCGTAGTTGGATACATCGCATATGAACTTCTGTACCTTTACGCCCTCAGCCGCTATCTTTTCCATTATGTCGTTATCCTCAAACATAGCCTCGCTGATATCATTGAGAGCTATATCAAATCCGTCCTTGGCAAGTCTCAGTGCTATAGCCGCACCGATTCCTCTTGCCGAACCTGTTATAAATGCAGTTGCCATTTTATTTTCCTCCGTTTTATACGCACATCGGATACAAGCCATTTTATTATTAAGAACAGAAGCTTGCGTCCTCTGCCAACAATTATGAATTATGAATTGTGAATTATGAATTAAAAATCGCTTCCGCCTGAGCAAACATTTCCTCGATTATATCCTTTGCAGGCTTAACCTCGTTTACCATGCCTGCGATAGCGCCGCAGAGGAATGAACCCTCATCGAGGTTTCCGTCCTGAACAGCCTTTCTCAGTGCGCCGAGGGTTATCTTCTCGAACTCGTCGGGGTCGATACCGCCCTCCATCTCACGCTTAGCCAGCTGTTTCAAGAACTTTGTCTTTACGTTTCTGCAAGGATGACCTGTTGTACGTCCTGTAACTACGCTGTCGGTGTCCTTAGCCTTTACGACCAGATCCTTGTAGGTGGGGTGTATCTGACACTCCTCAGCCGCAAGGAAACGTGTACCTACCTGTACACCCTCAGCACCCAGCATGAAGCTTGCGCAGATACCTCTGCCGTCAGCTATGCCGCCTGCGGCGATAACAGGTATCTCAACTGCATCGACTACCTGGGGTACAAGGCACATGGTTGTGTTCTCACCGATATGTCCGCCGGATTCGGTACCCTCAGCGATAACTGCGTCAGCACCGCTTCTTTCCATTCTCTTTGCCAGTGCAACGGAGGGAACTACGGGTATTACCTTTATACCTGCATTTTTCCAGCCCTCCATGAACTTTCCGGGGTTGCCCGCTCCTGTTGTTACAAAAGGTACGCCCTCTTCGATGACCAGTTTTGCAAGGTCTTCCGCATTGGGGCTCATCAGCATGATGTTCACGCCGAAAGGCTTGTCGCCAACAGCCTCTTTTGTAAGCCTTATCTGCTCACGAAGATAGTCTATAGGTGCAGAACCGCCTGCGATTATACCTGCGCCGCCTGCATTTGTTACGGCACTTGCAAGGGTATGTTCAGCTATCCATGCCATGCCGCCCTGAAGTATGGGGTACTTTACACCGAGAAGCTCGGTTATCCTTGTTTTTGTGGTAGTCATTCTACTTACCTCACTTTATAATATATTGTAATGTTTTTATGTTTATTGTAAATGTCATATACCGTTACTTAAAGCAGATCTTTTACGATCTCCGGCAGCTTTCTTATGTCATCGAGCACAGCCGCACAGCTGTCTGCCTTGCCGAAGCCGTAAGCCGCGTGTATAAAGGGGACTCCTGCTTCCTTTGCGGCATTGGCATCGCCCTGAGTATCGCCCACGTATACACATTCTTCAATGTCCTGTCTTTCCATAACAAGGCGGATATTCCTGCCCTTTGAAAGACCTGTATTGCCTTCGCATTCGATATCCGAAAAACATTCCGCAAAATCTATCTGCGAAAGGTATACCTCTATATATCCCGACTGACAGTTGCTGACTATGCCCAGTGTGTATTCCTTTGCAAGCGATCGTATGATATCGCATTCATCGGGATAAAGGGTCGGCAGACCCTCTTTAAGACTGTTCAGATAGTCAAGCTCGTCATCCGAACACATTTTCAGTATACTTATCCTCTCGGATTCGTCCATATCTGGGAATATGAGAGCCGCTATTTCGGAAAGTGTCTTTCCCATGCACTGCGAACGCATGAACTCGGATGTTATCTGTTCCTCTCTGCCTGCTTTTTCGCGTATGCACTTGTTCCATGCCCTGACTACCTGTTCTGATGAATCCCAGAGGGTGCCGTCAAGGTCGAACAGTATTGCTTTTTTCATCTGGTGTTTCTCCTGTTTTTTTATCCGAATAATGGTTCTCTATCGCCATCATGTATCTATCGTATGCGTGAGCGCCGTTCTTCACAGCTTCAAGCTCTTTAATGCAAAGGGCTGAGCTTTCATCGACGAACCGCCTTACGACATCCATATCAAAATGCATCGTGTTGCCCTCGTAGTGTGAGTCGATATCGCTGTAGATATCCTTTATGAGCACTTCGGGCTCAAATCCGAATCTTTTGAAAAGTGCAGTATCCCTCAGCCTGTCCGGAACAGTAATGTCTTTTTCCGTATGATAGAAGTCAGCTATATGTCGATTCAGTATATTGTAATCACGATAGAATTCCTGAAACAGGCTTTTTTCGCCGCGGCGTTTGATAAGTCCAAGGTCGATATAGAATATCTGCCTGAAAACATTATCGGATATGAGGTGGAAATAATAGCCGAGATATATGGCATCTGACTTTATCTCTTTTTCATACTCATTATAGAACTGCAAGCTGTCGAACCACTTATATCTGCCGTCATCGAACAGGGTTATGTAGTGGCAGTTGCAGTCATGTTTTTTATCGGGGGGCAGGGCATCGGGGAGAATGCTCCCCAGTATGAAGCCCTCTTTATCCTCTGTGCAAAGCCTGTCAGCCAGCGTCTTGCCCAGAGCGTAATGCATCATTCTTGAGCCCATCAGTACTCGAATATTATACCGGCGTAGGTCAGACCTCCGCCGAAGCCTACGAAGCATACCTTGTCGCCGCGCTTTATGCGACCCTCTGCCACCGCATCACAGAAAGCTATCGGTATAGATGCCGAAGATGTGTTGCCGTAGCGGTCTATGTATACCACCATTTTATCCATAGATACGCCGAGGTTCTTTGCGGCAGTTTCTATTATGCGGACATTTGCCTGATGTGGTACTATGGCATCAAGTTCATCGGGTGTGATGCCTGCCTTTTCGCAAGCCTTGGATACTGCCATTGGCAGAGCCTTCGTTGCGAATTTGTATACTTCCTTGCCGTCCTGAGTGAAGTAGTGCAGTTTGGTCTCGGGCATACCCATATCGAAGTCTTCCTTATTCTTGCGGAATACGTTCTCAGACTTCATAGCCCTTGATACCAGGAATTTTGCACCGTTACCGTCAGCTCCCAGGAAGGAAGACCACAGGGTATCGGGCTTTCTCTCCAGTACGAAAGCCGCAGCGCCGTCACCGAAGAGTATGCAGCTTGAACGGTCGGTATAATCTGTGAACTTTGAAAGCTCCTCAGCCGATACCAGCAGCACCCTGTTAACATCGTCCTCAGCCACAAGATATCTTCTTGCCATATCCAGACCGTAATCAAAACCTGTGCAGGCACAGTTGATATCTATAGCCATACAGCCTATAGCACCAATTTCGCGCTGTATAAGGCAGGCAGTGGAGGGTGTATAATAATCGGGAGTAACAGTGCAGCAGATGATAAGATCAATGTCCTCCGCTTTAAGACCTGCGTCCTCCAGAGCTTTTTCCGCAGCCCTTGCGCCTATCCAGTAGGTAGGCTCACCGTTTGTGATGTGGCGTGTCTTTATGCCCGTGCGCTGAGTTATCCACTCATCGCTGGTATCCACTAT